>Ga0307408_100001133_pt1 | contig 20266 bp, 15 predicted proteins | sample 322Cmetagenome_FD_202116 | JGI IMG/M metagenome (GOLD analysis project Ga0307408, IMG submission 202116) | Maize rhizosphere microbial communities from greenhouse at UC Davis, California, United States - 322HYB-C-3 | ecosystem: Host-associated > Plants > Roots > Rhizosphere > Soil | place... | reverse complement strand
CCCGTAAAATTTTGCATTGTCATCTGTATAACCATGCAGAAAATAAACTACAGGATAACGCTTTGTTTTGCTGGTTTGATAACTCGGTGGAAGATAGACTGAAACATAACGGTCCGCACTATCACCACTTAAATTTCCCTCAAGCAGCTTTGAATGAACCTTAATCCGTTGCACAGTTCCTTTTAATACCTGTTTGGACTGTGCGATTACATTAAAGGATAACAGGAAATAAAGGAAGAGAAGGCTTAAAGGCAATTTGTGTTTTTTCATAATTTTATTGATCAGTGTGGGTAGCGAATATAGACAATAGCTGTCATTTCCGCTATTGATCAGTATCCTACTCAGCAATCGCTTTTAAAAGATTGCTTGTTGCCGATTTAGCCAAATATTCAATTACTGATGATAGCCCGCGTTCACAACGTATAACATATTATAGAATTAGTTTCAGAGATAGTAATGGAGCTGAAAGTTTCAGCAACATCGTATCAGTTGCTAAAACCCCGATATATACTAAAATGTAATCCTGCAAAAAACACTATCGATATCTCAAATGATCTAAAGAACTTCAGCATTACAGACCTAAGTGGAAAAACTGTGCTGTCCCGAAACCATCTCGAAAATACTAACTCCGCCCTCGATGTTTCACAACTTAGCAACGGTTTATATTTCCTAAAGGCCGAAACAAAAGATGGAAAGCGAATTCTGGAAAAGCTGATCATAGCACACAAAACATTTCCACCGCTTGAACAATTCGAGTTAGCTTGCTATAATTTTAAGGGGCTGGAATGCTGGAGTGCACCCGAACTGCAAACCATTTTGGGGTATTCCAAGTGGGATAACTTTTATAAAGTAATTGAAAAAGCAACAAAGGCCTGCGAAAATGCAGGATTTGACATAACAGATCATTTTGCCGATATCGGGAAAATGATCGATCTTAGGAAAAGGCGTTTTAAAGCCAGAATGTTGACATTGCAGGATGAGGCATTTCATACTCTCTTCATACACTATCCATACTTATCTATACTCTATCCATACCTTAAGCATAGTAGAGAAGTATTGAGAGTATGCCAACATACATCTGATTATTAATTTTTGAAAAGCGCTTTTTAGCGAATTACGTCCGACATAAAAAAATGCAACAGTTTCCGTTCTATTGGTGTTATTAGGATATACCTAAAAAATGCGATGGGCGAAGTGATAAATTGTGCAGCCTATACCGATGGCCAGAGAATGGCAAATGTTACAATAAATGACATCCATACACTGCTTCAACAACCTGACGTATTTATATGGATAGGGCTTCATGAACCGGATGAGACGCTGATGGTTGAGGCGCAGCAGGTGTTCGGCTTACATGATCTGGTGGTAGAAGATGCTCACCGGGCTCATCAACGACCTAAAATTGAAACTTACGGGGATACTCTTTTCATCGTTCTGCGCACCGTCCAGCTCGTCGACTCACAAATCACCTTTGGGGAAACTCATTTTTTTGTGGGAAAAAACTTTATGCTCACTATTCGGCATGGCTCAACCTTAACCTATAAGGAAGTTCGTAAACGTTGCGAAAGTACTCCCGAACTGTTAAAGAAGGGCCCTTCATTTGCACTTTATGCCGTCATGGATGCTATAGTTGATCAATATTTCCCTATTGTGACGGAGCTTGAGGAGCAATTGGAAAAGCTCGAGGAAACTGTTTTCTCAGGAAAAGCCGACCGGGACACGATTACCCAAATCTATCTGTTGAAACGCGATCTGCTACAGGTAAAAAGGGCCATTCTTCCTGTAATTGATCTTTGTAATCGCTTAATGCGCTTCGACATTCCGCTGATTCCCCAGGAAACTCATCCCTACTTTAGAGATATTCACGACCACACCATGCGAATAAACGAGATGGTTGACAACACCCGGGAACTATTGAATAATGTTCTGGAAGTAAACTTCTCCCTGATTTCTATCTCTCAAAATGATGTTTCAAAGAAATTTGCCGGATGGGCCGCCATTTTAGGGGTACCAACTATGATTGCAGGAATTTATGGAATGAATTTCAGTTTTATCCCTGAACTACACTGGCACTATGGTTATCCTGTGGTCGTTATTTTTACCATTGTTATATGTATTGTTCTATACAGGCATTTTAAGCAGTCTGGCTGGTTGTAAGATTATCGCTGTTTACCGCTGTTCGGCATGTTCTGAAAGGCATGTCGAACTTTGAGACAAAAAGGATCTGTGATCCGTCTACACTTGAATTACAATCCAATTTATCACCAGCTCGACATGCCTGAGGAACACTCCTATAAATTAATATTTCCTCATCGGTTGCTTTTCCCGCCTGGGTTTGGCTTTTTGGTACCATTTCTCAAACCAGTACTGCATATACATATTTCTCCAGCAATAATGCAGTTTCCATTGTTCCTGGGTAATCACATTATCGTCCACTTGGGGAGATAAACAGCGGTTGGCTTCCAGTTCCCTGAAAATCTGCCGGATATCTTCTTCCGAATAAGCCTGTTGCCCGTAACCGCTTAATAAAAAGTACTCAAGACTAGCCTTACGCTGTTCTTCTTTGGCATCTGTAGGCATACAGCTTAGCGTCCACATAAAATCAGAGAGGATTTTTTCGGGACTGGTTTCAAACAAGATACAAAGCATCCGGAAATTGGAGGGGACGAGCATATCTCCTTTGAAGCTTTGAGTACAAAAATCTTCGTGGATCTCATCATACTGTGAGAAACGCTTTTTCTTATTGCCCATTGTTTTGCTCCTTTCTTCTTTTGAGGTTTAAGTGGTTGTGGGATGGGTTTTGCCTGTGCTGATTAACAGGCGGACGGCAGAGGCAGCCTTGTGGCTCTGCTGTTTCATTTTTTTTCTTTGGGTCTCGCATGACAATAGAAATAAAAGCCCAGGTCGCTGCGAGACCCTTCGGAATACCGAAAAGAAGCAGAACTTCCATCTGCTCGCCTGGGATATTGTTAATAAAAAATATTGCTTTGGACTACTCCAAAGGATCTCGCAATGCAAAGATGAAAAAAATGTTAGGGAATGGAAAATAATTTCAATAAGGGTTTGATGAGTGGGATACTAAACTTAAATTGCTCAACTATGTGAAATATATACGTGTGCCGATAACACATATCCACTAAGTTTGATGGTATGTGCAGTGTGCAGTGTGTGTGTGTGTGTGTGTGTGTGTAAAGGTTTAAGCAAGCTATGACAAAAGACCAAATCGAGGAAATCCTAAAATTTTCTGGTGATTCTATCGAAGAGAAATGGAAACCAGGTAGGACAGATAATTACCTTGACATATATTATTACTGGAAATTGCGTGAATTAAATAAGGCTGGGACAATTGAAGGGTTGTTTCCTGAAACTGGATTAATGGCTGAAACCACTCTATATAAATTAGAACGTTTGCCTCAATATTATCACTCCGTATATGCACGACTCGCAAAAGTAGCAACAGAGAAGCAATTAATAAATTCCATTTATGACGATTTAGTACAAAACAAACTGACTGACAATAATAATATTTTTGATAACGTTGAGACGTTTTATTATTTCATAGGTTCAATCCTTGATAATCTTGGCGGACTGGCTAATATTGTTACTGGAAATAAAAGAGGCGCTGAAGATAGCTTCAACGATTTTTTGAAATATAAGCAAGAAGAATTATTTCGAACAGATAGTGAGAAAAATCTGATCAGGCAAATTACAGAAATAAAAGACCATTATAGAGATCACCTTACTCATAGGCCGAGGTTTTCGACAATAACCTTTGTAACTAACAGCAAACGAGAAATTCATATTCAAAGCGAGTTTAATAAAATAAATGAAGCAAAGTGGTTTGTTACATGGAGAAAGGAAACTCGAGACATTGTAGAGGGTAGAAAAAAATCACAACCCATTATTGATGTTATCAATTGTCATTTCGATATTATTGTACAGACTTGTGATTTAATATTCAAAAAATGTTTCGAAAATTATCAGACATTTCTTTTAAACGAAAAGCTTTCTGACAAAAAGACCTATACGTTAGACCCTATGAAGCCGCCAGCCGACACGAAATATATTCTCTTCGCATGTGACAAAGAGACATCCTCTTACTTAAAGTATTGGTTACATAACGTTTCAAAACCTTTTCCTACTAATTGTACCCTGGAAAGTTGTAAATCGAACAATATAAGACCTGTATATTTTTTAAAATAGCCACCTGATTTGCCGCAAGGTACTGCCTATAAAAGCCCTGATTTGGCGCAAGTATGCAGCGTTGCCAAAAGCGTGGCGTACTTGTGCCTTCAAAGCACAAATCTTCTTCTTATAATAATAAATTAAACTAGTTCAATTATCATAAGCACCAAGTATAAATTCCTCGATCAAAATCCCCCCTTTACTATGCAAAATCATCAGCCTTCCCTACCTCCCACTCACCTTAATATCATTAGCCCCCGCCCATTGCCCAATATCCTGTTTACTTAAAGCGGCCGCCATAAGGTCCGGAAAAAGATCTGGGGTACAGGCAAAAACAGGCACTCCGATAGAAGCAAAAAAATCGGCATTCTCATGGTCGTGGAACGAAGAACCATCGTCATTCAAAGCCAGGAGTGTGATGAGCTGAACACCATTATCAACCAGCTGCGCAGCTTTCTTTCGCATTTCCTGCTGATTGCCGCCTTCGTACAAATCGGTGATCAGGATCATTACCGTATCCAAAGGCCTCGATATTATTTGAGAACAATATTGCAGAGCTTTATGGATATCTGTTCCTCCGCCCAGCTGTACGCCGAAAAGCAGTTCCACCGGGTCCTGAAGCTCTTCGGTAAGGTCGGCGACTTCAGTGTCGAACACCACCATTTTTGTATTTACGGCTGGTATGGATGCCATGACCGCTCCAAATATCCCGGAATACACAACGGAAGTTCCCATAGAGCCGCTCTGATCTATACATAGTACGATATCTTTCAGTGCTTTCCTTCGTCTACCAAAGCCTATTCGTGTCTCGGGAATTACAGTTCTATAATCGGGCTGGTAATGTTTAAGGTTGCGGCGAATAGTTTCGGACCAATTGATTTCATTATGCTTTGGTCTTCTGTTCCTTGCCGACCTGTTCAAACTTCCCGTTACTGCCTGCTGTGTTGGAGCCGAGAGTTTCTGCATCAAATCGTCCACGACCTTTTTTACCACCATGCGGGCTGTTGCCTTTGTTTTTTCCGGGATGGCACGACCTAAGGTCATCAGGTTAGCTACCAGGTGCACATCGGGAACTACCGTTTCAAGCATTTCGGGCTCGGTAAGCATCGAGGTAAGGTTAAGACGCTTTAGAGCATCCTGCTGCATTACTTTAACCACCGTGTTCGGGAAGTATTCCCGTATATCGCCCAACCACCTCGAAACATTGGGCGATGATGGCCCCAAACCACCTTTTCTGTCCGAATTATATAAAGCCTGCAGCACATTATCTATGCCCAGCTCCTGTTTACTTAAGTCCACCGAAAGATCATCCCTGGTTTCAGAACCCAGTATCAGCCGCCAGCGTTTTTCCAGTTCTTCCTGCATAATTATAGTCCCAGTAGTTTTTCGAGTACAGGTAATACCCGCTGTGCTCTTTGTTTATTGATATTTGTGTGAAGTGCCGTATTGGCTTTGGCCTCAGTATTATATTTAACCCTTTGGGCAATCCTGCTCCTTTCTGCCGGATTATACGTTCCGAAAGTTCTGCGCAGTAATGGAACTACCTGAAGAAAAGTTTCTCCATCCAGACCGCTTAGCCAGTTATTGGTTATGTTCCAGATATCATCATCGAGGATAAGTATAGTAGCCGCATCGCGGAGGAAACCTTCTACCCAGGCAGCCGAATAAGATGGATCATTACCCGCCGACAGCGCTTTGCTAAACTCCGAAGCCATATCTTCAGTACTGGTGTATTTTACATCGTATAAAATCTTGCAGCAGGCACCGTGAACCAATGGGGCAACCTGTTTTACTTGCGTCACTTTAAATAGGGTTTCAAACCAGGGCTCTTTCAGCTCATCTTCATCCAGAAACAATATGGAATTGTTTACAGCTTTTATCCTGTCGGTCATGGAGGATGCCTGCTCTTCATCGATTCCCGTACAGCTTAATGGTAAGCCTGCGATGAGACGGTAGAAAAGGGACTCGAGGATAACCCGGACCGTTTCCCTGTCTGTTTGTCTTACGTTTCCATACCTGCTTACCTGCACCAGGGGATTGAAGGCATCCATTAGCATGGCCGTATCCGTAGTACCCGAAGCCAGCTCATCCATTCGCTGCATTACCGTTTCGATGCCTGCATGCAAATCGGCCGGAAGCGCTTTACTAACCAGCGCTGTTATTTCCGATAGCCGGTCGCAGGAGGAAGCTTTAAATTTCAGATAATGCGTACATGCGGCTTCAACGGTGTTTCCCCAGGGCGCTTTTTCAAGTAACTGGATGGTAAGACCAGGCGTCCATTTGAAACGCCATTCTTCCTTGAAAGTGCCTTTCCCGGAGGTTTGCTGCTGTCTTCCCCATTCTACGTCGAGCACTTGAAGCCGGTGAAAAAGGATACTTTTCTGAAGGCCGGTTTCTTCCCGCAAATCCAGATTGATCACTTTATCCTCATGACTCAATTTCAGCCGGAGGCTCTTAGTTTGCTGTTCCAAATCCCGCTGAATAGGAACCTGTGGCGCTCCTTCGGGAACCTCTCCCTGCAAATTGCCAACAATAAGCTCACGCCTTACCAATTGCATAGGCACTTCATCGCCCATACACATTACGGTTTGCGTGGCTTCATTCAATTCTTTTAAACCTGCGCGACTTAGGTTGCGAAGGGAAGCCAGGCTATTTGCCAGACGCACTGCTTCGATGATATGCGCAGAGGAAATGTCAATTTTATGATCACGAAATACATTGGCGGAATGAGCCAGCCAGCGAGTGCCATCATCCTCGGGATACTGCCATACATGCCGGTAAAATCCCGGGGAATCCACTCCTGCTCCGTAACCACTTTCAAAGCTAAGGCGGTCGCTGGTCCAGGGGATCCAGGTCGTTTCAACCTTCGTTTTTGCCAGGTTCTTCAGCAAAAGATCGTCCTCTTTCTGCCTGGGCATAGTGCGAAGAGCCGGAACATGCCAGGCTCCGCATATTACCGCAATTTCCGTATACATTTCTCTTTCGGCCGTACGTATTCCCTTCCGCATAAATGCTTCGCGGATCTTTTCAATCCGGTCATTCTTTTGCGGTAAGCTTTGGCGAAGAGTAGTTATTGCTTCTTCTACAGCCTGGAAAACGTCTGATGGATGTCGGCTTAGCTCAAACTGATGTTCCCACCATTCCTCTTCATCCTCAAAACCGGCTATTTCTGCCAGATATGAGAGCGGATTTTTAGAGATCTTTTTTAGATTTCCAATTTCCAGGGCTTCATCGCTAGCCTGATTTAAGTCGGAGGGAATATCATTAGCTTCTTCCTTCTTTTCGGCCAGTTTATGAACCAGCGGCATATCTATAAATCGTACCGGCCTTTTATGTTCAAGTGCATATTTAATAGCCTGCCACTCGGGCGAGAATTCCGCAAAAGGATAAAATACTGCCCTCTGTGGATCATCAGGCACGTAAGCCAGCAGGGCTACCGGAGGCTTCATTTCTTCATGAACTACCCAGGGCAACATTTGGTCACCTTCTGGCGGACCTTCAATTAACACAATATCCGGCCTGATTTCCTTCAGCGCCTTCAATACGTTCTGTGCAGAACCGGGGCCATGGTGCCGTATACCTAATAAATGAACGGACATAAATAATCAATTATGATACTTAATTTTCTTACCACAGGGGTGTTTTTTTTGAGCGATTGAAACTCGGCGGCATGACATCTGGAAAAAACATCAATGAATAGTGAAACCGATTTAATTCTGTAATTAGGAACGCGGGCTGACCTTTCTCTCCACTTGGGCTACGGTGTGTACACATCTTCTGTAGATCCAATTACGTCTTTTTGTGTCGTTCACTTTCTTTCTTTTTCTTTTCCATTCGATGAAAAGAAACAAAAATCTTGTGCCTTCCGAGGTGCCTTTTTCGCACATTCCTCTGCGCAAATTCCCTTATCAGCCGCACGGTGCTGCGCCGGCTTTTCCCTTTTCGCACATCCCATCGCTTCGGAAAACCCGACAATGCACCTTCCTCATACACAAGCCTGCTGATAAGTGAATTTTTACCCAGGCACTTCGCAAGGCACCGCCTCCGAATAAAGGTTTCTGCCTGTTTCGAAGGTGCTCCTGCAAATCGCCTAAGGGAAAAAAAGGCTCCTTCACGCGAAACGCTTTAGCTTTTATGGTGTATTAAATCAATTTTCAGCGGAGGAAAGCAACTTAGTCACATCTACCGGCTATCAACTCTTAGCCCACTCTTTATTTGTTTCCCTCACCAAAAGCCTAAATAATATCCCTGCAAGCCCTGTAAATGTCTTTCCAGCCGTCGCGTTGTTTCAGCACCGTTTCCATATACTCCTGCATTACAATCTTATCCTGAACGGGATCTTTTATCACGGCTCCGATCACTCCGCTGGCTATATCATCCGCTTTTACCGAGCCGTCTCCAAAGTGGTAAGCCAGGGCAAGTCCGCTGTTCATTACCGAAATAGCTTCTGCAGTGCTTAATGTCCCGGAAGGCGATTTAAGTTTGGTTTTTCCATCTAAGGAAACTCCGTTTCTGAGTTCTCTGAAAATAGTTACAATTCGCTTAATTTCTTCTGAAACAGGTTTTTAAATTGGTAAATCTATTGCTTTGCTAAAACTGGCGACACGCTGCTGTACGATATCCACTTCTTCATCTACGGAGGAAGGAACAGGAAGGATCACTGTATTGAAACGACGTTTTAGAGCACTCGACAAGTCATTAACACCTTTGTCCCTGTTGTTGGCAGTAGCGATCACATTGAAGCCTCTAACTGCCTGCACGCTCGTGTTTAGCTCCGGGATAGGCAGCATCTTTTCGGAAAGTATGGTGATAAGCGAATCCTGAACATCAGAGCCTATACGGGTAAGTTCTTCGATACGTACAATCTTACCCTCTTTCATAGCCCGCATTACTGGCGTTTCAACAATTGCTTCTGCAACCGGTCCGGCTGATAAAAGCATGGCGTAGTTCCAGCCATAGCGTACTGATTCTTCGCTTATCCCTGCGGTTCCCTGAATTACCAGGTTAGAGTTACCGGTAATCGCTGCTGCGAGATGCTCTGAAACCCATGATTTGGCTGTCCCTGGTAATCCGTATAACAACAAGGCCCGGTCGGTAGTGAGGGTAGCAACTGCAATTTCCATCAGTCGCTGGTTGCCGATATACTTCGCACTTACTTCAAAACCATTATCAAGGGTACCGCCCATCAGGTAAGTTACTACCGCATTTGGCGACATCTCCCAGTTGTGAGGTTTAACATGCTTGTCATGCTTTTTCAGCTCTTCAATTTCCTGAGCAAATTGCTGCTCGGCGGAATGTCTTAAAATATCTGGTGTCAAAGTATAGGATTTAAAATATTAAACTTTCTCTTAATTCAATATAGCGTAACATATTGGCTGACTGATTACTAAAATATCTCCTTTGGTAATCATCCGGATTATCTTCTGCATAGCTTTTTAGCAATGAAATTATCTGCGCAGGCATCGCTAATGCAAGTCGCTGATAATAGGGTTGCGTAACCTGATATGGGTTTGCAACGAGCCTTTTGATTCGGACAACTGTACAGGAAGGATGGAATAATTTTGGTCCAGCAGCATTTCCAGCACAGAAGTAAAATGGGAATCGAGATATTTCTCAAACCACTGTAGCCTCTTATCCTCATCAATAATCTCCATTAAGCGTATATCAAATCCATTCTCGCTATCAAGTATTTTTTCAGCCAGTAATTTATTTTTGAAACGGATGGCTGCTGCAAGCAGGAAGGGTTTGAAAATTACAGAATCTTTTTGTTCAAGTAAAAGACTGATCCAGTCTTCCTCAGGCAAATTGAAGTTCTGGGCCAGTAGCCGGGGATTTACGAAAGCGAGCATTTGTGCCGTTTGAAAGACTACATCCTCCACTCCTTTTTCAGAACTAACCTTCTCTATACCGATTTTAAAGATCTCGCCGGATGGCAGCACTGAGGCATCAAAATAAAGGACTTTCTTTTTCAACAACAGCAAGTGTCGTTCTTCTTTCACCTGAAAGGCCCTGGTAAGATGGTCAAGGTACAGTTGATTGATACTTGAGCCTTCTAAGGGTTGTAACAAGCTTAAGGCCGCTTCCTTTACCTTTTTACTTTTATCATTTAGTACTTCGAGCAAAAAGGGCTCGTCATGAATTGAAAGTCCGGTTTGCAGCACTTCAATAAATTCAACGCGATTAGCTGCATTTTCCTGGGCAAAGCTACTCTTCAATAAGTCCAAGGCTTCTGATGGATTTACTTCGCGCAGACGCCTTAAGAAAAGCTTACGCTGCTCCAAACTTCCTGTTTCCCAATCTGCATCCTCTTCCTGCTTTTCGTTAAGCTTCATCCATGCAGGATTTAACATACAGAGCCATTTCCCCAGTTCTCCACAAACACTTACGATCTTCTCTCTTTTTTGCCTCTGTTCCAAAGCTTTATTAAGTATTAGAGGAACCATCTTTGCGCTCACCAGCTTTCCTGCCTGATTGGCTTTAGCAATCACAAAATCAAACCAAACGTCATCTCTCCCAGCTAAAGCATCCGCTATATATTGATTTATATTACCGCTAAGTTCTGCCTTAATTTCTTGCGGGCATACGGGCATATCAGCCTTTCCCTCCTCCGCTTCCAAACCACTTTCTGCATATAAAAAAGTGATAGCAGCAGATATCAGGAAGGCATCTTCTTTGTCTTTCTGACTTGAGGATACTTTTGAGCCTATCTCATTCAAATCTCCGGCAAGCTGAAAGCTTGCTCTGTTTGTTCCTAAAAGGCCTGTTTTTACAATTTCGTCCTGCATACCTAGTTAATTGAAAAGTACTTCCCTTCCTGCCATAAGGCAAGCAGGTTAAACGACTCATTTTCGTAAATGCCAAAACAGCCAAAAGCTTCAGCTCTGCTAATGGACAGGGCCGTCCAGCATTCATTTTCGTTGTTGATTAAAGGCAATTTCTTCCGGGAATCGTCGATAAGAAACCAGGCATCCTTTTCGAAATAAATCCTTACAGAAGAAAAAATATATGGAATCTGCTCCGTAAAAGGGTTAGTTGACAGACGTTCAGTAACTGTATTTAAAAGATCTGAAATAGAAGCAAATATAGAAGGGATTATAAATGTATTCTTTACCTGAAAAGGATCTTTAAACAATGCTCGTAAAGGCGTTTCTGAAGGGTAATAGACAAGCTCGGCTTCAACTACTCCACCCTCTATAAATGCATGCGTGCTAACTTGCGCTCCTGCATAGAAGTTAAGAATCAGAGCGTACCTGCCGGACTTCAATCCGTAAAGCCAAACCCGCTCCGTTCTCAGATTACTTTCCTCTTCGTTTGTAATTGCCATCACCAGCCAGCTATCCCGAAGTCCTGTTTTGCTGAGCACTTCTTCCTTTGGAATATTCCAGCCTATTAGCGTACGTAGATCTGCTTGCAGACCTTCTGGTAATGCTTGTATATTGGCATAGGCTTCTGTAAGAAGATAGACCTTACTCAGTTGTTTTAATAAAGCCTTCTGCCAGCCTTCTTTATAAAAGTTAATCTGATTGATTTTGCGCAGTTGATTTGCAAGTCCGCCAGCCTGCGAATCGACCATTCTGGCAATAATGCTTTGATTAAACTGATATGGATTTTGAGGGACGTTCATCATTCCGGTCCTCACAACATCTTTTAGCCATAACTGCAACTCCTCTATCCCTGCTGTTACTTTCCTTTCCCGGGATTCGGCCCGCTTCTGCTGAGCCTGCACATCGACGCCTTTTTCTGCTGCGGCAGTATTCTTGCTTTCCTCTTTAGCGGAGCGCTTTTCAAGCCATTCCTGCACATGCTGCGCAAGCTCTGTTTCCACCGAAAAAACGGAAGGGTTATCCGCATAAAGAAAAAGTAAGCCAAGCCCATGTTTACATGGAAATTTCCTGCTGGGACAGGAGCATTTAAAGGCCAGGTTACTTATGTCGACAATGGTTCGGTAAGGCGTTTTTCCACTCCCCTGACAGTCGCCCCATAAGGCCTTTTCATGTACGCAGCGAACCTGCCACTTCGAATTCACTGCAAGCGCTTTTCCTGCTTTTACCGATGCATCATCGGGTGCCAGCCTTACAATCTGATCTGGTGTAAACTGCATGTTACCCGGCTATGGAATGTTTGTAAGAGAATGATAGTATGATAAAGCGTTTCCGATAATCCGTTCCGGGCATAATTGTATTGTCTAGATAATTCCAAACATAAAAATTTGGCACAATAATTAAATAAGAAAGCAAGGAAAAATAGGTTTTAGGAACCGGTCCCGATCTTTTCTCAATACCCCCGACTTAAGTATAAAGAGCCCAGAAAATATAAAACTCCAGCCTAAGGTTCCGAATTTCAGCTTCAAATACATTTTTAGCTTGAATTAACTATATTTAAAACTTCATTACCTTATTACTCTATGTTCGGTATAAGTTATATAAAATTCGATTCGATGACCTATGTTATCCATTACAAAAATGGAAATATAGAAAAAGAAGGAAGGGGACTTTCGTTCTTTTATTTTTCACCCAACAGTTCCATTGCTGCTATTCCCATGGGAAGTAATGATCTTCCATTCATTTTCAACGAAACAACCCATGATTACCAAAGTATCTCCATTCAGGGACAGGTTACTTATAAAATAGGTACTCCAAAGCAATTAGCTGAGATGTTGGATTTCACAGTTAATGGCGACGGTGTTTATAAAAAGAATGACGCAGAAAAGTTGAATCAGCGGTTGATTAATGAGGCACAAACAGCTACTTCTTCCTTCATCCATCAGCTAGGTCTAAAAGAAGCAATACGTTCGGCTAAAATAATTGAAGAAAAGATTGCTGAAGGGTTAAAAAGCTCTGAAGCTATTTCTCTTTTAGGTATTGATATTTTAAGCGTCAGTATTCTGGCAATTAAAGCCACGCCGGAAATGGCGAGGGCTTTGGAAACAGAAACAAGAGAAAGGCTCTCTCAGGAAGCTGACCAGGCAGTATATTTAAGGAGAAACTTTGCCGTTGAACAGGAACGCATAATAAAAGAAAGTGAACTGAATACCGAAATCGCCGTCGAAGAGAAACGTAAAAAGATTGATGAAAAAAAGATGGAGGCCGAGGTTCAAAAAGCAGATAATGATCGAAAACTTCGTGAAATGAGGGTACAGGCCGACATTTCCGTAGAGAATCAGCGTAAATTATTAATTGATCAAAAAACAGCCAATGACCGTAAGGAAGCCGATGCTCAGGGCTATGTAATTGAGACTACTTTAAAGCCTTATAAAGAAATGGATTGGAAAACGATCACTGCACTTAATAATAACCCTGATCCGAAGTTTAATATTGCTCTTGCGTTTCGTCAAATGGCTGACAATGCTGATAAAATTGGAAACTTAAATATAAGTCCGGAATTACTTGAGTCTATTTTAAAGGATAGCACCGATAAAAGATGAGTTATGAATACGCCATCCTTGTAAAGAATAAAACCAGGCTTGAAATCCTTATTGAACGATTTAATACCAAAGCGCAAGCGCAATTTTACATTGAACGTTCGGGAGGGGATTTTTCTGAGTATGAGAAAGAACATATTCACTTTCATGAATCTCTCTCGCTCATCCAACGAAAACTTTCAAAAATAGTAAAGAACAAACTCAAGATCGCTCTTTTCTACCGTCTTTCCTTTTCAGCGAAAACCATCTTGTAGTTGTTGTTGGACAAGATGGTTTGGTAGCTAATACAGCGAAATACGTAAATGGTATTCCGATGATAGCGGTAAATCCGGATATAGCCAGATATGACGGCTTATTACTCCCCTTTCATCCCGAGAACTTTATAAATGCGGTGGAAAAGGTACTTCAAAATAATTTTGAGGCTAAAAAGGTAAAAATGGCGGAGGCGGTATTAAATGATGGGCAACGTCTACTTGCGTTTAACGATCTATTTATCGGCGCCGCATCGCATATCTCGGCACGATATAAAATATCTTACCGGGATGTTTCTGAGAATCATTCATCTTCTGGAATAATCGTATCAACGCAAGCAGGATCGACGGGTTGGCTTAGCTCTATTTTCAATATGAGCTTTGGACTCCAGAAGTTTATTCAAAAAGGTGATACAAAAAAGAAAGCAGCCAAGCTTAAAGAGAGCCAATTGATGTTTATTGTAAGAGAGCCTTTCGAAAGCAAGAAAACCCAGGCAAGCCTAACAGCGGGTATTGTTACTGAACAAAACAAACTTGTTATAGAATCTTTTATGCCCACAAATGGTGTCATTTTCTCTGATGGAGTCGAAGCGGACTTTTTAAATTTTAACTCGGGTGCCATTGTTACAATTGGAATAGCAAAGGAAACGGCAACGCTGGTGGTTTAATTAATAGTCCACCGTTCAATCATAATCAATGAAAAATCAGCCTTACAGCACCCTCCTCTGGATTTTCCTAACACTATTTTGTTTACGGGTTTTTGCTCAACTATTTCAGTATTATTTTCATTCGAGCATCCTTCCTCCCTTCGAAAGCTTTCAAAGCGGCACATTGCCGTATTATTTACTCGTCATCTTTCAATTTATAATAATTGCGGTCTGTTTAACTACCTGTGTCCGTATTTCTCAAGGCACCATCGAAGTGAAATACGAAAAAGGGAAAAGGCTTTTCATTCTGGGAGTGATATACCTCGCGGTAATGCTAACGAGATATTCGCTTAGGATGGCGATGTTTCCTTCTGAAAGATGGTTCGGCGGTTGTATTCCCATCTCCTTTCATGTTGTTCTGGCTGCATTTGTGATCATTGTTGGTATTTTTCATAAGAAAACTGCATTGGATAAAAGTGGCAAAACACATCGCTGGCGTCTAATTTCCTGGAATATATCTTATGTTCTTATTGGCATTTTAATTATTTCCTGGCTCAGCTATCAGTTGCTTCCCAGCTTTATTGCCCACCAGTTAGGTATTCGGCGGCCCATGTATTCTGTGACGATCAAAAAGCATGTGCCAGTAGAAACAGAGGACAAGATTATATTATATGCTGACGTTTACAAGCCTGAGAAGTTGAAGCCGGCACCAAGCATATTGGTTAGAATTCCCTTAGACAATAATTTTAAAGGCAAATTCATGTCTAACATACTCGGCAGACTTTGGGCAGAACGTGGCTATAACGTAATAGTTCAGGGTGTGAGAGGACGATTTTCATCCGGAGGAAAACATATTCCTTTTGAAACGGAACGAAATGATGGAATTGCTACTTTAAAATGGTTAAAGAGACAAAATTGGCATAATGGCAAGTGCGGCATGTGGGGAGGATCATATTTTGGATATACGCAGTGGGTGCTTTACGATCAGGATGAGTTGGGTCTTAAAGCACTTTTAACGCAAATATCAAGCAGCAGCAATTACAAGATGTTTTATCCCGGTGGAGCATTCTCTTACCAGAGTGCTTTATTCTGGGCTACCAGATCACACTCTGATGTTGACACTCCATTAGAGTATGAACAACTAATACAAGCATGTAAAAGAGGGGCGGTTATCAAAGCAGATGATGAAGCAGCTGGAAATATTCCATTCTACAACAATTGGGTGCAGCATACCTTGTTTGATTCGTATTGGCAAAAAGCCGATGGACAAAGCCGGGCTGAACGACTAAAAATGCCGATTCTAATGATGGCTGGTTGGTACGATCCATACCTCAACTCGCAAGTACAGGATTTTGAAGACTTGAGCATTCAGGGTGATAAGCAAGTAGCTGCGGCAAGCAAATTGATTATAGGCCCCTGGGCGCATGCGGAAACTGTAAAAATGCCAGATGGTTATGTTGACGAAAATTACAGATTAGCGAGTATTGCACCTTCGATGGATTGGTATGATAGTTGGCTTATGGGTAATTCTGATCGGAAGACTCCAAGAGTAAAGCTCTTTGTAATGGGAATTAATAAATGGCGCTATGAAAATGAATTCCCGCTTAAGCGGACTAAATATGTTTCCTTTTATTTAAGCGATTCGCCTTCAGCAGGATATTTAAGAACGAATGTGCCCAGAAATAATTCGGCAAAGAGCTATTCATTTAATCCTGCGGAACCGATTCCATCCTTGGGAGGATCATTTCTCGGAGCCAACGCCGGGCCCAAACTCCAGAACGAGATTGAAAAAAGAAAAGATGTGCTAATTTATTCCTCGCAAAAACTGGAAAGAGATTTGGAAGTAACTGGTAAAATCAAATTGATCTTATATGTTTCCAGCAATGCGAAGAACACCGATTTTATCGCGAAGTTAATTGATGTACATCCGCGTGGAGAGGCATACAATATAAGTGAAGGAATAATCAGAAGAAATTACCCGGGCAGAGATCAGATAGAAAAGATTGAAATTGAATTGAACCCAACCAGCAACGTTTTTCTTAAAGGACATCAGATCCGGCTGGAGCTTATGTCGAGCAATTTTCCGCGATATTCGCTTAACTACAACACCGGCGGGCGCAATTATGATGAAGTTAAAGGCATTGTTGCCGAACAAAAGCTCCATACAGGAAAACCTTATTTGTCCGAACTAGTATTGCCTGTTATACCTTCAAAATAAGACGCTTAATGCATCAAATATTCTCGTACGTCGAGTTGAAATCCAGCGCCGCCTGAAAGCAACTTCCGGGGTTTGAGCTCCCCGCCTTTTCCTAGCATTAAAGGATTTTCAACAATATCATGTTCGAGTAAGAAGGTACCAAAAGCGCCTTCCATTGCTCTGTACCGACCGTTGGTTAAACTCGCGATGCTCAATGCGGCACGGGTTAAAATGCTTGTTTCGCCTACTTGTGCTCCAATGATTAAACCTATTTCTTCTTTATTCGCTTGCTTTGCAATGGCGATAGAATTAATCAATCCTCCCATTTTTGAAATACGAAGATTGATTATAAAGGACTGATGATGGCTGATTAAATCAGGTATTTGCTCTATCAGGCTAAAACTTTCATCCAGGATAAGTGGGACATTAATTTGATTGGCAAGACTTTTTAGCTGGCTTAGATCTTTCCCAGACAAGGGCTCTTCAAGACCAGAAAGCTGAGCAGGAATTTTCTTAAGGTAAGAGACAACCTCTGCTGCATCAGTCCACAAATTATTGGCATCTAGCCGAATTTTACAGTCATCTCCACCCAATTTTTTCAACAATTCAAACTTCGGAAAGTCGAGTTCCGGGACTCCAGATATTTTTATCTTGAAATCTTTAAACCCCATTTGAAGATACTGCAAAGCGACTTTTTCGAACGTTTCAAATGATCCATCGCCAATCACTGCCGAGTAAAAGAAGGAATCCCCCAATTCGGGAATGCCCAATAACTTTTCAATACTGCAATGCTCTTTTTTTGCGAATAAATCCAAAAGAGCAAGCTCAATGGCGCACCACGCCGAGGGACTCTTATCTATGATCGATTTATGCTTGTTGTGATACTGTTGTAGACTTTCAAGAGAATCAACATGGCTTAGTAAATCATCTTTTACCTCTGTAAAAAACTGAAATACAGACTGGACAGACTCATTGGTGACATATTCTCGCGGGCAGGATTCGCCGTAGCCCTTAAATTCGCCCTCAGAGGCAAGTACTATAACAGACTGCGTCTTGCTTCTTTCAGCCGAGTTATGCTTAAAACTTTGTTTAAAAGGAATGTTCAGCTCCCTGATTTCTAATCTGATACCGACTGTTTTCATTTTACAAATTCAAAAAGATTGTATTGAAATTGATGCTTATACTGTAGTAGAATCGTTTTATACTGACCATCCTTCTGCCCGCTTTTAATCGCGTTATTTTTAATCATCTCGTAAGTACCTGTTCTAAGAATACCAACATTTATCGGCTTTAGCCTTCCGCCTGAACGCTTTTCCTTATATTCCACGTTAAGCTTGGCCAAACTCTTATCCAGCTTTTCTGCAATCTCATTCGAGTCCGCAAGTTCATCTGTTAACTCCAAAAAGCAGTCATACTTGCAATTATCCACATCGGCCAAAACCTGAGCGAAAATAATATCCAAAGCAAGGCTATCCAGGGCCTTCAACACCTGACTTTCGTACAGCTTTTCTCCGGTGATATTACATGCCCCCTTCCCTTTTTGCAGAAACTTAATCAGAGGAGCTTTATTTAGAAAGCCAGTTACGGTAATAACATCGTTCATGTTATATCGGTACAAGCCCGATTGGGTGGTTATAAAAATATAATATTCTGCGCCAACCTTTAATTCATGCATTAGTTTGAAGTCGGATATCCCCTCTTCCCATTTCCGTCGCTCTACAAACTCGAAAAAATTATCCTGAAAGGTTAGCATTCCAGATTGCGATTCCACATCAAACGTAAACGTTCCCCTTGCCTCACTTGATAAATAACCGGGATCTACAACTTTTACTCCCTCGGGCATTAGATTCAGCACAGCTTTCAATGCAACGCCACAACTACCACTTGTCCATGCGGTTAACAACTTTACATAAGGCCAAATCTCCTTAAATGATAATTTATCTGATGTAGAAAATATGATTTCCAGCTCAGCCAAGCGCTTTTTCGAAGGCTTTAAGCTTCGCTGGATAGCTTTAACATTTACGTTTTCTCCTATTTTTACTGATTGCAGGGAACTGCTTTTTAGATCATTAAGTAAATCTGACTTTCTAGCATTCAGAATTTCAATGAGCTTTAAATAGGTTGTAGGATTGGCACTGCCGAAATAAGTAATATCCTTATGCTGAAGCAGTAATAACAGAATGCAATAATATTTAGATTGGTAATTTGCTATTTCGAACACCTCATAAGGTAAAGCATATTTAGAGCGAATGATGGCAGGCATACTTTTATAAAAATGTCCTGATGCTGCTCCATATTCAATCCCATCTTCTGTAATACCTTCCACAGCGGGACTAACAATACCTGCAAGCTTTCCCGTAAAATAATCGGGTTGTAATTGATATTGGATAAATGATAGAAATGCCTGGCTCTTTTTTAATGACTTGAGCGTAGTGGCTGTTACCGGGATATATTTAGGCTTCGATGTAGTACCGCTTGTTTTATTAAGCATGATAATCTCTTCATTCACAATGGCCTTGATATTTTTATTCGCAGTTTGTTTTTCAATGTAAGGCCGTAGTTCTTCGTAACTTAATACAGGCGTGTATCTCTTGTAATCTTCGTAGTCCCCGATCGAAGCAAACGAATGATCTTTACCGAAAAGAGAATCGCTATTCTTCGATAGAATTCTTTTAAGAAGGTTCAACTGAACTTCATCAACTCTTTCGGTACTGGCAACTAAACGCCTGATTGAGAAACCCATAAACAGCATTCTTATTCTGAACAGAACATTTAAAAAATACTGCCCGATGGATAGTTCCGGCATATCCTCTTTATCATATTTGGCAAACAGAGGCGATTTTAGCTGCTTTGTAAATTCTGAAGGATAGTTTTTATTAATCAGGCCAAGCTCTTCAACCTGCTTATCTGGAGGTAAGTAGAATGAGCCGAATAACAGATCCCACACAATAACATTATTGCCATAATTATTATTTGATTCCTCCGGATTTCTGGAATGATGCCAGCGATGGTGATCGGAACTACTTACCACATAATTCAACCATCCGTATTTAAGATTGATATTACAATGCTGGAAAAAACCATTAACGGCATAAAGAACATAATGAAGGGCAATCACTTCCTCAGACACGCCTAAGACCATAAAAGGTAACACATCCAGCATAAACTGAAGACTTTTTTCAAGCGGATGAAATCTGGAGGTATTTAGCCAGTACAGCTTCTGAACCGAATGATGCACTGCATGTAATCGCCACAAAAAATGAAAGGTATGACTGAATCTGTGCAGCCAATATCTTAGAAAGTCTGAAACCAAAACCACAAGAATTACCTGCACACCTAATGATAAATGATGAGGCCACACATTATTAATAGTGAGATTCAGTGTATTAAAGAACACAATTATATAATGAATGGACAGCCATACAAGAAGTTTAGGCAATAACATTTGAATGGCAACCAGCGAAATCGAATCATTTTTCCAGTCGCTTGAATCAGGCTTCCACTCTGTTTTGTAGGGCAGATATAGTTCAAACAGGAGAATGGCCAGTGATGGTAAAACAATGGA
>Ga0307408_100001132_pt1 | contig 20269 bp, 16 predicted proteins | sample 322Cmetagenome_FD_202116 | JGI IMG/M metagenome (GOLD analysis project Ga0307408, IMG submission 202116) | Maize rhizosphere microbial communities from greenhouse at UC Davis, California, United States - 322HYB-C-3 | ecosystem: Host-associated > Plants > Roots > Rhizosphere > Soil | place... | reverse complement strand
GGTGATGGCTTGCATCTTCCGCTGCGAAAGGTCCACCGCCGCCGCCGACTTCGGCAGCTGCACCTTCATCCCTTGCACCCCGGCGGTGGTGAGGATGATGAAGATCAACAGCAGCACCAGGTAGAGGTCCACCATCGGCGTGACGTTGATGTCGTCGTAGGACTTGTCGTCGGCGGAAGCCATGGCGTCAGGCGGCCTTGTCGTTGTTAGGAGCGTAGGGCGAAGACTCCCCCGCCGGCGGATAGAACTCGGCCATCTTCGCGACGAACTCGTCGATGAAGACGTGCATGTCGCTGGTGGTTTCCTTGATGCGGCTGTTCAGGTAGCTGTACATGAACAGCGCGGGGATCGCGACGACCAGGCCCGCCACGGTGGCAAGCAATGCGGAAGCGATGCCGGGCGCGATCGAGTTCACGTCGACTTCACCGCTCTTCGAGATGATGGCGAAGGTGATCATCACCCCGACCACGGTGCCGAGCAGTCCGACATACGGACCACCAGCGATGCTGATCGTCAGGTAGACGAGGCCCTTGGTCAGGCGATGGGTCTCGCGGACCAGCCCACGATCAAGCGCGGCGCGCACCGCTTGGATCGAGCGACCGGAAAGCCCCTTCGTGCGATCCTTGTCGCGGTCCAGGCGATGTCGGATCTCCTTCGAGCCGATGTGATAAATCTGATAAAGGGGCGACCGCTTGATCAGGTCGCGGGTGCGATCATCCGCCGCTCCTCCCTCCAAGGAGCTGATGCCAGCGGGATCATTGTGGTCCAGCGCCGTGAGATCCGCGGAAAGCTCCTCCCATTGCTGGAGGAATGCCCGGGTCGCCTTCTGGACGGTATTGAGGTAGTTGAATTTCTGCACCGCGACGGTCCAGCCGATCACGATCATGATCACGCAGACGCCGATGGCGATCCAGCCATCGAACATCATGTTCTTCGCGATGTCGCCGAAGAGCATCACGTGCTCCATCGCACCGCTGTGCTCGCCACCGCCTTCACCCCCTTCGACTGCGCCAAGGGTGACGGTCCTCTGTCCGGCATCCGTGCCGCCCTGGCTGATCGCGGCAAACTTTACCCAGTCGGCGGAGCGCGCACCTTTTGAAATCTCAAGCTCATCGATCTCTCCGACGAATCGCGAACCGGCTTCCGCGCCACCGATCGTCAGCGCTCCATCAAGCACCGGAAGTGCCGCCGCCAGTTGGCTGACCGGCTCGCCATTCACGAACACGGAGACTTTCCCTGCCTCGGCCGTGACCGCGAGATGGGTCCAGCTTCCGGCCGACACCGGCTGACCGGGCGTGCTGCGTTGGCCACTGACCGGCACGACCGGCACGCCTTGATCGAGCACGACGCGGAAGTCTCCGCGGCGGAAGATCTCCGCTCCTGCTTGCAGCGCATTCGGCTTCACCCATGCGGACCAGGTGAAACCACCACTGAAATCAAGCGAAGGAGAAGCAGCCACGGTCACCGGCTCCGCGCCGAGCAGGCGCGCGCCACTGCCGATGATCGCACCTTCGGATGTCGTCAGCGCGATGCTGCCGTTGTTGCCATTCGCGGTGGCATCGGCGGGCGCGGCTCCTCGATCCGAGAAATGCCAGACCAGCGCTCCATCATGGACATCCGTCGTTTTCGCGGCAGGCACGGCGGAAGGATTCGCCGCACCATAGTAAAGGTTCACCGCGGTGTTACCGGCTGCCAGCGATGGCACCTTCACCCAGATGAAGCCGCCATCGACCATGCCATCGAACTTCTCGATCTCGTGCGGCAACACCGTGCCGTCATCCGTGACAAAGCGCAGGTCGCTGCCATCCGGGGCCGCATTGGCGAATTGGAAATTCCCCTCGTGCAGGCGGACCAGCACCGCGGCATTCTCGACGGGGCCCGAAAGCTTCGCGGCATCGGCGCCGGTGTTGATGGTGATCTTCTGGCGGTGCGTCCAGTCCTTGTTCCACCAGCCTTCGGCGGCGTGGAGCGGGGCAAGGAACAAGAGGGAGGCGATGACGTGACGTGCGATCATGGTCAGAATTGTTAGAATTCGGCCCAGCCGCGGAAGGTGACGCGGACCTCGCCGGACTCGGCGTCGGTCTGGGTGGTGAAGGGCACGCCGACATCGAGCGAGCCGTTGTAGTGATCGCGCAGGCGGAAGCGCGTGCCCACGCCGGCGCTGAGGAAATTGTAGAAAGACTTCTGCGAGGGCAGCGGCTTCAGCACCGTGAGCGTGCCGCCATCCACGAAAGCGTGGAGCCGCCACTCATCGGCCTGCTTGCCCTTGTCGTCCTTCTTGCCGATGAAGGAGCGCGTGCGGTACTCCGCCGAGCCAAAGAAGCCATTGTCGCCGAGCGCGGTCGCCTCGAGGTAGCCGCGGGCATTGCCGAGGCCGCCACCGCTGAGTTGCTCGCTATTGATCAGCGGCTGACTGGAAAGCTGGCCCTGCACCTTGCCAAAGAGCTGCGCGCCATCCTTCAGGTCGTGCGTGTGGGAAACATCGCCGCGCAGGTAGATGAAGCTGCCATCGGCTTGGTAGCGCTTGTTATCAAACTCCGCATGGTCGCCTCCCATGCCGCTCAAGTGGAGGTTCAGCGAGAGATTCGCCTGGGTGAACGAATTCTTGTGAACCCAGTTCGCCCCGTAGTTCGCGCTGATCGGGAAGTACTCGATCGGCGTGTTACCCGTGACGCCGGCGACGGTGAGGTCCTCGTCGAAGGACTTCCAATCCATGCCAAGCGCAAAGGTCTGATAGAAAGTATCCGTGCCCGGCAGATCGAAGAGAGCACGCAGGCCGAGGATCTCTCCGCGACCGGCCACGGCAGCGCCGCCCAGCGTGGAGATGTCGCTGTCCTGCTTGGTTGCCTGCAACATCAGGCTGACGCCGTCCGAAACGCGCGCCAGATAGTAGCCCGAGTAAACCAGCGCATCGTCCGGATTCTCCGGCGCGATCTGGAAGTCCAATCCGAGCGTGTGCCCGCGCTGGAACATATTCCCGTAGCTGATCGAAGCATTGAGCCGCGATTGCGTGGTGTTCGGGCTGTAGCGGTTATTCACCTCCAGCGAACCGTGCAACGGCGACTCGTCCTCGACCTCGAGGTCCACGTCATAGGTACCGGGCTCGACGCCAGGGCGGAGCTGCGGTTTCAGCGTGCGATCCGGCAGACGATTCAGCGCGACAATCTCGGCCTTCACCTTGTCAAAATTCGGGACGTTTCCTTCCGCGAGCGAAGGGATCCCGGCCTTGATCTGGCTCGGCAGATGGTAGCGCGATCCTTTCACGCGCAGCCTGCCGATCGCTCCTTCGGTCACCTGCAAGCGGATGATGCCCGACCGCGGGTTCTGCGACGGGATTTGCACCGTCACCGTCTGATAGCCCTTGTCACGATACGCCTTCTCCAGCGAGGCGCGCGCTTGCTCGACGTCGGCTGCCGTGCGGCCGGGCCCGAGAAATGGATAGACCGCCTCCTCGATCTCAAGCGGAGAAAGCAACTTCGATCCCTGCACGCGATACTCGCGAACGAGCAGCGTCGTCTCCTGCTGCTGGGCGAACGCCGGTAGCACTCCCGCGACGGCAAGCGTGATTCCCAGCACGACCATACGGGCCGGCCGGGAATGGCGCGGGGAGAAAAATGACGAGGATGCTTTCACGATGGGTTGTCTCGATGCTGCCCCGAGGTCGGAAAGGCTTCCTGCTCGCGGGTAAGATGGGACAGAGGGATGGCCCTTGCGGGCCGCGTAAAATGTCTGGGGAGGAAAAACCCCGGGAACGTCCACGCTAGGAAGAGGTGCAACGCGGCCCGGTCCCGGGGCATAAGATAGAGGTCAGTCCGTTGGCAGAGGACCCGCGTAGACCGTGCCGCCGTCCGCCAAGCGGTGAACCTTCAGAGTCGAGTCCAGCGCGATGCCTTGCTGCGAGGCGACGACGGTCTTGATCTTGTTGGCAAGTGCTTCCACAAATGCGGCACGGAAGCCCGCTGGCTCAGTGACGACTTTGTCAGTCACACCCGAATAGGTGCCGCCACCGCTTGTCGGCTGCGGCACGACGACACGATTGTAAACCCATAGCGTGTAGCGGCCGCTCTGGACGTTTGCCACGGTGTTCTCAATACCGTTGTACTTGAGTGCGACTCCTTTGCTGTTGGCCGGACGGGCGGCACCCTGGCCGTTGCCAAGGATCGTGGCATCCGCGTCACCGGGCGTCACGTATCCGACATACCAGCCAGCGGTCGCTGCCGGATCCACTGCCTTGTAGGCAGTATCCGCAAGCGTCCGCGTCAGGGCGCTGGCGACGTTCGCACCGCTGGTGTGGCCACCCGTGGCGGTGATCCCAGACCAGGTTTCGATCGGCCATTGGGCGTGGGAGTAAACCTTGCCGCCGATGATCGAACTGCCGATCTGATACGAATTGTCAGCAACATAGGAGCCGTTGGTGGTCCAGTTGCCGGAGCCTGGCGGGCTTTCAATCAGCGGAGCATTGGCAGCTCCACCGGGCGTTACCGGCTCGGTGGCAGCCTTGTAGACATATTGGTCGCCGAGACCGCTGCGACCAATTTCGAGCTGGGCTCCGAAGCGTTGGCCGGCGTCGGTGTTGCGGCCGATGGCGAAGATCCACTTGTGCTCGTCACCATTGCTCCAGTTGCCGGTGAAGAAGGAGAGCGGCAGTGCGCCAGCGTCGTAGAGTTGCTTGGCCTGCTGCGAGGTGATGTTGTCGATCGGAATGCCGGGGCTGCCGTAGAAACCGAGCTGCGAGATACCCACCGGCACTTCCTTGATCGGCGAATACGTCAAACCGTTGTAGTCGCCGTTGAAAGGCGAGGTGTTTTGGAAGTTCGTCGACAGGCCGAAGTCCACCTTGTGCAACGCGAACGCGCTCGCGTCGGTAGTGGTGAGCAGGTTCGATGGAACGCTCGCTGTATCTTGGCCGGTGGTCTTGTCGAAGCGCACTTCCAAATTCGGGTTGGCGACGGCGGCAATACCGGAAAGAGCGCCTGCGTAGTTCGTCTTGATGATAACGTTTTGACCGTTCCACGTGCCATTCCACGTGCCGAAGTTCGACTGGCGGAAGGCATTGTCCGTTGCCGTGTAGCCGCCATCCGGATTTAGCGTGCCGGAGGTCGCGGGAAATCGGCCACTCGTTCCCTGATAGCTCCAGCTGGTGAGCAGCCGGGAGATGGCGACCTGCGTTGCATTGCGGTCGCCATTCGAAGCGGAGAAGTAAATGGTGATTGGATCGGCACTGGCGGAAAGGATCGAGACCAGGCTGGCGAATCCGACGAGAGTGGATTGAGAAAGTTTCATATCGTCAAAAATTGTTAGAGAAATCGGTTAAACGAGATTGGGAGGAATCAGGGATTGGTCACGCGGGCGCGGTAGAAGCCGTGGGACAGGGCGACGCGGGCGGGATTGGTATCGACCCAATTGACTGGAGCGGCACCGGCACCGGACAGGTGCACGTGCACTTCCTCCCAGGCACCCGCGAGGTCGTCGTTGTATTCGATGATGTACTTCCGCGATGCGATCGTCGGGAAGGCGAAGGTCTGAGAGGTGCCGGGCACCCGGACCGGAGCCGGGATCTTGAAGAACGACGCGGGGTTGTTCGGATTGGTTCCGGCAAGCTCCTCGTCGCCATTGTTGAAGTCGTCACCATCGTCATCCGCCAAGGGATTGCTGCCCGCGCGGGTGAAGCTCACCACGCCGCCCGAAGTGATGGAGAAGTAACCGACGTAGGTCACCGTTCCGGCTTCGTAGAGCGCCGTGCCCGGGATCTTCTTGTAGGCATAGAAGTCGATCGCCGAAGCGGCCGCACCGGCTGAGAAATCCTTTTCGACCGAGGAGGTCCAGACACCGAAATCCGAACGTCCCTCGCTGGCGACCTGCCAGCGATAGCTGGTGTTACCTGGCGCCTGCGTCAGCTGGAAGCCACCACGGGAATTGGAAGCGGAGTCTGGCAGCCCAGCGGTCGAGGTCAGCACGTTGTAGCCACCGGTGATGACCGAGCCGATTTCCGTAGCCGCCGTATTCTGGACGGTCCCCGTGCGAACACCCCATGGAGTGCTCTGCTGGGCGATCGAAGGACGCGGCCGGGAGATGTAGACCGCATCGTTGTCGTTTGAATTCCGGGCGAAGGCCGCCCATACGACCTGACTGCGAGTGTGCCAAGGCAACGGGGTCTCGGTCTCTACGTCAAACGAGTCAAATGCATCAAGATCGGCCTGAAGGGCACCGATGGTGGCGACCGCCGTGGTGGAATTCGGCGAGGCGGATTCGAACTGGGAGACCGCGCCGAGATTCACCAGGTAGGAACCGGCGGAAGAGTTGGAGGTGTCCCGGAAGGCGAGCAGTACGTGCCCTTGGGCCGCCTGGACGACCTGGGCCCCGTTCGCCACCGGAGCAAGGAGCCCGGCAACCAGCGCCGGGACCGCAAAGCGGAGGGAAATTTGAAAAGCGAATTTCATGGTATAGAATAAAATCGGAGAGAATTACCCACGAAGGGGCCTGAGCCGACAGGGCTCAGAGGAGGAATGATCAGCGACGGCTGCACTGCACGGCGCGGGCGGGCGCCGGCTGGCAACGTGCGACGAATCAGCGACAACAGCGGGTCGCGACAATGGCGACACGACCGGTCCGGAAAGAGGAGAGCGTGGGGTGGTTCATGCTTGGAATCGTTGGTTCAGCGGGGTTTCCAAGGCGGCTTGCCTGTGTCCATGCTGGACAAGGTCCTGCCGCAAAGGCCGGCAGTGGCCGTGACGTCTTGGCTTGGCTCGGAAAGTTCCGGACTCCGCAGTTGTGCGGTCATCCATCTTCCCGAATTTGCTGGCTCCCCTGGAAAGGGGTCACCGTCGATTCCCATCGCCCTTGGTGCGGGTAAACGGGGCGGCGTGACGACCGCGGGCGGAATCCATACCATCCGAGGGGTCTTTTCAAGAGATTTTTAAGAGGCACATCAAAAACCCCGCAAACCAAGCGCTTGGAGCCTTCCGCCCAAAGTCACCCTTGCAGAAGCGACTGCCCACCTTCGATGAAGATCTCGCTGCCGGTAATGTGAGCCGCCGCGTCGGATGCGAGGAATGCAATCAACTGCGCCACCTGCTCCGGCCGGCCCGGCTCGCCGCCGGTCAGCGGCACATCGCCATCCGGAAATTCAACCGGCAGGTGCAGCCCTTGGATGCTGCGTCGCTCCGTGCTGTCCTCGATGTTGGTGCGAATCGCGCCCGGACACACCGCGTTCACCCGGATCTTGTCCTTCGCAAGTTCAAGGGCGGTCATCTTGCAGAAGGCGACCTGAGCGGCCTTTGAGCAGGAATAGGCAGTGGCTCCCGAGTTACTGAAGACACGGGTGCCATTGATGGAAGAAACCACCACGACCGAACCGCCACGGCGTTTCAGGTAGGGCAAGGCCAGCTTCACGGTGAGAAAGGTGCCGCGGAGATTGATGCCGATGGTCGTGTTCCATTCATCCACCTCCAGCTCCTCCAGCGGAGCCCACACGCCATTGATGCCCGCATTCGCCACCACGATATCGATTCCACCGAGCTTTCCGCCGATGGCTTCAAAGGCCTCCGCCATCTCGCTGGCGTTGCTGACGTCGGCGGTGACGCAATAAGCCGGGTGCTCGGCTCCGAAGGCGATGTCCTCCGCTGCCTTCTCCAGTTCATGACCATCCCGCCCGATGAGCGCGACCTTGGCCCCGGCCTGGGCCAAGAGAGCCGCGGTCGCTTTGCCGATGCCCGAGCCTCCGCCGGTGATCACGGCGGATTTCCCCCGGAAGTCGAATCCTACTTCGTTGCTCATCGGCTTACGCTCTCGCAGAAGCCATGCCCGCGCGCGAAGCCCGGCCACGCGCCCTCCGCGGTGTGTTCTTGATGCCGAATGCAATTTGCCAATGCAGCCGGCAATCATCGGCCTGACAGGGCCCTAGCAGACATGCGGCCGGCCGCGCGGTATGCATCTTGCGAAGAAGGCTCGTCATCCCCTCGACCATGGCACACGACGAAGAAACCGACGAAGACATTGACCTTGGCATCCTCGCAGGCTCCGACACGGAGTTCCGCTCTGAAACCCTCTACTTCCTCGTGCTGGACCGATTCTCGATCGGCAATCCCGGCAAGGAACGCGAAGAGGACGAGATGTTCGATGCCACCCATCAAGACTGGCACAAGTACTGGGGCGGCGACCTGCAGGGCGTGATCGACAAGCTCGACTACCTGCAATCCTTCGGTATTTCCGCGATCTGGACGACCCCGCTCTTCGAGCAGGTGCGGGCGATGACAGTGGGAGACACGCCGCGCGCTCCCATCCACGGTTACTGGACGAGCGACTTCAAGCGCATCAATCCGCGGTGGATGAACGATCCCTCGGAGAAGCGCGTTTTCGATCGTGACGACACGGTTTTCGACACGCTGCTCGGCACCCTTCACGAGCGAGGGATGAAGTTCGTGCTCGATATCGTCTGCAATCACAGTTCGCCCCTAACAGGCAATGGAAAGGGCAAGCTCTACGATGATGGCAAGCTGGTGGCGGACTTCGACAATGATGTGGACCACTGGTATCATCACTACGGCGAGACCGTGGACTGGAGCGATGAATGGCAGGTTCAAAACTGCGAATTGGCCGGTCTCGCCACCTTCAATGAGAACAACATCCTCTTTCGCAACTACATCAAGGACGCCATCGCGCTCTGGATCAAGAAGGGTGTGGATGCCCTGCGGATCGATACGGTGAAGCACATGCCGCTGTGGTTCTGGCAGGAGTTCAATGCCGACATGAGCGTGGTGAGTCCGAACCTTTTCCGCTTCGGCGAGTGGATCTACAATCGGCCGGACGATCCCCACTCCGTGGAGTATGCGAACAAGGCGGGCATGAGCCTGCTGGACTTCGCCTGGTGCACCGCCGTTCGACGTTGCCTGGCGCAGGGTGACGAAGGCGGCTTCCAATTGATCCAGGAAGTCCTGGATCAGGACGGCAACTACATGTGCGCCACCGAACTCGTTACCTTCTTTGAGAATCACGACATGCCGAGGTTCCAGTCGCTCGGTGCCTCGAATGAAGTCATGGATCTCGCGCTGGTGCTGCTGCTCACTTCGCGCGGCGTGCCTTGTCTCTACTACGGCTGCGAGCAGTACCTCCACAATGACACCGATGGCGGAGACGATCCCTACAACCGCCCGATGTTGGAAAACTGGGAGCCCACCGAAGCGAGCCGGCGCATTGGCATCCTCGCCAGAGAGCGCAAGATCAACCAAGCCCTGCAATGGGGAGGCCAGTGGCCGAAGTGGGTCGATGCCGACTCGTATGTCTTCCTTCGGCGCTACCGGAATTCCTACTGCCTCGTCTTTCTCAACCGGGGTGAAGAGCGAACGATCAAGGTGGAAAGTCTCGATTTCCCCGACGGCGAGCATGTTTGCCTCATCACCGGACAGACGGTGCCCATCGAGAATGGAATGACCGAGGTGACACTGCCACCGATGGGTGCACTGGTCCTCACCAAGCGCGGCCGCAAGGTCCGGGCGACCACCGTCATCCGCATTCAAGTCAATGGCGCGCCGACCCAACCGGGCGACCGGCTCGCGGTTATCGGCGATTGTGAAGAGCTGGGACGCTGGGACCTGCGGAAGGCCTATGAGCTGGTCTGTGTGAATTCCAATACGTGGTTCGGAGAGATCCCGTTGGAAGCCTCCGCAGGCAAGGTCATCGGCTACAAGTTCGTGCTGCTGCCTTCCAATCCCGATTCGCCGCCGCGGCGAGAGAACCGGGGCGTGCGCCGGAGACTGGTGATTCCCCATGGCACCGCCAAGTGGCGTGATCGCTGGGAAGGGTAGTCTCCTTCCGGGAGCGCCGGTCTTCAGACTGGCGCTCCCGGGACCTCACGTCCTGCCGCTCTCTGCAATTAACTCCTTCACCTTCGCGATGCGTGGGCCGAAGACCGGATGTCGGAACAGATCCGAAAGTGGCGCTTCAATGCGAGTGCTCCATGTCCCCCTCCCATAACTTCCAGGCAGGTTAAACCTCAAGGGAACCCCGAGCAGATCGCTGATCATCAGCACGGCGAGCCGTCCGGAAGTGGCGAACAGACTGGCCTGCAAGGCAGCCAGCACTTCGTCATCGAGCTCCACCGCGGCATCTCCCGATTGGCCACAGAAGGAAAGAAGCGCGCGCAGGTCACTGCGATCCTTTTCACTCGCGCTGCTGAAGAGCGAGGCAAGCGGCGCATTGTCATGATTGGCATAGGTGACCAAGCTCAGCTCCCGGAACTGCTCCGGCGGAATCACGGCTCCAGCCGATGTCCTGAGCAGCTGCGGAAACGAAAGATTGGCCAGCTCAAGATCCTCGAGCGTCTTCCGCATGTAGTCCGGCATCTCACCCATGATCTCCGCCACGAGATCCATCTCGCCGGCCGCATCGATCAGATGGCCGATGAGTTCACGACCTTGGATCTCATTCAGCGCCGCCGTCACCGGATCTTCATCCGGCCCGGGAATGAAACGCGGCAAGCGCCCACTGGTTTTCTCGGCGGCTTCTTTTTCATCCAGCGCCGAGAATTCCACATGCTGCGCGCCGCCTGACCACGGAAACATGTAGGCGCGGAAGTAGCCGCGCAGGTGATCGATGCGGCAGGCATGGAAGAACTCCTTTTCGATGCCGATCCGGCCACGCAACCAAGCGAAGCCGGTCGCGCGATGATTCTCCCACCGGTAAGCAGGCAGGCCCCAGTTCTGGCCCCATCGCTCTGAATCCTTGGTCGTGTCAAAGTGGGCAAGTGGCCGTGTGCCGACGCTCCATTCCAGATCGAAGAGTTCGGGATTCGCCCAGACGTCCGCGCTGGTGGCACCCACGCCGTAAGACATCTCGCCCATGAGGCGCACGCCTCGCTGATCGGCGTGGCTTCGCACTGCCTTCCACTGCCGCCATGCCACCCATTGGATGAAGGCGAAACCGGAGCGCAGCAGCTGCAGATCCACCCGTGCCGGATGCTGGAGTAGCCATGCACTGGCACCCTCGAAGGTGCGATGCTCCGGCCGCCAATCAGTCCACTCGGTGTTTCCCTCATACTCGCGAACGAGCAAGCGGAACAGTGTATACGCCTCTAGCCAGTCAGCTTGATCGGCACGGAAAGCCTCGAACTCATCGTGGGCTCCCGGGGATTCGAGCGCATGGAAATGATACCACGCGGTCAACAGGATCTGCGTCTTCAATGCGTGTACCGCGGGCTGGCTGACGTTTCCCACGCGCAGCTGCGCAAGCCATGCCTCAGGTGCCGCCTGTTCCAAGATCGCCTGGGTTAGGCCGGGAACCTCGGGCGGCGAAAGCGATAGGAGTGCGGGTGAAAGCGCCCGCGAACTGATGGGATTGTACGGACTATGATCGCCGAAGGTCTCGTGGATCGGCAGGATCTGTAGCACCGAGAATCCTTGCTCCGCGGCGAAATCGATCGCCTCGATCACCGCCGCGGTATCCCCGATGCCGAAGTCGTGTGCTCGCCGGAGGGCGTAGACGGGCACCAGCAGCCCGGCCCGCCTTCTATCCAAGACCCTTTCTCTGACTCCGGCTGCCGCTTCGATTCGCTCGCTTTGCTCGACGTGATCTTCGACTGCTTGCATCGGGCGATCCCCTTGCAGACGTCACGCCACGTCCTGCACCCCACGGATCACCGGAAATCCGGCGACTCGTCGGTCTCCTGACAAGCGATGTGCAAACCGAGGGTTGCAAGAAGCTCCCCGGCGGCCGCTCAGGCCTGCTTGCGCCAGAGTTCCTCCAGCGCACCAAAGTGCTGGAGGACATCGAGGATCAGTTCGGCACCGAGCTTGGCGCACGCAGCGCGGCCTTGAATGGCCGGCAGCAGCGCATGAAGAACGATTGAGCTGCCTTCATTCGCGCCGCGGGCATCGAGATCGCCGGACTCCAACGGGGCGAGACGGCCGCCGTTGCCACGCTGATGATGGAGATCGAAGACTGGCGGTGGAAAGCCCGCTTGCTGGAGAAGGTCGGCTGCGAGATTGAGCGAGGATTCCTCCGGCGGCAGGCGGAAGCTCAGGCCCCCGGTGAGCGGATCATCGTGAAGAACCAACAGGCCGTCGTAGCGCTCGGTGGCGAGTTCGCGGGTGAAGATGGCGCGGACTTCCTCGTCCGCTGCGGGCGCGCCAGCCGCCCAAGCGAGCGGATCGGCCAAAGGAAACGCCACGAACTCGGTGTGGCGATGATTTGCGGGATCCTGTAGCAGGCGGAGGGTCGCATGGAAGACGGCATCCGTGCTGCCGCGGTCGTAGGGACTAAGCCCGGCGACAACCAACAGGCGGCGACGAACTTCGCCCTGCGGACGGAGCACAGTCTTCACTACCGGCCAATCCGTGCCACCGGAGTGAATCGTGGACGGGATGCTGACCAGCAGCTGGGGAACATCGAGCGCCATCTCGAAGTAGGGCGCGAGAATGCGGCGCACTTCCGAAGTCGAAGGCGGCGGAAACAGCGGTTTCATGGCGAATGAGTGGTGGGATCGGTTTTTTGCGCTTTGGCGCCGGGTTTTGGGTCGGGAAAGCGAAGGCCAACAATGTCGCCGTTTTCCAGGGCCATCTCGTCCACTTGCTCGCGAGTGGCCCAGACTTCGATCTCGCGGCGACTGCCGCTTTCGGGGACGACACTGAGTCGCGCGAAAGGACCAGCGACAAAGAGGTGGCTGACCCGGCCGGCGACACTCACGCCTTCTTCGGCGGCGAACTTCAGCTCGATCTCGTGCGGGCGGACGTAACGACCGTCGTCGAGTTTGTTTACCTCACCGAGGAATTCGTAGACGAAGGAAGTACGAGGCTCATCGTAGATACCCTGCGGCACTCCGGTTTGCTCGATGCGGGCGTTGCGCATGACCACGACCTGGTCGGCGAGTTCCAGAGCTTCCTCCTGGTCGTGCGTGACGAAGAGCGTGGTAAGACCGATCTCGTCGTGGAACTGGCGCAACCAGCGGCGCAGGTCCTTGCGCACCTGGGCATCGAGCGCGCCGAAGGGCTCATCGAGCAAGAGGACCTTCGGACGGATGGCAAGGGCGCGGGCGAGCGCTACGCGTTGCCGCTGACCACCGGAAAGCTCGTGAGGGCGGCGCTTGTCGAGACCATCGAGCTTCACGAGGTGGAGCAGCTCCTTCACGCGCGAATCGATCTCGCTCTTCGCGGGCCGCTTCGAGCCGGGAAGCACGGTGAGGCCGAAGGCGATATTGTCAGCCACGGTCATGTGCTTGAAGAGCGCGTAGTGCTGGAAGACGAAGCCGACGCCGCGTTTGCCAGCCGGAATGTCAGTCACGTCCTCGCCGTGAAACAGCACGCGACCGCTACCGGGATCCGCGTATTCAAGTCCGGCGACGATGCGCAGGAGCGTCGTCTTGCCCGAACCCGAAGGACCTAACAGCGCCGTAAGCGAGCCGTCGGGAATTTCGAGCGAGACGTCATCGAGCGCCGTGTAGGTGCCGAAGGTCTTGTGGATGGACTGGATCGAGACGGACATGGGAAAAGGCGAAAGGCTGGGAGACTCGAGAAGGAAAACGGAAAGGACAGCGCTCAGTGCCTGCCCTTGGCGGAATGGCCGGTGAAGTGTTCAACGGCGCTTTTCAGGCCAAGGGTGACGAGGGCGAGCAGCGCAAGCAGCGCGGCGCAGGCGAAGGCGGCGCTGAATTGATACTCATTGTAGAGCACCTCGACATGCAGCGGCAGCGTGTTCGTCTTGCCACGGATGTGGCCGGAGACGACCGAGACCGCGCCGAACTCACCCATCGCCCGGGCATTGCAGAGCAGCACGCCGTAGAGCAGGCCCCACTTGATATTGGGAATGGTGACGCGTCGGAAGATCTGCCAGCCGTGCGCGCCAAGCGTGACCGCGGCTTCCTCTTGATCGCTGCCTTGGCTTTCCATCAGTGGGATCAGCTCGCGGGCGACGAAGGGGAAAGTGACGAACACCGTGGCCAGGATAATGCCTGGCATGGCGAAAATGATCTGGATATCGTTGTCCTGAAGGAACGGCCCGAACCAGCCGCGCGCGCCGAATAGCAACACGAATACGAGACCCGCGATGACCGGCGACACGGCAAAGGGCAGGTCGATTAGCGCGAGCAGGAACGTCCGCCCCTTGAAGCGGAACTTGGTGATCAGCCACGCGGCGGCGACGCCGAAAATCGTATTGAGCGGGACAGCAACGAAGGCCGCAGTCAGGGTGAGCTTGACTGCGGATAGCGCGGCATCCTCGCTGAGTGATTTCACCAGGACATCCGCACCACGACGGAAGGCCTCGATAAAAACTGCCGCCAATGGCAGCAACAGGAACAGCGTGAGCGCGATGAACGCGAGTCCGATGAGCAGACAGCGGACCGGAGCGGATTCAGTGGTGACGGAGCGGTAGGCCATCGGTTTAGCGGGCCTGCCAATTCAGGCGGCGTTGGAGGAGATTGATGAGAAAAAGCAGACCGAAGGAAACGATCAGCATCCCGGAGGCGATGACCGCGGCGGCCTCGTACTTGAATTGTTCCAGCTGCTTCACGATGAGCAACGGAAGGATCTCCGTCTTCATCGGCAAGTTGCCGGAGATAAAGATGACCGAGCCGTATTCGCCGATGGCCCGGGCAAAAGCCAGCGTGAAGCCGGTGATCAGGGCGGGCACGAGCATCGGGAAAATCACCCGGCGGAAGGTGGTCCAGCGACCAGCACCCAGGCTGGCCGCTGCTTCTTCCAGATCATGGCCGAGATCCTCCATCACCGGCTGCACGGTGCGGACCACGAAAGGAAAGCCGATGAAGGTCAGAGCGATGAAAACGCCGATCGGCGAGTAGGCGCTCTTGATGCCCCACTCGAAGAGGATTTTCCCGATCCAGCCATTCGGCGCATAGATCTGGGTGAGCGTGATGCCCGCGACGGCGGTAGGCAGCGCGAAGGGAAGATCCACGATGGCATCGAGGAGCTTCTTTCCGGGAAACTCATAGCGCACCAGCACCCATGCGACCAATAGGCCAAGCACCACGCTGACCCCGGCCGCCGCGGCGCTGGCTCCGAAGGTCAGCTTGGCGGCCGCGAGCGTCCGCGGTGAGGTGAGGATGGCCCACCACTCGGCAGGGCCCAAGCCAGCCGCCTTGATGAACAAGGCGGCCAGTGGGATGATGATGATACTGCTCAGCCAGAAGATGGTGATGCCCATCGAGAGACCGAAGCCGGGAATGACGCGCTGTTTTGGCATCAGGAATTTGTCAGGTTCAGAGTCAACTTCTCAAGCGAGAGGAATCCGGGCCCCAGACTGCTCCGCGCGCATCGAAAACTGAACCCGGAAAACTCGCAACCTCGTCATTACTTGGTGCCATAGGCTTGGTCGAAGGTGCCGCCGTCGTCGAAGTGAGTCTTCTGCGCCTTGGCCCAGCCGCCAAAGTCCTTGTCCACGGTGACCAGCGGGATCGTCTGCAGCTTGTTGCTGAACTTGGCGAGGATCTCCGCCTTGCGAGGACGGTAGAAGTGCTTGCCCGCGAGCTCCTGGGCCTCGTCGGTGTAGAGGAACTCAAGATAAGCCTTCGCCGCAGCCGCGGTGCCATGCTTTTCCGCATTCTTTTCCACCACCGCGACCGGAGGCTCGGCTAGGATGCTCAGCGAGGGATACACGATCTCCGTCTGACCGGGGAATTGCTTCTCGATGAGATAGGCTTCGTTTTCCCATGAAAGGAAGACGTCGCCGATCTTGTTTTGCGCGAATGTATTCGTCGCGGCACGGGCACCGGTGTCGAGGATCGGCACGTTCTTGAAGAGCTTGGTGATGTAATCGAGCACTTTCGCCTGATCGCCACCGTACTGCTTCTCTGCCCATGCCCAGGCCGCGAGGTAGTTCCAGCGGGCACCGCCGGAAGTCTTCGGGTCCGGGGTGATCACCTGCGTGCCGTCCTTGATGAGGTCGGCCCAGTCCTTGACACCCTTCGGGTTTCCTTTGCGAACCACGAAGACGATCGTGGAAGTGTAGGGCGAGCTATTGTCTGGCAGCTTCGCCTGCCAATCCTCGGGCAGCAGCTTCGCCTGCTTCGCGATGATGTCGATGTCACCGGCAAGCGCCAGCGTGACGACATCGGCCGGCTGGCCATCGATGACCGAGCGAGCCTGTTTGCCGGATCCGCCATGCGACTGCACGATCTTGAGCTGTCCCTTGCCGTCAGCCTCCCACTTCTTCACGAAGGCGACATTCACCTCTTCGTAGAACTCGCGGGTAGGGTCGTAGGAAACGTTCTGAAGCTCGAGTTCGCCCCCAGCGGACGCACTCTTCTTGCCGCAGCCCGGCAGCGTCATGAGGGAGGCCAGAACGAGCGGGATGAAATATCTTACTTTCATGGTTTCAGTATCGGTGAGGTTTAGGGGGTGTAAATCTGGTCGAAGACTCCGCCGTCGGCAAAGTGCGTTTGTTGCGCCTTCGGCCAGCCGCCGAAGTGGTCAATGGTGACGAGTTCGATTTTCGGAAACGTGGAGGCGTATTTCGCCGCGACCTGCGGATCGCGGGGACGGTAGAAGTGCTTGCCGGCGAGTTCCTGACCTTCCGAAGTGTAGAGGAATTCAAGATAGGCCTTGGCCGCCTCGGTGTTTCCCTTTTTTGCCGCCGCCTTTTCCACCACCGCGACCGGAGGCTCGGCGAGAATGCTCAGCGAGGGATAGACGATCTCCGTCTCGCCGGGGAATTGCTTCTCGATCAGGTGAGCCTCGTTCTCCCACGAGAGGAGGACATCGCCGATCTTGTTTTGCGCGAAGGTCGTGGTGGAGCCGCGCGCGCCGGAATCGAGCACGGGCACATGCTTGTAGAGCTTGGTGATGAAGTCGCGGGCAGCTTGTTGATCGCCGCCGTTTTGCTTCTCCGCCCATGCCCAGCCGGCGAGGTAGGTCCAGCGCGGGGCACCGCCGGTCTTGGGATCGGGCGTGATGACCTTCACGTCACCTGTCACCAAATCCCCCCAGTCCTTGATGCCCTTCGGATTGCCCTTGCGGACGACGAAGACGATCGTGGAGGTGTAAGGCGAGCTGTTATTAGGAAACTTGGTCTGCCAATCCGCGGGAAGCAGCCCGGTCTGCTTCGAGATCATGTCGATATCGAGCGAGAGCGCGAGCGTGACCACATCCGCCGGCTGGCCATCGATGACCGCCCGCGCCTGCTTTCCAGAGCCCCCGTGGGATTGGGTAATCTTGATCCCTCCCTTGCCATCGGCGGCCCACTTCTTCGCGAAGGCCATATTGACCTCCTCGTAGAACTCACGGGTCGGATCGTAGGAGACGTTCTGAAGCTCGATGGCTGCTGCGCCGGAACCCTGGCGCTTTTCCCCACATCCCGGCAGAGCGATGAGCGCTGCGAGGAGGGTGGGAATCAATGCGTGTACTTTCATGTTAGAAAAAAGGGTTCCGACCAATAGCCGCGCTTCAGAAGTAGAAGCGGACGCCGGTAAGGAAGGTGACGCCTTCGTAGTCGCCGCCATTGCCGCCGCCATCGAGCTTGGCGTACTCGGCACCGGCCATGAGCTTCAGCTTGTCGCCGTGGATGAAATACTGCGCGCCGAGATAGAGCGCCTGGTATTGGTCACCGCGACCGCCACCGGTGAGATTCGGCGCCTCGCTTTCATAGCGGGTCTGGCGGATCACACTGTCGGGACCATCGCCAGTGGTGAAGCTGTAGCGTCCGACGAGCTGCAGACGCTTCGGGATAATATCATACATCGGCTGGATGAAGAAGCCGAAGACGTCCCCATCGCGGCCTTCGCCGCCGGAGCCATTGAAGCCTTCCACGATCAGCGCCCACGGCCCCTGCTCACCCCAGAAGGTAGCGGACACGATATCATCATAGCGGGTGAAGAGGTAGTCGTCCTTGTCGTGATCGCTGTGGATCCAATCGAGACGGAAGTCCGCCTTTTCCCAGTCGAAGCACGCCTTGGCATCGTAACCAAAACCGGCACCCACGCTATACGCGCCACCGAACTTTCCGAACTCCTTGTCGCTATCGTTCGAATAGCCGCCCGCCTGCCAGGTGAAGTCGCCCACCCTGCCTTCCGCAGTGAGTCCGAGGATGCGGTTCACGCGAAGCTGGTTGAAGACTTGCGAGCTATCGAAGGTCTGCTGCAGGTCACTCGACTGGAGCCAGTCGAAGTAGCCGATCAGCGGCTTGATGTGACCGGCGGTCAGCGTGAAATTCTTGTTCGGCTTCCACTTGATGTATGCGTCTTCGAGGCCGTTGTAGAAGGGGTCGAAATTATCCGTGCTCTGGAAGGTCGCGCGGACCTCGATGGTCTTCTCGAACATCTTCGCATCGAAGCCGAAGCGGAAGCGGCGGTCTTCCCATCCGTCAGCATCGCCTTGATCGGAATCCACCCAGTAGTACTGCCCCTGGTATTTCCCGATCAGCTTGAACTCCTCTAGCAGAGGATTCTCGTCGTTCTTGTAGAGGACGAAATTGCTCCACAGCTTGTCGAACATCGCCGTCTCCTCCGCGGAAGGCGTGCTGAAGGGTTCGAAGGCTGCAAGGCCGGTCGAGGGCACGGCAAGGAAGACGCCGGCCGCGGCGAGCAGCAGGGCCTTGCGGGATTGATGTGCACGGGCAGCGACGGAGATCTTCCGCACTCCCGGGGTCCGGGTGGTGTTGGTTTTCATTGGTTTTGGAAATGCTCCAAGGGGGAGGCTCGGATGCCCCTGGTAAAGGGTTGCGGGACTCGGGGAGCTGCCGCGCGGGCAAAAAGAGACCACCGATGGGAAATGCGGGAACGGGACGGAGATGCGTATCTCAACGCTCTCACCGTATTGTGGATCCGTTCGCCGAGTTCCTCCGGTGGTCCGGTTGGGTCTCTTGGATCTGGAAACGTGGCCGACTCACATGGAGCCTGCGATGTGGAAAGGGAATGGGATTACTTCAGGAAGGCGAGCCGGGCTCGTCGGATTTGGCCGGGAAGCGGGTCTTTTCAAGACTCTCGACCTGAGTCACGCGTCCTTCATGGACGATGATCTGGACGGAGCCGAAGCGCAGGTCTTCGACCTTCTTTCTCACGACCTCCAGCCAGTCGGCTGATAGGGCGGTGGTGTCCGTTCTCGGACGGTCATTTGCTTTGGTGCTCATCGCTCGGGGCGGTCACAAGTTGGGAAAGTCCTTGGAGGAAGCCGTCCGCGGGGTTCGCTTTACCGCGGGCGGGAATGGCGCTGTTTTTAACGCCGGGATGAGTCGAGAAAGGTGGCGCGATGCCATCGCGGCGCATCTTGCGCAGCGTGACTTCCACGACTTGGGCGAGGGTGTAGCGGTCGAGGATGTTCGCGATCGCATTGCGGACGTCGATCATCAGCATCCGGAGGCCGCAGTGATCCTCGTCCGGGCAGGTGCAGCGCTGGTAGGCGAATTCACTGGCGCAGCAGATGGGGGCGAGACGGCCGTCCATCAGGCGGACCAGATCGCCGATGCGGATCTTGTCGGCAGCCGTGGCGAGCGTGTAGCCGCCGAGCTTGCCGCGCTTGGTTTCGACGATGCCCGCCTCGCGCAGCTCCTGGAGGATGCGCTCAATGAATTTCAGCGGGAGCCGGTTTGCATCCGCGAGTTCGACGCCAGACACAACCGGCAGCCCCATTTCGGTGGCAATGCCCAGGTGAATGGCAGCGCGCAGAGCATACTCGGCTTTCTTGGAAAGGTGCATCGGCGAATGTGGAGTGGAGAGTAGGAATTAAACGCGGGTGGTCAAGAGGGTTTTTCCAATTCAACACAATCCGTTGATCGGTAGTGCCTTATTAAGGAATAAGAACTCCTCCTGCCGAAGAATAACCCGGAAAATCCCCGCGCACCAAGGAATCTTTTCCAGCCAAAACTCCTGCCTAGTGGGAGTTTGCCGAGGAATTGTCAAATCGATGCCGGGGCCCAATCTCGTGGGGTGCCCGCTCAAATACGGCCTCCACTGCCAGCTCCGGATCGAGCCCGTTTTCCAACAGCCACTCCCGATTGAAGAGTTTCGACTGATATTTCACGCCGGAGTCGCAGAGGATCGTGGCGATGGTCAGGCCCGGGCCATGATCGAGGGAATATTGCACCGCCCCCGCGACGTTGATGCCGCTGGAAAGCCCAAGGAATAGCCCCTCCTCGTGAAGAAGCTGATAGACCACCGACAGCGCTGTCTGGTCATCAATACGATACGCCTTGTCCACGGCGATGTCCTCGAGGTTCTTCGTCACCCGGCCTTGGCCAATGCCTTCGGCAAACGAGTCGCCATCATCGTCGTCAAGATTGCCGTGGGTGAACCACGACCACATCGCAGCGCCGTAAGGATCAGCGCAAATGA
>Ga0307408_100001131_pt1 | contig 20283 bp, 16 predicted proteins | sample 322Cmetagenome_FD_202116 | JGI IMG/M metagenome (GOLD analysis project Ga0307408, IMG submission 202116) | Maize rhizosphere microbial communities from greenhouse at UC Davis, California, United States - 322HYB-C-3 | ecosystem: Host-associated > Plants > Roots > Rhizosphere > Soil | place... | reverse complement strand
CATCGCCTTCATTAACTGTTGTAAACACTCCATTATTATTAATCCTTAAAATTCCTTTTGTTGGATCAGGAAGCGTAACTTTTATATTTGAGAACGAGGTTCCTGTATATGCATTCTTAAAGTCTGCAGCACTAAAGATTATTGTGGTATTTTTGGGTACTGAAGTCTTTGTTATTGGCCTAACTACTGGAATTATACGCTTTACAGTAACCGTTAAAGTTGCCGAGGTTGAAGTTACACCGTAGTTATCCCTAAATGTATAGCCAACAGCCGCATCTCCCACATAGCCTGTTGCAGGAACAAAAGTCACAAATCCTTTCGTATTAACAGTAAAAGTTCCTTTACCAGGAATTGTCCTACTCGTTTCTATGACTGCAGTGGTAGTATCAAGATCTACTGTCCCCCCTTGAAAATAGGCAGGAATGCTATCTGTGCCATTTACATCTGTTTTATCCTTTGTAAGTATATCAATATTAGGCAATGTCGTATTTACAAAAGTCGTAGCTGTATCATTAAATGCTAATGGTTTCATCAAAGCATACAAAGACGGCGTAATAGATACGTTTCGAACTTCGTGATTGTTATAATAATAGCCTGTTGACCCTGAGAAACCACCTTTTAAATATTTCGGAATCCTTGAATCATCAATCAGGTAGGGAACATTCTCGAGTACAGTTATCCATTTTTTTTTCTCGCCAACAAATACATCTACATTAATAAGAAATCCGGTATTGGATCCTGTTTTTTTCTGAATATCAAGCCTCACCTTTCTGTACTCCACTTGATTTTCATTTGTAGCTCTTTGATTGGTTGATATACCAAAGCGATCATCTATAGCTAAAACCTGGCTAGCAAGAGGCGTCAGACTTGGAAGATATTTCACATCGTTGGTGATTTTTCCTCCAATAAAGGGGTACGCGCTGGGACCAAATCTTTCCCCATTTGGCCCTACTCCCCCACGAACAGCAATGATACCATTTACAATATTACCATCCGCATCCTTAAGCTCTGACTTAAATGGGGTATTGTCGCTCTTTAAAACTCCGCCATTTTTCTTTTCAGACTCCACACCAAAGTTGCCGTACTCATCTAGGCCTATAGCGAGAAAGCCTCCCTTCATGCCTTGTCCAGCTACACTATTGTCATTTTGGGCATATCCTAAAGCCCCTCCAAACTGCCCCATTTCAAATCCCGAAGAGGGATCAAATAAAAAGAAAGTAATACCATCAGCCTTAAGTCCTCCATAAGTAAAATATTCGAATTCGACTTTGATGCCTTTATTAAAAGGGAAAGACGAGTCAATGTATCCATACCCTCTTTGGTTTGTTGAACTTGACGTTAACTGTAATACGCCATCACCAGCAGGATCTGAAACACCCGACGTCAGCTTAGCCGTCCCACCTAAAGTAACGCCTGTTTGGTCAGAAGTTTTAAACGAATTAAAATAAGGGAATTGGGCAAATGCTTTATTGCCAGAAAATAAACCAATAACTATTAGTGATAGCCAGGTGTAACGTTTTACCATTTATATACGTTGTGCTTTAAAACAAAGCAAACTCTCATAAACCTTTCAAACGCCAGAAAGAAAAACCGGCACATCACCCGCACGCAGAGAAATTGGCTTTTGTTAGTAAGTATTTTAAAATAAACTCATCAAAAAAGACTAGGTCAATTATACGAATTCTATGCCAATTGCGTTTAAGTAGCTACGACTTACCGTTGGCAAAAAACTGGTTATAGGATTTAACAGGTTTACTGCCAAGCCGAGGATGTCAATATTTGAAGATCCACAACTCAACAATTTTCACATAAAGCACGGCTTATACGGCTAAAGGAGCTTGTTTTTGAGAAAACAGAGCAGGCAATGGTGAATTTTTTCTCGGAGAACTTGCCGAAAAAATAGAGAAATTTCCCCAATCATACTCACCTTATACTTCAAGATTTGAGGCATAGGCAAGTACTAACTGGTTTAAACATCTTTTCTTAAAACTTCAAGCGGAGGTTTACTTAATACTTCAGTGCTATTCAACAGCCCAACTATTACGGTTAACAAAGAAATACTGGCAAATAACCAAAAGACAGGCATCAGGTCCGGGTCAAATGTTATTTTAAAATTATAGTTAGCCAATCCCCAGCTTCCAACCAGGGAAAGGATAATTCCGGTTGCCGCAGCCAAAGTTCCCAAAAAGAAATATTCCAGTGCAGTAATAGCCAATATTTGATTTCGGTTAGCGCCCAATGTTCGCAATAAAACGCTTTCCTGGATGCGCTGATATTTGCTAATAAGCACCGAGGCAATTAAAACAATCAAACCTGTGATTATGCTAAAGGCTGCCATAAATTTGATTACAAAGCCAATTTTATCCAGTATTTCATCCAATACACCTAATATTAAGTTCAGGTCGATGATGGATACGTTGGGGAACTGATTGACTACATCCTGCTGAAACTTTGCAGAAGCCCTTCCTTCGGGCACCCGGGTTATTAATACCTGGAACTGCGGTGCATCCTCCAAAACTCCCTTTGGAAAAACGACCCTGAAATTCGTTTGAATACGGTTCCAGTCTACCTCCCTCAAACTACCTACAACCGTTGGTATGAGCGCACCCTGAACATTGAACACCAGCTTATCTCCAACATCCACATGAATTCTTTCGGCATGCCTTTGCTCGAGGGAAACATACACGGTGCCATCTGGTGTTACATTTCCATACCACTTTCCTTTTGAAATATGCTCAGAATCTGTAAGTGTATCTCTGAAAGTTACTCTAAGTTCTGAGTTGAAAGCTTTTCGGGAAACCCGGTTTGTACTATCTCTTTTAACGTCAGTAGCTGTACGGCCGTTAACTTCTTCTACCCTAACGGTTACAATCGGTACCTGCTGGATAATGGGTAGATTATTTTCAATTGCCAATTCCGCAACAGCTTTCTTTTGTGAAGGCTGAATATCAAACAAAATCATATTGGGCTGATTTCCACTGGCAGATAGTAGCACCCGTTTCATTAATACATCCTGCACCAGGAACAGCGTACTTATAAAAGCCGTTCCCAGGCCAATAGCCACAATGAGTATCAGGGTTTGATTATTCGGCCTGAATAAATTTGCTAAACCCTGCCTCCATAAATAGCTCCACCTTACCGGGAAGAACTTTTTAACAAGCCATGTAAGCAGCGAGGCAATAGTAGCCAGAACTAAAAAGGCGGCAACAACTCCCGCTGTGAAAATCCAGGCCTGTGTCCAGTCTTCGAGCTGTAAATAGCTAAAACATACTACAAATGCCAGTAACAACAAATAAACGATCCATTTTAGCGGATCACTAAATACACTTGTTTGCTCATGAGTGATGCGAAGTGTGTTTAATGGAGAAATATTTCTGATGGATATTAAGGGAAGCAGGGCAAATAATAAAGAAATTATAACGCCCAAAGCCAAGCCTTGAGCTATAGCCACCCAGGAAACACCCCCACTAATTTCGATAGGCAGAACATCCTTGAACACCAAAGGCAGAAGTTGTTGAACCAGAGTTCCCAGCCCAGCGCCAATTAAGGACCCAATAAAGCCAACTCCTACAATCTGGATAAGATAAATTAAGAATGCCTGCCAGCCCTTTACCCCAAGGCAGCGCAAAACGGCTATAGTATTAATTTTTTCGCGAACGTAAATATGGATAGCGCTTGCTACACCAATGCAGCCCAGCAAAAGGGCAATAAAGCCAACCAGCGACAAGAACTGTGTTAAATCTTCAAAAGAACGGCCTGTGTCTTTCTTTTGCGATTCGATTGTGCTGAAATCAAGCCCCTCCTTTTCAAGTTTGGGTTCGATTGCTTTTATAATACCTCCAACCGCTTCGGGATTTTTAAACTGGAAATAGAACTTATAACTAACCCGGCTTCCCTTTTTTAACAGGCCACTTTTTTCAAGGCTACTAAAGGGAATATAAACAATTGGAGCCACTGTGGATGAAACTCCGGTTTGCCCCGGCGCCTTCTGTAAAATCCCTCCAATAGCAAAAGTTATTTCGCCTACCTTAATTGAATCGCCTACATTTGCTCCAAATTGAAACATTAACGTTTTATCAACAATGGCTTTTTGCTCTTTCTGAAAGTTCCTTCCGGCAGCTTTAGGAGAGCTTTCAATTGTTCCGTAGTAAGGGTAGTTCCCCTCCAGCGCCCTTATCTGCACTAATCTTGTGCCCTTGCTTTTAGGAAAAAGAATCATAGAGGCAAAGGTTACTTCCCGCGAACGGTCGTTGCCAATAGAGTCAAGAACTGGCTCAAACTTATCGCTTACTTTTTTATTGCTCGATACAACCAGGTCGGCACCTAAAAGCATTCCAGCCTGGCTGTTAATATCACTTTCGAGATTATTACCAAAAGAATAAATGGCAACCAGGGCGGCAATTCCCAGGATTATTGATGATATAAATAAAAAAAGCCTCGAGCGATTGCGCCTGCTATCGCGCCAGGCCATTTTAAAAAGCCAGCCGAACCTTAACGTGCCCTTTGTCTCCATAGCTTAAACTGCACTTAAATATTCATCGCCAACCAAAGCACCTCCCTTGATACGTATTATACGCTGCGTTTTAGATGCTATTTCCATATCATGCGTTACCATTACCAAGGTGGTTCCCTTCTCCTGATTCAGGTCGAACAGCAACTTTACAATTTTTTCACTGGTTTCTGCATCTAAATTCCCGGTTGGCTCATCGGCGAACAAAATTTTAGGACTATTTGAGAACGCCCTGGCCAGCGAAACTCTCTGCTGTTCTCCGCCAGATAGCTGTGATGGATAATGCGCCGCCCGATTTGAAAGCCCAACTTTATCGAGCAATTCAAGCGCCCGGGGTTTTATATTTCTTTCCCCACGCAGCTCCAATGGAACCATCACATTTTCCAACGCTGTAAGTGTTGGCAGCAGCTGGAAATTCTGAAAAATAAAGCCCACGTACAAGTTTCTTACCTGTGCCCGCTTGTTTTCGCTAAGCTGGTCAATACGTATACCATTTAGTTCGACCGAACCATTGCTACTTCTGTCGAGCCCGGCGCACAAGCCAAGCAGGGTAGTTTTGCCACTGCCGGAGGGGCCTACAATTGCCACCGCCGAACCGGCATCTACCGAAAAATTTATGTTGTTTAAAACCGTAAGGCTGGTGCCAGCACTACTGTAGGTTTTACTAAGTCCGGTGATGTTGAGTATTTTATCCACAGCTAAAATTTAAGCAAAAAAATCTAATTGGTTTGATACAGTAAACTGTAAAATATTACACAGTATCTGTAGAAAACTAATCAAATAATATCTTGTTTATTAATTTATAACGAACTAGTAAAATCTAAAAAAATTACGCCCCCCTGTTCTAGTTTTTCATTATTTGTATTGAGTTTTACTTTTTGAAATTACAACGTATCATGTATAAGAATTTCCTGGCATTGTTATTATTAGTGCTGGCTGGGTGTAATGGAAATTCACCGGCGACTAACCACATCGAAGAGAAAGAAGAAGAGAACGCTCAAATGGCCGAAATTAAAACGATCCTCTTTTTTGGCAATAGCTTAACGGCTGGCTATGGGCTGGACGACCCTTCAGAGTCGTTTCCTGCACGTATCCAGGAGAAAATCGACTCGCTGAAGCTACCATACAAAATTGTAAATGCCGGACTTAGCGGCGAAACTACAGCAGGAGGCAAAAGTCGTATTGATTGGTCATTGAAGCAAAAGGTGGACATTTTTGTGCTCGAACTGGGGGCAAACGATGGGCTTAGGGGAATTCCACCAACGGAAACCAGAGCAAACCTTCAAGCCATCCTTCAAAAAGTAAAAGCTAAATACCCTGAAGCTAAACAAATACTGCTTGGCATGGAAGTACCTCCCAATATGGGCGATGCCTATGTCACACAATTTAGGGCAATCTTCCGACAGGTAGCAGAAAAAAACGATGTTGCCTTCGTGCCATTCCTTCTTGATGGAGTGGCAGGAGTTCCTTCCCTAAATCAAAAAGACGGCATTCACCCAACGGGGAAAGGCTATAAAATTGTGGCAGAGAATGTTTGGGAAGTGTTAAAAGAAGAACTTTAAAGAGCAACCGGCAGGACTAGACAACCTGCCGGTTAATTTATGAGGTGCGATGATCTTTCAGCAAAACCGACGCTGCCGTTCTCGGTTATATAATTACATCCATTAAAGCCATGAGAACGCTGCTAATATCCGTTATAAGTCTGCTCATTTTTTGCCAACTGCCGTCCATAGCGCAAAGCAAAAAAGACAGTTTAAAACTGAAGGCGGATATAGAAGCAATACGACAGGGAAAACCGGTGAAAACGCCTCCAAAAAAGAAGAGTGTATTGGTAAAAGACAATAAGCACCCCGTAAAAATTGATACGGCTGCTATTAAAGGCGAAAAACCTCTCCCAATGCCAACTGAACCCAATAATCCGAATCCTCACGACCCGCGCCCTACAGTTGTGAATCCAAATCCTCCTGCAAACCCGCCTACCGACCCTGCAGTTCCACAAGGAACTCCTTCAAAAAAAGAAAAATCAAAGAAGAAGCCTAAGTAACATCTTTTCAATGAGTGCAGGGTGAGTGCACTATAAGTCCACGCATAGTGCACCTTTTATCGGAAATACCTGCACTTTACCTACTATTATCGTATTTGCATTGCCCCTACATGGCGAGGTAGGCTGGCACCCGCTACCCCAATGTCATTAACTTAAGAATTTTGAGGTGTTGGTGGGAACACCAACACCGGGTGTTCGCCGTGGTTGGTGTCCCCACCAACCACTTAAGTTAATGACATTGCCCGCTACCCAATCAAATTTATTTTTCAAAAGAGGGTTACTTCTGCAAGCCTTGCTGTATTAATTAAAAAGAAACCTAAAATAATGACAAGCCTTGCAACTTATAGACACCACTCGCTAAAGTCCGCGACCTAAAAACTCTTATTTATCATCTAAACGAAGATTTAGATCACCCCCAACGTTCTTTTCATCCAACATAGCTGGCTTGTACCCCGCTTGGAAGGTCCTTGCTAAATATTTCCTATTAATTAAAAAACTTATAAAATGAGAACTCTTACTTCTACATTAGGGCTTTCTATTGCCCTTTGCATTTCATCCTGCAGCTCTAACAAGCATGAACAATCAGCTGATTATATGTCTACTGATTCGGCAGCAGTACAGGCAGAATCGGTAGCAAACTTAGCGCAACAAGACGCCAAACTTGTAAAAACAGCTTCTATGGATTTTAAAGTAAAAGATGTGTACCAGAGTAGTGCGCGGATTTCCGAAGCCGCGGTGGGCTTAGGTGGACTGGTTACCCATCATGACATAAATTCAAGTTTGGATAACAGTAAAAGCATTCCTCTTTCAAATGATTCATCGCTGATTGTATCTTCGTACGTAACGCATGCAGAAATGTATGTGCGGGTTCCTTCTGCAAAGCTTGAGGAATTTATGCGTCAGGTAGCATCTCAAGCAACGTTTATTAATAAAAGTAACCTGGATATTGATGACCGCAGCATCGATTACTTAGCGCAAACCCTTAAACAGCAAAGCCGTCAGAAAATTGTCGGCTCGCAGGTTGAAAAAAACAACCTAAAAACTAAAGATGCTTTAACACTGGCGGATGAACAGGATAAGATTATTAATCAAAAGACGAATAATTTATATACTGATGCAGCGGTGAAATACAGTATGGTACAACTAAGCTTTTTGCAAAATGCCTATATCAGAAAAGAGTCGATCGCAAACAACGATTTAAATAGCTACCAATCGCCTTTTTATAGCCGCCTTGTGGATGCCTTGGTACTTGGCTGCATTTACTTTGGCGACTTACTCGTTGGCATTGCACACCTATGGGCTTTCATCCTTTTAGGGATACTGGGCTGGTTATCCTTCAGGTTTTATAAAGGCAAAAAGAAGTTCGGTTTTTCGGAAGAAAGCCTTTAGTGGAATTAATGGTAAGAAATTCCCTTGTCTTCGTACCCTGAATAATATATTGGCTGAAAATTTTCATCCGCCAATTCGCAATTTACCTGGATATTTCCACAGGTAATGTTGCCAAAAAAATTAGAAATAGCAGCATCGGCAGCATCTCTGCCGGTGGCTATTTTTATCAATCCATTTAAGGGCGCAAGCTTAGTAGCGTCAAAGATAACCCAATGCCCTCCAATATAGGCTTCAAAACAAGCATGAAAGTCGGCAGGATTTAACATGTAAGAATATCCCGTAAAATATCGTGCAGGAATAGTTAAAGCCCGGCAAAGTGCGATACCCAAATGGGCAAAATCCCGGCAAACACCGGCAAGTTCGGCTACTGTATCATAAGCTGAAGTTTGAGAATTTGTGGAACCGCTTAGGTACTCCACATTATCATGAATCCAGTCTGTTAGAGCAACTACCTTATCAAATGCGTGTTCGATGCTTCCAAATTTATTGTTGGCAAAACGATACAACTTATCCGACTGGCAATAACGGCTGGGATAAAGGAAAGACAAAATTTCTGGTGTCATTTGCGCAACCGGCACGTCATCCAGCTCTGCGGAGTGAATTAATTTAAAAGAGGTGTCGACCAGAGCCTGATAAGCTATTTTTAAGTTTGCCTTCTCGGTCGTTTCTAATCTGATTAAGCGGCTTTCTCCATTCAGCGGAACCAGTTCTTCTGTTTTTACATATGGATTAATACTTAATGTTTCTTCCAAAACTGATTGCCCCGGAGCTCTCAATGCATGAATATTGAGGATTAATGTGCCATCAATATTGACATCATACTCTAACTGGCATGAAACATTAAATTTCATTCTTGGTGCTCTTTATTTTTTTAAGGCCTATCTTTTCAAAAGCTGCCTTCATCCACTCCTCCGGGATATTTTGAAGAGACTTTTTTAGTTCATTTGCCCATTGAGCAGAAATATGCTCAAGGTCGTTTTTTTCGTAGCGATGTTCGATGATATGAAAGCTGTCCTTTTTATAAAGAATCACGTCAATAGGAAAATCAACATCGTTTGCACTGGCACGGGTTGAATCGAAGGAAAGGAATCCGGTTTTTAAGGCCAGCTCCATGCTCGAATCGCCATGAAGAGTACGTTGCAGAATGGGTTTTCCATGTCCGGAATTCCCTATAATCACGAATGGCGCACCAGAATCCAGCTCTACCCAATTGCCTTCAGAATACAAAAGAAACAACTTATGCTCCTCGTCATCTTTCAATTGCCCGCCTATAATAGTATTCAGATTAAACTTAAAACCCGACTTCTCCAGGGCAGCTTTATCTTCGTCGGCCACTCGCCTAACCTGTTCGCCAAAGGCATTTACAGCTTTATACAGCTTATTGAATTCGGTACCTTCATCGAGTTGTTCTTTGAAATAGGTAATTGCTTTATCCCTTACAGAACGCAAGCCACTAGTCATAATAAAAATCGAGGAATTTTCCTTTTGTTCAATAAAAACCTTCTTTTTAACGGTAGTGTCTGTTCCCGAAGTAATGCGGGTATCAGCAATGGCAACTAGGCCATCCTTAACTTTAATTCCTAAACAATAAGTCATATTAAAATACTTGCGGTTTGTTCGTTTGAAAGATAGCGATATTTTTTGCGCAGGCTACCTTTTCGGTGTTTTTTCATCCATACAATAGCAGCAAATGCCGATAAATATTATTAATTACTTCATTTAACCAGAAAATTGCCTCGCTAATACTGATGGCCTTTATTGAAAACATTTTTAAGTATGGCATCAGCAAGCACGAAAAATCGTCAATAGCCATACAAATAGAAGTACAAAAAATAGTATAAATTTTTCATCAGAAAATCGTATTTTTCAGGGAGAACAAAATCTGGAACTTACGGGCATTGGGATTGAAAACACCCAAAAAAGGTTACGTACTTGTGTCCCGGGCGACACAAGCTGAAGATCCTAAAAGATAACGGCTTATTTGATGTAAATCTAAACCTTGAAGTATGAAGCATCCTCCTTAAAAATGTATTGCCATTGATGACGAACCGCTCGCCCTTGAACTAATAAAGGGATATTGTGCTAAAAAACCCGAGTTAAATTTAGTCCAATACTTTGAGGATGCTATTTGGGGCGCAGAGTTTTTAAATAAAAATGTTGTCAACCTACTTTTTTTGTGGACATTAATATGCCTGATATTACTGGCATAGAATTGGTTGAGTCATTAAAGGAACGGCCGTTGATTATTTTAACAACTGCCTATAAAAATTTTGCATTTGAAGATTTTGAACTAGATGCGCTTGATTATCTGCTAAAGCCATTCGAGTTTAATCGCTTCTTGAAAGCAGTGCAAAAGGTGATTGATTATTTTAACTTTAAATCTAGATCAGGAAGCAGCGAAACCGAAAATCTATATGTGCACTCGGAGTACAGACTGGTAAAAATTCCATTTCGCAATATTGATTACACAGAAAGCCTTGAAGATTACATCCGAATAATAGTTACTCGAATTTCATAAGTGAATAGGCATGCAACTAATCGTCGGCGTGCACCTACGTGCCCAATTGAACCTATATCTTGACACAAAAATTATGTTACCTAACAGCTAGTACTGAAGGAGAAGTTAGCGATGGCAAAGGCAAAAATAAATCTCGCATACAAACAAATTATTGACAAACACAATTCCGACATTTTCGGGATTGGTGTGTTTAATGAAAGTTATTACGAATTCCTGATCCAAGCTGCAGCGTTCAATCGGGACAACCTTTTCAGTACTTTTGAGGAAATCACAGATAATAATCCTCAAGCTCACTGCATACACCAAAAAATCGGATTGAAAATAAAGAGGTATATCAATAGCCTTCAAAACGTAATCCCTGAACTCCACGATACGCTTGATTATACAGCAATCCATTTCGAGAACTATCAATTTACACTGCTCAATTCGCAGATTAACAATAAAGACAGCCACAAAGTAGCAATCACCTATTTCAGCAACCCGCTGATACTGCTTGATACACTCGGCGACTACATGGTATTAGCCGAAGAATACTATCTTCAATCTTCGAGGGTGGAAACTTTTGTATTAAAAATGCGGCCCATGCTTTCCATCTACAATTATGTAAGCTTGCCAAATGAACCGGGAGAGGATCCACACCCGCACCCTTTTACAGATGCAAGCCCTATGAAAAGATTTCTCGGACACTGAGCAGGTTATAAAAAATAAAAATTGTGTAAACAGTATTTTCTTTGATCGGTTACTTAAATACACCTATTGAAAAAGATATAAAATGAATAACGCAATTATTAACAGGGTATCAGACACCATAGACAATAAAGTGCTTCAATATAATCCCGACGCAAATGTTGATAAATCAGAGCGTTTGGTTTCTATTGGCGCAGGTACATTTATTGCCTTGAAGGGACTTACAAACGTATTTTCCCATCCATTTTTGGCACTTGCAGAACTGGGAGTAGGCGGCACCTTACTTTACCGCGGCCTAACTGGATTCTGTGTGGTTAAAGATAAATTGGAAGACCATGGAACTGACGGGCCGAGTGTACCGGTAGACCGAGTGCGCCCAACAGAGATTTACTAAAAATTAAACATTTAATATTTTTGAGGCCGGCACCAGGAGATTTACTCTTTGATGCCGGTTTTTTACTTATTAGCAGAGGAATTGAAATACTTACTCATAAAAAGCAGTTGATAGGCAATAGCGTTTGACCAGTAAGGCCAGTCATGCCCTCCCGGGCGAACTATATAGTCGTGCGAAATATTGCTTTCTAATAGCTTTTGATGGAAGTTATTATTTACTTCAAAAAAGAAGTCGGAAGTACCACAGTCAATAATCAGTTCCAAAGAACCTGGCTTTAACAAATGAGTCATGTTAATAACCGTATTTTCATTCCATCGTTCCGGGAAGTCCGTATACGGGCCTAAACGTTTAGCAATTTCCCAATTACGAGGAAAAGGACGAAAATCTACTCCTCCACTCATACTACCTGCAACGCCATAAACATCCTGATGCTTAAACGATAAATACATAGCCCCATGGCCGCCCATACTAAAACCTGTTATTCCCCTGCCCTGACGATTTTTGATGGTTTTGTAACGAGAATCGATCCAATTAACTAACTCTGTTACAGTATAGGTTTCATATTTCCATGAAGTATCAACCGGGCTATCAAAATACCAGCTCCCTATATTCGAATCGGGCGATACCAATATCATGTTAAAAGAGTCTGAATAAGCCTTCAATGAGGGGATTCCATTTATAAAGCTGGAATAGCGGCCTCCGAATCCATGTAATAAATACACTACAGGAAAATTCTTTTTGCTCTTACTATATCCCTCGGGGGTGATAACTACCGCTTTAATCTTTTTATTCATAGCCTGACTAAAGGTTTCAATAGTATCTACTTGAGCAGCCTGGATGCCCTGAATTAGGAATAAATTGCCTACTAAGAACAGGAAAACTTTCAACTTTATCATTGTGCAAATATATATAAAGGCTGAGGATGAAAGGATTTGCATTTTGATTTTTAAGGACTACCAAGAAATGAAAGCCCTTGCTTGCAGAAATTATATACTAAGCGACTTCCCAATCCTACCTGCCGATGAGCATGTGATATAATTTCCCCACTTTACGCATCGGGCTTCACACAGGAAGAGCCACTTGCTACAAACAAGCACAAACAAAACCACACCAATGCACTCACATACAGCCACTTAATTTCATAAAACTTCCAAAACCCATGCTGGCATGTCAATTGAATTGCAATACGCGGATGTTTATATCCCAACCTTACAATTAAGAAAATATGAGAGTTAAATTTCTACTTATCACAGCCCTCTCTGCGCTATCCTTATACTCCTGTAAAAAGATGGGCAACGATGATGAAAATGCTAACATCAAGAAGCTAACTGACATTAAGATCCCGGAAGGATTCACCTGGGAATCTTCCAGAGATGTAACGTTTAAGATTACGGTAACCGATACACGTTTTTTAGGCTCAGCGCATGTCATATCCATTTATGGGCCAGATGGTAAACTTATTTCAAAGGGATCGGCTTCATTGGGTAGCTCATTTGAAACCAAAGCATATTTACCCAACACTATAACTGAGGTATACATTGTTAAAACGGCTCCCGATAATTCAAACACCTCGCAAAAAGTTACGCTTAACCAAAGTATAATTAATGTGGCGTTAGGCACGCCAACTGGGGCCATCAGCTCTACTAAAAACTCTGGCAAAACATTGAGCACGAGCCCTGATTGTACCACCGGGTGCACTCAGGAAATTGCATTAAGTAGCAACAATCAAACTATTACTATCTCCGGAGGTAAAACGGTTTGTGTAAGCGGCTCCAATAAATCATTAAATGTTTCCTTTACCACTGGTGGCGGAACGCTTAGAATCTGCGGAACTAACCTTACTATTACTGACCTTGCTGACAATAAGATCAACGACCCGATGTCTATCATCATCACTTCTACGGGCAGCGTTACGTTCGATGATAAAAACAATAAAGCTACTAACTTCAATCAGAACAATAACACCCTTAAAAACTATGGTACTGTGGTTTTTGAAGGTGGTATCAACCTTGCCGGAACATTAGAAAACTACGGTTCATTAACTGTAAACGGTGAATACAGCACAGAGACTCAAACCGATCCTGTTACAGTGCATACCAATGAGGGCACTATGGTCATCAATGGTCTAATGGATATCGGCTCCAATAGCATTTTCAATAACAATGCAACAATAAAAACTACAGATTTCAGAGTTTTTAACCATGCTACGTTTAACAACAAATGCAAACTTTGGGTAACAAATGAGTATGACCATAGTACTCAAATGAATAACTATGGGTATATCAAAGTAGACTCAAAAACTTTTATTAATGGTTCATCGGAACTTGCGCAATACTCAGGTGCAATATTATCTACAAAAGATATTAAAATCAATGGAACCATTAAAGGATACAATGCTTCTTCCCTGGTAAAAGTTAGCGCTGAGACCGAATTAACGGGTGCAGGACTGATTACTGGAACTATTAGCTATTGCGATGCCACTGGCATTGAGAAGAAAAATGGAACTATTTCTGGCGGTGCAGCTTTAGACTGCAGCCTATATATTCCGGCAAGCGGATGCTCTGACGGAAATGGCAGTGCCCCTATAGTTGACACTGATGGCGATGGAATACCAGACAACCTTGACGATTATCCTAAAGATGCAAGCAAAGCATTTAACAACTACTACATTTCCAGCGACTCAAATGCCGGAGCAACAGTTGCATTTGAAGATATGTGGCCTGCCAAAGGTGATTACGACATGAATGATGTTGTTGTATCTTATCAACTAAAGGTTATTACAAATGCAAATAATAAAGTAGTTCAGGTTAATGGCACATATAACCTATACGCCCGAGGCGGTATTTACCAGAACGGCTTTGGAATTGAGTTCCCGGTTAGCAGATCATTAGTTAGCAATGTTACGGGAGGTTTACTTGAAGAAGGCCAGCAAAAAGCTGTTATTATCTTGTTTTCGAACATGCACAGTGAGCTATTTTATATGAATACAAAACAAGGCGAGCCACTTTCCCCAGCTAAAACATATTCAATTAGCTTTGATATTACCGATGGACCTACGTTGAGCACATTTGGTTTAAGTGAGTATAACCCATTCATTTGGAACCAGGCAGAAGGAAGGGGGTACGAGGTCCACTTACCTGGAAAAACTCCTACAACCCTGGCGAATACAAGCATATTCGGAAGCGGCTTCGACGCATCTAACCCAGCTGCCGGAAAATATTATGTAACCTCAGACGGCTATCCATGGGCAATCAGCATCCCTATTAAAGACTTTAACTATCCAATTGAGGGTAAGGACATTATAACTGCTTACTTGAGATTACCAGAGTGGATTGCGTCTGGAGGTAGTAATTATACTGACTGGTATAGCAGTACGGCTAGCGGATATCGAAACACCACAAACATATTTAAATAACTAATTCTAAATTAGATTCTCTCGGAGGCTGGTTATATTTATAATCAGCCTTTTTTGTTAAGGCACTTTTTCCCCAGATCTCGCATTCAATTACACACTTATGAGTATAGCGAACAGTTCCCACTGGTACTCAGGCTGCTAGTTAAAAAATATTAGAAATATTTTAAAGCCAAACACATCACTGGCACTTTAAATAGAACGTTTGGCCTTCAAAATGGCATGCCTATTGAATTGGTTAATTAAATCAAAAGATATAGCTGAGTTTAGAAAATAGATATTAGTAATCTGAATTGCAAATCTCGATGGCTGGTGCTTTTACCAGCCTTTTTTATTGCCTCAATATTGAGAATGCCTGCTTTTCTCCACCCCTATTTCCTTGGCTTACAGACTGTTTTAACACAAGGGCGACAAGCAACAAGGTGGCTATAATGAAGGTATTAACAGTTGTCATGGCTTTCTAATTACGTAATTAAAATTACCACACAACACTCTCCACTACAATCAGTATTAGGCAAAGATGCCTGAGCAGTCGGCGAACGCCATTATTTAATCGGTGATTTGGGGGGGGTAAGAAATTTCAATTACCTTGTATGTACAATTGCTGACTCGCAGATATACGTTGGGACAATGCCCGTTGAGTTAATGCGGGTTTCGGCTTCCCCGGATAGTGTGTTGCCACTCAAAACCAGCACTGTATCTAAGCCAAACTTGTTCCCTCCCAATATATCGGTATGTAAGGTATCGCCAACCATAATTATATCCTTCTTAGTTGCCGGCATCCGTTCGCGAATTAAGTCATATGCAAACATAAACATTTGAGAATCGGGCTTGCCAAACCTAATAAACTTACGGCCTACAATGGTTTCAATCATACTGGCCAGCCCTCCAGCAGCCACAGACACCTCATTTTTGGTTACAGGATACGAAAAATCCGTATTTGCCACAATAACGGGTATAGGCTTTTTTCTAATAAGATTAATTGCTTTATTAAGGTCTTTAAACCAGTCAAAACCCTCATCATCTAAAAACACCAATGCACTTACCTGATCAATATTACTTTCATCGATAGCACTTACGGGTAAAGTGTGTAGGTCTGAGGCATCGATATAATGAGCAGAATTTGGTGTACCGAGATAAGCTACGATACCTGTATGTACCTTTAAGTCAAGGTATTCTTTGGCTAACATCCCTGATGAGACAATACGGTCGGCGGTAATTGCATATAGCCCTTGCCTATGGTATGACTCAGCTAACTGCATCGGGCTACGAGAGGCATCATTGGTAACAATATAAAATTCCTTACCAGTTTTTGAGATATAATTGAAAGTCTCTTCAATTCCCGGAACCAACCCCTTATAGTTTTTCAAAACCCCAAAAGCATCGAAAAAAATAATTTTATAATTGTCTACAACTGATTTAAATTTTGAAAGCTGAATCATGTGGGCGACAAAGATAAAGCATGAGAAACAATTAATGGAATTACCTGAGCTTTAAAGCTTCCAAAATCTTTTTTGCGTCAAAATCACGTTCTATCGAAGGCAGATAAATATCAAAGGCTTCTGCCTGAAGTTTTTCAGCATAGTGCTCAGTAAAAAAGTAGGCTCCATCTTTAATCACATAGTTGAGGATGAAAAAGCGGTAAACCTCCTTCATAAACTTAACCTCATTAGAAGTTAGCGGATTTACTTTATGGTATTCCTGAAGGAAGATAAAAAACCGCTCCTCCATCATGGGAGTAATAACATAGCTGAAAACCGTCCTGTCGCCAATGTCTGACACTACCCTGCTAAAGAAGTAAAAATCCATCATCCGCGTACTCATCCTAAACCAGTCATAATCCCAGCGAGAATACAACTTCATATTGGGCGTTACCGAAAAATTCCCAATATTCCAGTCTATAAATACGGGAATAGATTCAAAAGCGTCAGCCTTAAGCTTTAACCTATTTACCAGAAACTGGTCACTATGATATCGTAATACTTCCTTTTGCGTATCGTCAAAGCGCTTTTGCGTTTTTCGGCTGAGTTGTTTGAGCAAAACATTAATATCCGTCCTGAGCGTTTTTGAAGACTTAGGAATATTCTTAACTTTTGAACAAGCCTTATGAAAACGCCCGATCTGCTCTCCTAACTTCTTGATCTGGTCCTCATTTAGCCTTCGTGGCAGCCTTTCCTGTACTCGAACCGGATTGTAAAATACCACCCAGGCATCGGTTTTTGCCTTTTTATATCTATAGGTAAATACCCGGTTATCTTTTAAGAGTGATTTAGCAAGTACATTTTCAAACGGATAAAGAAGATTATTGGCAAGAGAGTGAATGATACGGTGATCCTCTTTAAAGTGCTCATACTTACCAAAATAGGATAATTTGGCAATCACAATATCCTCATCTTCAAACGTAACCCTGAAAACATGGTTAGTTGACACCATTGCACTAATATCTTCGATTTTTTGAATGATTTTAGTAGGGTCGTACTCTTTCCATGCCTTTTTTATTATGAGCGAATAGTCCATTATATAAAATGTGTGTAATAGGCTTAGATAATTTCAAAGTATCTTTTTAACTCCCAATCTGTAACTTGTTTAGAGAATTGCTTCCATTCCCATAAGCGAGTTGCAGTAAAATGTTTAACAAATGAATCGCCGAACAGTTCCTTTGCCAAATCCGAATTTTGCATGGCAATGGCAGCATCGAAAAGATTAGCAGATAATTTTCCGCAGTCTTTATCACAATATGCATTCCCTACAGTTGCCGGGGCTTTCAGTTCCAATTTATGCTTTATACCATACAAGCCAGAGGCCAGGGCAGCTGCAATTGCCAGATAAGGGTTGCTATCAGCCCCAGGAACCCTGGTTTCGAGCCGTGTGTAACTTGGCGAGGTATTTATAACGCGCAATGCCGTAGTGCGATTTTCAACTCCCCAGGTAAGGGTTGTTGGTGCCCAAGCCCCTTCAACCAAGCGCTTATAGCTGTTAATTGTAGGTGCATACATCGGCAAAATATATGGAAGGCAATAAAGCTGGCCCGCAAGATAATGCCTCATTAAATCGCTCATTTTATTAGAGCTTTCGGCATTGTAGAACAGGTTCTCACTTTTGTCCATACTCCAAAGGCTTTGGTGTATATGCCCGCTGCATCCGGGCAAAGCAGAATTCCACTTTGCCATAAACGTAGCCATGATTCCATGTTTGTAGGCTATTTCCTTCACGGCTGTTTTTAGTAACACGGCCTTATCCGCGGCATTAAGCGCCTCATCGTGAGCAATAGCAGCTTCATATACGCCAGGGCCAGTTTCAGTATGCAGGCCTTCCAGTCCAACGTTAAATTGCTTAAGAAGATCAAACAGGGCTGTGTTGAAATCATCATAAAGAGAGGTTCGTAATATTGAATAGCCAAACATCCCCGGAGTTAGTGGCGACAACCTTGTAAATTCCTTATTATGGAGGCTTTCTGGCGTCTCCCTAAAATTAAACCACTCAAATTCCTGTGCAAATTCGGCATGGAAACCCATAGCCTCACAATCTTTAACTACACGCTTTAATAAGCTTCTGGGGCAGGCAGGCAAATCATTCCCATCGGCTTTACTAAAATCTGCAAGAAAAAATGTGAGATTATCTTGCCATGGGATGTTTCTTAAAGTAGCGAGGTCTATCCTGCATAACTGGTCTGGAAAACCTGTATGCCAACCGGTAATATCTACTTCGCCGTACAGCTCATCACTGCTATCCCAGCCAAAAACCACATCGCAAAATCCATAGCCGGTTTCTAAGCCATCAATAAACTTCTTACTATTTATTATTTTACCACGTAAAACACCGTCAATATCTGCGAAAGCGAATTTAATCTTACTGATGTCTTTATCTTTTAAGTACCTGACGATCTCTTGCTTATCCATTAATGCGCTATTTATTTTGCTATGAACTAATGAAGACTAAATATAATTGATTTTGGGATGGTAAATCCAACCGATGTTTTTGCAAATTTGAAATTAAATTTAGCTCCCCTATATATGAATAATGACAATAAACTATTATTTGTTTATGGAACTTTGCTCCAACCCGGGAATGAATTTTCTGACTACCTAAGCAAGAATAGCAAAAAAATTTCGCAAGGAAAATTTAGTGGAAAACTGTATGATCTAGGACAATATCCTGGTGCTGTTTACCTGCCCGGCTCGGGATCTTTTGTACATGGGACAGTTGTTTCCATAAACAATATACCGGAGGTTTTACAACGCTTAGATTATTATGAAGGAATAGGCAGCGCTAACTGCGAGTATAAAAGGGACATTATTGAGATTGAAACCAACGAAGGAAAATTACGGTGCTGGGTTTATCTCTATATACTTAAGGAGGATGGCTTAGCTTTGATACCGGAAGGCGATTACTTAAAATACAAAGGCCTGAAATAAAAAAATCCCGGGAATAGCATATTCCCGGGATTTAATATTTGTTACCTGTTAGGATTAAGCCTGAACAGATTTAACAGTTTTGATGATACGAGCAGCTACTTTGTAAGGATCTGCCGCAGAGTTAGGACGACGATCTTCTAAGTAACCTTTCCAACCCCATTTAGGAACCTGAACAGGGATACGGATAGAAGCACCACGGTCAGAAACTCCGTAAGAGAAATCGTGGATAGAAGCAGTTTCGTGTTTACCAGTTAAACGTTGGTCGTTATCTGCACCGTAAACTTCGATGTGCTCTTTTACTACCGGACGGAAAGCTTCGCAAACTTTTGTGAAAGTTTCCTGGCTACCAGCAGTTCTTAATAATGTATTAGAGAAGTTAGCGTGCATTCCAGAACCATTCCAGTCTAATTGGCCTAGAGGTTTGCAATGCCAGTTGATTGATACTCCGTATTTCTCGCCGATTCTTTCTAACAAATAACGGCCGATCCAGATTTGGTCACCAGCTTCTTGTGCACCTTTAGCAAAGATCTGGAATTCCCACTGGCCAGCAGCAACCTCAGCATTGATACCTTCAACGTTTAAGCCAGCCTCTAAACATACGTCTAGGTGCTCTTCAACGATCTCTCTTCCGTAAGCGTTTGCAGCACCAACTGAACAGTAGTAAGGGCCTTGTGGAGCTGGGTATCCGTTTGCCGGGAAACCTAGAGGTTTGTTAGTTTCGTTATCCCAAAGGAAGTATTCTTGCTCGAAACCGAACCAGAAATCGTTATCACCATCTTCGATTGTTGCACGTCCGTTTGATTCATGTGGAGTACCGTCAGCATTTAATACCTCACACATTACCAAATAACCTTCTTTACGCTGAGGATCAGGGCAAATAAAAACTGGCTTTAAAAGACAGTCAGAAGAACCAC
>Ga0307408_100001130_pt1 | contig 20305 bp, 18 predicted proteins | sample 322Cmetagenome_FD_202116 | JGI IMG/M metagenome (GOLD analysis project Ga0307408, IMG submission 202116) | Maize rhizosphere microbial communities from greenhouse at UC Davis, California, United States - 322HYB-C-3 | ecosystem: Host-associated > Plants > Roots > Rhizosphere > Soil | place... | reverse complement strand
AAGCGCGTCCTTGCCTAAGTCACAACGCCTGCGGGTGTGCAGGCCTTTTCAACGGGCGAGTTTACGGTTTACTTTACGTATACGGAAATACGGTTTGGGGATGGGGGTATAAGAAAAAATGATAGCAAGACGAAGAATTCTCGCAGCGGCAGCAGTGTTTTTGGCCAATCCTGGGCTGGCGTTGGCCGGCGTCGCACGCAAGATGCAGCTGGTGACCAGCCATTTGCCCTCGCTGGTCCATGAAAGCGGGCCGCCCGGCGGCTTGCAGGAGCTCGTGGCGGAACTGTGCAAGCGGGCCGGCGTGCAGCCTGCGACCCGATTCTTGCCGTGGCGCCGCGCGCAATTCCTGGCCACCACCATGCCGGCCACCGCCATTTATCCCCTGACCCGCCTGCCCGAGCGCGAGGCGCAATACCGCTGGCTGGCGCCCTTGTTTGAAGAAAATTATGTGCTGCTGGCCGTGCGCGGCAAGCTGCTGCCGGTCGAGCAGATGAAGGACAAACGCATCGCCTTGCTACGCGGCGCCGCCCAGGCGGCCATCCTGAAAGAGCAGGGCTTCACGCGCTTTGTCGAAGCCAGTTCGATCGATGAAGTGCACCGCTTCCTGCTGGGGGGCATGGCCGATGCGGCTTTTGGGGAGCGGCGCATCATTTCCGCTTCCCTGGAAGGACACGGGGCCGGCAAAAGCGACTTCGAAACCAGCGCTGCGGTTCGCACCACCACTGCCTGGCTGGCGGGCTCGCTGGACTTCGATCAGGAAGATGCCGCCCTGTTCCAGCGTGCCCTCGAATCCATGCAGGCCGATGGCAGCCTGCGCCGCATCCTGGCACGGCACAAGCTTGCTTGAAACCGACATTGACGTGAGGAAACGCGGCAGGCATCATTTAGCAAATTTGCTATGCCGTTGAACAATGAATAACTCCATTTCCGAGGCATCGCTGCGCCTGCGCGATGCCATCCGCGAAGCGACCGATGGCCTGGTCGAGCGCGAGCAACTGGCCGAACTGATGATCCTCGCCGCCGTGGCACAGGAGCACCTGCTGGTGGTGGGTCCGCCGGGGACGGGGAAAAGCGCCGTGGTGCGCCGCGTCGCCCATAGCCTGGGCGGCAAATACTTCGAATACCTGCTGGGCCGTTTTACCGAGCCTTCCGAGCTGTTCGGCCCGGTCAACCTGGCGCGCCTGCGCGAAGGCGTGGTCGAAACTGAAACGGCGGGCATGCTGCCGGAAGCGGAGATTGCCTTCCTCGACGAAGTTTTCCTGGGATCGACCGCCATCCTGAACACGCTGCTCGGGCTGCTCAACGAGCGCCAGTTCCGGCGCGGCCATACGCAGATCAAGTGCCCGCTGCGCCTGTGCGTTGGCGCTGCCAATGGCTTGCCCGAGGACGAGGGCCTGTCGGCATTTGCGGATCGCTTCCTGCTGCATACCTTCGTCGAGCCGGTGCCGGACAATCGCCTGGAAGACTTGCTGGCTGGCGGCTGGCAAGTCAATCGCCGCAGTGTTGTGCCGCGCGCCGAACTGGCCTCGCTGGACTTGCTGAACCGCGCCGTGCCGCAAGTCGACATGGCGCCGGTGCGGCCGGCCCTGGCCCACGCGATCCGCCTGCTGCGCGAGGCCAATATTCCGCTGTCAGACCGCCGCATCGTCAAGTCGCAAAGCCTGATTGCCGCCGCCGCTACCCTGGCCGGACGTACCGCTGCGACCGTCGCCGACTTGTGGCCGCTGCTGTACGCGATCCCGACCGATGCCGGCCAGAAAAGCGCGCGCGAAGTGCTGCGCGAGGTGCTGGCGGAGGCGCGCCACCCCTTGCTGCTGTCGGTCACGGAAAGCGCAGCCCAGCATCCGGAAGCGCGCGTGGCGCGCCTGCTGGAGAGCGCGAACGCCCTGCTGGGCGAGGGCAAGCCCGCACCGGAGCGTAGCCAGGTGGAGGCCCTGCTGCGTGAAATCGATGCGAACTTTGATGTCCGCAATATGCCGGCGGACCTGGCGGAGCGCCGCGCCCAGCTGGTTGGCACCATGAGCTGGGCCTGAACGCGATGCAATGGCTTGTGCAGGACCCGGCACTGGCGCCGGCCGGCGCGGTGGCATGCGGCAGGGCGGCGCACGAGCTGCTGCGCCAGCTGCAACTGCGTCCGGCGGACGCCTTCACGGGCCTGCGCTTCGTCGCGACCGCCGACATGCTGGTGCTGCTCGGTGCGACCGGCCAACTGCCTTGGGTCGACGGCATCCGCTATTGCGCGGCGTCGCCCGAGGCGCCGATGCTATGGCTGCCGACCCTGCTGCGTCCAAGCTTGCCTGCCGATCTGCTGCAACACCGGCTGCTGCATGAGGCGGGCCGCGGGCCGGTGCTGCTGTGGCCGGATCCATCCTGCTATATCCCGCTCGACGCGGCCGCAGCGCTCGATGGGACTGCGCTGCAATGGCTGGCAGGAGTGCTGTCGTCGTGAACCTGCATCCGCAATTGACGCCCTGGGCTCCATGGCTGAGCCTTTTCGAGCCCGAGCTGGCGCAGGCAGTGGGCGACCTGCTATTGCGCCTGGCGCCCATGCTGGGTCCATTGACTCGCGTCGCGGCCCGCCAGCAGGTCGAGCCCGGCGGCGTCGGCGATATTGTCCAGCGCGGCAGCTACGAACGCCTGCTCCTGACCGAATGGGCGTATGCCGACGTGGCGCCCGAGGAATTTGTGCGCCGCGCCGCCAACAACGAGTTGTTGTTCACCGGACCGGAGCCATCGACCAGCCAGCGCCCGCTGCGCAGTGTCGCCTTGTTTGACGCCGGTCCCCTGCAGCTGGGCGAGCCGCGCCTGGTGCATATCGCCATGTTCATCCTGCTGGCGCGGCGCGCGCAATTGGCGGGAGCGGAATTCGTGTGGGGCTGGCTGCATAAACCGGGCGAGCTGCACGACATGGGCGGCAAGGACGCCATGACCGCGCTGCTCGGTGGCCGCACGCTGCTGGCGGCCGATGAAACCATGCTTGGCAAATGGTCGCAAGCCCTGGGCACCCAGCAGGACGATTGCTGGCTGGTTGGCGCCCAGGCCAGCGTTTGCCCGCCGCAGGCACGCCAGCGCGTGGGCATCGAACGCATGTTGCTCGAGGAGGGACTGGAGGTCACCCTGTTGCAGAAGGGTGCGCGGCGCCAGGTCACGCTGAAGTTGCCGGCCCAGGACACCTGCATCCGCGTGCTGCGCCATCCATTCGACCGCGGCTTGCCCGCGGCTACAACGCAAGGTGCGCAACTCAAACCGTCATTGAAGTATCCGCCACGCTTCAGCCGCCATTCGAGTTGCTTGGCAGTGACCATGATCGATGGCCGCACGACTATGTATCGGGTGCCGCAGCGTCCACGTGAGAAGCCGGGAAAGGCGCGCGTGGTGAACAAGGCCCAGGGCGAGATCCTGGCGGCCGGGCTTTACAAGCATTGCCAGGGGACGCTGGTACTGGAGCAGGGCAAGCTGACGTTCCGCGATTTCCCGGGGCATTTGTTCAATCGCAAGGCCGGACCGGTCGATCGTCCGGATATGCAGCAGTTCTCAGCCCCGCCGGGTGGCGGCCGCCTGCTGGAGGCGTACCATTTTTCTGGGGACCGCGGTGATTGCGAATGGGTCTACGTGCTGGATTATGGCGGCAGGCTGGTTTGCTGGAAACGGACATCCGGACAGGAAATCGAGACGCATTTCGAGGTGGTGTCCGAGAGCGTGGTCGGCGCCTGGCAGTTCGGCAAGACGCTGAGGTATGCCTATGTCGACGAGACAACACAGGATACGTTTGTCGTCGACCTGACTCCGGCCGGAGACGAACGCGTTATCTACGATGTTTGGGGTGAAGCGGCATTGCGGGCTTGTTTCGCTCTGCATCTGTACGCCTTTCAGGAAGCGAACGGCGAGGGACGATGGCGAGTCGGGGTGGACGGCGAATGGGCGCAGACCGTCATCGATGACCAGGGCGAAGTGCTCGGATGCATCGATACCAAACTGGAGACCTTCCCAGGCCTGCTGGTACTGAGCAAGAACCGCTTCCGCATCGACTTCCGTGCCCGTAATGCCCATCACGTGCTGATCACCATGCGCGAGCCAGCTGCCAAGGTCAGCTTCGACCCGCTCAGCCGACGCGTGGCCTGGATTGGGGCCAAGTCGAATACCTTGACGGTGCAATGCATCGATGATGACGTGCCGCTGCTGACCGTGGTACCGCTGGGAGAAACGCATGGCGAATAAAGTCCGCCGCCCGGTATTTGAGGGCAGCCAGCTGGTGCGCGCCATCTGGTTTGACCGCGCCATGCTGGGCGAAGACATGGCACGCCAGCGCGTGCTGGCACTTTGGGAGACCGGCTCCCACGTGTACAGCCTGCACAACGGCTACCTGCTGGTCCTGCCGCGCGCGCGCCGCACCGATTGCCGCCAGCTGGCTGGCTTGCCGCTGTGCGAGGACGGTAGCCTGCTTGCGAGCGCACCGCTGGCCATCGACGAGCGTGCGGGCATCGCACCGGGCAGCGCCGTGATCGTGCAGGATGCGCGCTTGTTCGCCTTTGCACTGGCGCCCGGCATGCGCCTTGAGCCGTGGCGCTGGCTGGCCCTGGAAGGATTGGTCATGCGCGAACCCTTGCCCATGCCATTGCGGGCCGCTGCCGGCCAGATGCCTGGACAGCCGGAGAAACCGGCCGAGGTACGCGATATCCTGGGCGACATTCCGTCGCCGAGCCCAGCGCGTGAACGCTTCCTGGAGCAGGCGCGCGCTGTAAAAGAGGGGAAGCGCAAGGGGCTGCAGGGCGCCAGCCAAGGCATGCGGGGCGCCGCGAAGTCGCTCGCATCCGGCCTGGCGCTGGCCGCGCTGGTTTTGCCGGTCGGCGCCCTCGCGTTGCTGGGCGGGCTGCTGGACGGCCTGCTGGGTGGCAGGGCAGGAGGCAGCCGGGGCGCCGGCGCCGGCCGCGGCCAACAGGTACCGGATCGTCCCGGTTTCATGCGCCAGATGCTGGAAAAGCTGGCGATGCTGACCAGGGCCTCGGAGCTGCTCGGCATGCGCCAGGCCGCCTACCTGCGCAAGACCATGGACATGTTTGAGAAAGGCGACCTGCACGAGGCCTTGCGCCATGCATTGCCGCTCGACGCGAAGAACCCGTTGACGCGGCACGCTTTCGGCACGCCGCGTCGGCGTGGCAGCCTGGATGTCACCAGTCCCAGCCAGGGCGGAACCGGTATCGGGCTGGACGACCAGACGCAGAACCATCTGCGCCAGTTGTATCGCCGCGCTTTTGCCAAGCTGGACCAGGAAGGGAAAATCGACGAGGCGGCCTTCGTCCTGGCCGAGTTGCTGCAGCAAGGCGAAGAGGCGGCGGATTACCTGGAGCGCAAGGAGCGCTTCAAGCAGGCGGCGCAGATGGCCGAATCGATGGAACTGCAGGCCGCGATCGCGGTGCGCCTGTGGATCAAGGCAGGCAACGTGGAGCGCGCATCCGACCTGGCGCGGCTGCACAATGCCTACGCCGAGGCGGTGGCCAAGCTGGAACAGTCCGGCCATCCGGGCGCGGCGGAATTGCGCCGGCAATGGGCGGAAGACCTGGCTGCGCGTGGCTTGCTGGCGCAGGCGGTCGAGGCGATCTGGCCCTTGCCGGCCGAGCGCGAAAGGGCGCTGGAGTGGATTCGCATGGCAGAAGCAGCCGATGGGCACCTTGGCGTGCAGATGCTGGTTCGGCGCCTGGCCCTCGAGCCGGGCAGCTTGGCCGACTGTGTGCCGGCCATCCAATCCCTGCTGCGGGAACATGGGGAAGATGCCGAGGCCCGGCGCGCGCTGGCGGCCGAAAGCCTGGCGGCGCTCAAGCCGCATTCGCCGGCCACGCGCCGCCTTGGGCAGGAATTGCTGCGGGTGCTGCTGGCGGAACGGCACCGGCATGGCCTGCGCAAGGAAGTCATGCAGGCATTGCTGGGACTGGCGGAACATACGAGCATGAAGGCGGACATGCCGCCGCTGACCTGGTCGAATGATGCCGCCGGCCAGCCGCTCGCCAGGCGCGCCGAACCCCTGTGCCGAACGGTTGAGGAGCGTGGCCTGATGCGCATTCACGATGCGCGCCGCCTGCCGGACGGCGGCTACCTGCTGGCGCTGGGCGAGGCCGGCGTGCTGCGCGTACGGGCCGATGGCAGGCAGCAGGCGCATTTCCCGGTTCCGGCCAGCCATCTGGTGCTGGCTGCCAGCGGGGAGAAGGCGCTGGCCCTGGTTCGGCGCGACAGCAACGTCCGGGTCAGCCGCCTGGACCTGCTGCAGCGCCGTGCCTCCGACTGGTTCACGCAAGCGCTGCGCCATTGGGCGCATGCTTACGACGGCGCCAGCTGGAGCGTGATAATGGGTGACCGCCTGATCGCATGCGATGCCGCCAGCGACCGGTTTACCGCTTTGTGGCAGGTGGCGGACCTGCCAGGCAAGATCAGCGGATTCCATGAAGAGAACAATATCCAGGCCATCCTGCTGAGCGGCGCGGACGGCTTGCAGCAGTGGCGTTACGCCCTGCCGGCGAGGCGCCTGTTCCAGCGCGACCTGTTCGACGTGCCGCAAGGCGTGAGTGTCGCTTTGCCGAATACGGCAGGCGACACGCCCTTGTTCCTGGCCCGCAGCGCGCAGGGGTCCGTCATGCTGGCGCCAGCCACGTCGCTGGACCTGCCGGCAGTCCCGTCCACTGCCAGCTGCCGCCAGGGGCAGGGCATGCTCCTGTTCCACTGGCAGGATGCGGACAGAGGCGACTGGCATTGCGCTGTAGTGGAACGCGCCCAGCGCAAGCGTGTGCTGGAAATCGCGCTCCCGCGTGCCCAGGCTGGCGCGGTCGCGCTGCAAGATGGCCACCTGTTGGCCTTTGACCAGAACGGCCGGCTGGTCGATGTTGACCTGAATACCAGCAATATCCGTACTCTGGTGCTAAGCTGAAAGCCAGCAGGTTCGGCTGAGCCCGTGTCCCACCATTGCCCCTAGGGGCAATGGTGGGACACGGGCTCGACTATGAAAGCAGGCGGGCGCCGGGCCAGGCGTGGCGCTGGCAGAGGTCGGCGGCGACTTGCTGCGTCAGCGTGGCGATGGCGTTGGCGGCGTTGGTCAGGGGGATGTTGCGGGATGCACACAACACCACGGTACGGCTGATGGCGGGGCTGTTGATGCGCACGCTGCGCATCTGGCCCAGTTCGATTTCGGGCAAGACCGGGGCCACCGGCAGGATGGTGGCCCCCATGCCGGCCATGATGGCGGACTTGAGGATGGCGATCGAGTTGATTTCGATGACGTTGCCGATCACCAGCCCGGCGGCGCGGGCCATGGCTTCGATGCGCGGCCGCACGCCATGCTGCAGGCCCGGCAGGATCAGGGTGGTATTCAGGGCTTGCTGCAGGGTGACCGTGTCGCGGTCGGTGAACCACACGGCGTCATGGCGGCAGATGAAACGCAGTTCTTCTTCCGCCAGCGGGGTGGTCGAAAACGGCGTCAATTGGCCGTCGTCGAACAGCACGGCCAGGTTGACGCGGCCGCTTTTGAGCTGTTCTGCCAGGTTTCCGGTCAGTTCTTCGGTCAACTGCAGCGTAATGTCGGGATACTGCTCGCGCGCGGCGGTCAGCAGGGGCAGCGCCAGGGCGCCGGAAATACTGTGCGGCAGGCCCATGGTGACGCTGCCGGACGGGCGGGCCGACTGGGTGACGGCGGAGCGGGCGTCGGCCACCTGTTTCAGGATGGCCTGGGCATGGTCATAAAACACCTTGCCGGCGTCGGTGCTGACCACGCCCTGGGCACTGCGGTGCAGGAGCTGGGCGCCCAGCTCTTCTTCCAGCTGGCGGAGCTGTTGGGTCAGGGCAGGTTGTGCAACATGCAATACCAAGGCAGCGCGCGACAACGATCCGTGGTCGACGATGGCTACAAAGTAACGCAGTTGGCGAAGTTCCATATTCCCGTAGGATAACATTGTGTATACTTATTCTAACGTTCTTCACGCAAATACCTCGCGAGCCTCACCATGTTAAAGAAAGTCGATTCGGTGCAGTTAAAGGTCGGCATGTATATCCACGACCTGAGCTGCGACTGGATGACTCACCCGTTTGTCCGTAACCGCTTCGTGATTTCCAGCCAGGAGCAGATCCAGAAAATCATCCAGGCCGGTATCCACGACGTGGTGATCGACGCATCCAAGGGGCTGGATGTGGAGGATGCGCCGTCGCTGGCCGAAGCCCAGGCTGCCACCGAGCGTGAAGTGGAAGAGATCGCCAAAGAGCCGTCGCGCATCATCCGGACCTCGCTGGGCGAGGAGCTGCAGCGTGCTGCGCAGATCCGCAGCCAGGCCGCCGGCGTGGTGCGCAATGTGATGGCCGATGCCCGCCTCGGCAAGGCAATCGAAATCGGTTCCGTGCAACCGGTGGTGCAGAACATTACCGAATCGATCCTGCGCAACCCGGGCGCCTTGCTGGGCCTGCTGCGCATCAAGTCGAAGGATGACTACACCTTCCTGCATTCGGTCAGCGTGTGCGCGCTGCTGGTGGCCTTCGCGAATGCGCGCAACATGGACGAGCACATCGTCCGCGAAGCCGGCCTCGGCGGCTTGTTGCACGACACCGGCAAGGCCCTGGTGCCGGACGCGATCCTGAACAAGCCGGGCCCGTTGACCGACGAGGAATTTGCCATCATCAAGAAGCATCCCATGGATGGCTTCAATATCCTGAAGCAGTCGCCCGACGTGCCGGCGTTGGCGCTGGACATCACGCTGCACCACCATGAGCGCCGCGATGGCACCGGCTACCCGGACAAGCTGGCTGGCGACGATATCAGCGAAATCGCGCAGATGGCGGCAATTGTCGATGTGTACGATGCCATTACGGCGGACCGTGTGTACCACAAGGGCCTGCCGGCCGCCGCCGCCCTGCGCAAGATCTATGAGTGGAGCAAGCACCATTTCAACCCGCAGCTGGTGCAGGAATTCATGCGCTGCGTCGGCATCTATCCGGTCGGCACTCTGGTGATGCTGGAGTCGGGCCGGCTTGGCGTGGTGGTGGAGCCGCACGAAAGCAACCTGCTGGCGCCGAAGGTGAATGTTTTCTTCAATACGAAGAACAATGTTTACATCAAGCCTGAAACGGTCGACCTGTCACGCGGCCTGGGCTTTGGCGGCGGCGACAAGATCGTGGGGCATGAATCGCCATCGAAATGGCAGGTGGACCCGATGCGCTTCCTGACCCTGGCCGGCGCCTGATCGCCGGGCCTGACCTTCAGAAGAATTCGGCAGTATCGTTGGATTCGACGGTCTGCAACTGGCCGCCGCTGACCAGCTCGTCATAATGGCAGGCCATATTGCGGCCATGGCTCTTGGCGTAATACAGGGCCTGGTCGGCGCGGCCGAGGATGATCACCGGCGCTTCATAGGCGCTGATGCTGACGAAACCGACGCTCACCGTCACCCGTCCCACTTGCGGGAACTCGTGCTGTTCCACGTTCATCCGGAAGCGTTCGATGATCTTTTTGGCGTTATCCAGCGTGGAAGAGCGCAGCAGTACCACGAACTCTTCGCCGCCGAAACGGAACACGCGGTCCTGGGCGCGGAAGGAGGATTGCAGCAGGTTGGCGATCAGGATCAGCACCTCATCGCCGTACAAATGCCCGAATTTGTCGTTAACTGCCTTGAAATGGTCGACATCGACCACGGCCAGCCACTGTTTTTCCTGGTCCTGCGGGTTGCGCCGCTCGAGGCCGTCCGGCGGCACCGCCAGGATGTCGTGCTCGGCCGAAGCCTGCAGCATCTTGGACAGCTGGTCGTCGAAAGTCTTGCGGTTCAGCAGGCCGGTCAGCGAATCGCGTTCGCTGTAATCGAGCAGGTTCTGGAAATTGCGGTAGACGCTGACAATGCCGCCAATGATATGGATGGTGTCGCTGGTGTACGGCGTCGGGTTGACGATTTCCAGGCAGGTATCGGCCTTGTCTCCCATCCAGATCGGCAACCAGAGTGTGTGCTCACCCTCGGGCGACATGTAGTCGGCGCTTGATTCATGGTGGGCCAGGCAGCGCGCCAGGGCCGGGAAGTTGCTGACCGGATCGCCCGGGATGGCCGGGTCCAGGTATTCCTCCATGCGCGCCGGGCGGCCCTGTTCGATCACGGCACGCGCACGCACGTAGAGCTGACCTCGTACATTGACGATGCTCAGCACGCGTGCCTGCGTGGCGGACGCCAATTCCGCTACCGCCGAGATCACCGAGATGTCGAGCATCGTGTGATCGCGGTGGCCGGTCATGTCCACCATATGTTTCAGAAGGGAATCCATGTGAGTGTCCGGTAACTAGGCGCTCAGCGGCAAAGCAAGGGGCTTTCTAAAGAATAGCTGATCAGGATAAATCTTTTTTGTATTCTCGGCAATTCACTTTGCGTAGTTTTATGCAAAAACGCGACCTCATTGCAACACCGCTCCCATGCCTACAGTTTGACATAGAACGCTGTCCTGCGAGGAAAAGTTCTGTGCGGAAAGCTTGCGCAAAATCAACTTGCTCGTAGGAATGGCTCCTATAGTGAAGCCAATGATGCGCTGCCCAGGCGTCAGAGTTTTCCTAGCGAAGGAGTTCACCATGAAAGCACTTTCTGCAGTGAGGCGTTTCATCAGGGATGAGCGGGGCGTGACGGCAATCGAGTATGGCCTGATCGCTTCGCTGATTGCACTGGCAGTCGGCACGGCAATGAGCAGCGTGTCGACCGAGCTGACCAACGTGTTCAACAGCGTGGTCGACGCACTGACGCCTTGATGGGGTGGCTGGCGCCCGGCGGCGGCCGGGCCGCCAGCCTTTTCACTATGAGCGGACTCGAGATCATCCTGCTGTGCCTGGTGCTCCAGGCCGCAGTATCGGACCTGGCCTGGCGCCGGATCCCCAACGTGCTGGTGGCGGCAGGTTTGCTGCTGGCGCTGGCAATCCATTGGCGCCTGGGCGGCGGCGGCGCCTTGCTGGCGCAGGGGCTGGCCGGCGCGGCGGTGGGCCTGCTGCTGTTCCTGCCCTGGTATGCGCTGGGTGGCATGGCGGCCGGCGACGTCAAGCTGGCGGCCATGGCCGGCAGCTTTGTCGGTCCCTGGCAGGCGCTGCAGCTTTCACTGTTGAGCGCGATGGCGGGCGGGGTGCTGGCCCTGTGCTGCCTGCAACTGGCGCGCTGGCGCGGCCGCAAGGTGGAAGGCATGCCTTATGCCGTGGCGATCGCGGCCGGTACGCTGGCCACCGTTGCATTGGCGCATCGCTGACCTTTGCTCCGCCTCAATATCCACCCGGAAACCGATGGCTATCATCGTTTCCTACAGGAGGTCACCATGATCGATTTTGCAGACGATGAGCCGCAGCTGTTGCCGGCCCCGCCGCGCACGGTGCGCGACACCGGCCTGGAGCCGGCCATGCTGGCCGAGCTGGCGGGCAAGGCCTTGCTGGGCGCGGGAAAATGCCATTTGTCGGTGCTGACCAGCCGCCTGCGCTTGTCGATCAATGTGCTGCGCGAAGTGCTGGACGGGCTGCAGGGCGAACAACTGGTGGAAGTGGCCTGGCGCGGCGACTCCGATATCGACGTGCAGTACCAGCTGACCGGCATCGGCCGCCAGCGCGCGGCCGAGTGGCTCGACCGCGCACCGTATGTGGGGCCGGCACCGGTACCGCTCGACACCTGGCGTGCCCAGCTGCAGCGCCAGGCCCTGCAGTTGCCGCCGGTGCTGGCATCCGACGTGGCCGGCGTGTTTGCCGATGATTGCCTGCCGCCGCGCATCCATGAGCTGGTCGGCGCCGCCATGCATGCGGGGCGCTCGGTCTGCCTGTACGGGCCATCGGGCAGCGGCAAGACCACGCTGGCGCGCAAGCTGGGACGCCTGTTGCAAGGCGTGGTGGCGGTGCCGTATGCGGTGGCGGTGGGCCGCGCCGTGATCCAGCTCTACGACTCGGCAGTGCACCTGGCGCCGCCGCCCTTGCCGGGGCGGCCTGCCAGCGCCCGCAGCGGCGACATGCGCTGGCTGCTGTGCCAGCGCCCGGTGGTGCAACTGGGTGCGGAGCTGGAAGGCGGCATGCTGGACCTGCGCCAGGATGCCGCCGGCGGCTGCTACCTGGCGCCGCCGCAGCTCAAGGCTTGCCACGGCCTGCTGATCATTGATGACCTGGGCCGCCAGCGCCTGCCTGCCACTGCGTTGCTGAACCGCCTGGCGCAATTGCTGGACAGCGGTACCGACCAACTGGCGCTGCCGGGCGGCCATGCCTTCAGCGTGCCATGCCAGGCGACGCTGGCTTTTGCCACCAACCTGGCGCCGCAAACGCTGCTGGATGGCGCTGCATTGCGCCGCATCGGCTACAAGGTGGCGCTGGGGCCGCTGCCGGAGGCCAGCTACCGCAGCCTGCTGCGCCAGCAATGCCGGGCGCGCGGCATCGAGGCCGACGAGGCGGCGCTGGCTTACCTGGTGGGCGAACTGCACCAGGGCAGCGGCCAGCCCTTGCTGGCGAGCCTGCCACGCGAAATCGTGGCGCGGGTGGCCGAATTCGCCGGCTATGCGGGTACCGTGCCGAACCTGAATCCCGCCACACTGGACCAGGCCTGGTCCAGCATGTTTGCCGACGGTGCCGTATGAAGAGCCGGCGCGCCCTGATGATGCTGGGCCTGGCGATGGTGCTGGGACTGGCGGCCGTGCTGCTGGCCTCGCGCTGGCTGCGCCAGCCGGCGGCACCCACCGTGCGCATTGCGGTGGCGGCCACCGATGTCGGCCTGGGCCAGCGCCTGGCGCCGGAGATGCTGTCGCTGGCCGAATGGCCGGCCGGCAGCGTGCCGGCCGGGGCGCAGCGCGACCTGGCGGCACTGGCCGGGCGCGTGCTGAAGGCCGGCGTGCAGCGCGGCGAACCGGTCACCGAGGCCCGGCTGGCGCCGGCCGGTACCTTGGGCGGCCTGTCGGCATTGATCGCGGAGGGCAAGCGCGCCATCACGGTACGCGTCAACGACGTGGTGGGCGTGGCCGGCTTTGCCTTGCCGGGAAATTTCGTCGACATCCTGGTGTATGCCCCGGCCCAGAACAACGGCAGCAACGGCGCCGAAAGCGCGCTGTCGAAAATCGTGCTGGAACGGATTCCGGTGCTGGCCGTGGCGCAGGAGGTGGCGCGCGACGACACCAAGCCGCGCGTGGTCAATGCCGTGACCCTCGAAGTCACGCCCGGCCAGGCCGAGCAGCTCGACCTGGCGCGCAGCGTCGGCACGTTGTCGCTGGTGCTGCGCAACCAGGTCGACCCGCAGCCGGGCGCCACGCCTGGCGCAACCCGCCACAGCGTGCTGGGTTTGGCGGCAGCGGCGTCGGCGGCGGCCAACGCTGCGCCGGCCGCCGCCGCGCCAAGACTGGCGCGGGCCGCATTGCCTCCTTCCGTCGAGCCGGCGCGCTACTGCATCGGCGTCATCGACGGCAACCGCAGCAGCAAGGAATGCCTGTGAGGAGGCGCCATGCGATCCGCACTTACCTGCCTGCCGGCCGTGCTGGCCCTGTCGCTTCTCCCTGCCGCCCCGGCCTTTAGCGACGGCCTGCGCTGCGCCGGTGCTCCCGCCGCTCCCGGCAAGCTGGCGCTGGAACTGGGCAAGTCCACCCTGATGCGCTTGCCCGACACGGTGAGCGGGCGTAGCATCGGCAACCCGCACGTGCTGCAGGCAACGCTGGTGGCGCCCGATACGCTGTACCTGGTCGGTGCGGAAATCGGCAGCACCAACCTGATCGTGCAGGGCAAATCCGGTGCCTGCAGCGTGGTGGAAGTGGCGGTGGGCCTCGATGTGTCGCCGCTGCGCGCCAGCCTGGCGGAATTGCTGCCGCAGGAGCGCGGCATCAAGGTCAGCGCCGCGGCCGACGCCATCGCCCTGAGCGGCAGCGTCAGCGACGGCGCCACGCTGGCCCAGGTGCTGGACCTGGCGCAAGCCTTCGTACGCCAGGCGCCGCAGCCGCTGGCGCGCAAGGATGGGGCGCCGGCGCAACCGGCGGCGCCCGGACCGCGGCTGGTGAACCTGCTGGCGGTCAGCGCGCCGCAGCAGGTCAAGCTGGAAGTGAAGGTGGCGGAAGTGTCCAAGACCCTGCTCGACAAGCTGGAAGCGGGGCTATCGCTGCGCCATGCCAGCGGCAGCTGGACTGCCATGGTGCTGGCCGATTTCCTGAGCGGCACCCTGGGCGGCGGCCTGTCGCTGACCAAATCGAATGGCAACAGGCTGCGGCTGGATGCCGAGCGCCAGGACGGCCAGGTGCGCATCCTGGCCGAACCGACCGTGATGGCCATGAGCGGGCAGGAAGGCAGTTTCCTCGCTGGCGGCAAGGTGATGGTGCCGGTGGCGCAGGACAACAACCGCACCACGCTGGAGGAAAAGGAGTTCGGGGTCGGCCTGAAATTCACGCCCACCGTGCTGGCGGGCGGCCGCATCAACCTCAAGGTGGCGCCTGAAGTGTCGGAACTGTCGCGCGACGGCGTCGGCGTCAGCAACGGCAGCATCAGCGCACGCGCCATCTTCCCCCTGATTACCACGCGCCGCGCCAGCACCACGGTGCAGCTGCAGGATGGCCAGAGCTTTGCCATCGGCGGCCTGATCCGGCACACGCAGGTCAACAACATCAAGGGCGTGCCGTTGCTCAGCGAGATACCGGTGCTGGGGGCGCTGTTCCGCAGCACCGACTTCCAGAACGACCGCAGCGAACTGCTGTTCGTGATCACGGCCCACCTGGTCAAGCCGGAAGGCGAGGGCGCCGGCCTCGATGGCGCGGCGGCGGCGGCGGCCCAGGCGCGCTACCGCAAGTCCTTCAGCGGGCCCGCCGCCGACACGGGAGAACGCAAATGAAGCGGCGGCGCGAGCGCGGTTCGATCCTGATGCTGACGGCTTTCATGCTGCCGCTGGCGATCGGCGTGTGCGGGCTGGCGCTGGAACTGTCGATGGCCTTCCAGCGCCAGAGCCAGCTGCAGCAAGTCGCCGACGCGGTGGCGCTGAGCGCCGCCCAGCAGCTCGATGGCACGGCAGCCGGCATCACCAGCGCCGGCATTGCGGCCGCGGGAGTGTCGTTTGACCGCCGCGTGCGCGGCGTCGGCCGCGTGGTGCTGGATACCGCGGTGCTGTCGTTTGCCGCCGCCCCAACCGGCCCCTGGCTGGACTTCGGTGCAGCGCAGGGCGCGCCTGGCGGGCTGCGCTATGCGCGCGCCGACATGGCCGGGCAGGGCGATGCCTTCACCGTGCTGCCGGTGGCGTTCGGCCGCTTCCTTGGCGGCAGCGATGCCACCACCGTCGGGGCGCGCGCCGTAGCCGGGCCGAATGGCTTGCGCGTGCTGCCGCTGGCGGTCTGCGCCCCGAGCAGCGTGCCGGTCGCGACGCGCAACAACGGTTCGGGCATGGACGAGCGCATCGATTACGGCTTCCGTTCCGGCGTCGCCTACAACCTGCTGGCACTGAACCCGGCGGCCGGCGCCAGCAGCGGCGAATACTTCCTGATCGATCCGGCCAGCCCGCCCGGCAGCAGCGCCGTGCCAGCCAGCACGGACAACGACAAGGTGGCGCCCTTCATGTGCGTCGGCAAGCTGGCTTATCCTTCGCTGGCGGGCGCCCTGCATCTGCGCCGCAACGGCAGTTTCGGGCTGTGGCAGCAGCTCAATGCGCGCTTCGGCATCTACGGCGGCAGCGATGCCTGCGACCCGTACACGGCGCCGCCGGACAGCAATGTGCGCGAATACCGCGGCACGCTGGCAAACTGGATCAGCAGCTACCCGCCGCAGGCCTCCGCAACCACCAGCACCCCTGCCGCCGGCAAGCCTTTGATGACGGTCGCCGACGGCGCCTATCCATTGCCGCCGGTGGCGCCGGCGCAATACGGCACGCTGTGGGCTTACGGTCCCGCCCGGCGCAGCAACAACAGCGCCTTCCTGTCCAGCCACTGGAACAGCCTGTATCCGGCCGCGCCGGCCTTTACCGGCACCGGCACCAGCTGGCCGTCTGTGGGACCCTACAACAACACGGCATTCAGGTCGCCGCCCACCGGATACCCGGGCCGCAAGGACCGGCGCCTGCTCCACGTGCCCCTGCTGGCATGCCCGGTTGCGGCCGGGGTCAATGTGGATGGCACAGTGCTGGCGGTCGCGCGCTTCTTCCTGACGGCGCAGGCCTCGGCTACTGAAGTGCCGGGCGAATTCGCCGGCATCCTCAGCGCGCGGGAGCTGGCCGCGCTGGCCACCGACGTGGAGCTGCTGCGATGAAGCGCCTGCGCTGCCGCGGCGTGGCCGCCATCGAAGCGGCCCTGGTGATGGCCGGGCTGGCGCCCCTGCTGGTGTTGGCCCTGAACATGGGACGGCTGGCCATCAACGGCGCGGCGGCCGACCGGGCCGCCAGCAACGCGGCGCGCTACCTGTCCACAGTGCCGCTGGAGAGCCTGCACGACAGCAGCCGGCGCGCCACGGTGCTGGAGAGCGCACGCTATCTGATCGATCAAACGCTGGCAGCGGCCAACATCGAGCAAGCGGCCTGGCACGTTGAATTCATGTGCGACCTTGGCCATTGCGACGAGCTGCTCCCGGGCAGTATCCCGGGCAGCGTTGCCGTGCTGTTGAACGTCGACAGCCAGCCGATCCTCGATTTCGGCGACCCGCCGGTGCGGCTGACCGTGTATGCGGAGGTCGGCCGTGATGATTAGGACGCCTTTCCAGCGCGGCAGCGCGATCGTCGAATTCGGCATGGTATGCCTGGTGTTCATGCCCTTGTTGTTTGCCATGTTCGAGTATGGACGCTTGCTGTTCCTGTGGAACACGCTGCCCGAAGTGACCCAGCGCGCGGCGCGCGCTGCCGCCATGACGGATTTCAGCGACCCTGCGGCCATGCAGGCGCTGCGCCGGGCGGCGCTGTTCCGTGCCGATGACGGCCCGCTGCCGCTGGCGCCGAACGTCAGCAGCGCCAATCTCCGCATCGACTACCTGTGGCAGGACGCCGGCGGCGGCCTGGCCCCGCTGCCGCTGCTGCCGGCCTGCCCGCTGGCCAACCGCATCAATTGCGCGCGCGACCCGCATGGGCCGGGCTGCATCAGCTTCGTGCGGGTGCGCCTGTGCGGCAATGGCGCCGATTGCCCGGCGCTGTCCTATGAGCCGTTGCTGCCGATGGTGCCGGTGCCGGCGGTGATGCCCTCTGCCAGCACCTTGGTTGCCGCCGAATCGCTTGGCTATGCGCCGGGCCAGGCGCCATGCCCCTGAACCTGCATGCAAAGGAGGTCCCATGAAAGCGCTGTTGATCAGCAATGACGAACGGCTGCAGGCGGAGCTGGCGGCACAAGGCTCGGCGCGGCTGCCGGCCCTGCTGCTGGCGGCCACGCGGCGCGACTTGCGCGATGCGGTGGAACGCTTGCTGCCGCAAGCGCCGGAACTGGTGCTGTTCGATGCCAGCGAGGTGGCGCCGGCGCAGGCCGAGCTGCTGGAACCGCTGGCGCGGCATTATCCCGACGCGTCCTTCATCCTGCTGACGCGCGCCCCGCAGCACGAGCTGCTGATCCGCGCCATGCGCGTCGGCATGCGCGAAGTGCTGCAGCTGCCGCTGGTGCACCGCGCCCTGCACGAAGCGCTGGACCGCATCGAGATCGAGCGCGGCGTGACCGCAGTGCGCGAAGGCAAGGCGCTGGCCTTCATCTCCTGCAAGGGCGGCAGCGGCGCCACCTTCCTCGCCACCAATTTCGGCTATGCGCTGGCGGCGCTGGCAGGCCGCAAGGTGCTCTTGCTCGACCTGCACGGCCAGTTCGGCGATGCCACGCTGTACGTGTCGGACCAGAAACCGGCCATGACCCTGTCCGATATCTGCAGCCAGATCGGCCGGCTCGACGCGGCATTCCTGGAGTCATGCCTGGTGCACGTGGCACCGGGCTACGGCGTGCTGGCGGCCGCCGACGATCCGGCGCTGGCCACCCAGATGAAGCCGGAGCATATCGACGCCATCCTGCGCATCGCGCGCCAGCACTACGACTACGTGCTGCTGGATGTTGGGCGCCAGATCGATGCGCTGTCGCTGCGCGCACTGGACCAGGCCGACGCCATCTATCCGGTGCTGCAGCTGGCGCTGCCCGATATCCGCGACGGGCGCCGCCTGCTCGATATCTTCCGATCGCTGGGCTATCCGCAGGAGCGCACGCGCCTGATCGTCAACCGCTACGAAAAAGGCGGCAAGCTGCGCCTGGCCGACCTGGAACAGGCGCTGGGCGCCGACGTGCTGCACACGGTGCCCAACGATTACCTGTCCGCCACCGATTCGGTCAACCAGGGCATCCCGCTGCTGCAGCTGGCGCGCAGCAGCCCGGTGGCGCGCAGCCTGGCGGAGCTGGTGGAGGCGGTGACCGAACGCCGGCTGCAGGAGAGCAAAGGCCTGTTCGATCGCCTGTTTGGCCGCGCCGAGACCGAACACTGACAAGGAGCCGATCATGAGTTTGCGAGAACGCCTGGCACTAGGGGACGCTGGACAGCAGGCGCCCAGCGCGCCGGCCATGGCCGATGGCGCCTACCTGGAGCTGAAAAAATCCATGCACCAGATGATCCTGGAGCGCATCGACCTGGAGCGCCTGAAGCGCCTGACGCCCGAACAGTTCAAGCACGAACTGGCGCTGCTGGTGGCGCGCATCGTCGACGACGAACGCATTGTGCTGAACCAGGGCGAGCGCCACAAGCTGGTGCTCGACATCCAGAACGAAATGCTCGGCTTCGGACCGTTGGAACCGCTGTTGGCCGATCCCGGCGTGTCGGACATCCTGGTCAATACCTACGCCCAGGTGTATGTCGAACGTACCGGTCGGCTGGAGCTGACCGGCATCAGCTTCCACGACAACACGCACCTGATGAAAATCATCGAAAAGATCGTGTCGCGCGTGGGCCGGCGCGTCGATGAATCGAGCCCGATGGTCGACGCCCGCCTGCCGGATGGCTCGCGCGTCAACGCCATCATCCCGCCGCTGGCGGTGGATGGACCGATCCTGTCGATCCGCCGCTTTTCGGCGCAGCCGCTGTCGATGGAGAAGCTGCTGGAGTTCAAGAGCCTGACGCCGCCGATGTCGGAAGTATTGAAGGCGCTGGGCCAGGCGCGCCTGAACGTGCTGATTTCGGGCGGCACCGGCAGCGGCAAGACGACGCTGCTCAACGTCTTGTCCGGCTTTATCCCGGCCAGCGAACGTATCGTGACCATCGAGGATGCGGCCGAGTTGCAACTGCGCCAGCCGCACATCGTGCGCCTCGAAACGCGTTTGCCGAACGTGGAAGGCAAGGGCGAGGTCACGCAGCGCGCGCTGGTACGCAATGCGCTGCGCATGCGGCCCGACCGCATCATCCTGGGCGAAGTGCGCGGCGCCGAAGCGATCGACATGCTGCAGGCCATGAACACCGGCCACGAAGGATCGTTCGCCACCATCCACGCCAATTCGCCGCGCGATGCGCTGTCGCGGCTGGAGAGCATGGTCGGCATGGCAGGCGCCAACCTGACGCCGCGTACCGCACGCCAGCAGATCTGTTCCGCCATCACGGTGGTGATGCAGCTGTCGCGCCTGACCGACGGCACGCGCAAACTGGTCAGCCTGCAGGAAGTCACCGGCATGGAAGGCGACACCGTGGCCATGCACGAGATTTTCCACTTCGAGCAGACCGGCGTCGATGCGCAGGGCAAGGTGCAGGGGCATTACTACGCCACCGGCGTGCGGCCGCGCTTTGCCGAACGCCTGCGCATGTTCGGGGTGCCGGTGCCGGACAGCGTTTTCGACCCCGGCAAGGTGTACGAATAAGGAGGCCGTCATGGATTTCGCCTGGACCGGTTTTTCCGTACTGCTGTTTGCTGCCGTGATCTGCCTGTGCGAGGGTATCTGGCTGTGGTGGAGCAGCACCCACGGCAACAGCGCGCAGCGCATTGCCCGCCGCCTGCGCCTGATGTCGGGCCGCACCGACAGCGCAGGGGGCGGCATCAGCATCCTGAAAGAGCGCCGCTTCGCGAATTCGCCGCCGCTGGACGCCATGCTGCGCCGCGTCCCGCATGTCGCGGCGCTCGACCGGCTGCTGCTGCAGTCCGGCTTGCGCTGGCAGGTGGCGCGCTTCCTGCAGGTCCAGGGCGGCGCTGTGCTGGCGGGCCTGCTGGTGCCGACTGTCCTGCACATGCCGCCGCTGCCTTCGCTCATCGTCGGCCTGCTGTTCCTGGCCGCGCCGGCCATGGTGCTGCTGCGCTCCCGCGCCGCCCGCGTGCGCCGCATCGAGTCGCAGTTGCCGGAGATGGCCGATTTCCTGGCGCGCGGGCTGCGCGCCGGGCACTCCTTTGCCAACGTGATGCAGATGGCAAAGGAGTGCCCG
>Ga0307408_100001129_pt1 | contig 20315 bp, 22 predicted proteins | sample 322Cmetagenome_FD_202116 | JGI IMG/M metagenome (GOLD analysis project Ga0307408, IMG submission 202116) | Maize rhizosphere microbial communities from greenhouse at UC Davis, California, United States - 322HYB-C-3 | ecosystem: Host-associated > Plants > Roots > Rhizosphere > Soil | place... | reverse complement strand
CCCAGGCCCTGGAAGAGGCATCGTTCCGGCAATTGGTGCACGACCACTGCGTGGATTTCCATACCTGGCCGCTGGATGCTGCGCGCCTCAGCCATACGCTGGGCCACGCGCTGGGCCTGGCGTCGCTTGCCGGGCTCGGCCAGTTACCGGAAGAGTGCCACTCGATGCGGCTGACCGGGCGCAGCCCGGCCATCACGCTGCTGCGCCAGCAGGTACTGAAAGTAGCGGGCGCCGACGCGCCCGTGCTGATCTGGGGCGAAAGCGGCACCGGCAAGGAACTTGTGGCGCGTGCGATACATGAACATTCGGGCCGGCGCGACGGGCCATTCGTGCCCATCAATTGCGGTGCGATTCCGGCCTCGCTGGTGCAGTCCGAATTGTTCGGCTACGAGAAGGGAGCATTCACCGGCGCCGGGCCCGGCAAGTGCGGCCTGATCGAATCGGCCAGCGGCGGCTCCATCTTCCTTGATGAGATCGGCGATTTGCCACTGGAGCTGCAGGCCAACCTGCTGCGCTTCCTGCAGGAGAAGACCATTTACCGCGTCGGTGGAACGCGCAGCGTGCCGGTCGACGCGCGCGTAATTGCGGCATCGCACGTCAAACTGAGCGATGCGGTGGAGCGTGGCTTGTTCCGTGAAGACCTGTTCTATCGGCTCAACGTCCTGACCCTGCAAGTGCCGGCCTTGCGCGAGCGACGCGATGATGTGGTGCCCTTGGCGGAAGAAGTTTTCCATAGTTATGCGACCGAACGTGCGCGCCGCGTGCGCGGCTTCAGCAGTAGCGCGCTGCGGGTGCTGCGGGCGCATGACTGGCCGGGCAATGTACGCGAGTTGCTCAACCGCGTGCGGCGCGCGGCCGTCATGGCCGACGGCGCGCTGATCCAGCCGCATGACCTGGAGCTCGACGGGGGCGATAGCGGCGCCGTTGCGGAAGACCTTGATACGGCGCGTGCCAGCGCCGAACGCCTGGCGTTGCAGGGGCGGATCGATGCCGGCCACAGCATCACCTCAGTGGCACGCGACCTTGGCGTGTCGCGCATGACACTGTACCGGCTGATGGCCAAGCACGGCATCCAGCGTCCGTCGCGGCGCAGCGAAGACTGATCGTGTACAGCCGCGTAACAAAGATGTGACAGTTCCGATCACGCTTGCATCTCCTATGGTGGTAGGGAGGCTGTGACTGCCGGCGTGTCACAACCACGTGACAAACTGGCCGCCAACTTGCACCCCACTTGCTGCACCGCCGCACCAAAGTCGAGCAATTTCAACAGCTTAGGCAAGGTGGCATCAAGCTTGCGATATCGGTTCAAGCCCCAGCTTTGCGGGCACTTGAAGAACACGACATCAGCGAGGACGAGATGAAGAAAACTTTGCTTGCAGCAGCCATCGCGCTGGCGATGGGTAGTGCATTTGCGCAGGAGACACCACCACCGCCCAACGTGAACCAGACAGGACCGGGCGCCCAGGCCAACGACAACTCCACGGCGACACAGGACAGCAGCCAGGCCAACGCCAACAACAACAGTACCGGCGCGGCCGATGCGGCCGCTGCCGGCGCCGCAGCGGCCAACAACGGCGCGACCGCGACATCGTCGATGACCAACGCCTTCAATACTTCGACAGCAACCGCAGTCAGCACGCTGACCGGCACAGTCACCAACAACACGATCAACAATATCGGTAACGTCGCCAGCAATGGCGGCAATGCCAATGGCGGTGCCGGCTCAGGCGCATCTGCCGGCGGTGCGGTGGGCGGCAATGCGAGCGGTACTGGCGGCGCCGGCGGCATGTCCAACGGCGGTGCCGGGGCCGCAGGTTCTGCTGGCGGTGTAGCCTTCAATGGCAGCGCTGTCGGCGGTAATGGCAGCGGTGGCAGCGGTTCAGGTGGCGCTGCGACGGCCGGAGCGGGAACTGGCGGCACTACGGGCGCCGGTGGCCTGGCAGCCGGTGCAGCGAGCGGCCGCGGCGGCGATGGTGCGCGCGGCGGTGAGGGCGGCGCAGGCGGCGCTGGCGGGATCGTGGTGGCTGGCGCAGGCGGTGCTGGTGGCGCTGGTGGTGCGGCGGCCGGTGGTGCCGGCGGCCTGGTCGGCACTGCGGGCAGCGGCGCGGGCGGCATGTCTGGCGCAGCAACTGGTGCACGCGGCGGTGATGGCGGTGCGACCGGAGCGGCCAGTGGCGGCGCGGGTGCCGCAGGCGGTGCTGGCGGCGCTGCTGGCGCTGGCGGCATGGCAGGGGCAACCGGCAGCGTTGCTACCGGTGCTTCGACGTCAACGCAGACTTCCGCTGGCGGCGCTGCATCAAGCGGCAGCGCGGGCTCCAGCAATACCGCTTCGAACGGCACCAGCGGTACCGAACCGCTGACCATTCCCGGCATGGGAGACCAGAACAGCACTGGCGGCACGACCGGTTCGGCCGATGCCCGTTCGGCTAATACCGGCAATGCGTCGGCTTCCGGTGCAGGCACCAGTGGCGCGGGCGGCACCGGTGGCGCAGGCGGTGCAGGCGGTGCCGGTGCGGCGGGCGGCAGCGGCGCCTCGGCAAGCAATACCGCAGGCAATGGCGCTGCGGGAGGTGCCAACAGCTCGGGCGCTGGAGGCGGCAGTGGTGCAGTTGCCGCGACTGGCGGTGGTGGCGCATCCGGCACTGGCGGCGCAGGCGGTGGCGGTGCGGCTGGGGGCAATGGCACCAGTACCGGTGGCGCGGGTGCTGCGGGCGGCAACGGCGGCAATGGCGGCTCCAGCGGCCTGGCAAGCAATACTGCCGGATCGAGTGGCGCAGCAGGCGGCGGCACGGGCGGCGCAGCGACAGGTGGCAGCGGTACCGGTGCGGCGGGCACCGGAGGCGCTGCGACCAATGGCAGTGCCACGGCAGGTGACGGCGGCGCTGGCGGCGCGGGCGGCGGAGGCAATGTGGCCGGCGCGGGCGGTGATGGCGGCACCAACACCGCGGGCAATGCGACCGGCGGCAATGCGACTGGCGGCAACGGCGGGGCCGGCGGCAGCAATAACGTTACCGCAGGCACGTTCGACATGTCGAACACCATGAGCGGCGTCGGCCAGTCGGCGGCGGGCATCATGGTGATCAGCCAGAACAACGGCATGTCTTCGCTGGTGCAGCAGAGCGTGAACGTGCAGGCCAACCTGGCGGTGGGCAAATAAGCCGCGCGGCATCATGCAAAGCTTAGGCAGGCCAGTGCAAGTCCTGGCCCTGTGCGCCGCACTGGTGCCGGGCCTGGCGGTGGCGTCCCCTTGGGTGGGTGCGCTGCCGCTTGGCCCGCTGGCTGCTGCGGCGGGCCCGTCCCCGCCTGAAACGCGGCCCGCACCGCAAGCGCTTCCGGCTGCGGCCGACAACGAGCGCCCCGCGCAGGATGAGCGCCTTGAACAGATGCGCGGCGGCAGCGATGCGCCGTGGAGCGATATGAAGCTGGCCGGTACTGTGGCTAACAATAGCGCGGTGAACGTGGTTACCGGCGCCAATATCGTGACAGACGGTGCGTTCAGTAATGCGTCGGGAATGCCGATGGTGATCCAGAATTCGGGCGCCAACGTGCTGATCCAGAATGCAACCATCGTCAACGTGCAGATCAAATGAGAGGCCTCATCAGCGTTCTGGCATTGCTGCCGGCATTTGCCGCGCAGGCCGCCGACTTTTCAGCCGGCGGCGCCAGTTTTGTCCTGCCGGTGACCAGCCTGAAAGAGGCGCGCTTCCGCACGACGGTACGACAGCAATACGATTTCAGTTGTGGCTCGGCCGCCTTGGCGACCTTGCTCAGCCACCACTACGATTTTCCGGTCACGGAGCAGGAGATCTTCCGTGACATGTTTGTGCGCGGCGACCAGCCGCGCATCCGGCGCGAAGGCTTTTCGCTGCTGGACATGAAGCGTTACCTGGCCACGCGCGGCTTCACGGCGGATGGCTTCGAGCAGCCGCTGGACAAGCTGGCGCAGGCCGGCTTGCCGGCGATCGTGCTGGTGGCCGACAACGGCTACCGCCACTTTGTCGTGATCAAGGGCATGCAGGGCGGGCGGGTGCTGCTGGGCGATCCGGCCGGTGGCACGCGCGCCTTGCCGCGCCAGGGTTTTGAAGCGATCTGGCAGAACCGCCTGCTGTTCGTGATCCACGGCCGGCCCGGCAAGCCGCACTTCAATGAAACGGCCGACTGGCGCGTGGCGCCGCAGGCGATGCTGTCGGAGGGCATCCTGCGCGACAGCCTGCGCGATGTGACGGTGCCGAAATTGGGCGCCGGCGATTTTTGAGAGGAGCGCAGCATGAAGCGAGGAATCGGCGCCGGCTTGTTGCTGGTGCTGGCAATGCCCGCCATGGCGCAGGGACCGCCTGAGGGCTGGGCGCCGGCGCCGGAGGCACGGCTCGAAGAAGCACGTGGAGGTTTCGAGAACGGCAACGGCCTGCTGGTGGCGCTGGGCGTGGAGCGCATGGTCGAAGTGAACGGCGTTGTTGTGGCGCGCAATCGCGTTGAACTGGCCGACGTGACGCGGCTGGCCAATGCGCCGGATGCCGCTGCGGCATTGGCACCAATTCTGGTACAGAACAATACAAGCGGCCAGATGATTCGCAGCCTGACCACCATCGACCTCACGGTCAATGCGCTGTCGACGCTGAAAAGCATGAACCTGGAGGGCAGCCTGCGCCAGGCCTTATCGAACGTCATTGTGCCCCGCTAGGGAGGGAGCGATGCTTTCAAAGAAATTCGCGGCCGGGATGCTGGTCCTTGCGAGCCAGTCGGCGCTGGCGCAAGTGCTGCCGGAGCAGCGCAGCAACGCCGAATTGGCGGCCGAGCTGACGGAGTTGAAGAAGGCGCTGGCCGAACAGCGGGCCTTGCTGGAGGACTTGCGGCGCCAGGTGGCGGAGGAACGCCTGGCGTCTGCGCGCGGCACCGGTGGCGCAAGGGCCGGCTCAGGTGAAGGCGCGGCGCAAAGCCAGCCCCAGCCCAACGTCCCGCCGCCCGGACAAGCGCCGATGCCGGCGCCAACCGGGCCCGGTACGCCTGGCGGGGCGGGGCAGCCGGCGCTGGCCATCGGCCAGCCGCCCAAACGCGACACCAAACCGCCGGAAGTGGCGCCAATCTTTGAAAGCCCCGGCGTGCTGACAGGCCGCGGAAAGCTGGTGCTCGAACCCGCCTTCCAGTTCGGCTATTCGTCCAGCAACCGCGTCGCGCTGGTGGGCTACACCATCATTCCCGCCTTGCTGATCGGCCTGATAGACGTTCGCGAGATCAAGCGCAACACCAGCACTGCCACGTTGAGCGGGCGCTATGGTTTGAGCAACCGCACCGAGCTTGAACTCCGCCTGCCTTACATTTACCGTTCCGATTCCACCGTCAGCCGCGAAGTGTTCACCGGTTCTGCGGTGGAGAAGGTTTTTGATGTCAGCGGCCGCGGCGTGGGAGACGTCGAGCTTTCGCTGCGGCACCAGCTTAATGATGGCGGCGCCGACAAGCCATATTACGTAGCGGGCCTGCGCTTCAAGACCCGTACCGGCCGCGATCCGTTTGAAGTCGTGACCGATTGCGTGCGGCGCTGCATTGGCGAGAATGTGACCGGCACAGGCTTGCCCCTGGACCTGCCGACGGGCTCGGGTTTCTACGCCTTGCAGCCGAGCCTGACCTGGCTGTATCCCACCGATCCCGCCGTGCTGTTTGGCAGCGTCAGCTATTTGCATAACTTCCAGCGCAAGAATCTGAGCCGCCTTGTTCTTGGCGGCGAGCGCGAGCCGCTCGGCACCGTGAAGCCGGGCGCGGTGATTGGCGTCAATTTCGGCGTCGGCCTGGCATTGAATGAGAAGGCTTCGCTGAGCTTTGGCTACGACCACAGTTCGATTGCCCGCACACGGCAGAACGGCGTCCCCGCGCCGGGCTCGGTTCGCACGCAGCTGGGTACGCTGCTGGTCGGATTTTCCTACCGCCTGAATGCGAAGCGGACGGTCAATGTTTCAGTGGGAGCAGGGCTGACGCGCGATACGCCCGATGTGTCCGTAATGCTGCGGGTACCGACGAGCATGTAGTTGCCGTTTACGCTAATCTAGCGTTTTGGCAACTAAAAAGAGGGAGATCGAATGATCCTGAAAAAGCTCGCCGTACCGTTTGCAATCGCCGCCATTGCAGGCGCCGCCCACGCTGCAGCGCCGATGGCAAAGACCCAGGCACCAGGCTTCTACCGCATGAATGTAGGCGACTTTGAAGTGACCGTGCTGAACGACGGCACGATCGACTTGCCGATGGATAAGCTGCTGCACCAGAAGCCGGAGAAAACGACCAAGACACTGGAAAACAACTTCCTGAAGTCGCCGGTTGAAACGTCGGTCAATGCCTTCCTGGTCAATACCGGCTCGAAGCTGGTGCTGATCGATACCGGTGCCGGCAGCCTGTTCGGCCCGACCCTGGGCAATATCATCACCAGCCTGAAAGCGGCCGGCTACCAGCCGGAACAGGTTGACGAAATCTACATCACCCACCTGCACGGCGACCACGTCGGCGGCCTGGGCGCACAGGACAAGCCTGCGTTCCCGAATGCCGTGGTGCGCATGGATAAGCGTGATGCGGACTACTTCCTGAGCAAAGAGAACCTGGACAAGGCCAGCGCTGAAGCGAAGGGTAATTTCCAGGGACCGATCAGCGCAGTGTCTGGCTATGCGGGCAAGGTGAAGCCGTTTGAAGGCAATACCGAACTGGTGCCGGGTGTTCGCGCGACTTCGAGTTATGGGCATACGCCGGGCCACACGACGTACGTGGTGGAGAGCAAGGGGCAGAAGCTGGTGCTGATTGGCGACTTGATGCACAACGCCGCGGTGCAGTTCCCGGATCCGGGTGTGACGATCCAGTTCGACAGCGATTCGAAGGCGGCGCTGGCGCAGCGCAAGGCGGCCTTTGCCGAGGCGGCAAAGCAGGGATACTGGATGGGGGCGGCGCATTTGCCGTTCCCGGGGGTGGGGCATTTGCGCAGTGAAGGGAAGGGATTCAAGTTCTTCCCGGTGAACTATTCGGCGAACCGCTAAACCCGGTAAACCCGGGTCAGACCCAAGGGTCAGACCCAGATACTCGGCTGCCGCAGGCTTGGGTCAGACCCTTGGGTCTGACCCAGATTTGCCGGGTTTACGCCAGCGCAGGGTAGTCCGTATACCCCTCAGCCGACGGCGCATAGAACAACTCCGGCCGCTGCGTATTCAGCGCGGCGCCAGTCTGCAGGCGGTGCGGCAAGTCCGGATTCGCAATAAAGTCCTTGCCCCACGCAATCGCATCCGCCCGGCCTTCCGCCAGAGCAGCCTGTGCGCCCGCCACATCAAACTTCTCATTGGCGATATAAATCCCGCCAAACTCACGCTTCAACAACGGGCCCAGCGAGTCATCGCCAACCGCCTCGCGCGCCGCAATGAACGCAATGCCACGTTTGCCCAGTTCGCGCGCCACATAACCGAAGGTTTCAGCCGGCGTCGAATCGCCCATGTCGTGCGCGTCGCGGCGCGGAGCCAGGTGCATGCCGACGCGATCGGCGCCCCAGACGCCAATCACAGCATCGGTCACTTCCAGCATCAGGCGTGCGCGGTTTTCGATGCTGCCGCCATACTGGTCGTTGCGCTGGTTGGTGGAATCCTGCAGGAACTGGTCAAGCAGGTAGCCGTTGGCGCCGTGGATTTCCACGCCATCGAAACCAGCTTTTTTTGCGTTCTCGGCGCCCTTGCGGTAAGCCTCGACGATGCCCGCGATTTCGGCGGTGTCCAGCGCGCGCGGCACCGAGTATGGACGCGGCGGACGCAGCAGGCTCACATTGCCTTTGGCGGCAACTGCGCTTGGCGCAACCGGAGCCTGGCCATCCAGCAGGCTTGGGTCGGAAATGCGGCCCACGTGCCACAGCTGCAGCACGATCTTGCCACCCTTGGCGTGCACCGCTTCGGTCACCAGCTTCCAGCCTTCAACCTGTTCGTCGGACCAGATGCCCGGCGTGTTTTCATAGCCTACGCCCTGTGGAGTAACGGAGGTGGCTTCGCTGATGATCAGGCCAGCAGTGGAGCGCTGCGCGTAGTACTCGGCCATCAGGGCATTCGGCACGCGCTTGCCGCCGGTAGCGCGCGAGCGGGTGAGTGGCGCCATGATGACGCGGTTTTTCAGGGTCAGGGCGCCGATGGTGATGGGGGCGAACAGGGTGCTCATAAGGTATTCCTCTCATGCTCAATAAATTGCAGGATGACCTCCTCGTTGCGCTTGAAGAAATTCCACTGGCCGACCCGCTGTACCGTTACCAATCCCGCTTTTTGCAGGATGGTGAGGTGGCCGGAGACGGTCGATTGCGACAAGCCGGTCTGCTTGTCGATCATGCCGGCGCAGACGCCCAGCGATAGCGGAGCAACCTGCTCGCTGAACCAGGCGTCCGGCTCCTTCAGCCAGGAAAGGATCTGGCGCCGGACCGGATTGGCCAGCGCCTTGTGGATTGCATCAATGTCAATAGAATCGGTCATATTTCGGTGTTTCACGATAAGTATATCGGAAAAGTCCGATGCGTATATCGGAGCATGTCGATGGAATTCAAGACTTGATTTTATGCCAAGCGGTAAAGCACTAGTGCCAGCACGGCCGGAACGGTCTGGACAAAGATGATGCGCTTGCTGACGGTCAGGCCGCCCCAGATGCCGGCCACGGCCACGCACAGCAGGCCATACGTGATGAAGGCGGAGCGCACTGCCGGCTCGCCGTGCAGGAGTCCAACCGCCAGCGCCGCCACCAGGAAGCCGTTATAGCAGCCCTGGTTCGACATGGCCGGCTTGACGATGGCTGCCTTCTCGGCCGACAGCCCGAACACGCGGCGGCCGCGAGTATCGAACAGGACGGTTTCCAGCAGCACGATATAGACGTGGATCAGAAGGACGATGGCGACGGCGATCTGCGCGAACAGCAGCATTGTGGGGCTCCCTGAAAGTTTGGACCCCCAATGATATACTGTCGGGCTTCTCCCGCGGGGACGACCTCGCCGCAAGACCAGGGAGCCAGGCGGGGACGACCCCGTCATGACTTGGGAGAGCATCATGCACTGGATCGTCCTTTTTCTCGCCGGCCTGCTGGAAGTTGTCTGGGCCGTCGGCCTCAAATACACCGAAGGTTTCACCAGGCTGGCGCCGAGCGCCATGACGCTGGCCGCCATGGCCGGCAGCGTGATCCTGCTCGGGCTGGCGCTGCGCTCACTGCCGCTGGGGACCGCTTACGCCATCTGGACCGGCATCGGTACCGTGGGCACCGTCATCTGGGGCATCATGATGCTGGATGAGCCGGCCGGCGTGGCGCGGCTGGTGTGCATCGCGATGATCGTGGCCGGTATCGCCGGCCTGAAGATCCTGTCGCCGCACTAATCGATACGCACACCCGCGCCCGACTCGTCTGTCCAGCGCGCGTAGATGCGTGCCAATTCGCCGCTGTCGCTGAGCTTTTTGACGGCGGCGGCCAGCAGCGGTACTGCCTGCGGCGGTGCCTTCCTGCTCACCCACAGGAACATGGAGTCCTCTTTTAGGACGGCAGGCATCAGCTTGACCTTGTCCTGCAGGCCAAGTTCGCGGATCAGCCAGTGCAGCGTCAGTTCGTTCATGTAGAAATAGCGCACATGGCCGGCGATTACTTTTTTCAGGTTGGTCACATTGCTGCCCGTGCTGTCGTCGACGGGGATGCCGCGCTCGCGCAGCTGGTCGATATAGGCTGCGCCACGCGAGGTTGTGACCAGCGGCTTGATGCGCGCTAAATCTTCCAGCGAATTGATTTCCGCCGTATCGTCGGCGGCCGCTGCCAGGCGTTGGCGGGAAACGTACAAAGGCTGCGGGATGGCGATGGCGAGATGGCGGCGCAAAGGCGTGGACACCAGGGCGCACGCTATGTCGGCGGTGCCGAGGCGGAGATTCTGCTCGATGACCAGCACTGAGCGGATGTCTTCCAGGCCGGCAAAGCGAATGCGCGGTTCAATGCGGGAGATAGCGGCAAGGATGTCGGGGCAGACGCCCGTCGAGGGGCGGCCATCCTGCTGGATCCATTTTGGCGGCAGGCTTTCCTGGCCAGTGACGCGCAATACGAAGTCGCCGGCGGATGCGGCAAACGGCAGGGCAGCAAGCAGGAGTGCGCGCAACGATCCCATCGCGGTAAGCGGGAATATTTTCATATTGTTTACCCCCTTACCGCGATTGTAGAACTAACGGCTTTCAGACGAAAGAGTCACTCACCTTTGCGAGGTAGAACCATTCGGCATTTGGCTTGGCATTGACGTCCGGGAACAACATAAACGCATCGAACGGAGCCAGCACGACGCTGCCATCGGCACGGCGGCCGATCTCGTCGCCGGCATTCAGCCGGTCGAAGCTGGACCAGGTGTGGATGAAGGCATCGGCAGGGTCCAACTTGTCGTGCACTTCGACCATCGACAGGTATTCCATGTCTTCCAGTGCGATCGGCTGCGGCTTTGGTGCGTCGATCAGGCCGAAGTGGGCCAGCACGTTCATGATGGCGCGGTAGGCCACATCCGGTGCATGCGGATCCAGATGCTGGCCGCATTCCAGTGTCAGGGCCATGCCGCCGGTGCTGCGCATGTATTCGGTGGTGCCGACGCCGTATTTCAGGACGGTCTGTACTTCGCTGTCGTTGCGCAGGCGGCGTTGCACGCCGGCGCCGTAGGTGGCCATCCAGCCGTCGACGAAGCGCTTGACGCCGAGGATACGGGCCATGGCGCGTTCTTCTGCTTCGTGCTTGAACGGTTGCAGGGTGCCGTCGTTGTTGCGCGGGCCGACCATCACGAAAGGCTGGCTCTGGGCGTTGAAGGAGTGCAGGTCGAGCAGGATTTCATGCTGGCCGAGCAGGGGGCACAGCCAGTTGGCGATATGGTCTTCGAAGTCTTGCGGGTTTTCGGTCGGGAACAGGTTGCGGTTCAGGTTGCGGTCGCCGGAACGTTCGCCTTTCTGGTACGCCAGCGGATTGGTGATCGGGACGAAGGTCACGCTGCCGTTCAGGATGTGCAGTTCGCCTTTGTCCAGTTGCTCCATCACGCGCAGGATGCCTTTGGTGCCGCAGGTCTCGTTGCCGTGCACGGCGCCGGTGATGATCAGGCGGCGGCCCTTGCCCTGGCCGGTGTAATTGACAGATTTGAAATGCATTTTGCTGGCGTCGGTCATGCTGTTCCTCTAAGGCTTGGCGAATAAGTGGCCAGTATTCTATCGCAGGTAAAATGCGCGCATGAATCGATCTTCCCGCGTCCATGGCCTGGATACATTGCGCGCGCTGGCCATCATGCTGGTGTTTGCCAACCATTACATGTCCTTCGTCAGCCACGAGCCGACCTTTGGCTGGTTCAGCGAAATCGGCTGGGCTGGCGTGGATTTGTTCTTTGCGCTTTCCGGTTACCTGATTGGCAACCAGGTGTTTTCCGCCATCCGCGGACCGGGCCTGTCGCTGCCACATTTTTATGCGCGGCGTTTGCTGCGTACCTTGCCGGCTTACCTCGTGGTGCTGGCGCTGTATGCATACTGGCCATACTGGGCGGGCAATTCGCCGCATGCGCCGTGGTGGAAGTACCTGACCTTTACGCTGAATTTCAACCTCAAGCCGGGGACGCTGTTCTCGCACGCTTGGTCGTTGTGTGTGGAGGAACAGTTTTACCTCCTGTTGCCGCCCATCGCGCTCGCTGTTGCCGCGGTTGCGTCGGCCAGCCGGCGTGCTTCGCTGGTGTTGGGCTGGGCGGCGCTGGTTTCGGCCATTGCGGCGGGCATGTGGCTGCGCGACGGCTGGTGGCAGCCGGCGATGGACCTGGGCGAGCGAGGAAGCCGCAGCTACTACACCCTGATCTACTATTCCACGCTGTCGCGCTTCGACGAACTGCTGGCCGGCGTTGCCCTGGCTATGCTGCGCAACTTCCACCCAAGCCTGTGGCAGCGCCTGACAAAGCACGGGAACTGGATGCTGGCTGCCGGCGCAGCCTTGACCGCGCTGGCCTTCTGGCTTTTCCTCGAATACCACTTCAGTTGGGGCATGTCAGTCTTCGGCTACCCCTTGCTGGGCGTGGCCTTCGCGGCCTTGCTGCTGTCCGCACTCAGCGAAGGTTCGCTGCTGCACCGCACCCGCATCCCTGGCATGGGCGAGATCGCCGCCTGGTCGTATTCGATCTACCTGACCCACAAGCAGCTTTGCATCCTGCTGGCTGATTACTGGGAGCCGGTCGACCTGGACTCGATCGCCGTCATGATCGGCGCCAGCATTTTCGCCGGATGGCTGCTATATTTTGCGGTTGAAGCGCCGTTCATGAGCCTCCGCGAGCGCTTCATCCCGAACAACTTCAAACGGAGATCGAATGAAGCACCTGTTAGCAGCGTCCCTGTTACTTCTTAGCGCAAACGCATTCGCACAGCCGGCCGCAGGCCCTTTCGCGCGGATGGTCGTGATCCAGCCGAAGCCCGGCCAAGAGACAGCCTTCGAGCAGGGCTACCAGCGCCACCTCGATTGGCACAAGGGCGCCAACGATCGCTGGACCTGGTACGGCTGGTCTTTCGTGCTCGGCGACCGGCTCGGCATGTTCATGGACGGCACGTTCGGCCACGCAGCGGCAAATTTCGACGCCGCCGTGCAGCCCGCGGGGGATGCGGCCGACAATGCGGCCAACGTGGTGCCGTATGCCGACTTCCTGGGCCACGGCGTATTCCGCCGCCTTGACAACGCCAGTGTCGGCCAGCCGCTGCCGGATGCGTCGCCATTCCTGGCCATGGCGACCTATACCGTTGCACCAGGCGAGGAGACTGCTTTCGAACGCCAACTGGTCGCCGGAGCCACAGCGCCGGCCAATACCGGCCGCTCGGCGCCACGCTTCACGTGGTACCGCTTGCAGATCGGTGGTGCGGGCGGCCAATACGTCCTGATGCGCGCCGTGCCAAGCTTTGGCGCCGCGGCGGAATTGCCGGAGGTGCTGCCGCCGGGAGCGAAGGCACTGGTTCGTGGCGTGAAGACTGAACTGCTGCGCTACCGCGCCGACATGAGCTACATCCCGAAGGGCTAGCTGCGCATCTCGATGACGTTGTCGTTCTGCGCGTCCGCCAGGAAGGCGAACAGTGCGCGTACGCGGGCCGGCGCCTCGTAGCCATCGGTCGCTTCGATGGTGCGGCGCAGGCCGGGCGCCGCTTCGATGATGTGCGGGCTGCCGTAAGCGCGGATCAGCAGGGCGGCCAGTTGCGCCGCCTCGCGCTCGTGGTTCTGGCGCAGCCGGCGTTCGATCACGTCGATCACGACGCGCTGCATGCGCGGCGTGGGATTCTCGATATGGGCAAACACCAGCGGTGTATTGGCGATGGCTTCGCAGATCCGGCGCTCGATGTCGTCGGCCCTGGTATCGGAAGGAATGTCGAAATACGCGCCCGCCCACCGGGTGCGTGCGTACTGGTGGCCGGGCGGGAAGGAATCGGCGGTGTCGAAGCCGAGCGCGTGGCTCAGCTTCTTCAACCAATCAAGGATGGCGCTCATGGCGGCAATTGTACCGCCACTGCTTACACTGCGTGCGCTTCCTCGCCGAGGCGGCCGGCGCGGAAGTCCTCGACGGCCTGGAAAATCTCGGCCTGCGAGTTCATCACGAATGGGCCGTACTGCACGATCGGCTCATTCAGCGGCTTGCCCGACAACAGGATGAAGCGGCTGCCAGGACCGGCCTTGATGGTCACGCCATCGGCGCCTTCATTATTGGCCAGGATCGCCATGCTCTGCGCAGGAACCGCCTTGCCGTCCACCGTCACTTCACCGCGATAGGTGTAGATGAAGGCGTTATGGCCTGCGCCGATCGCCTGGCTGAAGGTTTCGCCGGCAGGCAGTTCCACGTCGATGTACAGCGGTTCCGTTACTTCGCGTTGCACTGCACCTGCCACGCCCTGGCTTTCGCCGGCGATGACACGCACGGTTGCGCCGTTTTCCGTCTTCACCACCGGGATCTCGGCGGCCTGGAAGTCCTTGTACCAAGGCTGCTGCATCTTGTCCTTGGCCGGCAGGTTAAGCCAGAGCTGGAAGCCTTCCATCAAGCCTTCCGCCTGTTCCGGCATTTCGGAGTGGATCACGCCACGGCCAGCCGTCATCCATTGCACGCCGCCACTGGCCAGCAAACCTTCATTGCCGGCGCTGTCGCGGTGCCGCATGCGGCCGGTCAGCATATAGGTGACAGTTTCAAAGCCGCGGTGTGGGTGGTCGGGGAAGCCGGCGATGTAATCGTTGGCTTGCTCCGAACCGAAATTGTCCAGCATCAGGAACGGGTCGAGGCGACGCTGCAGGGGTTGGGTCAACACGCGGTTGATTTTCACGCCAGCGCCATCCATCACGGCCTGGCCGCGGATAATCCGTTCCACTGTGCGGGTTTGTGCGATGTTGTCCATGCTTGTTTCCTTGGTTAGTTAAGCCAGCAGTTCTTCAACGCGAGCATCGGCAGCGGCCTTCTGCTGTGCGGCCACTTCCGGGCCATAGCCCTGGCCTTCGATGAACACGTACTCCACGTCGGTCAGGCCGATGAAAGCCAGGAACATTTTCAGGTGCGGGAACTGGGTGTCAGTTGGCGCATCTTTGTGCATGCCGCCGCGCGAGGTGGCGACATACACTTTTTTGCCTTGCAGCAGGCCGACCGGGCCGGTTTCGGTGTACTTGAAGGTGACACCGGCGCGGGCAATCGCGTCGAACCAGGATTTCAGTTGCACGGTGATGCCGAAGTTGTACATCGGCGCGCCGAGCACGATCACGTCGGCAGCCTGCACTTGGGCGATCAGGGCGTCATCCAGGGCCACGCGGGCAGCTTGCTCAGCGCTGCGCTGGCCGGCGGGGGTGAACAGGGCCTGCAGTGCGGCTTCGTCCAGGACCGGGTGCGGGTTGGCAGCCAGGTCGCGCACTTCAACGGTGGAGCCTGGGTTGGCGGCCAGCAGCTTGTTCACGATATTGGTCGCTACGCGGGTGGATTCGGAACCGGAGCTTTTTGCGCTGGAGTTGATTTGCAGGATGTTCATGGTTTTGCTTCCTTTCGGTATTCGGTTAAGTGCTGCGATGGAGTAACTATAGAGGTTCCATATTTGATCCGGAAGGCGTTAAAATGGATAACATTGTTCCATTGGTGGAACAAGGAGCGCCCAAATGACCGAATTAGACCCCAGCGACCTGCTGTTATTTGCCCGAATCGTCGAATTTGGCAGCCTGAGCCAGGTTTCCGAGCGGCTGCAGTTGCCGAAATCGACGGTGTCGCGCCGGCTGACCCAACTCGAGGCTCGCCTGGGCGAACGCCTGCTGAACCGGACCACCCGCAAGCTGGTGCTGACCGAACTCGGCGCCAGCCTGCTGGAACATGCACGCAAGGTGGCGGAAGAGACCGAGGCGGCCGGTGCGCTGGCCCAGCATCGCCAGCAGGCGCCCAGTGGTCTGCTGCGGGTGTCGATGCCCGCCGATTTTGCCAATTTCTACCTGGCGGCCATGCTGCCGGACTTCATGGCGAAATACCCGGCCATCAAGCTTGAGCTGGACCTGTCGCCACGCCGGGTTGACCTGATTGCGGAGAATTTCGACCTCGCGATCCGCATGGGGGCGCTGCCTGACGATGCTACCCTGGCGGCGCGCAAGGTGCTCGTGTCGAACTGGGCGCTGTTCGCTTCACCTTCCTATACGGCAGTGCATGGCTTGCCCGAGCACCCGGACGACCTGTTCCGGCATGAGCTGCTCAGCTTGCGGCGCATGCCGAATGGCCTGGTACGCTGGCCGCTAACGCGCGGCAAAACCACCTGGGAGCGCGATCTGCCCGTGCGCCTGATGGCCAATTCGCCGGAACTGCTGACGAAGATGGCGGCTAACGGGATGGGCATTGCAACCTGTACCACGCAGTTCGCCGCGCCGCTGGTGGCGCGGGGCGAACTGGTGCGGGTGCTGCCCGACTGGTGCTTCCCCAGCAATTACGGCTGGGCGGTGTTTCCGGGCCGCCGCCTGATGCCCGCCAAGACGCGTGCATTCCTTGATATGCTTGAGTCAAACTTCAAGGACAAAGATGCCCACTGATTTCGCATCGCAGCTATTTGCTACGCCAGGGCAGGGGCGCTTTGCCGATGCACTTGACATGATTCTCGCCTCCTTCAAGGACGAGGACGATAGTTCGCGCTTCTTTATCACGATGTTTGCCTGGGAACAGATGGTGCAAGACTATGCGCCGGCGCGCGAGGCCATGCGCGTGGAGCGCGATGCGGAGGTCAGGGACATGGGACGGAACGGCGCTGCGCTTCCTGCGCACGTCTGCGCGCGGGCAGGCTCGGCACACTTACGTTCCTTTGGGGCCCGATGCGTATGAATTTATCCTGGAGAGCTCGTTCGATTCCGGTGCCAGCTGGGTGCCGGTAATGAAAGGGCATTATTCGAGGGCTAAAGCATGACTGCCGCTATAAGAAAATTGGCAATCCTGGGTGTGCTTGGCGTTGCGATGCAAACAAACGTCCTGGCGCAGGCGGGGTATTGGAAAGACGGCTCCGGCAATCTCGTGCAGGAAAGCGAATCCAGGAAGTCGAAGAATGATTTCGCCGGCGCTATTATTGCCACAACCGATGAAGACTGGCGGGCAAAGTGGGATACGCCGCCCGAAACCAAGCCATCCTTTACCAAAGCCGAGACTGTTCCGTATGGCAAGAAGGTGTTTATCCTGACACTTTTTTCGAATCCCGCGCTCGATGCGGCGGGCAAGGCGAGTATCCGCTGTGACATCAAGATACAGTCGCCAGCTGGCAGCGTCGTGCTGGAACAAAATGACCAGATTTGCTATGCAGGGCCAATCCGGGGCGGTCAGTTCAATTTGCGCCTGTCAGCGCCAGTGATCGCATTCTCCGGCGACCCTGGCGACGCACCAGGCACCTGGTCTGTCATGGTGAACTTGCGCGATACCCTGCGCAAGGTTGAACTGCCGTTGCGCACTTCGTTCATCCTCAAATGAACAGGCTTGGGTGCCGGTGCCGAGGCCGCCTGGACGCCGCGCGGCATGGCATTGTTCATCAAGTAGGCGACTAAAGTGATGTAACGCAGCAGTGACGTGGCTTACTTGAGATTGGCCATCAGCTCACCCAGCCGAACCGGGGCGGCAGGCTGCCAGTGCTGGTTGAAGTGCAGCGTGTCTTTCGGGAACAGCATGACGACGGTCGAGCCCAGCAGGAAGCGGCCCATCTCTTCGCCTTTTTTCAGCGTGATGTTCTGGTCGGCGTAAGTCCACTCAGTGACCTTGGGCAGGCGCGGCGGGTTGACCAGGCCGTGCCAGACGGTCGCCATGCTGCCGACGATGGTCGCGCCCACCAGCACCATGACGAAGGGGCCAAAGGCGGTCTCGAATTCGCACACCACGCGCTCATTGCGCGCAAACAGGCCCGGCACGCCGCGGGCGGTGGTTGGGTTGACGGAGAACAGTTCGCCCGGCACGTAGATCATGCGCTTCAGCTTGCCGTCGCATGGCATGTGGATGCGGTGGTAGTCGCGTGGGCTCAGGTACAGGTTGGCAAAGCTGCCGTGCTCGAAGTGCCGGGCGAGCGAGGCATCGCCGCCGACCAGGGCAGTGGTGCTGAATTTGTGGCCCTTGGCCTGGAAAATCTGGTCGCCTTCGATCGCGCCGAATTGGGAAATGCGGCCGTCGACCGGGCAGACGAAATCGGCCTTGGCCAGCGGGCGCACGCCCGGCTTCAGTGCGCGGGTGAAGAATTCGTTGAAGCTGTGGTAGCTGGCGATGTCCGGATTGGCCGCTTCATCCATGTTGACGTCGTACTTGCCCACGAACCAGCGGATCAGCCGGGTTGTCTTGTCGCCCGCCTTGGCGCCCGCCACGCGGCCAGCGAAGTTGGTCAAAGCACCTTTCGGGAGCAGGTATTGCGGCAATACGGCAAGTCGGGACACGGTCGGCATTCCAATGATTTGAAGATCCCGAATTATATCCTTGCTACCGCCTGCACCATAGGGTACAGTTGCGGCCAAGAATTATTTACATTTTTTGCAATAATGATTCGCCTGACACTCGCAGCAGCCGCCATCCTCGCCGCCAGCCAGGCAATGGCAGAGGAAAAGAAGCCGGACCCCGTCCAGAAGGTTGAAATCAAGGGCGCGGCCGAAGCCTACAACCCCCGCAAGGATGATACCGCCAGCAAGATTATCGTCAGCAGCGATGAGCTGAAACGCTATGGCGACACCTCGATCGGCGATGCGCTGAAGCGCGTGCCCGGCGTGTCGGTCGGTGCCGGCGGCCGCGATATCCGCATGCGCGGGCTTGGCAGCGGTTATACACAAATCCTGCTGAATGGCGAACGCGTGCCGCCGGGCTTCAATATAGAAACGCTGGCGCCGGACAGCATCGAGCGCATTGAGGTGATCCGCGCCGCCAGCGCGGAGTTCAGCACCCAGTCGATCGCCGGCACCATCAATATCGTGCTGAAGAAGGCGGTCAAGACGGCGCAGCGCGAGCTGAAATTCGGCGTCAGCCATAGCAAGGAAGCGACGAACCCGAACGGGAACCTGATCCTGTCGGACAAGGACGGCAATTTCTCCTACTCGATCAACCTGGGCGGCGGCCGATATGAATTCGACCGCAATGGCCTGAGCCACGAAGAATTGATCGATCTGGCCGGCACGCCGCTGCTGGACCGCCGCATGCTGACGCATGACCGCGGCCATGCGCGCGGCCTGGAGCTGTCGCCGCGCCTGAACTGGAACCTGGAAAACGGCGATACGCTGACCTCGCAGTCCTTCATCAACCGGAATATCTTCAAAAGCGCGATAGACCGCAATTACGACGTTGACGCTGGCGCCGCACCGTTCTTCGATGCCGTGCATATCAAGAACGAAAACAAGAACCTGTTCGCGCGTTCGGACCTGAACTGGGTGCACAAGTTCGGCGAAGGGGCCAGGCTGGACGCCAAGATCGGCGGCCACCGCATGCGGACCAACGGCCGCTGGTACGAGTCCGATGCACACGACGGTGCGCCCAACCTGCAGCATGATGTGTTCAGCGGCGTGCGCGAATGGGGCGTCAGCAGCACCGGCAAATATTCGACGCCGGTCGGCGCGGACCATTCGCTGGCCGCTGGCTGGGATGCCGGCTACACCGACCGCGACGACTGGCGCAACCAGCGCGACCTGTTCAGCGGCAGCGGGCTGCGCGACGACAAGGACGAGGGCTATCAAGCATCGTTGCGCCGCGCGGCCGCATATGTGCAGGACGAGTGGAGCATCAGCAAGGCATGGTCGGTCTATGCCGGCTTGCGCTGGGAGGGCATCCATACGCAAAGCTCCGGCGCCGGCTTCGATCCGGTCAGCAATCGCAGCAGCGTGTGGAGCCCGCTGGCCCAAACCCTGTACAAGCTCCCCAACGGCAAGGACCAGCTGCGGGCCGCACTGACCCGCACGTACAAGGCGCCTCAGGCCTCCAACCTTTCCGGCCGCCGCTTCACTTCGACCAACAATAGCCAGATCGAGACCGACTGGATCGGCAACCCGAAGCTGAAGCCGGAGCTGGCGACCGGGATTGACGCCTCGTATGAGCATTATTGGGGCGAGGGCGCGCTGTTCAGCGTAGCCGCTGCCGCCCGCCGCATCAGCAACTTCACGCGCCGCAGCGTCTTGCTTGACGACAGGGGCCGCTGGGTTTCGACGATGACCAATAGCGGCCGTGCCGACGTGCGCAGCGTGGACGTGGAATTGAAATTCCCGATGAAGGCAGTGATGGATAATGCGCCGGCACTCGACGTGCGCGCCAGCGTCAGCCGCAACTGGTCGCGCGTCGATTCCGTGCCGGGGCCGCACAACACGCTGGACCAGCAAGTGCCGCTGACCGCTACTTTCGGCCTTGATTACAAGACGCCGGACGGCGCCTGGAGCATGGGCAGCAGTTTCAACTTGCGCAACAGCGGTGAAGTGCGGGTGGAGGAGAACCGATATAGCTGGTCTACAGTGGCGCGGCAGCTGGATGCCTATGTAGCATGGAAACTCGATAGCAAGACCCAGTTGCGTTTCTCTGCCTGGAATTTGCTGAAACAGGATTACCGGTCGAAGAATATCTACATTCGCGATAATGGATCGCTTTCGTCCGAGCAGACGAGTTTCGGCGTGCGTAATATTCGCCTGCAGTTGGAGACTCGCTTCTGAAAGTAAATGGTAGCCTTATACCGGAATTTAATAGAAATGAAATAAAAAGCGCCACCCGTCAAATGTGTGGCGCTTTTTTTTTAATATGGTTAAATTATGTAGATAAAATCATCGTAACTATGGTACATTGCAGGGAAGAAATCTCACACATTGTCACACTTTGATTTTTCATACACTTAGGGTAA
>Ga0307408_100001128_pt1 | contig 20333 bp, 17 predicted proteins | sample 322Cmetagenome_FD_202116 | JGI IMG/M metagenome (GOLD analysis project Ga0307408, IMG submission 202116) | Maize rhizosphere microbial communities from greenhouse at UC Davis, California, United States - 322HYB-C-3 | ecosystem: Host-associated > Plants > Roots > Rhizosphere > Soil | place... | reverse complement strand
GGCGGCTTTTTGAGCCATTAAACCTACCGGGCCCGAGCCGAAAATGGCAACAACTTCGCCGCCTTTTAGCTGTGCCCAATCAATAGCCGACCAGCCTGTAGGAAAGATATCTGTCAGAAACAAAACCTGGTTATCCGACATGTTCTCAGGAACCAGCCGAGGGCTTACATCAGCATATGGCACACGCACATATTCGGCCTGCCCGCCCGAATAGCCGCCATACAAATCTGTATATCCGAATAGGGCACCGCCCTTGCCATCCATTAAGTCGCCTTCGGGGCCATAGTGCTTGTGATTAGAATTCTCACAATGAGTGGAGGCGCCGTGCGTACAAAAAAAGCAATGTCCGCAGGAAATAGGGAAGGGGACCACCACTCGATCGCCTTTTTTAAGTTTGGTAACTGCCGATCCAAGCTCTTCCACAATCCCCATAAATTCGTGGCCAACAATCAAATCTTTGGCTTGAGGAAATCCTCCATCATAAATATGCAGGTCAGACCCGCAGATGGCTGTTGAGGTTACCTTCAATATCACGTCTCCGGGATTCTCTATACGCGGATCGTCTACTTTCTCCACCCTGATGTCTCCAGGTTTATGAAATACTGCAGCTTTCATAGTTTCTGTTTCGTATATCATTACAAGGTCTATGCCGCTGTTCTGTTAAAACGAGGCAATTATTTATTATGAAGCATACAGTACCGCAGGGAAGAAATTTTTTTGGGACAGGGGTTTCTGCGAGTAATTCAAGAGAATTGAACGAGATTTTTTGCAGGAATATTGACAGCCCGGCCCAAAAGAAGTACACCAATTTAGGGTGATGCGAACAGGGGGATCGTTTTTAACTTAAGAAATAACGCAGAGCCGTATATAAGTGTCAGACATCTCTCCAAGGGAGTCCTGCGGACGAAGATGTCAGACACTTTTGCCTCTCCTATCGTTTTAAAAGCGAATTCCCTGGGGCTATGTAAAAATTATTTTGCCATTGAAATTATTAATCGTAATATTGCGATATATGGGAGTGACAAAAACGGAAATATTTACAGAAGAGCAGAATAAGCTGGCTGTAATGCTGAAAGCGATAGCCCATCCGGCCCGGATTGCCATTCTTCAGCAGATAATCAATAGCAATAGCTGTATTTGCGGAGATCTGGTTGATGAACTGGGATTGGCACAGGCAACTATTTCTCAGCATTTGAAAGAGCTAAAGAATGCGGGCTTGATCCAGGGCACTATTGAGGGAGTTAGCGTTTGCTATTGCATTCATCCAGAAAATTGGAGATTGTTTGAAAATCAACTGGGTTCGTTCTTCGCTTCTTATAAAGAGGTAGGCGGTTGCTGTTAAAAAAATTTGATCCTATATATCGTAAAATTGCAATAAATAGATTGATTATGAATAATACTAATGCATTAACATGGCAGGCTTTCAAGGAAAAGCTTGTGGAAAACCCCGGTTTGTCCCTTCAGTTCCAGTATGCAGAGGGGCAGTGGGTAAAGCCATCTTATCATATCACAGAGATTAAGCAGGCGCCTATTACCTCCGTTGATTGTGGCGGTAAAATTAATTCCTGGACGGAGGTTATCCTGCAACTTTGGGAACCCGAGGCAGGGCAGCAGGAAGAGGCAATGAAGGCAAAAAAAGCCTTATCAATCATAGAGCTGGTAGAAAAAGCTATCGAATTGGCGCCCGAGGCAGAGGTTAAAATCGAGTTTGGGAATTCAAAGTTTGATACCCGGCAAATGTTCCCTTCTCAGGTTTTAGTAGAGGGCGAAAATTTAGTTGTTGGCCTGCAAGCTGACATGGTTCAATGCAAAGCTTTAGGCAGAGATGAAAGCTGCGGTGGAAGTGATTCTTCATCAGTTTGTTGTGCGCCTCCAGTTGAAGAGAAACCAAAGATCAAATTAAAAAATCTTGCCGCTAGTAGCTGCTGTACTCCCGGCTCAGGCTGTTGCTAAACTTTGTACTATGATAAGCATTCGCGCTATGCAGGCTTCAGATGCTGAAGCTGTGCTTGAAATTTATCAGCAAGGCATGGATACAGGCCATGCAACTTTTCAAACTCAAGCTCCTTCATGGGAAGATTGGGATAAGTCCCACATCCCAGACTTGCGTTATGTAGCTCTTATTGATGCTGAGGTTGTAGGTTGGGCAGCTCTTACAGCTGTCTCATCTCGTTGTGTTTATGCTGGAGTTGCTGAAGTAAGTGTGTATGTAGAAGAATCTCACAAAGGAAAGCATATTGGATATCAACTTCTGCAATACCTGATTGATGAAAGTGAAGCCAAAGGCTATTGGACTTTGCAAGCAGGCATATTTCCCGAAAATAAGAGTAGCTTGTCTTTACACGAAAAATGCGGATTTAAAATAGTAGGCACACGCCAGCGGATTGGCAAAATGAAAGGTGTTTGGAGGGATACAGTTTTACTTGAACGCCGAAGCTCTAAAGTTGGAATAAATTAAGAAAGAAACACAGTTTAAATGAAGAATATACTCGTATTATGTACAGGCAACAGCTGCCGTAGCCAAATAGCTGAAGGTTATTTACGCCATTTCGCCGGCGATAAAGCAAACATTTATAGCGCAGGAGTCGAAACCCATGGAGTAAACCCAAGGGCAATAAAAATCATGGCAGAAGCTGGTATCGATATCTCAAAGCATACTTCCAACAATGTTGATGAATATGTATCGGTGCCTTTTGATTATGTAATTACTGTTTGTGATAACGCCAAAGAGCGCTGCCCTTATTTCCCAACCAATGCAGAGAAGTTTCATTACAATTTTCCTGATCCAGCCAAAGCAAGTGGAACGGAGGACGAGATATTGAACGAGTTCAGAAGGGTGAGGGAAATGATTAAAGAATATTCCGAAGACTTTGTAAACAAATACCTGGGATAAAATGAGTGCTATTGATTGTGCCCCTGCTGTTAAGCGAAAAAAGCTTGGTTTCTTAGATAGCTATCTCACTTTGTGGATTTTTCTGGCAATGGTTCTTGGAGTGGCTATAGGGTATTTTTTTCCAACATCATCTAATTTTATCAATTCGTTTTCAAGCGGGACAACCAACGTCCCGCTTGCCATAGGTTTAATACTGATGATGTATCCGCCATTGGCAAAGGTGAAGTATGAAAACATGGGCGAAGTATTCAGGGATACTAAAGTGCTAACGGCATCTCTATTTCTAAACTGGGTAATTGGCCCTTTGCTAATGTTCTTTCTGGCTATTTTCTTTTTAAGGGGCTATCCAGAATATATGGTAGGCCTTATATTAATCGGGCTGGCAAGGTGTATCGCCATGGTTGTAGTATGGAACGAACTTGCAGAAGGAAACAGGGAATACGGCGCAGGCTTGATCGCTCTTAATAGTGTTTTCCAGGTATTGCTTTATAGCGTTTATGCCTATATTTTCATCACCGTACTACCACCATATTTCGGACTGGCATCTTTGAATATAGATATCACGATAGGAGAAATCGCCAAAAGTGTAGGAATTTATCTTGGTATTCCTTTCGCCATGGGAATTATCAGCCGTTACTCTTTAATCAGGCTTAAAGGCTCTGAATGGTTTCAACAGAAATACGTCCCTTTTATATCTCCGATAACACTTATTGCCCTGCTTTTCACCATTGTTGTGATGTTTAGCCTGAAAGGGGAGCTTATTGTGCAGATCCCGATGGATGTAGTGCGGATCGCGATTCCTTTGCTGGTATACTTTGTTGTAATGTTTCTGGCGAGCTTCTTTATTGGCAAATACTTTGGCGCAGATTATTCCAGAAGCACAGCTATCGCTTTTACGGCAACCGGTAATAATTTCGAACTTGCCATTGCAGTAGCTATTGGGGTTTTCGGCGTTAATTCTGGCCAAGCGTTTGCTGGTGTTATCGGTCCTTTGGTAGAAGTGCCTGCTTTAATAGCACTGGTGAATGTAGCTTTTTGGCTCAGAAACAAGTGTTTTTCAGCAGGAGAGAAGTAGAAAGAAGAGCGGTTGGCTGGCACATCATAGGTAGTTTTCCATTTTTTTCAAAACACCGAAAGCGGAAATGGCATTCTTCGAAGGCAATTCCGTTGAACGCTTGCAGCCCGTTGTTGCGGAGAGCTGCGCGTAGGGCTGAAAAGAAAGGCGGGCCCGCTTGAGCGTAGAAGTATCTTTCTTTTTGCCTCGATTTATTAATTCCTTATGGAATTGAGCGCAAATAGCATCAATGAAATAAAAAATCATGAAATCTAACCTCTTTACTCTAGCTTTTTTAAGCGTTTTCTTCCTCTCCAGCTTCGACAAGAACCTTTCAGAAAATGCCTTTACAATACAGAATAAGACATATCCGCTTAACTCTTCCGTAATCGCAAACGAGTCGTATGGGATAAAATCAAAGTTTGAAGTGGATTTAATTAGCGAGCATAATGATGTGGCGAAAGCTAAAACATATATCTGGTTATCATTGGCAAGCAACAATACCTCAAGCCTTTCGAATGGTGTTTACCAGTTTTCTTCAATTGGCCTGAATCAACGCCTTCCATTTCAATTTAGCGGTTCTGTTCGTGTGAATAATCATGTTTTAGAAGTTGTTGAAGGAACTGCTTCCATAAGTAATAATTGTGGAGATTTGGATATTCAATTTATTTTAAAGCTACAAAACGGCGATATAACACAAGGAACATTTCGGGGCAAAGCCTCGCAAATAGATAGAAGTAGAAGTTACCAATAATGGTAATTGTTGTTTGCAAGGACTTCATCAATTGTAATAATCTTGAAAAGGCGGGCTACCACTCAAAAGCTTAGCCTGCCTTTAGATAAATGTTTGATTTCTGCTTTTATCATCTCATATTTAGCTATTAAACCATTTCCAAGTATGAGTATTATTAGCCGATTAGCATCGTCATTAAACCGAAGGGACGAGGCTCCCAATCAGGAATTAGCAGCCCAGATCCTAGCGGCCGATGATAAGGAGGCTATAAAAGAATTGATTGAAGGGCTAAGCAATAAAAACAAGGATATACAGAGTGATTGTATCAAAGTTCTGTATGAAATTGCAGAGGCTCGCCCCCAATTGCTAGCAGGCTATGCCGATGAATTTATCGCTCTGCTGGATAGCAAAAACAACCGCCTACAATGGGGTGCAATGACAGCTCTGGACGCTATAACCCATCAAAACCCGGAAGTGATTTATAAGTCGCTTGCCAGGATTATATCGGCCGCCGACAAAGGTTCAGTAATTACCAACGACCACTGCATAGGTATTTTAATAAAGCTGGCTTCACATAAAGAATTTGAAGGCGATGCTATCAGCTTGCTACTCGAGCGCCTGATATCAGCTCCGGCAAATCAATTGCCAATGTATGCAGAACGGTCCCTGCCGGTAATAACCCAAAAGAACAAAGCCGCCTTTGGCAGAATCCTGGCATCACGCTTGCCTGATATCGAAAAAGAAAGTAAACTGAGCAGGGTAGAGAAGGTGCTTAAAAGGCTTCAAAGTAAATAGCCCTTTCTTTATCGCCCCATGCCAGCTAAACCGCAATAGCTACTATTTTGAGGCCTATTTCCCTCTAATCGCCAAAGTGCAGGGGGTATTTTAGTCAAATTTGATGGGTAAATCGATCGTGTTGAAAATTTACCCCTGAGCTATTTTCATAAAATAGCTTTCTTTGCACCTCCTTTAAGCGCTCTTAGCGCATATCTCAAACTAATACTGTATATAATGTCTTCATTTAGTCTTAGCGACCATTCGCACACACGCTTGAATATTTTAACTGGTGAGTGGATTTTAGTGTCACCGCACAGAACCAAACGCCCATGGCAAGGTAAAGTTGAAGCGCTTCCGGCGTCTGGCCGCCCGCATTATGACGAAGCCTGTTATTTATGCCCGGGAAACAAACGTGCTGATGGAGCTACTAATCCCGAGTACTCAGAAAGCTTTGTCTTTACCAACGACTTTTCATCACTTTTACCAGATACACCAGAAGGCGAATTCAATGAAGGAGGCTTGCTGAAAGCGAAAAGCCAAAAGGGTATTTGCCGGGTAATCAGTTTTTCCCCAAGGCACGACCTTACTCTGCCAGAAATTCCGGTTGAAGGAATAAAAAAAGTGATTGAGCTTTGGATTGAAGAGTATAAGCAGCTGGCCTCTGTTCCGGATATACGTTATATCCAGATATTTGAAAACAAGGGCGATATCATGGGATGCAGCAACCCGCATCCGCACGGGCAAATATGGGCTCAGAATGACCTGCCGGTTGAAGTTGTTAAGGAAACATTTCAGCAAAAATTACACTGGGAGAAGAATAACAGAAGCCTCCTTGCTGATTATATTGAACTTGAATTGAAACAGCAGGAGCGCCTGGTTTACCAAAACGAACACTTCGTTGCCCTGGTACCTTTCTGGGCAGTTTGGCCTTACGAAACAATGGTGGTAAGCAAGCGCCATGTTACAAATATTACCGAATTTACAGAAGAGGAGCAGCTTGCCCTGGCAGACGCTCTTAAAAATCTAACAGCGCGTTACGATAACCTTTTCGAAACCTCGTTCCCATATTCTGCGGGTATGCACCAGGCTCCGGTAAATGATGGAGAGCATCCTGAATGGCACTGGCATATGCACTTTTATCCTCCTTTGTTGCGCTCTGCAACTGTGAAGAAATTTATGGTAGGGTATGAAATGCTGGCTAATCCGCAAAGAGATATCACCGCCGAATTTGCAGCTGGCCGCTTGCGCGAACAATCGCCAGTGCATTATAAAGAAGCTGCCACGGTTTAGTAAATAAGTATAACAAGGCTGTCTCAATCGTCAAGGCTATCCGTTTCTGTGATTAGGCTTGTGTCGAAGTCCAGATGATGTATCCGGCGATTGCGACAGCCATTATTCCCATATTCATTTATGATTGAACTCAAGATTAACTATTCATCTACCATGCCATTGCACCAACAGATCCACGATAAGATATTATCCGATATCAGGAACGGACGATTTGATAAGGGTGCAAATTTTCCATCGATACATGAGTTGAGTAAGAATTTTTGTGTTTCTATTGTAACAGTGAGCCGTGCCTACAGAAAGCTGATAAGAGATGGGGTGCTGGCACACGTTAAGGGACAAGGGTATTTTGTAGTGTTTGAGCTTTAGAAATCAGACTTTTTTTATAGGTTACTTTAAGCAAAAATTATGGTAGTTTTTGCCGCTGTTAGTTTGCATACCAACAGCGATCAATATCACTTGTCAGCAGGCTGATTATCGTTTTCCATATCATCTTTCGCCTTCTGCAATTCTTTTTCCAGCGAGGCCGCCTCTTTTTCATCTTGTTGCAAGCTTTTATTGTGGCTTTCCACTTGCACCGTTTGCACAATTACGGCATAACTCTTTGGCCTGATTTCGTGCCCAAACTTTAAGGTATAGCATTTAGTAAATTCGGCCCCGAAGTATAAAATAATGGAAGAGTAATAGATCCACAGTAACAAAATAACCAACGAACCCGCAGTGCCATAGGCGCTGGCCGGGTTAGTATTACTGATATATACAGAAATGGCGATTCTGCCCAGCATAAACAGCAGGGCTGTAAACATTGCGCCTGCAAATACATCTCTCCATCGTATCAGGGCATCGGGCAGTACTTTGAAAATAATAGCAAACAGGCTTGATGTTACTAATAAGGTTATGGCAAGATTTACTACATATACCAATAGGATAGTAGCCTGAGGGAAATACCGTTGCAGTTTATCCATCAATCCTTCAACCAATCCGTTGATAAGGAGAGAGACCAGAAGGAGAAAGGCCAGGCTAACCAACATTGAGAAGGATAGCAATCTCTTTTTCAGCATAATCTGCCACCCTCCATTAACTTTTGGCCTAAGCCTCCAAATAGTATTGATAGAGTCCTGGATTTCGGCAAAAATAGTAGTAGCCCCAATTAATAATGTGGTAAAGCCGATAATAGCATGTAGAGTATTACTGCCGCTATAAGATGCATTTTTAATGATTTCCTGAATTTGTAGCGCTGCATTATCTCCCACAAAACCTTTCATTTGATTATACAGCGATCCTTCAATGGCTTCTTCCCGGTATAGCAAATTTGAAAGGTAAATCACCACAATTAACATTGGTGCAAGTGAAAAAAGTGTATAATACGCTAAGGATGCGCTTAGCTTGGTCACTTTGTCACTAATAAAATTACTTGCAGCCTGTTTAAATACTTGCCACAGCCCTTTAATTGTAAATTTCTCCATATTGTTATGATATAAAAAAGGAAAAATCCGAAACTCGGTTTTATACCTTTCCAAGTTTTATTTTAGGCTGAAAAAAAAATGGCATTTATGACCTCTCACAGCAGGAGCGCATAGCTGTTGTTGCTCAAATAAAATCAGAGATTCTGGCTGGACTGAAAGCTCGCAGTTATGAAAAAATTCTCGCCTCCTTTGATGACGGAGATACCTATATCCGAAAGTCAGCTTATCTCGCAATCGGTCGGCTGTATCTTGAAAATCCGTTGCTAAAAGAGAAGATTATAAGTACGCTGGATGCTTTATTCCTAAATCCGAGTTTTAGGGTTAGGCAGACAGCAATTAATGCAGCAGGTGAGATTGGCAAAACAGATTTTACGATTGTGCAGCATATTTTTGATAAAGGTTTATTGGATGCTCATCATTCGCCGAGAAATGCTGTGATTGGGTCTGTGAAAAAGATGGGAGAGCTGAATCCAAAGCCTGTTTTAGAATGGGCGAAAAGCTACCTACATCATCCAGATAAAGAGATTCGCCGAGAAATCTGCCATGGAATTGAACTTCGCGGCAGGAAACACCCTCAGGATATTTTGCCTTTACTGCAAGAACTGCAACACGACAAAACTGCCAGAGTGCGAAATACCCTGGTGCATGTAATCGGGCAGATTGCTTATAAGAAAGGCTGCCTGCAAACGGTGGTTGAACAGCTTAAATCATGGGAGAACAAACAACTTGTCGCAGATGCCATGGAGGAGATTATTGACGTCCATCACCGTTATCGCAATTTTTCTGCGCTTAGCCAAGATGAGGCGAGGAGGTATATTGCTGAGAATTATGTCGGCTAAAAAAGGAACACCTGGCAGATTCGAAATCTGACAGGTGTTCCTTTTTTAGCCAGCGGTTACGCCTCTTTCTTCTTTCTTTTATACTCCGTTGGAGTACATCCATACTTCGCTTTAAACACGGTTGAGAAATACGTTGGCGACGCAAATCCTACCTGGTAAGTAATTTCCGAAATGGAAACATCTTCATTCAACAGCAAGTATTTAGCCTTTTGTAGACGGCGGTTCAAAATATAGTCCGTGATATTGCAATCGAGCAGGGCTTTGGCTTTGCGGTAAAGCTGTATCCTTGAAACACCGATGCTCTTACAAATATCCTCCACATTGAAATTTTCGTTAGAGATATTACTTTCTACAATAGCAGCGAATTCATTCAAGAACTTCTTGTCAAGTTTTCTGGATGATTGTCCTTTGCCCTCTATTGGCAGCTCGCTAGTAAAACGGGTTTTAAGCATGCTGCGGTTATGTAGCAGGTTACGGGCTGTTTCATTGAGGTACTGCAAGTTAAATGGCTTGGTTACGTAGGCATCTGCCATGGTTTTTAACCCCTGAATTTGCTGTTCATGGCTTCCTTTGGCGGTAAGCAGGATTATTGGAATATGCGAAGTCCGAATGTCGTTTTTCAGTATCTGAGCTATTTCCGTTCCCGATTGCGCTGGCATTACCACGTCAGAAATAATCAAGTCAGGCACTTTCTCGAAAGCCTCATGCAAACCCGCGTTGCCATTGTTTGCAGTAAATACTTCATAGTCCGCAGCAAACTTCTGCCTTAAAAATTCCAGCAAGTCCTCATTGTCTTCAATAATCAAAATCGATTGGTCTTTAGGGGCAGCCAAAGGCGATTCCTGTTCAGCAGGCTCGGCAGCTTTTTCTTCAAGTTCGGTAGTATAGATCTTTATGTTATCGTAATCGCTGGTGAACTCCTCTGTGGTATATACTTTTTCGTCTTCGCGTAAATGGCTGCTGCCTAATGGAATCTGGATTTGGAAATTGGTGCCTTTCCATTTTTTGCTGCTCAGTTTAATAGTGCCTTTATGCAGCTCAATAATCTCTTTCGAAAGCGCTAATCCCAAACCTGAACCCTTAGAACGCTTGGAATCGCCCTGGTAAAATAGCTCGAAGGCATGAGCCAGGGCATCCTCATCCATTCCCATTCCGTTGTCTTCAACTTTAAGTTCAACATGATTCCCATCTTCAGTTTTACTAATAGTAATCAGTATTTTACCATTGTCGTTAGTAAATTTAAACGCATTGGAAAGGAGGTTAAACAGTACCTTATCCAGCATATTGGGGTCGAACCACACATTCAGGTTATTCTCAGTACTAACCAGCCTCAGGTCAATATTACGTTTAACGGCTATGTCCTTAAAGAGGTCCACAATTTCTTTGGCGAATAGTACAATATTGTTTTCGATAGCCCTCACACGCATCTTTTCGTAATCAATTTTTCGGAAATCAATCAGCTGGTTTACCATGCGTAACAGCCTGATAACATTCTTATTAATGAGGTGTAAATGGCTTTTGGTTTTCTGCGGAAGTTTTGCATCTGCCAATAGCTCTTCTAAAGGAATCAGGATTAAGGTTAGAGGCGTCCTAAACTCGTGCGAAATGTTAGTAAAGAAGTTAAACTTAGCATCAGTAGCCGCTTTTGCTTTTTCAGATAAGGCAATTAGCTGGTTCTGCTTCTCAATAATTTCGTGGTTTTTCTGTTCCAGGCGCTTGTTGTTCTTCCAGTTTTCGTTTAGCGAGTAGAAGGAAATTCCGGCAAAGACGATGGCTAATACTAAACTGACTACCAGGATATTTAAGATCACCTGCTGATTGCGGTAAACACGTTCCTGTTCTGTCAGCATCGATTGCTGCCTTTCAATGTCTAGTTGTTGGCTATTCATCTTGTCCGACTGCAACATCATCAGTTCCACATTGCTCGAATCAATTACCACCGTTTTAAGTTTGGTGTTTTTATCGAAAGCTTGCTTGTTAAGAATTGCAATTGCGGTACGTATGGCTTCTTTTCCCCCTGTAGGATATAGCATTGAAGCGTCAAGTATCTTTTTAGAAACAAACTCCAGCCCATTATTTTTTCCCGGCAGGGCATCAACTCCCACCAGTTTGACTTTAGAAGCGAGCCCATGTTTCTTTAATGCGGTGTATGTTCCCAATGCCATTTGGTCGTTATGGGCAAATACAGCATCGGTATTCTCAAACAAGTGTTTAAATGCGCTAACTTCCTGCTCTGCAGTGTTATTTAACCATTTTCCCGAAAGCTCTTTGGATATCTTTATTCCCGGATATTTTTTAATTGCACTTTTAAAGCCGCGGTCGCGTTCAATAGCTGGCGACGAGCCAGAAAGTCCCGTGATTTCAATGATATTGCCTTTTTCTTTAAGGCGATGCGCCAGATATTCCCCAGCCATCCTGCCGATTTCAAAGTTATCAGCCCCAACATAGGCTGTATAAAAGTTTGAGGATGTTTTCCGGTCAATTACCACAACCGGCGTTCCTTGGCTAAAAGCTTCTTCAACCACCGGAGTTAGGGGTTCGGCCTCGTTTGGCGAGATGATTAATAAGTCTACTTTCTTTTTAAGGAGCGATTTTACCTGCTTTACCTGGGTGTCGCTATTTCCCTTGGCATCTTCATAAATCAGATGTATTTCCGGATGGAATGAAAGCTCCCGGCGTATCTCGTCCAGCATGGTTTTTCTCCATTTATCTGAGCCGATGCACTGTGAGAAACCAATAGTATATTCTTGTTTCTCACTACTTTTTTTACATGCACTAAATATGTTTATCAGCAGAAAAAAAAGAAAAATTAAAAGATTGCATCTCTTGTAGTTTCTTTTCATAAAGGATTGCGGTTTTACAATTGGTAAGAGAAAGTTACGAAATTTAAGCTTGAACCTGAAAATTATGCTCTTTCCAAAATTTAAGCCAGGTATTATTTAAACGCGTTTTTGAACTGGTTTGTGATTCAAAATTTAAGATTTGTGATATAAAATTTAATATTTATGCCTTTTGCGTTGCTAATGTCCACTTATTGAAGCAGAAATCCACCCATTTGAAACTTAAAGCATTTGATACAATTTTTAAGGAAAAATATGGTGAGGCAGAGCTAACTTGGATAAATAATAAACCACTCATCTACAGGTCAGCTTAAAGTCCAATACCGGCTTTACTGCTTTTAAACTCAAGGGCAAGGCCACAAAATCCTTCCCAATTATAAACCATTAATTATTGAGATATGATTTCGAACTTAAACAGTGTTGTATGTTTTGGCGAAGTACTTTGGGACGTAATACCTGAAGGCCCTCAACCAGGCGGAGCTCCATTAAATGTCGCCTATCACCTTGCCAAACTTGAAAATAAGGTAAGTATTATCAGCCGTGTAGGGATGGACCGCAAAGGAGAGGATTTAATAAAGCTCATCACTAAATGGGGAATCCAAAAGAACTTTTTACAGGTTGATACATACTATGCAACCAGCCAGGTATTGGCTAAAAGCAATGGCGGGAATGATGTGGCATATGATATTGTGAACCCTTGCGCCTGGGATTTTATTACAGAAGACAGGAAAGCGCTGGAAGAAATTAATCAGGCTAAATATTTTGTTTATGGAAGCCTCTCGGCCAGAACCACCAGTACCAAAGAAACGCTCTACAACCTTTTGGAAAACAATAGCTATAAAGTGTTCGATATCAATTTACGTCCGCCATACTTCGATAAAGAGGTATTGGAGTATTTATTACAAAAAGCTGATTTAGCTAAATTGAATGAGCATGAACTGGCAGTAGTGGTTGAATTATTTGATTGCAAGCACGAGCAGGAGAATGCTCAGATTAAGGTTTTAAGGGAACGTTTCGATATTAGCGAAGTTGTAATTACCCGTGGAGAAGCCGGCGCATCCTATTATATAGGGGATGCGATTTACCATTACAAAGGGCGCCCTGTTGACGTGAAAGATACCATTGGCTGTGGCGATGCTTTTTTAGCTTCCTTTATTTCGAGCCATTTCCTGCGACAAAGCGCCGAAGCAATTTTAAGGAACGCGGTAGCGATGGGCGGCTTTGTTGCAACCCAAAAAGGGGGCTGCCCGGAATATGAGCTGGAAGAGTTTGAGGAGTTTTGCGATAACTATATTGGCAGCCTTTCGGCTAAAGCTTAAATATTAAAATTAGTTTGCTTGGATTGGCCGTTCTGCATTATCCGCAGGGCGGTTTTTTGTTTTGGGGCTGTTTGTTTAGCTCCAATTCATTTTCAAGACAAATCAGATCGCTGTCTTCTGAAATATTTTTAAACCTATCTGATATAAAATTGGATAAAATAAGCGCTTCTGTAATCAAATGCAGCTTTTTGAGCTGATTAATTCTTTAAAGCTTTTGGTATGATTTCGAAGTGCAAAAATACCTCAGCGTTGTACTTTGGCATAAGTAACCATAGGCAAAGCTGTTCATTTCAGGCTTCCCTTTAAACAATTATAACACCCATGAATTTATCTCCGATAATGAAGAATTATGTTGCAGGCCTAAGCTTTGACACAGTTTTCGAAGATACCAGCGGATGCATCAGCGGGCTTAAGCATGTGCCGGCAGGCGAGGTTTGGGAGTTAAAGGATATAAATGAGTGGAAGCAGCGCCTGCTTTATAAAGGCCGCGAATGGGCGGTGGTGGATAATTTAGTTGTTCATGAAGAAATTAAAACCGGTGGCAGTGAAGCGCAAAGGTTCATTGATAATTATAAGAGAACTTTAACAAACCTCGCTACCTCGGGCATAAAGGTAGTATGCTACAATTTTATGCCGGTGTTTTTTAAGGTGCGTACCCATTTCAATTATTCTTTCCAGGATAAACATGCCTTTTCATTGTTTGATCCGGTTGCTTTTGCGGTGTTCGATATATACATACTGAAGCGCCCTTTGGCAGAGAAATCTTATACGGGCTACCAAAAACATCAGGCTAAAATATTCAATACCCGCCTGTCTACGGCTGATAAACTGCAGCTTTCCGAAAATATTTTGGAGGGCGTGCAGTCAATTACGGTGCTATCACTTAACGGCTTAACCGAGAAAGTTAACCGTTATGCCGGCCTGGGTAACGAAGATCTGATTAATAATATGGAAAATTTTAATCGTCAAGTTTTGCCACTGGCTGGCGAATTAGGAATCAGTATGCATTTTCAGGTAGACGACCCTTGCGGGAATCTTTTGGGATTGCCTTGCGTTTCGCAGAAGCATCTTCCTTATTAAGTGTCCTTTCTTTTATATTGGTTAATAAGATAAAGCCGGTTCTTCTCCCCGAAGTCCGGCTTTTCTGCATTTATCTACCTCAAGCTTTCTGCATTTTTCGATACTGCAAAGGCGGCATCCCCATTTGCTTTTTAAACATCCGCGAGAAATAATAAGGGTCCTCGAAGCCAATTTCTTTACAGATTTCTTTAATATTCATCTTGCTGAAATAAAGGTACTGGCAAGACTTCTGGATTTTTAACTGTATAAAGTACTGAATGGGTGCGTAACCAGTTTTGAGCCTGAACAACTCCGAATACCTCGAAACCGAGTAATTTGCCTGGCTGGCGAGCTCCTGTATGGAGAAGTTTTTCTGAAGGTTCTGCTTCATGAACCTTACAGAGGCGGTTATAGCGTCATCAGTCGAACTTTCTTTGGAAACGCTGTCGGTATAAATAAATGAACCAACAAATTGAAGCAACTTTAGGTAAGTCAGTTCCATTTCGGCATTGCCCGAATCATTCTCCAATGCCTGAATTATCTGCTGAAAAAGCGCTATACGGTTTTCCTGGTAGGGGATATATTGCGGCCCCTCTTCGCCAGAATCCGCGTATCTTGAATAAAGCAAATCAGATTGTTTGCCGGAAAAATGCAGCCAGTAAATACTCCAGGGCTCTTTTAATGAGCTTCCATAGTGATGTGGAATATTTTTAGGAAGGATAATATAAGTGTTTGGGATTAATTGATATTCGGTATCATTTAGCCTAATCCAGCCTTTGCCACCTACACAATAGAGCAAAATGTACTGATCGCTTCCGTTTGGCCTTTCCCGGTCGTGATACGAGGCATGCGGATAATAGCCAATTGCCGTAGCATAAAAGTTTTTAGACAAGGCATTCGCCAGAATAGCCCTTTGGCGGTCGGGAGGCAATACAAGCATAGCCTGGCCGATAAAGCCTTCTGTGATTTTTGTTGGCTCGTTCGTTGAATCATCCATTAGTGTGAGCTAAATGGTTTGTTATTGGTTTAATTTTCCGTAAAATAATCCATTTTTTAAAAGTTTTTATCCATTTTATTAGCACCTGTATCACCCTAATTTTACAATTCCAATTATCACCAAATAGAAAACGCATGGCCACTCAATCGGTACATTTTAACAACAGCTATATTATCGGCATATCTTTTATTTCGGCACTAGGTGGCTACCTTTTTGGCTTCGACTTCGCCGTAATTTCTGGAGCACTACCTTTTTTGCGAACCACCTTTCAGCTGGATAGCTGGTGGGAAGGTTTTTTAACAGGCTCGCTTGCACTGGGTTGTATTATAGGCTGCCTGCTTGCCGGAAATTTAGCCGACAAATACGGACGTAAGCCGGGCTTGATGCTGTCTGCAGCGATCTTTGCCGTATCTTCCTTAGGAATGGCCTTTGCACAGGGGCTTACCATTTTTGTTATTATGCGATTTGCCGCCGGCATTGGCGTAGGTATGGCGTCTATGCTAAGCCCAATGTATATCGCTGAAATATCGCCGGCACCAATACGTGGCAGGAACGTGGCAATCAATCAGTTAACTATTGTTATAGGCATATTAATTACAAACCTGGTTAACTATACATTATCAGATAATGGGCCCGATGCCTGGCGTTGGATGTTTGGGCTGGGCGTTGTACCATCTGCATTATTCCTGTTTGGAGTAATCTGGCTACCTGAAAGCCCGCGCTGGCTCGTTAAAGCCGGACATGATGAAAAAGCAAAAGCAGTACTGGCAAAAATCGGTTCAACAAGCTTTGCCGAAGGCACTTTAAACGATATTGAAAAGTCGCTGGTTGGAGCAAAAAAACAATCGTACAGCGCTGTTCTTGAAAAAAGTGTTCGTCCTGCCGTTGTAGTGGGCATAACTCTGGCAATATTTCAGCAGCTATGCGGTATCAACGTAGTTTTCAATTACACCTCAACCATATTCGAATCAGTTGGGGCGGGGCTTGACAGGCAGCTTTTTGAAACCGTAGCCATCGGCATTGTAAACCTGCTGTTTACGCTGGTAGCCATGTGGCAGGTAGATAAATTGGGGCGTAGGCCCTTAATGCTTATGGGCTCAATCGGGCTAGCAATAGTGTATATAGTTCTGGCATTTCTGTTGCAAAGCCAGGCTGTTGTATCTCTCGTTTCGGTGCTTGTACTGCTGGCAATAAGTATGTATTCCACTTCTCTGGCCCCGGTAACCTGGGTGCTCATCTCCGAAATTTTTCCTAATAAAATACGAGGTGTAGCATCATCAGTAGCCATTGTATCTCTTTGGGGAGCCTATTTCATACTGGTTTTTACCTTTCCTATACTAGCCGAGAAACTAGGCACTTATGGCCCCTTTTACCTCTATGCAGTTATTTGCTTCCTCGGATTCTTATTTATTCTTAAGAATGTGAAAGAAACCAAAGGGCAAACTCTTGAACAACTTGAAACCAATTTAGTAAGACATTAGCGCAATACCTTTATGAGCGATCTTTCTGTAAAAGTCTGGCAAGAAAAAGTAGTCATTCCAACTTATGGCATTGGCAAACCCGATAAAAACCCAATGTTTTTTGAAAAAAGGGTTTACCAGGGAAGCAGCGGAGCTGTATATCCAAATCCGGTAATCGAAAAAATTTACGATGAGAAGGAGGATAAAGAATACCGCGGTTTGTACCTGGAAAATAAATACCTCAAAATTATGATCCTGCCCGAGCTGGGTGGACGGGTACAAATGGCTTACGATAAAATTAAGCAACGCCACTTTATCTACTACAATCAGGTAATAAAGCCGGCATTGGTAGGGCTAACTGGGCCATGGATTTCCGGAGGGATTGAATTCAACTGGCCTCAACACCATCGGCCTAGTACTTTTGAACCGGTTGATTATCAGATTGTGGAGAATAATGATGGAAGTAAAACGGTTTTAGTAAATGAAGTAGAGCGCATGTTTCGTACCAAAGGAATGGCGGCCTTTACCCTTCATCCCGATAAGGCCTATCTTGAAATTAAAGCTAGACTGTATAACCGCACCAGTTTGCCTCAAACTTTTTTATGGTGGGCAAACCCCGCAGTAAAAGTAAATGACGATTATCAATCTGTTTTTCCGCCCGATGTAAATGCCGTGTTTGATCACGGGAAACGGGATGTGTCCAGCTTCCCAATTGCCACAGGAACCTATTATAAGGTAGATTATTCGCCGGGAACGGATATTTCACGCTATAAAAACATCCCTGTGCCTACATCCTACATGGCCATAAATTCGGAATATGATTTTATGGGAGGCTATGAGCACGATACCCGCGCCGGAGTTTTACACGTGGCTAATCACCATGTTTCGCCAGGCAAAAAGCAATGGACATGGGGGCACAGCGATTTCGGACAGGCATGGGATAGAAACCTTACCGACGAAGACGGCCCATACATCGAGCTGATGGCTGGTGTGTTTACCGATAATCAGCCAGATTTCAGCTGGCTAATGCCTTACGAAGAGAAATCCTTTACTCAATATTTCTTGCCTTACCGCGAGTTAGGATTGGTAAAAAATGCAACAAAGGATCTTCTGTTAAATATTGAAAAGCACGATGATAAGGCCTCAATAAAAGTTTTTGCAACGTCCTCGCTGGAAAACCTAAACCTTAGTTTCTCCATTGCAGGAGATCTCATTTATCAGGAAGTAATTTCGGTATCTCCGGAGCAAGTTTTCGAAAAAGAAGTTGAGATCCCACCGGAGGCAGACGAAGCACAATTCCTTGTAAAAATCTCTGGTGCTTTCGGGAACGAATTATTGAAATACGAGGCGGCGGTTAATAAGAAGAATAACCTGCCGCAGGCAGCTAAAGCAGCGCTTAAGCCCAAAGAGGTTAAAAATAACGAGCAGCTTTTCCTAACGGGACAGCACCTGGAGCAATATCGCCATGCAACTTACAATCCTGTTGACTATTACGAAGAAGCTTTAAAACGCGATGCCGGCGATATCCGCTGCAATAATGCATTGGGATTGTGGTATATGCGCCGTGGGAAATTCGCACAATCAATTCCTTATTTTGAAACCGCCATTAAAACGCTCAGCTCGCGAAACCCAAATCCTTACGATAGCGAGCCTTATTACAATTTAGGTTTGGCACAATGTTATGCCGGCAAAATCGATGAGGCTTATACTAATTTCTATAAAGCTACCTGGAGCCTGGCCTGGCAGGACATTTCTTTTTTCGCAATTGCGCAAATAGACGTTTCGCGGGGCCATTATGAATTGGCTCTGGAACACATCGAGCATTCGCTGAACCGTAATGCCCTGAACAGTAAAGCTTATGTGTTAAAAGCTGCTATTTTGAGGCATATGGGCAAATATGATAGAGCGATAACCTTATGCGGGGATGCTCTTTCCGGCGACCCTTTTAACATAGGTGCCTTGTTTGAAAAAGCTTTGTCTTTTAAAGTTTTGGAACAAATAAATGAGGCTTCATCTTGTATAGATAATCTGTTGGCCTTATCACGGAGAACACCTAATAACTTAACTGGGTACGCCCTGGATTATGCAGCTGCTGGTTTATATCAGGACGCTTTGATGTTGTTAAAGTATGCAGCTGAAGATGGCAATGACCCGCTGGTTTATTACCACCTCGCATTTTTTGCCAGCAAAGTGAAAGACCCAGACAGTGTACTCGAGTTTCTGGAAATGGCATCAAGAGCCGATAGTTATTTATGTTTTTCTAACCGCTTAGAAGACATCACTGCCCTGCAATTTGCCATAAAACACAATCCAAAAGATGCTATGGCGCCATATTATTTAGGTAATTTATGGTACGACAAACGCCAGTATGAGGATGCCATAAGTAATTGGGAACTATCGGCAAACCGCAATCCTTCATTTCCAACCGTTCACCGCAACCTGGGCATTGCCTATTTTAACAAGGCAAAAGATGAACAAAAGGCGCTTGAGAGTTTTGAAAAAGCATTCAATCTTGATAAAACCGATGCAAGAGTATTAATGGAACTTGATCAGCTTTATAAACGCATGAATGAGGCTCCTATAAAACGCCTACAGTTTTTGGAAGCCAATTTAACAGCAACGCTTGGCCGGGATGATCTTTATCTGGAAAGGGCGTCGCTTTACAATTTGCTGGGCAACTATCAGCAAGCTAACCAACTGATTATGTCGCACAAGTTCCATCCATGGGAAGGCGGTGAAGGCAAAGTCTCGGGGCTGTACGTTGCCAGCCTGGTAGAATTGGCAAAAGAAAATATTGCTCAGCATCACTACCAACAAGCAATTAGGCAACTTGAAGTGGCTCAAACTTATCCTCACAATTTAGGCGAAGGCAAACTATACGGCGCTCAGGAGAACGATATTTTTTATTGGCTGGGTTGTGCTTATGAAGGTTTAGGCAAAGCCGATGAGGCAAAACAGTGTTTCAAAAAAGCAACGATTGGTTTAAGCCAGCCCGGTGCAGCCATGTTTTACAACGACCAGCAGCCCGACAAGATTTTTTATCAGGGGCTTGCCTGGCAGAAACTCGGAGACGAAGCCAAAGCAACTGAAATATTTACAAGCTTGATGAAATATGGCCAGGAACATATCAATGACGAAGTGCAACTCGATTATTTCGCCGTATCACTTCCCAACTTGCTCATTTTCGACGATAACCTGAACCTTCGAAACCGCATTCATTGCCTCTACATCTCTGGATTAGGTTTAGTAGGCCTGAAAAAATTCAAGGAAGCAGAACAAGCCCTGAACGAAGTGCTGGAATTAGAAGCCACCCATCTGGGAGCCAAAATACATAAAGAGATGATGGGCAGATTGGATCACGAAGAAGTGTTGCGATAAGTTTATTTCAAGGTCATAGGCCTGTTGCAATTATATCTATTGCCATCAGTTTTAACTGGCGGACAGTGGAAGGCTAGGTAAGCGTATTGCAAGTCATATCTATTGGGGCTGACTAAAAAGTCAGCCCTTACTATAAAAAGCAAGGGCTGTTTAGTAAATTTAGATGCGACTCAAAATTTACTATGGCAAAGTTAAGCACCACAGCAGTTTTCAAAGAATATAATCCCTTAC
>Ga0307408_100001127_pt1 | contig 20385 bp, 12 predicted proteins | sample 322Cmetagenome_FD_202116 | JGI IMG/M metagenome (GOLD analysis project Ga0307408, IMG submission 202116) | Maize rhizosphere microbial communities from greenhouse at UC Davis, California, United States - 322HYB-C-3 | ecosystem: Host-associated > Plants > Roots > Rhizosphere > Soil | place... | reverse complement strand
TAAGCCTGCGGTGTACGCGACCACGATGCCGGAATCTCCTACCATGATCCAGTCGCCATTCGCCGCCTTCGCAATGCCGCGAAGCGCATTGGTCGTGAGCGGCGTCAGGACACGATACTCGACGCCGTTGGTCGAGCATTGAACGAGGCCGTTGTTGCCGATGAAGATAGACAGCGACAAGTTATCCGGGTCGGCAATGCAACCATACGGTGCTCCGGTGGTTATGGACGGTGCCTGCGTGCCGGACGTGACCTGACTCCACGTGATGCCGTCAGTGCTGCGGCGGTTATACGAGGTGTTCCATGGGCCGATGTTCTGGTAGGCGACGAATGCCTGCGTGTCCCACACAATTTTCGGCGCGCTGATACCGATCGATGACGATGCGCTCCACGTTGCGCCGCCGTCGTCGCTTCGATTCGAGAAGGCCGGGTTGGCGTCGGTGCCGACCACGATACGACCGCTGCCGGTGCCGAGGCCCGACGCTGCTGGCGCGTATGCCATGCTGACGAGATTGCCGCCCAGGCCGGTGATGCGCGTCCAGTTACCAACGACATCTGGCGCACTCCCGCTGGCCGTGGTCGGGCCGCGCAGAATAACGCCCGATGCGCAGCCAACGATAAATCGCCCATCGGGCAGAGCCATGCAGACGTTACACTGAAGCGTGTTAGAGCCTGGGGCGATTGCCGTGCCGGGCGTATCTGTGCCTGGGGCGATGGTTTGAATCTTTCCGTCGCTGCGACCGATCACACCCCAGCCATCGGCACGGAAGGCGATGCACAGGTAGTGCACGGTGCCGCCGTCGTCGCTCACGGTCGTCCATGCACCCTGCCCGTTGTTCGCGTTCGTCAGCAGCGCAATCGAGTTACCGACTGCGAACAGCTTGCCATCGGTCGGGCGGCGCGCAAGTCCGTTGAGCTGCTTTGTCGAGATCGAGTTGTTGATGATTCGCATCTCGCGGGTCTTCTGCGCGGTCGCTTCACTGCCGTTCGATGCGGCGCGCAGCAGTGGCCGAATCGCGTGCGGGTTCGATTCCAGGTTCGACGCCAACACCTTCACGCCGACCGAGTGGATCATGGTGCCGCTGGCCGTGGTGGTGTCGGTCGTGCTGGTGTAGATATCTTGATCACCGACAGTCGAGGATTGCAGCGATGCCGCTGGCGAGTCCACCAGATCGAGCGCGGCCACCTGGGCGTTCGCCGTGTAGCCGCCTGGGCGGATGAAGTTCGCCACCACGTCGGTGTTCGGGCGCACGCCGATCACGCGAGTGGACGGGCCGAGGCGCACGTTCGGCGCGTTCGCATCTTCGACGAGGTTGTACCAGTTGCCAATAGACCAGCGGCCAGCAGCGCCAGTGTTTTGATTGCCGCCCGTTGCTGGCGTCCATTGCTCGAAGCCCAGCGCGATGCACTCGGCGGTCAGGCCCAGGCCGGTCTTCTGCAACACCAGCGTGTCGTCGATCCACACGCGCACGTCGTTGGTCGAGATGCGGTATTCGAGGAAGTACGTGCGCCCGGTGCCGACCGTCTTCTGACTCTGCGCCGCGTCAACGCCCCAACGCACCTGCAAGTCCTGGCTGATGCGGAATACTTCACGCGGGCCGTGCGTGTTGCCGGAACTGGTCGTGTCCCAGCTCGTATCCTTCGTATTGGTCGCCATCACGCGCAGAACAGGGTTCGTGGTCGAGACGGTCGCCTTGGTGTATTCGTTCGGGATGTACAGCGAGAAGCCGCCGACGATGGCGGCGTCCATCACAATCGGCAGCGTCTTGCGGATCGCCGCGCACATCGTATTGGACTGGAAGCCGCCCGCCGAGAAGAACAGCGCGTTGCGATCCGGGTTCACCGGGTCAGGGCGGATCGCCCAGCCGGTCGCCAGTGCAGCGCTAGACTGATCCTTGATCGTGACAGCGTGGCCGCCACGGCGCAGGTTCGCGGCGACCGCGTTGCGGGCGGTCGTGTTGCCGGTCGTGAAGCTGTCGTCGCTGCTGTTCACCGCCTGATATGCGATGAACGATTCAGTGTGAAGTACGCTCATTCGTTTTCTCCTTATCGAGCGATGATGCCGAAGTTCGAGGACTCGACCAAGTTCTGCGTCCACGTCGCGCCGCCCGGTGCCTGCTCGAAGATCACCTGCTTGTAGCCAAACGCGGTGTCCAGGCCCACCTGCACTTCAACGTCGCCGCCAGTGGTGCCGATGGTCATACCCAGGTTGCGGTTGTCGAGGTCGCCCTTGCGCGCATACGACGTGAGCGCCACGGCGAAAATCTGGTTCGCGTTCGGCAGCACCACGTTGGAGGTGAACTTGTCGGTCTTGCCGTCCACGTTCGCTTGCAGGTACGGCGCGTTCGATGCGTTGGGCGAGAGCTGCGCGAGGATCGAATAGTGCGAGCCGGTCGCGCCTACAGGTGTCCACTGCGTCGTCACGTCGGCGGTCGGAGCGCGAGTCACGATCTGCACCGGGCCGAGGCGAGCGTTGTTCTGGCCGCCCGTATCGTCAACGATGTAGAAGTCGTCGATCTCGATGGTCGCTGCGGTCGAGGAAGTCGCGGTGATGCCCCAGGTGATCGTGTAGTCGTTGCCCACGCCGCCCGGCAGATCGACTTCCAGTTGCAGCGTGTCGTTGGCGTACACGTCGATCTTGCCGGTGGTCTTGTTGACGACGATCTCGATGTACCAGTAGGCGTTCAGGATGATCACGTCCGCGCCGAGCGTGGTGCCGACCTTCATCTTGCCGGTGCTGGTGTCCCAATCGATGTCGATCACGCCCGCGATACGAGCGAAGCGCATACGCGAGGTCTGACCACGGAACGAGAAGCCAAAGACCACGACGTTGCCCGTGCTGGTGATGGTCTTGGACAGCGACGGCGGCGTGGACGAGCCAGCGGTGATCGTCATCTTCAGGCCCAGCGAGTTCGCATCCTGGCCGTCCACGATGTTGAAGGTGGTGTTGGTCGCGTTGTTCACCACGTAGCCTGCGGCTTGCAGGTAGGCCGTGATGTTTGCAGCGGTTTCGGTCTTGGCGGCGTACTGATCGAAGCCATCCATAGTTTTGAGAGCCATTCTATTTTCCTTTCAAATTACGGGCGAACGGCGATGCCGAACGGGGTGGAGACGGTATTCGTTGCGTCCCAGGCGACATCGCCCGGTGCCTTCTCGAACACGGCAAAGCTGTATTCTGGCACGATGGACAGGGTGGTATCCACAACCTCCTTCTGCGTCGAGCCGTTCGGGCCGACCAGCAGACCGAGTTGGCGGTTGTCGATGTCGCCCTTCAGCGCCAGTGCGACCACGCCCACGGCGATGATCGGCAGCGTGGTGCCAGCGCCTTCCGGCAGCGGCGTGTCGGACGTGTACAAGTCCTTCTTGCCCGACGTGCCGCTGCGCACATACGATGCGTCGCTCGGTGGCAGCAGGCCGACCATCGGCCAGTGCGCGGAGCCGGACGCGGTAGTCCATTCAGCAGTGGCCGTGTCGGCAGTCGGCAGGCGCAGCGGAATCTGCACCGGCCCGATGCGGTCAACGATGGTCGCGCCGCCAGCAGTGGAGTCGTCCACGAACACCATGTCGTCGATCTGGCTCACCGCGCCGTTCTCCGACATCCACGTGAACTCGAACGAGGTCTTCGTGTCGGTGCCGGTCGGCAGCGGGCAGCTCACGTCGAGCGTGTTGTTGATCCACAGGTGGGCCTGCATCGCGGTCTTGTCGATCACCAGCTCGTAGTAGTAGTCGATGTTGCGCGCCGGGATCGCAACGCCGTGCACCACGGTGCCGCCAGTCGGCGTCAGGTCGATCTGCGCAGGCCAGTCCATGTCCAGCACGTCCTTCACCGACAGGACACGACCGCGTGCGGTAGCGCGATGGCACCAGCCCACGGTGAACTTGTTGCCGGTGACAGTGAAGGTGCGCTTGATGGTGGTCGGCGGTGCCAGCGACACGTAGATCGCGGCGCTGCTGCCCGGCGCTCCTGGCACTTCACCGACCGTGACCCAGCCGGTTTGCCCGCTGTGCAGCGCGAACACGTCGTTCAGGCCGATGCCGCCGCCGATCACGGTGGCCGCCGTCCACGTGTCCTCGTCATCCGACCATGTGATCTCGCCGCTGTTGCCGACCGCGATCCAGCGGCCATCCGAGAAGGCCATCGCGTTGACGAAGGTGCTAACGACATTCACAGCCGCCGCCGCCCAGGTCACGCCGTTGTTGATCGAGCGGCGCAGATCGTTGCCGACCGCGACGAACCAGTGGCCGACATCGCTCACTTCCACCGCCAGGATGTTCTCGGTCGTGCCGGACGTGCGCTGCGTGAACGCGGTCAAGTCCTGCGTGGTGATGATCCTGCCGGTGACGCCAACCAGCACGTAGGTGCCGCCGCCGAACGCCACGTCGTTGAGCACCTTGTCGCCCGCGCTCGCGCCGGATGCCGCCGCCCAGGTCAGGCCATCGTCGGTCGAAGTCCAGATCGCGCCGCTCGCGCTGCCGTTGTTGCCGACCGCGATCCACTTGCCCGCGCCGTCCGTCTCCACCGCATTGAGGTAGTCCACGGCGTTCGGGCCGGTGATCGGTGCGAAGTTCTTGCCGTCAGTCGAGCGCATGATCGTGCCGCTGCCGCCCACGGCGATGAACACGCCATTGCCCCACTGGATGTCGGAGAGGTTCGTGGCGACGCCCATGATCAGCGGCAGGAAGGTGTTCAGGTCGTCGCTGTAGATCGCCACGCCAGCGTCACCGACTGCGACGAAGCGCCCGGTGGCCGACACGACTGCACCATTCAGTGCGGACTTCGCATTGTTCGTGCGAGGCGACCACGAATCACCGGCAGCGCCCGCGATCACGTCCAGCTCCAATGCGAAGCTGTCGGCTTTGCGGCCCGGCACGATGGACAGGCCGGTGGTGCAGACGTAGCCAGCGCCCGCCAGCGCGGCCAGGAGGTCTTGATCGCTTTGGCCCTGGTACTGGTCGAAGCCGTCAATGTGTTTAATGCTCATATCGTTTTCCTTTTAAGGTGCTGCTACGTTGATGCCGAATTCCGATGCTTCGATGCCCGCCTTCGTGTCGCCGCCGTTGGGCGCGAACATCACATACTGCGTGCGCCAATCCTGTTCGACGGTGCGCGTGTCGCTGCGCGCTGCGACCGCACCGGAGTTACCGCCCATGAAGACGCCCAGCTTCGCGTTCAGCGTGGGCGACTTGCGGGCCATGACCACGATGCCGGTTGCCAGGACGCCGTTCGTGTTCGGCAGCGCGAGGTTCGACAGGAAGCGATCCTCCTTGCCCACGGTGTCGCTCGCCACGTAGGAGTCCAGCGGATCAGGCGGGTGCTGCGACAGCGAGGCCGCGTGCGACATCTCGGCGCTGGCCTTGAACCATTCGACGTGCTGGTCGATGTCGGGGAAGCGCGTCGTGATGATGATCGGGCCGAGCGGGTCGCCGTCGTTGGCGTAGAAGTCGTCAATGAACTTGTTGCCGGTGTCCTGGCGCGGCGGCAGGCCCGCAGCCGGGCGGTAGGTCGTCGGGTCTTGCCAGCCCAGCTTCACCACGACACCACTGGCCGACGTAGCGCCGTCCGGCAGCACGATGGACGAATCGAACTTCCCGTTGATCCACAGCTCGCAGGTGGACGACGAACGCGACACGCGCAGCTCGTAGTAGTACCAGCGGTTGATGGTCGGCAGCGCGCCGCCCGGCGACGAGTTCAGCATCGGCGTCCCTGTCACCTCGTTGGCCCAAAGCTGGATCACGGCAGCGCCGAGTTGCAGGCGCATGATGGAGCCGCGTGCGGAGAACTCGAATGCGCAGCCGCAGGAGAACTTGTCGCCCGTCCAGGGGAAGGAGCGCTGGATGTTGCCGTTGGCACCGCCAATCGCCGCAGAACCGGCGTATGCGGCGCGGCCCTGCACGATGGTGATGGTGCCGCTCGGCGTCCACTCGGCGCGCTGCAAGAGCGGATTCGGCGTGCCGCTGCCAGCGAATTCTTCAAAGCCGTCAATGAAGGCGCTCACGTCAGTCTCCCATCAGGATGAGGCGCAGCGTCGCGCCGTAGTTACGCCAGAAGTCCGGCAGGAGCACCGGCATGTCGAAGCTGATGGTCTGCCCACGTGCGAAGGCTTTGTCGCCGTCAATCGTGAACGTAGCTTCGATGGAGCCGGGGATGAAGTGGATCGTGCCGATCTGGTCGTCGTAGTTGCGCATGATGCCGATGTCCACCGGGAAGGGTGGCGCGGTCTTGCAGCGGCCAACGCAGTCCACGCCATCGGCGCGCAGGGTCATGTCCTGCGGCAGCGCCACGCCGCCAATCGTCTCCAACGGTTCCGCGTCGTAGCCGACCGAGAAGATCACGTCGTAGCGCTGGCCTTGCAGCGGTGGCGGATCAGGCACGACGTTCTTCTCATCCGTCCACTGCTCGCCGTCCCAAAAGAACCAGCCAGCAGGTGCAGCGGAGCCGACGCGGATGCCGCGCACCAGCGGCTCGCAGAACAGCCAACCGAACTCGGTGTAGACCGCGAGGTTGTTGTCCTTGCCCGTCCAATCGCCGGTTGCGTTCGCGCCGATGATGTAGGACAGGCCGATGGTCGGGATGATCGGCGGTGCCGTCTCGTTCATCGTCTCGACGAACGGGTGCAGCAGCAAGTCGATCAGCGAGAAGTTGTTCGAGACTGGATCGCCCCACCAGTCCTCGCCGCGCAACCAGCCGTAGCTCAATTTCCAACGTGATGATTCGTGTCGTGCCATGTCAATTCCCTGTGTTGTCTTTGGTGTATGCGTCCCAATGGCGATCCCAATTCAAGTCCCAATGGGCGGCCAGTGACGGGTTAGGATCGTTCGGGTCAATCGGTGGAGGATCAACCGGATCGGGCCAATCTGGCGGAACTACGGGCGGTGCTGGTGGGCCGGTGCCGTTGTCGCCGCCAGCGTTGTCTGCCGGGTCTTTCGGGCCGTCGCCAGGATTGTACCCGCCCGGCGTTTGACCGCCCGGAGTGTCGTCAGTGGTATCGCCATTCCCCCATCCACTTCCAGGCGGGAGCTGGCCGCCACCGGGATGCTGGCCGGGCGGGCATTTGTACGACGGCAGGCTCACCGGGATCACGTAGAACTGCCACGAGTCGAGGTCGTAGCGCACCGTGGAGAGCTGGATGCCAACCGTTACGCTGCCGCACACGCCGAGCGCCGCGCCCGCACGGTAGCCGTCGATCTTCGCCATGTCCGGCGTGTACACAAAGCTGGTGCCGTCCACGATCTGCTCGCGGATCAGCACCTCGTAGGACGCGCCGACTTTCGGCTTGACCCACACGCTGATTTTGAGCCGGTATTTTTGCGCTTCCTCGGCACCCTGGTCAGGCATCGTGTGATCAACCGCCTGCCACGATTGCGCGGTGCGGTGGCGGTGAACCCAGGTGATCGTGGCCGGGCCGGTGAGCGTGTTGATCTGCGCGCCCTTGTACCACGGGTTGCCGTTGATCTTGACCTGTCCAGGCGGATAAGGGCGCATGGAGCGCGTGCGCGTTTGCAGCCGGTCGGTCGGCACGTCCTTCAGGTCGAGCGGCGGGCCGTACACGTTCGGTCGCATCTTCACCTGCACTGCGCCGCCCAGCACGCCGCCGACGATACGCTCCGGGTAGGCCGTGTGGTCATGACCGTATTGCGCGCCGTAGAACCACACGCGAGCGCCAGCGCCGTGCAGCGCGGGGATCGTGTCATAGCAGCCGCGTGCAATCGTGATGCCGGTTTCGTCGATGGCGTCGATGCGGATCATCTCGGCGTCCACCAGGGCGACTTGGCCGACGCGCAGATCATCGAACGTGACGCCATCTACCAGCGAGGTCTTGTCGAAGTCGATGCGCGTGTCGAGCTGCTTGATGGCCGTCTTGACGGTAGCCCATGGCGTGAACTGCGGGTCGGCCACGTGCGCGTAGGTCAGCGCGTTGCCGGTGCCAGCGGGCCAGTCGTAGCGCGTCCAGATGTCGTGCGTGTCGGTCAGGCGGTCGGAAGGGCGAGCGGCCACGGTGATCAGCATGTGCTGTTCCGGCGAGTCGCCGTGCAGGGCCATGAACGCATACGGCGCTTCAAACAGGTTGCGGTTCAGAGGCGTGTAGAAGTTCGTCGGTTGACCGGCACCTTGCGCGAGCTGGTTCACGAACATGCCGTCCGCGCCAATCGAGCCGTCGTCTTCCGCTGGCCCTGGGCGCTGCGCCACGATCTGACCGAGCTGGCCTTCAAACAGCGCAGGGTTCGTGGTCGGCGTGTTCGGATCGTCGGCGGTCGTCTGTGCGGCCAGCTCCGCGAGCTGCGCGACCTTCAGGAAGTAACCCTGGCTGTCCACCTTCAGGTCGATGCGATAACCCTGCCACGAGTCGAAGCCGTCGCGGGTCGAGAAGAAGGTGATGTAGCCCGGCACCAGAATCTCGGCCTCGGTCGGGTTCTCGAAGCCGAAGTCGTCCATGGCCTGCTGCCACGTGTAGTTCCACGACGGCGAGATCAGGTTGCCGTACTTGTCGTGCGTAATCGCCATGATGCCGGACACGGTGCGCTTCAACACGCCCTTGCCGTCGTACACGCGGGCGGTGTAGGTGGTGCCGGGTTCAGGGCCGATGTTGGTCACGTCATGATCGACGAGCTGGTCGGCTTCGATGATGCGCGAGCGATGCGCCCAGGTCAGTTGCAGGTTCGGCGCGTTCACCGTCAGCGTGTGCTCGATCCACCAGCGGTCGCCGTTGGCGCGCATCTGGCCGGGCGGGTAAGGCCGGAAGAAGCGGTAGTTGTAGGTCACGCTGTCGATGGCACTGTTGGAGATCGGGAAGCTGCCGCCGCCAATGGTGTACGGGCTGTACTTCACCGAGTTCGTTTCACCAGCGCTGTGCTCCTTGGCGTCGGTGCCGACAACCGGCGCGTCGAAGAACCAGATCAGCGCGCCAGGGCCGTGCGGCGCAGGCACGGTGTCCGCGCAGCCGCGCTTGACGGTGACGCCGGTTGACGTGATGCCGGTGAGCTGCATGAATTCGTCGTCGCACAAGCAGGCCATGCCGATCTTGATGGACTCGATGGTGGGGAAGTTCGTGCGGCCAAGCGGGATGTCGTGATCGAGGTAGTCCACGCCAGCCGAGAGTTCGGCCAGCGGCGTGAAGTGCGAAGCCGGTACGGTGCCGGATGCTTTGTAGTCAGAGTTCGCCATGGGTTAGCAAGGATAAGATGGGACGCGAATCGGAATGCGGTAGTTGTGCCACGAGCTGTAGCCTTCGCGGATCGACATGATGCGGCAGTAGATCACGACCGTGCCGCAGATGCCGAGGGCGCGGCCAGCGACGTTGCCGTCAGCCTGGGCGAACGCATACGGGTAGCTGTAGAAGCCGTCCTGCACCACGCCGCCAACGGTCTGCGGCGTCACGTATGCAGCGCGCAGCGGGTGCTCGGTAGGCGGGCCGCCCGGCGTCGGGGATGGCGTCTCGTAGTAGAACTCGACGACGACTTCAGCGCCCGCTTCCGGTGGGATGGTCGGGTATGCGTGGTCGTAGGTGTTCGCGCCTTGCGTCACGCGATTGCGCCACGCCCAGGTGATGTTCAGCGGCAGGCCCGACGTGACTTGCGCTTCCTCGTACCACGGGCGACCGCCGACGACGAGCTGGCCGACGTTGTATGGCCGCAGTGCGCGGCTGTTGAAGCGCAGGACGTTGCGCGCCGGGAGCGCGTTGATGTCGGGCAGGGAGCCATACGTGAGCGGCTGGAAGCGGAAGTCCACCTGCTCGCCAACCACGTGCGGCGACGGATCGACCACGCCCACGTTGTCGAACATGACCACGCCGGTTCCCGCGATGTGCCGCGCAGGGATCGTGTCGCCAACACCGCGACCAATCGTGTACACGTCGCCGTGCAGCTCCTTGAAGATCACCAGCTCTTCGTTGATCAGCGCGATCTTGCCGACCAGGGAGCCGATGTCGGGAACGCGCACGCCGCCCTGCCACAGCGAACTCTCGGCTACGTTGATGGTCGTCTCCAATTCGGTGATGCCGAATTCCAGCGTGAACCATGGCGTGTAGTCGCCGGTCGCCAGCACCGCGTTGTGCTCCACCTGCACGTAGATCGGGTTGCCGTTGCCGTCCACGGTGCCGCTGTCTTCGGTCGTCCACCAGTGCCAGCACAGGTTGTAGCCATCGCTCATGCGGTCGCCGGGCCGGGCCGCCATTGCGAGTCCGCGCCCTTCGTTCAGGCCGTAGCCGTGGCGTGCGTTGTACACGTAGGGCGTCTCGATCACGAGCTGCCAGAAGTCGGCCCACACTGGCGTGATTGGCGACGCGCTCGGCTCCACGTGCATCGGGATCACGTAGCCGGTGTACGACTGCACTCCATCGCGCTCGGTCGTGAAGGTGGCGAAGCCGTCCACCGCGCTCGATGGATAGCCGAAGTCCTTCAGCGCCTTGCTGTGCTGGTACATGAAGGCGTTACCACGGATGCCCGGTTCCTCGCGCAGCAGCGTGCCGTCCGGCTTGTAGATGCGAAGCGCGTAGGTGGTGTTCGGCTCCGGGGTCATGCCCGCATCGTCGTGGCCGAGAAGCTGGTCGGCCTGCGTGACGCGGTTGCGGTCAACCCAGGTGAGGTTCATGCTGCCGGTGGTGTCGTTGATCGCCGCGCCGCTGTACCACGCTGCGGTGTTGGCCTTCATCTGCGCGGGCGGGTACGGGCGGAAGAAGCGCCAGTTGAACGTCACCTCGTCCGGCGCGACCGTGGCGATTGGGAGATTGCCGCCGCCGACAGTGTATGGTGACTCCTTCACGGCCACGGTCTGCCCGGCGCTGCGCTCCTTCTGGTCGGAGCCGACGCTGCCACTGAGAAGCCAGATGATCGAGCCTGCCGCGTGCTGGGTCGGCACGGTGTCAGCGCAGCCACGCTTGCAGGTGAAGGTGCGAATGCCGACAGTCTCGATGCGGATAATCTCGTCGTCCCACATCGCGGCCATGCCCGGCTGGAAGGCGTCGGTGACGGCGAAGTTGAACTCGGTGTAGTCGATGGTGGAGTCGAGGAAGCCAATCGCCGCATCCGTCTTCACGAACGAAGCGAATGGGCCGTAGCCGCTGTTCTTGTAGTCTGCGTTGCTCATGGTGTCGAAGGTGGTTGTTCGTCAGGGGTGGCCGGGCCGTTCTTCACAAACAGGTTGTAGGCCAGGGACAGGTCGGACGGCTTGGCGACCACGGTGCCGAGGAAGCCCGCGTCTTCCGGCAGGATCGCAAAGTCCGCTGGGCGCATCGTCTGGTTCAGCAGGAAGTACGGCACCTCGAATGCGCGGTGCTCCTTCAGGATCGGCTTGTTGTTCGGCTTGACCCAATTCGGCGGCTCGTTGCCGATGAACGAGGTGTTCGGCAGCGCGAACACGTCCTGCACCGCAGTGATGGTGATGGTGCCATCGGTCAGCGTGCCGTCTTCAATGCGGCCAACGCGCACGATCACGTTGCTGATGCCGCGCACCGGATCGGCAATGCGCATCACGCTGCCCGGCGCGATCTTCCAGGCGCGGCGGTCGAAGGTCATGGTGAACTTGCGCAGCGCCATTGCGTGCGTGCGCAGATCGCGCTGGGCGAGGCGCAGGGCCAGCGACGAGGTGGAGACGCCGTTGTACGTTTTCTTCAGCGAGTTGAACACGCCGCGTGTCGCCTGCAACGATGCGATGTTCTGGTTCGCCACGGTGCGCACCTTCGCGCTGACCGGATCGAAGTATTCGACCACGATCTCGTTCACTGCCGGGCCGAGCGCCGACACGTTCGACTCGCGGATTTCCAGCAGGCCCGAACTCACGTCGTAGATCGGCAGGGTGTTCGGATCGTAGTCGAAGCGGATCAGCTTCAGCGTGAGCTGCGCGGTGGAGCGGTCGGAGTAGAGCACGGCACCGATGTGGTCGGCCACCGATTGCAGGAACGATTCGAGCGAGTCGCGGCGGTTCCAGCGCAGGCACAGGCCGAAGCCTTCGTCGTACAGCGTGTCGGCAGCAGCGGCGAACGACGCGAGGTTCAGCGCGGATGCGGGCAGGCCACGGCCCCACTCGCGGTTGGTCAGCAGCTCGTAGATGATGTGGGCCGGGTTCATCGCCTGGATCGCGCCGGTTCCCATCACGGGGTTGCCCAGCTCGTCGATGATCGGGTCGCCCTGCAAGTCGATGGTGCACTTCTCTGGATACCACACGTCGCCGTCCCAGCCCTTCAGGCGGCGCGTCACGCGGAACTTCCACGGCTTCGGGTACGGCGAGTTCGACGCGATGGCACCGTTGAAGAAGTAGGTCGCCATGCGGCGGAAGCCGGGCAGCGCGTGGCCGAGCATTGCGACAAGGCCAGGGTCGGCCACCTGATCCGGCTTGCCCATCATGAGCACGCCCGTGCCGTCGATACCGCCTTCCTGCTTGTCGCCGCCGAACAGGTCAGGCGCACGCACGTCCAGCGGGCCGGTGTCGTTGGCGAAGCCATACCATGCGGGCTTGTCGCCTACGCGGATTTCGCTGACCGTATCGAGCGGGCCACGCGACAGCCCCATGTGAATCCCGAAGTGGTACTTGTAGCCTGTTACTGCATCACTGCCTTTCTTGCCCATCGCTCACCTCTTTGTTTTTGTTGCGGACATGCGCGGCCACGGTCATGCAGAAGTGGTCGCCATACGATTCCATGCGTTCGACCGGCATCCCGTTTTGCAGGAAGTCGCGGAAGTCGTACTTGTGTTCTGCGGCCCAGCGGCGCGCACCACGAGCACAGAATCCCGCGTCGATGATGTCTTGGATGGTCACGATCACTTCTTGCCTCCACCAGCGTGAATCTCGGTCACGCGATAGTTGCCGACCGCGAGCACCGTCCAATCGCTGATCCAGCAGTCACCGAACACCACGCACTGCGGCGTGCCTTCGTCGGCCTGCGGGAAGTCGATGTCTTTGAATGCGGTGGGCTGCGGCTGCTGCTGCTTCGGTGCCAGCGCGAGGTTAATGATGATCGAGGCGATGATCAGGTAGAGCGCATCGTCCCAGCCCATCACGCCCATCATGCTGTACATGAGCATCATGCGTCCGAAGCCGATTGCCTGTCGCTTGAGGAAGCCGATCATGGTTGTTCTCCTAGAAGACTGGATTGCCATCGAACGGCGACTTGCCGGGCATGTCCGGTACGCCGCCGTAGTTTGGAAGGTTGTTGAATTTCGTCTGACATGTTCCCCAGCGTCGGTCGCAGCCGGGGTATGCGGTGACTTTGAGGCCGTAGTATAGATCATCAGCCAAACCGAACATTCCGAGCACGCTACCCTTTTGCGTCTCGATGCCCCTGTATTCCAGTCCGCGCACCGGATGCGTCCATTCCATAAAGCCGCCTGCGAGCACGTCGTCTGCGAGATCGTCGATGCCTTGCATAGTGACGTTGTTCCCTGTCACGTCGAAGACCGTGCATTCAATGCCGTGCGTGGTCTTGTCGGCTTGGCAGGTGAGCGCGTCGTACAGTGCGTAGGGGCAGGTGCGTTGCCAGCCCAGGCGCAGGCCGTCGCGCTGCATGGACGCGCCAATCGCATCGCACGTGAGCGTGGCCTTGCCGGGTTCCGGCTGGCCCACCTGAATCACCTCGCCCATGTAGCCCAGGACGGCCTCGCTGTCGCCCTCGTGGTAGTGGAAGATGTTGACCATGATCGGCTGCGACGGCGGCGTGCTGATGAACATCTGAACCGGCGCGATGCGGGCGGGCGCGGTGATCTGCATTACGTCGGTCTGCGCCTCGCCGGTCAGCTTCACGCCGTCGTCGCTGATGGGCAGGGCCGTCCACTTGTAGCCGTTGACATCCACGTCCTCGTCGGAAGACGTGTAGCGCCACGTGGCCGATCCCAAGATGAAGGCGTACAGGAAAATCGGCCGCCCCTGGTCGTTGCTGCTCTCGATAGTGTTGAAGCTCATGCTGGTGTCCCGATGCGTGGATTGAACGCTTGCTTCATGACGATGGATACGTCAATGCAGCTCTGTTGATTGGAGTGGTGCAGAATCTCGAAGGTGTCTTGATCGAACCGCGACTCGGCCACAAAGCTAACACGCTTCACGTCCTTCATGAAAATCGCGGGCAGCGGCGGGTCGATGGACAGCTTCTCGGCCACCACCTGCAACGGCGTCGAGTTCGAGCCGTCCGCGTCCTTCTTGTAGATCGGCTCCGTGGCGGTGATGGTCGTGTACACGCTCGGCCTGCCGTCGTAGAACTGGAAGGAGAGCTGGATGCGGATCGGCTGCGGGCGCAGCATGTATTCGCTGAAGCCCTGCGGCTCGATCACCAGCTCTTCGGCGTTCAGCGGAATCTCGTCGTTCGTGATGTACAAGTCCTGCATGAAGGTCGGCGCGAAGAAGTGCACGGCGCGGCCACGGGCGGCCTGGAAGAACTGGCGAATCTTCGTCGCGTTGATGCGACCGAACAGGCGGTACTTCGACTGCACGATGCTGGTGGTGAAGCGGCCATGGTCGGTCGTGATCGGCACGCCGCTGGTGTTGTCCAACACGAAGTTCTTGCGGTCGTAGTTCAGGTCGATGGTGGTGGCGCGATCCGGCACGAACGGGAAGAACGGTTGGCCGCCGACCGAAGCGCCGAAGCTGGCCTCGATCTTGTACGGCTCCGACAGGTCGAACTGCACCTGGGCGGTGCTCACGGTATCGGTGACGTTGGACATGCGTGGTGGCACCAGCAGGCGCGCAGTACGCATCGGGAAGATGCGCGTGCCGACCGGCCACGGACGCGGCGGCGGGAACTTCCACGAGAAGCGGCTGTTCGCGTAGTCCACGTCACCGACTTGCAGGATGTCGTAGTCGTCCGGGTTGCCGTTGTTGACGAACACCAGATCGTCCTTGTAGAACTCGCGGTATTGCAGCTCGCCGTCAGGGAAGGCCACGCCGCTCGCCTCCATGTCGATGCCCTCGTTCATGTACACCGCCTCGTGCCACAGCGGCAGCATGAATTCCGCGCTGCCCAGGCCGACGAAGAAGTCGTCCAGGCGATTGCGGCGTGCGCGCTGGCGCAGGAAGTTCGCCTCGAACTGACGGCGTGCGTTGCGGCGCACGCTGCGGCGCTGCTCGGCCCCGTTCTCGCTTTCCAGCACGTTCGTCATCCACGACAGGCGCTCGGTCACTCCGTTCGCCCAATTCGGGAGCGTCGTGAACATCGGAAGCGAAAACCTGTAGTCTGCTGGCGGCGGCAGATCATCATCGCTGATGGCCGAGTCGTCCAGCAGCCAGCCCTCGCGTGCTGACGAATAGATGATCTCGTCGCCGCGCTTGATGACGAGGGTGAACCAGCACGGCGTATCCGCAGGGATGTTCTGAAGGATCACGTCCAGGCGGTAGTCGCCCTGCGGGATATTCAGGTAGGCGGTCGTCGGATTGCCGAGCTGCGTGGACGCCACGAGGCGCATGTTGAGCTGCGATGGGCCGACCCACAACGTTGCCGCGTCGTCGGCATCAATCGTCATCGTGTAGTTGCCGTCCTCGAAGTGGAACCGGCGCGACAGGTAGTAGGTGTGATCGCCCAGGGCCGTGTCGATTGGGTCGGTCGGCGCGACCCGCTTCTCTCCATCAGGAGGTGGCGGGTCGATGGCAAAGTCGAATGGTGTGCGAAGGGTCATGTCTTCCTCTTACTTGATGATCTGTTTGATGGACGCGGCGTTGCGACGGATCGCCTGGACGATCACCTGCTCGCCCTCACTGCCGGACATCGCTTCTGGCACCGAGCTGCGGTCATCGACCAGCACCATGCGGATGCCCGCGCCGCTGTCGCCGCCCATGCCGCCGTTCGCACGGTTGCGCGGATCGTCGCGGGTCAGCACTTCTTCACCCTTCTGAAGAATCGCTGGCACCTCGTCCGGCTGAAGACCGGCCACGCCGCCCGTGTGATAGCGCTGTGCGGTTGCGAAGATCGCCGGATCGACGCGACGGCTCGTGGTGCGGTTGACGCCCGCGATACCGCCGTTGTGGTTCGTGCCTGCGACCACGCCACCGAGCTTCACCGCGCCCGCGCCGATGCCGCCACCCCAGGACGCGATGGCGTTCAGGATGAGCTGCTTGGCGATTGCCAGCGCGATGTCGCGCAGCAGGGACGCGAAGAACTGGCCCACCGCCGTCAGCGCGTTGCGGAAGCCCTTGCCGATACTGTCCGCGCCGGTCGCCACGCGGGCCACCGCCTCGCCAAGTTTCTCGAACGCGGTCAGGCCGTTGTTCGCCAGCGAGTTGACGATGGTGTCTTCAAGCTGCGTCGTCACCTGCTGCGCGTTCGACGTGGACAAGATCAGTTGGTCGATGCCCGCCTTCTGCTTGTTGTACGACTCTTCGCTGATCACGCCCAGCGCGTATTGCGTGTCGAGCTGCTGCTGCAACGACGCGGTGATCGACAGAATCTTCGCCTGATATTCGTCCTGCGACTGGTTCAGCATCGCGGCCTGCTCTTCCGACGTGATCATGCCCAGCTTGCGCATGGTGTCGATGCGCTCGATGTCGGCGGCCTGCTGTTGCAGCACGGTGTTGAGCTGCGTCTGCGACAGCGCGTAGTTGTTCGCCGCCGTGGTGGCGTCCACGTTGGCCTTCGTCACGCCGTTCTTGATGGCCGCAGTCATGCGCTCGTACATCACCGGGTCGAGCATGGCGCGGGACTTTTCGAGGAAGTCCAGGGCGGTCTGACCAGCGGCTTCCAGGGCCGGGCCGGTTTCCGACACGACGCGGTTCATCTCGGCGGTGCGTTCGGTCAGCGTGATCTGGCCCGTCTCGTACTTCGCGTTGATCTCGTCCAGTTGAATTTTCTGGATTTCCTGCTTCTTCGTGAAGGCGTCGTTCAGCTCATTGGCGCGCTCGCGGTACACGTTGGTCGCCGCGATCTGCTTGGCCTGCTCCTTCAGCGGTTCGAGCTGGGCCATCATGGTCTTGGCCTGCGACGCGCCAGCCGGGCCGGTGGCGGCCAGGGAGCGAATCTTCTTCTCGATCTCGGTGAAGGTCTTCTGCACCGCGTCTTCCGCAGCCTTCAGTTGATCCTCAATCGGAATCTGCAAGCCCTTCTGCTGCGCCAAGTCCTTCGCCAGCTTTGCCTGCAAGTCGAAGATCATGGCGTTCAGGTCTTCGGCCAACTTCTGACGACGTTCGGCTTCGGCCTTGCCCAGCTTGGCTTGCTCGTTGTTGAACTTCATCGTCTCGGCCAAGCGCGCCTTGCTCGCACGCTGGTCGATCTCGGTCATCGCCTTTGCCAGCGTGTCGGCATCCTTGATCGTGGCCTTCGCCGCATCACGGCGGGTCTGGTATTCCTCGTCCACGATCTTCAGGCGCTCTTGCAGTTCTTCCTTGGCCGACTTCAGGCGTTGATGCTTGATCGCCTCGTCCAGCTTCGCGTCTTCCTTCGCCAAGTCCTGCTTCAGTGCGCGCAGCGCGTTCGCGTCGCTGTGCAGATCGCCAGGGTCGGCGGTCGCACCGGCAGCGGGAGCCTTCGGCTTGATGATCGAGGTGAGATCGACGCCTTTGTCCTTTGCGGTTTGCAGCGCCGCGTCCTGGGCCTTGATCGCCTTCACAGCGATGTCGCGCAGCCGGTCGTACTCTGCCTGCGTCTCCTTCTCCTTCTCGGTGCCACGGGCCTTGTCGCGGGCCGCAGCAGCCTTCTCTGCGTCGGCCACGGCCTTATCGGTTGCAGCGATGGACTTCACGACGGTCTGCCGCACGTTGTCGTCCAGCTTGTCGAGGATCGCGGTCGTGATCTGATAGGCGGCCACGGCTGCGCCGATCACCGGCAGCGCACGGGCGACGAACAGCAGCGCGGAACCCACGCCCATGATTGCCGGTGCGAGGCGGGCCATCAGCGCGGCGAAGCCGGTTGCCTGCGTGCCTGCAATCGCGCTGGCCGCCGTGAACGCGCCGAGCTGCGTGTTCGCTGCGATCATGGCCGCATTCCAGGCGGTGATCGGCGCGATGGCTGCGGTGAACAGCGTCGGCAGCGTGGTGAGGAACGAGAGGAACTTCAGCGCCAGGATCGCGCCCAGCACCACCTTGATCGTTTCGAGGTTGTCCACGAAAATCTGGATGGCGTTGATGGCGAGCGTCAGGCCGTCCGCGATGGCCTTGCCGAGCTTACCGGCGCTGCCGTCGTTCAGGAAGGTCGTCAGGCGATCCAGCAAGCCCTGGTAGGCGTCGATAAAGCCGCTGTTGCCGATGTCGGTCAGGAACTTGTTGATCGCGTTCTCGAAGCGCGCCTGGGCGGCGGCCAGCTTCACGGTGCCGTCGTTCACACCGGCATACGCATCACCAAGCTGGCGGGCCACGGCCACAAGGATGTTCGCGCCGACCTGACCCTTCTCCATCATCTTCTGGAAGTCTTCGACGGCCACGCCTTGCGCCTTGGCGAAAATCTGCACCGCGCCCGGCAGCACGTCACCGAGCTGCTGGGTCAGTTCTTCGGCCTGGACTTTGCCCTTGTTGAACATCTGCTCGATGGCCTTGAACACGCGCTCCGTGTCAGCGCCGGTCAGGTTCAGCGTCGCGGCGGTCTTGGCGAAGTTCTCGAAGATGAAGCGCGTCTCCTGTGTGTTCATGCCCGCCTGCTTCGCGGAGATGGCGAACTTGGCGAATGCCGGTGCGGTCTTGGCGAAGTTGATGCCGATGCGGTCGGCCTGCTCTTGCAGGTATTTGAATTCGTCGCCCGCCGCTTTCGCGTTGCCGTTGTTCTCGACCAGCAGGCGGGACATGATCCCCTGGTTCTCGTTGAAGGTGTCGATCACCTTGCCGCCGAGGCCAATGGTCGCTTGCAGGCCGACGTAGGTTGCGATCAGCGACAGCAGCTCGCCGCGCATACGCTGGAAGAAGGACAAGGTGGTGCGGCCACCTTCGTTCGCGTCGTTGCTCGCTTGGCCGTAGCGGCGCACCTGATCCGCGAGCTGCGACATGGCGGAAGCGCCACGGCCAGCTTCGGCCACGAGGCGGTCTTGCGCTTCGGTCAGGTTGCGCGTGTCGATGCCTGCGGCGCGCAGCGATGCCTGCGTTTCGCGGGCGCGGCCCGACACGTTGTTGAAGGACGCGGCGGCGCGGTCGAGGGTGTTCTGTGCGGCGCGCAGGCGCGAGGTGATGTCGTCGCCTCCACCGCCGTTGCGCATCTCCGTGACCAGGGCGGCCACGGCGGCGCGTGCGGTCACGTACTCTTGCCGGGCGGCGCGCACGGCGGCGATCTGCTGGTTGAAGGTGTCGAGCTGGCCCGCGATCTGCGCGAGCGAGCGCTGCGCGGCTGCGGCGTCCTGCACGGCACCACGGTAATCGCGCACAGGGCCACGCACGGCGGCCACGCGGGCTTCCAGGCGACCCATGGCTTCGGTCAGGCCGTCCACGGTGCGGATCGCGGCGCTGTTCGGGTCGGCGATGTCCTGCACCTGCTGGCGCACGGACGGCGACGACACCGGGCCGGTGCCTGCGGTCGCGGCGCTGCCGCTGGCGCGCATCTGGCGTTCTGCTGCGTCGGCGGCGTCGCGCATCGCCTTAGCCTGCTTCTCGACGGCGGCAGTGCGCTTGTTGGCCTCGCGGGTGAACAGCGCTTCCAGATCGGCCTCGTGCTGCACGTCGCGCATCGCTGCGGCTTCAGCGGCCTCGCGGGCGGCCTTCGCTTCCTGCTCCTGGGCTTGCGCTGCGGCGCGCACGGCGTTGTTGAAGACCACCTCGGCCTTGACCTGGGCGTGGCGTTCGTCCAGGCGGGCCTGGGCCTCGCGGCGGCTGCGCGCTGCGGCGTCGGCACCGTCAATCGCGGCTTCCTGTTTGGCGAGCGATGCGTTCGCAAGATCGACGGCTTCCGCGATGGTCTTCTGGCTGTCGGCCACGGTCGCGGCTTTGATGCCGAAGGCGTCCATGCGGTTCGTCGTGTTGTTCACGCTGGCCTGGATGCGGTCATACGCACGTTCGGCGCTGGTGACTTCTTTGCCCAGGCGCTTCAGTTCGGCGGTCTGCTCCTTCGTGCGCTTGGCCGCAGGATCGAGCGAGTCGGCGTAATCCTTCTGCGCCTTGCGCGCCGCTTCCAGGCGGGCCTCGGTGTCGGCCAGCACTTGCGACTGCTGCTCGAAGAACTTGATGAGCGCCTGTTGTGACAAGAGCGCCCTGACAGCGCTCTCCATGCGGGTGTAGCTCTTCTCAAGGTCGGCCACGGTCGCCTCGCCTTTTTCGGCGGCGGCCCGTTGCGCATCCTGTGCCTTGGCGAGTTCCTTCAGGGCGTCGGCTACTTCCGTGGTCGTCTTCTTGGAGTAGTTTGTGGCCCTGATCCGCAGTTCAACGTCTTGAGTTTGATTAGCCATTTTCGAGCTTTCGGATGAGGTCTTTGATGTTTTGGCCTGCTGCCCGGCCACCGTAACGCGAGGCCATGACAGTAGAGAGGATGGTTACTTCGGTGACGTGATTGCGGTTGATCCGCTC
>Ga0307408_100001126_pt1 | contig 20389 bp, 8 predicted proteins | sample 322Cmetagenome_FD_202116 | JGI IMG/M metagenome (GOLD analysis project Ga0307408, IMG submission 202116) | Maize rhizosphere microbial communities from greenhouse at UC Davis, California, United States - 322HYB-C-3 | ecosystem: Host-associated > Plants > Roots > Rhizosphere > Soil | place: USA... | reverse complement strand
GAGCGGTAGTGGATTCCTACCGCCTCTGGCCCGTCGCGTCGTTCTTCCCCGATTTGGGGGTGGTGATCGAGCAGTTCGCGGTTCGCCAGGGCGACACCCTGTTCGTCTGGATCGTCAAGCTGGCAGCGCCGGTGATTGCCGTGCTGCTGCTGGTCGAGCTGGGCATGGGCTTGATCGGCCGCGTGGCGCCGCAGTTGAACGTGTTCGTGTTTTCGCAGCCGCTCAAAAGCCTGCTGGCGCACCTCATGATGATGCTGTTCCTCTTTTTTGTGTACGAGTCGCTGCAGGAATTCCTCAGCCCGAAAAACGGGGTGCTGGATTTCCTGCGCGGCGCCCTCAGGCCCGCTTGAGCCATGGCCGAGAAAGACCAGGAGCCCACCCCCAAGCGCCTGCGGGATGCGCGCAAGCGCGGCGAGGTCGCGTTCAGCGCCGATGTAGCCGCCACGACGGTGTTCGCTGTGATCGTGGTGTCGATATGGATGGGTGGCCACATGATCTTCAGCCTCTTGCGGGAGCTGTGGCTGCACGCCACCAGCACCACCTTGCTGGCGCGGCCGAACGACCGCTTTGGCGAACTGCTGCTGCACACCGGTGAAGTGCTGCTCTGGGGCACGCTGCCGGTCATGGGCATTGCGGCGGTGGCCGGCATCGTCGGCTCCCTGTTCCAGGTGGGCGGGGTCGTTGCATGGGAGCGGCTCAAGCCCGACGTGAACCGGCTCAATCCCGCTGAGGGCCTCAAGCGCATGTTCTCCACCCGCAACCTGGTCAATCTGCTCAAGATGAGCCTTAAAACGGCGCTGCTGGCGGCCCTGATGTTCGTCGTCGTCCGCGGCTTTCTCGACGACTCGCTGAAACTGGGCTATGCGCGGCCGGGGGGCATCATGGGCGCGGCCGCTCACATGGTGCTCATCGCCTTCGCCTGGGCCGTGGTGATCTATGCCCTCATGGCGATGGTGGACTATGCCCACGAGCACTACGAGTTCATCAAGCAGCAGCGCATGTCCATTGAGGACATCCGGCAGGAATACAAGGAGATGGAGGGCGACCCGATCAACCTGGCCCGACGGCGCTCGGCGCACTTCGAGGCGGTATACGCCAGCCTGGGTGACCGCGTGCATACCGCCTCGGCCGTCATCCATTCGGCGCGCGTCGCAGTGGCCCTGCAGTACCTGGGCGAAACCGACCTGCCGCGTGTGATTGTGCGCGGCGAGGGCGAGGTGGCGGCGCAGATCCGGCGCTTTGCCACCGAAGGCCTGATACCCATCGAATTCGAGCCGGGACTTGCGGAGCGCCTGTATGAAGAGGTGCCGCAGGACCAGCCCATCCCACGCGCGCTTTACGCACCTGTGGCCAAGTTGCTGCGCTGGGCGCAGGGCAATGAATCGTAGAACCCCATGATGGAAGGAATCCAGCCATGAGCTTGATAATGGACAGCGGCGGCGCGGGCCGCACACCCGTCAGTATTCCGACCGTGACACCGGCGCAGCAGCAGCCTGTCAGCCGCAACGAGTCGGACGCGGCCGCCCGCCAGCGCGAGCTGCAGCGCCAGATCGAAGCGATGCTCGAACAGATCCGGGAAGCGCAGCGTCGCGCCGAGGAGGCGCGCAAGCGTGCCATTGAGGCGCAGAAAAAGGCGGAGCAGGCTCGAAAGAGCGCGGAAGAAGCAGCGGAGCGTGCCGAGCGGACCAAAGCGCCGGCCGACCGGGCCGCCGCAAGAACAAGTGAACAGGACAGCAAGCTCGCCGACGCCCAACTCAAGAAGGAAAGCGCCAACGCCAATTTGCAGGACAAGGAAGTGGCCCTGCTTCGGGCGCAGGTCGCGCAAAAGAAGGAGCAGAAAAAAAGCAATGACGGCACCGCGTCGGCGGGGACGGACCAGAAGCTCAAAGAGGCCCAGGGCGAGCGCGACGGCGCGGCGCGGACCCACGAGCTGTCCAGGCTTTACGCCAGCTACCAGGAAAAAGAAAGCAAGGCGCAGAAGGCCGAAGCCAAGGCTGTGGACCTCACGCCCGCGGCGGGCCGCCCGTCCGCCACCGTCAGCGACAAAGAGCGGACCCTGCTCGCCGATGCGCAGGCCGAGGCGACCACCTTGCGTGCCGACGCCAATGCGGCGGGCAAAAAGTTCACCGACGCGGTCGGCGCCGATGCAAGCACGGAGTTCTACAGCAGCCCGCCCGCGCCGCCGTCGCCCCTGCAGCCGCTCCTGCCGCAGCAGACCGCGCAGATCGGCACGGATCCGCTGCATTCGCCACTGCTCCAGTTGCTGCAAGTGCAGTCACGTCCGTCGCTGTTGTCGGCCGGCGGCCCGACACTCTCATCGCTGTCTTTGACCGCGCAGAACAGCCCCTTGCAGGCGCCGACGACCTTTCCGCAGGCGCTGAACGCGCCCGCATTGGGGGCGAACGGGACGTCGCCCACCTCGCCGCTGGACAGCCTGTTCCAGCTGAAGCCCACTGCGGTGACGCCGGAGGTCACCCAAACCCTGTCTTCCATCGCCGATGGCAAGACCGTCGACCAGATTGCGAAGGAGCGCAACATCGGCGCCGACAAAGTGTATGCGGAAGCCAACGCGGCGGGTATCAGGATCGAGTCGAGCGATCCCTCCACGGACGTGCATGTCACCACGGTGAGAAAGGGCGATGCCGCGCTTTCCTACATCAACGACTATCACAGCGGCTCGCTGTCCTTGAACGGCTCGTTTGCCGACGCGAAGGCGCCGGGCGGGCGCAAAACCGTCCAGGCCATGCAGGATGGCAACGGCCTGCTGAGCCAGACGGCGAAGGACGAGAGTACCGGCAACAACGTCACGCACACCATCGACGTGAAAGCCGGAACGCGCACCGAAACCGTCGCGGGCGCCAGCGGAACGCGCACGGAGACCACGACCTCCCTGACCGGCGCGCCGGTGCTGCGTCCTGTGGGCAAGTACGAAGACTATCTCGACGTCGCGAAGGCGGCGAACCTCACACCCGAGCAACTGTTCGCCCTGAATCCCACGGTTGACTACGGCAAGCCGCTGGAGGCGGGGCAGCAGCTCGTGGTCGCGGGCGTGCCCACCACCGTCAAGACCTACGCCGCGGACGGCTCGGTGCTGGAGAAGAACATCGCGAGCGACGGGACGCTGAAGGTGGTGAACACCACCGCGGACGGTCACCGCGTGGTGCTCATGGGTGACCCCGAGCCCAAGACCGGTCCTGCGGAGGCGGCTCGCAAGGCCATCTTCGATGACAACAAGCCCATCCCGGAGGTTGCCAAGAGCCTGAACCTCAGCGAGGAACAACTGCTCGCCTTGCTGCCGCCGGGCACCGTCGACGTGGCCAAGCCGACTTCCGACAACGGCGAGGTCGAGACGCGCACCCTCTACGATCCGGGCACGAACCGGACGGTGATCGAGTACACCGACTGGAAGAGCGGCGGCAGCTCGCGCAAGGTCATCGACGAGAAAACTGTCTTCAAGGTGCACGGCTACGACGATGCGGGCAATCCCGCAATCGTTGAAATCCCCGGCGGTGCGGGCTACGCACAGAAGCAGGCCGACGACAAGCTTGCCCTCGTGGGCACCTACGGCAAGCAGATTCGCGAGCTCGACGATCTTCTGCGCGACGCGCGGCACATGGGCGAAACCCTGCCCGACGTACAGGCGCAGCGCCGGGACCTGATCGCCAAACGTGATACCGCACAGGAGCAGGCCGATATTGCCCAGAGCAAGGCCGCCTCCACGCTCACCAAGTACAAGCAGACGGTGATCGACAAGAACACCGCCATTGCCTACCAGCGGCAGTCGGTGGCGCGGCCGGGCAGCGAGGAGCAGAAGGCGGCGACGGCGGACCTCAACGACATGCTTGCGCGTTCGGACAAGATCGACCGCCTGGTCACCGCAGCGGACAAGGACGTCGATTTCGTCACCGCCAGGGTCGCCAGGGACGACGCCAAGGATGCCAACCAGCTGGCCAACCAGAACCTGCAGACGGAATTCGAGAAGTGGAAGCGCAACTGGCGCTGGGGCGGCCTGGACGAGAAGGAGATTCAGAAGCGCGAGGCCCAGGGGGTGCAGGCGCCCGGGCCGATGTACCGCAACGACGAGGAAGAGAACCAGGCCGCATGGCGGGATTTCAAGAAGGCGCAAAAAATCAATGGCGAGATCTATGGTTCATCGACGACGAACGGCGTGAATCCATCGCGCGATGCCTGGCTGAACCGCAATGCGGCCAGCGATGCCGAGCAAAAAGCCATCCTCGACTACGACAACGCTTCCATCGCCAAAGGCGCGGCCGACGCCCACGTGATCCAGGGCGACGTGGACCGGCTGCAGGCGAAAAAGAACGACTGGACCAAGGCCAACCCGACGTTGTTCTCCGAATCGTTCGGGGAGCAGAAGCAGCTTGACACGCTCACCGACCAGCTCGCGAACAAGAAGATCGGCAGCTTGGAGGCCGGCGAACACAAGAAACTCACCGAACACCTCATCGATGCATCGGCGCCCGATCGCGAAGAGCCCGAATCGCTCAAAAAGCTGCTGGAAGACTACAACAACGACAACCAGCAAGCCGCGGAAGAGGTCGACCAGCAGATCAAGGACCTGGGCCTGGCGCGCACGCTGCGCCAGTCCAGGGCCGCCGAGGACTACATCGCGCAATGGGCCGTGCGCAATCCCGCCCTGCAGAGGCAGCTCGAGGCGTTCGAGGCGCCGGTGGGCACCGGCAGCGTGCGCGCCGCCGAGCACCGCATGGACCAGAAGAATGCATTCCTTGCCTCTTCCGAGCAGGGGCAACAGCTGCAGAAGGCCCGGGAGGTGAAGTCCAGGGCCAAGGGTGAATTGACGGCGCTGAGCGAAAGCGACGTGTCGCGTTTACAGAAGGACTACGACGGTGTCAAGAAAGGGCAGGAGAGCCACACCTGGCTGCGCGACATCTTCGACGACTCCGCCGACGAGGCGGTCGACTACACGAAGGAGCAGCTCGATGGTGTGAAGAAGCTCAAGGAGCAGCTGGCATCGGGAGAAATCTCGCTCACCCAGTACGCGGAAGATGAAAACAAGCTGATGGATGCGTATGGCCTCAAGGCCGTCGACATCGCCCAGGAGCAGCGCGAGAACGATGAATACTGGAGCGTGGTCGACGAAGCTGCGCGCATAGGCGTATCGACGCTGGCGGGCATTGGCGCCACCATTCTTTCCGGAGGCAACGTGGCGGTGGGCTTCGGGGTGGGCCTGGCCGTCAACGAGCTCTGGGACACCGCGGGCGACGCTGTCGCCGCGGCGCAGGGCCGCAACATCTACGCCGACGGCCATACCTCTTTGTTGACGCTGGGCTACAAGGTGCGCAACGGGGACGCGACCTGGGACGATGTCAAGTTCACGCTGAAGGACGAGGCGGTCGACATCGCCTCCGCCGCCGTGACGCCCACCGGCGTGGGCGCGGGCATGCGCACCACCGCCGCGCTGGGCGCCAAGCTCGCGGCCAGGGAGAGCGCGCAGTTCGGCTCAAGGACTGCATTCACGATCGGCGAACGGGCGGCGATGGTCGGCAACCGCGCCGTGATCGGCGCGCGCGCCGGCGTGACCTCCCAGGCTGTGGACGGCGCGGGCCGCGTGGGCATCGAGACGATGCACGTCGGGCTCGACGGCCAGCTCGGCACCGAGCAGGGCGACAAGCGCATCCAGTCGGCCATTGCCAGTGCGGCGCTGGGCGTGCTGACAGCGCCGCTCACCGGAAGCATCTCCGCCGCGGTGCCGCTGCCCACCCTGACCGGCGGCGTGCTCGCCAAAGCAGGCTTCGGCGGCGCCCTGGCGCTCCAGTTCGGCAACGACGTCATGGGAAGCCACGGCACCGGTCAGTTGATCTCGCTGGTCAACAACGGCCGCTGGATGAACGAGGGCGAGACCAGGGCGGCCTGGATACAGGCCTTCCCGGGTACGCTGAACAACATCGCGCTGCATCCGCATATGGCGGGGAAGATGGCGGCGGCACAAGCCGCGCAGCAGGCCCGTGCACAGAATGCGGGGGCGCCCGCGAATGCGGCCAACCTCGGCCAGGCAGGAGGTCCGGGGCGTCCCGCCGTGCCGGGCGCACACCCGGCGCCTGCGGTCGCGGGCGGTCCGCAGGTGCATGCGCCTTCGGCGCCGGCGGGCGGTACGGGCGGTGTCCCTCGGCCCGTCAATGTCAGGACGAGCAACCTGCCGGGCCTTGCGGGGCACGACATCGACCATCTCGTGGTGGTGAACGCCACGTCCGAAGATCTGTCCACGGGGCTGGGCACCCACGCCCGCGCGGCCGAGGCGCTCGCACCGGGCGGTATGGTCGAATTCCGCGTGGCGCTGGATACGCAGAAGGTCCTCGCGGCTTCGGGCGATCCGAATGCACCCGGCGCAGGCGCCAGGGCCAAAGCCGGCGGCAAGAGCAGCGCGGACGAAGGCGGCTTGACGCGCAAGGGTGAGGAGGACGCGCGGCAACTCAAGAAGCACCAGCAAGCCCAGGATAACGCCATCCGCGTGCGGCTGCGCGGCGTGGGCCTGGACGACATCAGGATCACCCGCAATCCAAAGCCCGGCGCCAAAGATCCGGAAATCATCGTGCAGGCAACCAAGCCGGAGTTCCCGAAAGGTCCGCAGAACGTGTTCGCCAAGCCGGCCTACGACGGCTACGACCAGCGCCAGTCCTACCTCACCGGCGACGAAATGGTGGCGATCTACGGCTCGGGCACACGGCCCGATCCGCGCGCGCTGGAGGCCGCGCGCAACGAGGCGCGCGCCGGGCGGCGGGATATGCGCGTCGGTGTGACGGCGCGCAACCGCCTGAACGTCGGCCAGGTCGAGCCCTGGCTGGCTTCGCCGACGATGCAATCCGTGAGCACCGGGGTTGGAACGCGCACCAACCTCCGCGCGATCGCACAGGGCGCCTACTACAGCTTCCAGCTGCGCTCGATGGATCCGCTGAAGAACGCGCTCGGCAAGGAACTCTCGATTGCGGTGCGGCCCGACGAATACCGGCGCACCAGCATGCTGCAGTGGGGTGCGTTGCCGTTCTCGCGTGACACCATCTTTACCGTCTTCGCCAAGGACCTGATCAATATCGCGAAGAAGGAGATGTTCGCGGACGGAACGCCGGGCTACGGTGTCAACATGCGCTCGGCCAAGGTCCTCGGCCCGGCTGCCGACGGGTCGGGGCAGGTGGTGGAAGTGACCCTGAGCGTGAAGCTCGACGGAGAGCACATCACCTTGCCCGCGGGCCAGAAGGACTTTCTCGGCGGCGAGGCGCACAACACGCCGGGCGACCATGTGAAGGTGCCGAGCAGCCTCATGTTCGACCGCGTGATCGAAGACCGGCGCTTCGCGCCGTTCATTCCGGCGTTGAAAAAGGCATTGGGCTACAACGGCGTGTTCACCGCCTCGGTGGAGCGCCGCTGGCAGATGCTGCTCAAGGATGTGATCGGTGCGGGCGACATCGTGCCGGCCCGGTTCTTTGAGCAGTTCCAGAAAACCTTTGCCGACGCCAAGTACAAGATGCAGGTCGTGGTGCCCCATGCGGACACCGCGCGGCTGCACGACCCGGTCGCCATCGCCGTGCGCGATTTTGTTGCCAGGCCGGACGTTGCCGGTCTCAAGGCCTTGGTCGCCAACGGCCATGTGGACCCCGGCAAGGCCCTGGTTTTTGTGCCCGAACGCGGCGGCAATCACCACCGGACCGCGGTGCCGGGCAAGCCGGCCCAGAACGAACTGGTCGACCTGACCGGCAAGCACCGGCGGGTGCCGCACGAGTCCACCAGCAACGTCTGGGTGATCTTTGCCGACAACAAGCTGGAGCGCAGCTTCCAGCGCGGGGTGTACCGGGTCAAGAACTTCGGCTACAGGATGCTGCCCGAATCGGCCCAGCGTTCCCGGCCTTCGCCGCATCACGTGGTCGGCCGCGGCAACCTGATCGATGCCATGACGGGCGGAAAGGGACGGCCCGACGCAGACGGATCGCTGCGTCTCACCGCGGTCTTCCCGATGCCGAAGATCTTTCATGCGGGTCTCCTGGCCGGCAGCGTGGAGTTCCGCCTGCAGCTGGGTGTGGAGGCCAAGGGCGTGTCCAGGTCGGTGGGCAAGGGCGGCTCGAGCAGCGTGAAGGTGTCGCCCGACGGCACCGCGGCCGTGGATGTGCCGAACTGGGTTCCGCGCGTGTTCGAACGGTCGCTGACCGGATCGACGCCGCTCATCCCGACGGGCGGCACGAAGCAGCTCGGCAAATTCTTTGACGACCTGCAGTCCCACCTCGACCCTGCGGAGAGCGCCGCCGTCGCTGCGCTCCGCGAGAAGTACATGAGCGGAGACAAGCCGGTGATCGGCGACGCCAGGTTTCTGCGCGCCCATGTGGCGCAGGACATCGTGAAGGTGCTGACGGGCCTGCAGCCGGGCAACGGGGGCAAGCCCCCCGCGCTGGTGGCGGGGCCGCGACCCGAAGAGGCATTGCCCATGGCGCCCGCCGCCGCGGCGCGTCCCTCGGGTTTGCGCCGGGCGGACCTGAACTACGTCGACGGCGAAGTCACCGTTCAGGGGCAGCCGGTGCGGGCCAGCGACATCGAACTCGCCGTGCCCGCCGACAGCATTCTCATCATCGCCAACAGGGCCAACCCACCTGGCGCCGAGCGGATAGCGGCGGACGTGCGCGCTGCGGGGCATCCCGAAGGCAAGGACGTCGTCCTCTATCTTTGCGACGCGGGCACGCCGGCGCGGCCTGATGCGCCGGTGCCCGCCTCGCTGGCGCGCGACCTGAGCAACAGGCTCGGCGCGCGCGTGCATGCGGTGGATGGCGATGTGGTGCTGGGCGAGCAGATCGTACTCGGTGGCCAACCCATCACCCAGCGGCCGAACCTGCCGCTAACCGATGTTTCCCGGAACACGGCGCATCGCGCGACCGATGCCGACTTCGATGCGCAGAAGCGCTTCTGGCTGGAGCCCGGCGGCCGGCCGCAGGGAGCCGATGCGCCGCTGTCGCCCGAAGTTCGCGCCAAGGGCGCATGGGTGGGCGACAAGGCCATCGATCCACTGCACCTCGGCATCGAGGACCGCGTGGTCGACATGCGCCCGATGAACGCCGAGAACGCGCAGGAGATTTTTCCGCTGCTGGTCAAGGAACTGGGGGTCAGTCCCGAGTACAACGCGCTGGGCGCGCAGGGGATGATCGACAAGTGGCTCGGCGAGATTGCCGCCGGCACGCGCTACGCGCGCGTGATCTATCCGGCGCCCGGCTCGACCCCGGCCTCCGATGCGCCCATCGGCCTGATCTCGGTGCACAAGGAGGCCTTGATCGGCGACAGCTACCGCAACACCTTGCCCGCGGCGCTCTATCGCGGCAGCAAGCCGGCGGGAGAGACCAGCAAGGAGGCGCTGCAGGCCCGCGGTGAGGTCTGGCAGTTCTCGACCTATCTCGGCTCGAACAAGAACCGCTATCCGGGCGGCGTGATCAACAAGGCAGCGCGCATGCAGTTCATGAGCGACGTGATGCGCCAGGAGGCCGCCAAGGGCGCGCCGGTGGAGGCGTTTTATTCGCGCGTGAGCGGCGGTGCGCCTTTCGTCACCGATTCGAACGGCGTCACGATCGAGCTCAAGGGCCACAAGTTCAACGTGGCGAGCTCCTTCAGCCAGGAGTCGCAAACCGTTGGCCGCGGGCCGATTGCCGTCGGCTACGAGGACAGCTCGCCGTTCAAGAGCCCCGACTACCCGGACGGCGAACCGGCACGCCACATCTACATCTACGAAACCGATGCGAGCTTCTACGGGCCCGAGGGCAAGGGCACGCTCAAGTGGCGCAGCAAGATCGAACAGGCCTTCGACGGCGTTCCGGGCTCGCGCAGCCTGCTCGCGCCGATGCGGCCGGCGGACCTGAACTACCTCGAAGGCGACGCGGCGGTAAACGGTCGCGCGGTGCCGGCGCGCGAGATCGAACTGGCGGTGCCGCCCGACAGCATCCTGGTGATGGCCGAGCGCGGCAACCCGCCGAGCGCCGAGCGCATCGCGGCAGACCTGCGCGCGGGCGGACACCCCGCGGGCAAGGACGTGGTGCTCTACCTCTGCGAGGGTGGAACGCCCGCGCGGGCCGATGTGCCGGTGCCCGAATCGCTGGCACGTGAGCTGAGCAACAAGCTCGGCGCGCGGGTGCATGCCGTGGATGGCGACATCGTGCTTGCCGCCCGGAACACCGTCGAGGGCAGCACGGTGGTGCAAAGGCCGAACCTGCCGCTGACGGACGTCTCGCAGAACGCGCCGCACCGCGCAAGCGATGTGGACTTCGATGCCCAGCGGCGTTTCTGGCTCGAACCGGGTGGCCGCACGCAGCAGGCCGAGGCGCCGTTTTCGCAGAAAGTGCTCGACAAGGGCGCGACAGTGGGCGACAAGTCCATCGATCCGCTGCACCTGGGTATTGAGGAGCGCGCGGTCGAGCTGGTGCCCTTCGACGCGCAGCATGCGCGCGATGTGCTGCCATACCTCGCCAAGGAACTGGAGTTCAGCCCCGACTACATGCGCCTGAAGGCCGACGGCATGGCCCAAAAATGGATCGACGAGATCAACGCAGGCAAGCGGATGGCCTTCGTCATTTATCCCCCGCCGGGATCGGCGGCCCGGCGCCAGCCGCTCGGCATCATTGCCGTGCACAAGGAAGCGCTGATCGGCGACAACTACATCGCCACACGCGATCCCGCACACTACAACGGCGCGGCGCCCGCGGGCGCGCTGGGCAAGCAGGAACTGCTCGATCTCGGCGAGGTGTGGCAGTTCTCGACCTATCTCAGCGAGGACCGCTCGAGCATGCGCAATGGCAAGTCGCCATTTCCCGGTGGGGTGGTCAACTCTGCCGCGAAGAAACAGGTCATGGATTTCGCGCTCGCAGAACTTGCGCGGCGTGGTGAGCCCATCAATGCCTTCTATGCGCGCGTGCATGCCGGTGCGCCGGAAGCGGTTCCCGAGCTGGGGTGGAAGCAGACCGTCAACGCGAAGAGCCTGGGAAGCCAGGAACGCATGGCGGGAGGCGGGCCCGTCGCCGTGGTGCACGAGCAGGGGCCGCGGATGGCGGACGGCAAGACGCCGACCCGCTACGTGGCCATATTCGAGACACCGGTCGGCCTCTACGCGGAGGACGGCGCCGGCACGGCGGCTTATCGTTCGTTGATAGACATCCAGATCGGCAAGTACCCGGCGCAGCGCTGGCTCGGGCCGGAGGAATGGCAAAGGCAGCCGTTGGTGCACCGCCCAGCCGACCTGAACTACCTGGAGGGGAATGCCACGGTAAACGGCCGCCCGGTGCGGGCACGGGACATCGAAGTGGCGGTGCCCGAGAAGGCTTTCGTGGTGATGGCCGACGAGGCCAGGCTGCCGGGTCTGGACCGGATCGCGGCGGACATGCGCGCCGCCGGCTACCCCGAAGGGCAGGACGTGGCGCTCTACATCTGCCGGGCCGGCGAACTGGTGGACCGGCAGGCCGCCGTGCCGCAGTCGCTTGCGCTGCAACTTGGCGAGAAGCTCGGCGCTCGCGTGCACGCGGTGGAGGGAACCATCACGCTGGGTGAGAAGATCGAACTCGGGAAAGGCGATTTTGTCACTGCCACACCCCAGTTGCCGCTGATCGACGTCTCGACCGGACGCCCGCACACGGGGGAGAATTTCGAAACGCGGCAGCGTTTCTGGCTCGCGCCCAACGGCCGCGGCGAGCGCGTTGATGCACCGCTCGGGGCGGAGGTGCGCAACAAGGGCGCGCGGGCCGGAGAGGGCGGCTGGATCGACCCGTATCTGCTGGGTATCGAGGAGCAGGGCGCCCCATCGAGGGCAGCCAGTCCGGAACCCGTGCCGCAAGGTGTGCGCGCCATCGATCCGGACAGCGTTGCCCGCCAGCGCTACGACATGCTGGCGCGCGAACTGGGCTTGACTGATTCGCAGGCGGACGCCATGCGCGGCTGGACGCTGGCGCATCGCGATGCGGTCACGGGTTTCTACGACGCCCGGCTCTCGAACTTGAAGGCCGACACCGTTTCGCGCGCGCAGGCGCGTGTCGCCGAGAGCGGCGAGGACGCCTACTACGTGTCGGCCCATCTGGCCAACCTGGGCGGACTGAACGCCGCGATGAACAACGTCGCCGACGCGGCCAACGTGCACTTCCGCGGCCTCACCGACATCCTTGCCGGGCAGCTGGATGCGACCGGCGGCACGGTGGTGCCGATGCGCACCGGCGGCAAGGAACTGGGCGTGGCCGTCGTGGGCGTCGACGAGCCCACGCTGGCCCATGCGGTCGATGCGACGCAGCGGCAAGTCGCGCAATACGCGCAGGATCACGGCTTGGCGGACATCCCGCACCCCAAGCATGCGGAGGAATCCGGCGTCGGCCTGCGCATCGGGTATACATTGGTGTCTCCCGACAAGACGCTAAACCACATTTTCACCGAAGCCGATCAAGGCGTTCGCAGGAGCAATCAACATGTCACAACAGACACGGGACGAACGGCTGGGGCTGACCGGCCTGAATCCGGAGCAACGCAAGCAACGCCTGCAGCAATTGCAGCAGCAGGTCGACGAGGAGCGCCGGCGGGCGAAGACGGCGCTGGAGGCGCAACGCGCGGCGCGGCGCAACCCGACGATACCCAAGGCGTGACCGCGGCGTCGCTCCCGACGCGCTATGCCACGAACGCGCACGACCATGCGCGCATCGATCCGGAAGCGGCCCGGCTGCGGGAGTTTGCAGACGCGGCCCGCGCTGCGGGCCTGGACTCGCGGCAGTTCACCGGGCTTCTGCAGTACGGACATGCGCCCCGAGACAGCGTGACGGGCTTCTACGACGCTCGCCAGTCCGGCGTCAAGGCCGAGACGGTGCGCAGGCTGCAGGACCACGTGGCCAACTCCGACGACAACGGCTTCTACGTGTCCGCCGATATCGCCAACCTGAGCGGCCTCAACCAGGCCATGCAAAGCCGCGGCGGGAAGTCCAATGCGCATTTCAGGGCGATGGCTTCGCTGTTCGCCGACGCGCTTGCATCCACCGGCGCCACCGTCATCCCGCTGCGCACCGGCGGAGACGAACTGGCCGCCGCGGTCGTGGGCCAGGTCGACGAAGCGGGGCTGCGCACCGCGCTGGACGCGGCCGGCCAGCGCATTGCGCACTACACCCGGGAGCAGGGGCTGGCCGACATTCCGCACCCCAAGCGCAAGGGCGAGAAAGGCGTCGGCATGCACATGGGCTACGCCGAGGCGCTCCCCGGCCGCACGCTGGACGGCATCTTCACCGAGGCGGACCTGGGGGTGGACGCAAGCAAGAATGCGGCGCGCGTCAGCGGTCTGCGCGTCGACCTGGAAGGCGGGGTGCCGGTCACCTTGAGGACCAGCGACGGAGAACAGCTGTCGGCCCAGAGATTGACGGTGATCGAGTCCGACGGCACGCGGCGGCCGATGACGGGTGCGGAAGTGCTCGACATGGCGGGCCGCGACATGCTGGGCCATGGCAGTTCCGCTGACGTTTATCCGTTCGGTGAAGGGCAGGTGATCAAGATCTACCGGAATTCCCGTGCGCCCGATCCGGACCAGTCGCATCTCTTGATCGATCTGCCCGACGGCGCGACGGTTCATCCGCGCATGGCTGCGGCCGCCAGGGAAGTGACCGCAGTAAGGGAGCTTCGTGGTGCGGCAGGCGAGTGGACCTTCGTCGACGTCAAGGGACCGTTCCTGGTGGGCGACCGCCTGGCCCTGGTGATGCCCCGGCACCCGTTTGCGGGCAAAAGGCTCGAACTGGATCTGCAAACGCGAACCTATTCCGGCGAGGGCAGCGAGCTGCTCAATGAGCGCACCGCGCGCTCCGCGGGGGCTCTTGCCGACCGCTTGAATGCAGTCGACAAGTTTCCAGCCGATCCGCAGCATCTGGCCAATCCGGATGGCTCCGTGATCGGTTTCGATCCACTGGAAGTGTCCAGCGGGGAGCTGGCCCGGAATTACCACGAGGGCGAAGCGCTCAAGCTGGCGCGCACCGGGCGCCAGAACGCCGCACAGCGCCCGGCGCCTGACAGGCCGGAAGGCGGCAAGGTGCAGTTCGTGGCTGGCCCCGCGCCCGGGCGCGTCCTCGATGCGGGCGGGCTGGAACTGCCCGGGCCCGACGGCGTCCACGCCACCGTCGCCGGGGCCAAGTGGGCTGCGATCGAGCCCATGCCCGCGCCCTTCGATCGTGACGGAAGCGAGAGCGCCGCCTACGTGTACGCCACGGACGCCAACAGCGTACAGGTGGCTGCGGACGGCTCACACACAATTCCGCTGGAAGCCATTCTTGCGGGCCGGCAGGTGGATGCGTTCGGCCGCTTCATTCCGGACGAGACCGTGCGTTTTCGCGCCGCCGGTGACGCGTCCGGCAACAGGCGGATGCCCGAAGGCCTCATCGACCTGAGCAAGCTCGGCCAGAAGAAGGAAGGGCCCGGCCGCGCCACCGGGACAAGCACCTAGGCCCGAACCTCAATGGGAGACGGGGCTGGTGCAGCCGCCTGTGCCAGCACCCAATCCCTGAACACCCGCATCCCCCGCGTCTCGCGCGCCCCTTTCGGCGAGCAGACGTAGTAGCCGCGCGGCGTGAGCGCGGTGCGGTCGACGGGGATCGCAATGCGCCCCGCGGCCAGCTCGTCTTCGATCAGGCAGCGCTGCACCGCCGCAAGGCCGAGGCCGGAGATCACGCCCTGCACCAGCATCACGACCTGGTCAAAGTCGGCGGCGGGGCGAGGGTCCGCATTGTGCAGGCCCTGCGTGTCGAACCACAGGCGCCAGTTGTCGGGGTAGTTGGCGTGAAAGAGCAGTGGTCGTTGCAGCAGGTCTTCCGGCGTGCGCAAGGCGAAGGGGCCGCGCAGGTCTTCCGGCCGACAGATCGGCACGATCTCGCGCCCCACGAGGTAGTCGGACTGGATGCCTGCCGGATGCCATGCCGCGCCGCCGATGCGTACGCGGATCCAGCCGTCGATGTCGGGCATGTCCAGCGGATCGTCGCGGCGGTAGGGGGCGAACGAAATGGCCACCTCGGGATGGCGCCTGCGAAAGTCGGGCAGCCGGGGAATGAGCCACTTGGTAGCCAGGGTCGGCGGCACCGACAGGCGCAGCTTGTGCGGCCCGTGCTGCGCGCCGGCGGCATCGGAGGCGGCTTCGAGCTGCTGCAACGCCGGTGCGACGTTTTCCAGGTAGGCGCGACCCGCCTGGGTCAATGTGCTGAGCCGGCCGTGGCGGTCCAGCAGGCGCACGCCCAGTTCTTCCTCGAGCCGCGCCACGGCGCGGCTGACCGCACCCTGCGTGACACATAGCTCATCAGCAGCCTTGGAGAAACTCCCGAGCCGAGCCGTGCTGCAAAAAGCGTGTAGTTCATGCAGTGAAGGGGAACGGATGCGCATGCGTTAACGGATAAAAAACTATGAGCTGGCGACATAGTGCCCAGCTTATTTGTCGTGCCGGTGGCCGCTGTCGTTCGCATAATAGTCTCAGTTCGCGCTCCGCGCTGATGGCTAATGTAACGACGGAGTCTCAGATGAAAACACGGCGTAACTTTCTGTTTACAACAATGTCAGTGTCATTCGCCTTCGGCCCGTTGGCGACGCATGCACAGACTCCCGCGGCATTTCCCGACAGGCCCGTCAAACTGGTGGTTCCGTTTCCCGCCGGGGGGTCCACCGACATCGTGGCCCGGCTCCTGGCCGAGAAAATGTCGCAGATCATGGGCCAGCAGGTGGTGGTCGACAACCGTGCAGGCGCGGCCGGATCCATTGGCATTTCCACGGTGGCGCGTGCCAAGCCCGACGGCTACACCATCGGCATGGCAACGGTCAGCACCCATGGCGCGAATCCTGCCGTATACGCCAGCTTGCCTTACGACCCTTTGAAAGACTTCAAGCCCATCACCAATGTGATGTCGGTGCCCAGTGTGTTTGTGGTCAATCCCAAGCTTCCCGCCAAATCGATGAAGGAGTTCATCGAAATGGCCAAGGCCAATCCCGGCAAATACACCTTTGCGTCGCCGGGTAACGGCTCGCTCGGGCATGTCAACGTGGAGCTGTTCATGAGCCTGGCCGGGATTCGCCTGACCCACGTGCCCTACAAGGGCGCGGGCCAGGCCGCAACCGACGCGGTGGCCGGCATCGTGGACGCCATGACCGACAACCTCCCCTCATCACTGCCGCACATCAAGTCGGGACAGCTGCGCGCGCTTGCCGTGCTCTCGCCCCAGCGGTCCAGCCTGCTGCCGGAGGTGCCGACATATGCCGAGCTGGGATTCAAGGCGATGAGTGAGGGGGGATGGTTTGGCCTGGTGGCTCCTGCAGGCACGCCTGCGGCGGTGATCGACAAGCTCATGGTCAGTGCACACCAGGCCATGCAGGACCCCACGTTCAAGCAGCGCACCGTCGATATCTCCGGGGTGCCCATGGCCAACACGCCCGATCAATTTGCCTTGCAGATACAGGACGCCATCGCCAAATACACCCGCATCGCCAAGGCGGCGAACATCAAACTATGACGGATACCAGCGCCATTCATCGTGACGCCGTGCTTGTCACGGAGCCGCCGCCCGGCGTGCGCCGGCTGCCTTTGGTCTGCGATTCACCGCACAGCGGGACGGACTATCCCGCGGATTTCGTCACAAGGGTGCCCCGGAAACAGCTGCGCCTGGCCGAGGACACGGACGTCGACGCCCTCTGGGAGGCGGCGCCCAGGCACGGTGCGGTGCTTCTGGCCGCCCGGTTTCCGCGGGCGTACATCGATGCCAATCGAGCCGCGGATGACCTGGACCCCGCCATGCTGGCCGGCCATTGGCCGACAGCGCTTCAACCGACTGAGAAATCACGCTTGGGGTATGGCCTGGTCTGGAGCCGGCTGGCCGCGGATGTGCCTTTGTACGACCAGCCGCTGCCTGCTGCGACTGTGCGCTCCCGCATCGAGCGGTGCTGGAAGCCCTACCGCGCTGCGCTTTCGGCTGCGACAGCGCGCGCCGTCGCTGAGTTTGGTGCGGTGTGGCACCTCAACTTGCATTCAATGCCAAGCAATGCGTACCAGAAACTCGGCATTGTGCCGACGCGGCCGCTGGCCGACTTCGTGCTGGGTGATCGTGACGGAACCACCTGCGAGCCCACGCTGGTGAGCGTGATTGAATCCAGTGTGCGCGCCCATGGCTACACGGTGGCGCGGAACGACCCCTATAAGGGCGCCGCTCTGGTTGCAGAGATCGGGAACCCGGCTGAAGGATTTCACAGCCTTCAGGTGGAGGTGCGGCGATCCCTGTACATGGATGAGGTAACCCGGGAGCGCACGGCAGGCTTTGCCGCGCTGCAGTCCTGTATGGAAGATACCCTGGCTGCCGTGGCCACCTACGTGAGATCCCAACTCCCCGCGCCAACAACATGATCCTTCCCGCCCATCAGTACGCCATCGACACACCAGATGCCGGGAAAACCGCCTTCGGCACCATTTCATCCAACGACGAGATCATTGGCCAGGCCGCGGGTTTGGCCCCCCCGCGCTTTTACCATGACGAGCAGGCTTTCCTGCCGCGGCGGACCCGGCCCCGCGCTGCTCGCAGCCCCGGCATCGTCGCGGAGCTGCTGGAGGCCTCCAGCGTGGATGAGCGGGAACAGCTGATGCGCCGCATGCTGCGCGCCATTGGTTTCGAATGGCTGGCTTATGGCGCGGTCTCCTTGCAGAACGGGCGCCCCTTGCCCCTCAGTTTCTGCACAAGTTATGCCAACCCCGAATGGACGCAGCGCTATTTTTCGCAGGGATATCACGAACTGGACTCTCGCCAGCTGCTACTTCCGGCATCGGGTCTTCCCCTGGCGTGGGACGTTGGCGACATTGAAGCTGCGCCTCCCGATCCCTTCGCGGGGAAGCAGGCCGCAGCCATGCGAAAGCAGTTTGCGGCAGGTCTTCGCACCTGCGGTATCCGTAGTGGCCTGCTTTTCCGGGTGGGGTCGCCCTCCCCTGGAAACGAGTACACCGTGGTCGGCCTCCAGTCCAAAGCCAGCCGCGACCATTGGTACAGCGACAGCGTGGTGGGGCAAGGGCTGATTCTGGGCTTAAGCCTTCATGAGTACCTTTCACTCGGCTCGACCTTGCCGCCTGAGCTCTCGGAAGCCAGCATCGAGATGTCGGCAATGTCGAGCAGGCAGCAATACATCCTTGAGCTCCTGCTCCAGGGGCGCAGTGATAAAGAGATTGCGTACAAGCTCAAGCTCTCCGCGCATACGGTGGACTACCACATGCGCCAGCTGCGCCGGCGCTTTGCGGCCCGCAACCGGGTGCAGCTCGTCACCGCGGCCAGGCACCTGGCCCAACAAGGTCGTAGCTGAACGAAACAGCGCCGCTAAAGTTTCATCATGCGGGCACGTGCCTTGGCCCCTGGCTAGCCAAGCCAGCAGCAAACGCCCACTTCATGTGGGCGTTTGCTGTGTGTCGTTTGTTTCTTTCCCCTTCTACGCCACCCCTATGATCTGAGTCGTCCGGGGCATTCGGGCGATGCAATGCGGCCGATATGCATGTGCGTGGAATCACCCGCCCAAACGATGTCGATTCCGGCCCACCCCATTCGTCGTCAAGGTGTCAGCACCTCAACCCAACCGAAAGGACATGCCATGAAATACCTCTGCCTCGCTTACTACAACCCCACTGACTTTGCCGCCATGGCGCCGGCCGACCTCCAGGCCCTGGTCAGCCAGTGCCCCGCCAAGGACGAAGCGCTCAAGGCCACCGGCCAGCTGCGCGTCAGCGCCTCGCTGGGCGAGCCCGCCACCGCCATACGCCTGCAGCCGCGCGGCGGCAAGCCCAAGGTCACCGACGGCCCCTTCACCGAAGTCAAAGAGCTGGTCGGCGGCTTCTTCATCATCGAAGCCGACAGCCGCGACGAAGCCGTGCGCCTGGCCTCCATCCACCCGGCCGCCACCCTCGGCGAAAACGTCGGCTGGCGCATCGACATGCACCCCATCGGCTTTTTTGAGCAGTACCAAGGCAAGACCGTCTGAACGTTCCGCTGCGGGCGGCATCCGAACCGGCGCCGAACCCTTGAAGCAACCGCCCCAGGGCTGAAACGGTTTCCCGGGCCGGGGGGGTGTCATGAACCGGGCTGCGGTGCTAAGCTGCCAGCCCGACCTTCCATCTCAAAAAAGGTGACGCCATGCCCGGACTTCTGCCCAACGTAGACCCAGACGGCTTGCTCGAGTTTTCAGTCGTCTACACCGACCGTGCGCTCAACCACATGTCGCGCAGCTTCCAGGGCGTGATGGGCGACATCTCCGCCATCCTCAAAGAGGTTTATCACGCACATTCCGTCGCGCTGGTGCCCGGCAGCGGCACCTACGGCATGGAAGCCGTCGCGCGCCAGTTCGCCGCCGGCAAGCATGTCATGGTCATCCGCAACGGCTGGTTCAGCTACCGCTGGACGCAGATTTTTGAGATGGGCCACATCCCCGCCTCCCACACCGTGCTCAAGGCCCGCAAGACAGGGCCCGGCGCCCAGGCGCCCTGGGCGCCCGCACCGGTGGCGGATGTGGTTGCCGCCATCGCCAAGGAAAAGCCCGCCCTGGTCTTTGCCCCGCATGTAGAGACGGCCTCCGGCATGATGCTGCCCGACAGCTACATCCAGTCTGTCGCCGCCGCCGTGCATGCCGTCGGCGGGCTGATGGTGCTCGACTGCATCGCCTCCGGCGCCATGTGGGTCGATATGAAAGCCACGGGTGTTGACGTGCTCATCTCGGCCCCGCAAAAAGGCTGGAGCAGCTCACCCTGCTGCGCCATGGTCATGCTCAGCGAACGCGCCCGCACCGCGATTGAAAGCACCACCAGCTCCAGCTTCGCCTGCGACCTGAAGAAGTGGCTGCAGATCATGGAAACCTACGAAAAAGGCGGCCACGCCTACCACGCGACCCTGCCCACAGACGCCCTCACACGCCTGCGCGCGACCATGAAAGAAACCCAGGCCTACGGCTTCGCCAAAGTCAAGGCCGAGCAGGAAGCGCTGGGCAGCAAGGTGCGAGCCCTCTTCGAAAGCCGAGGCCTGCCCAGCGTGGCCGCCGAAGGCTTCAAGGCCCCGGGCGTGGTGGTCAGCTACACCACCGACCCCGACATCCAGTCAGGCAAGAAGTTTTTGAATGAGGGCCTGCAAACCGCCGCCGGCGTGCCGCTGCAATGTGACGAAGGGGCCGACTTCAAGACCTTCCGCGTGGGGCTGTTTGGGCTGGAGAAGTGGCATAACGTGGATCGGACGGTGGCGAGTCTGGCGGGGGCTTTGGAGCGGATTGGACTGGCTGAAAAGGTAACCGAGACGATATGAGCTGAACCTGTGGGCCGGGTGTTCTTTGAACCCGGCGCCAGCCAGCCTCAAGCACTTACTGCGGCACCAGGCCCGCGGCTTTTACCAGTTCGGCA
>Ga0307408_100001125_pt1 | contig 20393 bp, 22 predicted proteins | sample 322Cmetagenome_FD_202116 | JGI IMG/M metagenome (GOLD analysis project Ga0307408, IMG submission 202116) | Maize rhizosphere microbial communities from greenhouse at UC Davis, California, United States - 322HYB-C-3 | ecosystem: Host-associated > Plants > Roots > Rhizosphere > Soil | place... | reverse complement strand
CCCATGAGTTCGTCCACCCCACCGTCCAACACCGCCAAGCTGGACCGCATCCTCGCCGACGCCCAGCGCGACCGGGAGATGGGCTATCGCGACAAAGCCCTGAAAATGTACCCCCACGTCTGCGGCCGCTGCGCCCGTGAGTTTTCCGGCAAGCGCCTGAGCGAACTGACCGTTCACCACCGCGACCACAACCACGACAACAACCCACAGGACGGCTCCAACTGGGAGCTGCTGTGCTTGTATTGTCACGACAATGAGCACTCGCGCTATACCGACCAGCAATATTTTGGCGACGGTTCCCTGAGCACGCCGAAGATCGCCAAGGCGACCCACAACCCGTTCGCCGCGTTGGCGGGGTTGATGAAAAAAGACGAATAATCCAGCCATTGTGGCGAGGGGATTTATCCCCGCTGGGCTGCGCAGCAGCCCCAATATCTCATTGCCGCTGCGAGCTGTCAGACGTAACGCAGGGGGCCGCTACGCGACCCAGCGGGGATAAATCCCCTCGCCACAGGAATTCCTTGAGCGACACAAATCCAATGTGGGAGCGGGCTTGCTCGCGAAGGCGGTCGACCATGCCCCACACATCTCGAACCTGACCACCCTCCTCCATTCACCGTATAATCGCGCCTTTTCCCCAAAGGCACCCCGTCCGTGGCCAACAAACGCTACAGCTGCATCGGTCTGTTCAACCCCAAGTCGCCGGAAAACGTCGGTTCGGTCATGCGTGCCGCCGGCTGTTACGGCGTGGCGTCGGTGTTCTACACCGGCAAGCGCTATGAACGCGCCGCCGACTTCGTCACCGACACCAAGAAGGTCCATTACGACATTCCGCTGATCGGCATCGACGACTTGAAGAAGATCCTGCCCCTGGGCTGCGTGCCGGTGGCCGTCGAGCTCGTGGAAGGCGCCCGTCCGTTGCCCGAATACACCCATCCGGACCGAGCGCTGTACATCTTCGGCCCCGAGGACGGTTCGCTGGACAAAGACATCCGCGACTGGTGCGAAGACGTGATCTACATCCCCACCAACGGCTGCATGAACCTGGCGGCCACGGTCAATGTCGTGTTGTACGACCGCATGGCCAAAGGCAACAACACGCGCTCGGGTCCGCAATTCCGCTGACCGGCGGGAAATTCCATGGAACGACGGATTCGCTCTGGCAGTCAGCTTTATACAATTCCCCACACTGGAGACAGATCATGAGCGATAACAATCCGTTCGGGCCGGTGGATACCACCCCTTTCCAATCCCGCAGCCCGCAGAACGTGCACGGTTGGGAGCGCATCGGTTCATTGGCCGGTGGGGTCCTGATGATGGGCAAGGGCTTGCGCCGTGGCGGTGTGATCGGCCTGGCGCAACTGGCAATCGGTGGCATGGCCCTGGCTCGCGGCATCACCGGGCATTGTTCGGCGAAAAGCCTGCTGGAAAAAAATCGCCAACATCTGCATGACGCCCGCGCCCGCATCGAGCAGGCCGGCGACGAACTGAGCCGCATGAAGACCAATGCCGAGGCGGCGACTGGCACGGCTACAGTGACGGGGAATGATTCGTTGAGTTCACCTAGGGCTGGGCTCTGATTTTTGCAGTGCCGCTGATGCCCTCATCGCGAGCAAGCTCGCTCCCACATTGGATTTGTGGTGTTCACAAGAGCCCTGTGGGAGCGAGCTTGCTCCGGGCGGCGTTCCGACGAAAGCGGTATTAATGAAGTAACCGGGTATCCAACACTGTAGAGCCCTCACCCAGGATACTTTCGCTGAGCTGCACAAACTCCCCGGTATCCACCGTTTCCAGGCGCATCGCCCCTTGCAGCACGTCATCGAGGGAGCGCTTGTTGCGGGTCTTCAGGCGAATCTCCCGATCCAGTTCCTGCAGCAACAGCACCGCCTTGGCAACCATCGCCGGGCTCACCTGGTCGCCGCGCAAGGTCGTGACACCCTTGCTGTCCCGGGCGAGACGAGCATTCAGGGCCTGATAGCGCTCGTCGCTCATGCCGCCGGCGCGGCGCAACAGTTCGATGGCGTAGTACTCATTCAATCCTTCGCTGATCCAGTCACTGCGATCCTGATCGTTGATGCGCACCAGCATCTGCATCAACTCCCGCAACAACGGACTGCTGCCCCGTTCGCTGACCAACGGCGGGCGGCTGTGCAGGTAGATCGATTCGTGGCCCGCCAGGACGCCACGCCACATCGGATCCCCGGCGCCGACGATCAGCAGTTTGGCCGGATGACGCGGCACCACTGCCTGCACCTGCGGCCAGACAAACGTCAGCAGCGTCAGCACATCCATCCGCCGCATGCCCTGGCCCAGGGGCGAAGCCACTGTCACTTCGGTCTCGCCCAGGCGCGTGCGGCGACTGCCGAGTTTGCCGGCGAGCATCCAGCCCGTGGGGCGATCGAACAAGCGCGAGGGGTTATCGATACGAAAGCGTTGCTTGCCGATACGCGGCCAAGGCGTCTCGATGCTTTTCCAGCCGTTGGGCAGTTCGAACGCCAGGCGAGATACCAACTCGATGCCGTCCTGCTGGTCCAGCTTCGCCGGTGGCACCAGGTCATCGCCGCGCAGCAGCGCCCAGCTCGGCGTCATGCGGGTTTCGAAAGAGCCGTTCTTGCGCGATTCGCTGATGCGCACGCGGTAGGTCAGGCTCGCCTTGTCGGCGGCGGGACGCCAAACGCCCCGCGATGCCTTGCCAGGCGTGAGCTGCCATTGGCCGTCCGCCTTGAAATCGCTGTAGCGGCCTTCATCGCCCAAGTCAAAGTCCAGGCTGCGCACCGCCGAGCCCCGCGCGAGGGTCAGGCGCACTTCAGCCTGATCGCTCTGCGGCAACAGGTGAACGTGGTAATCCAGATCGACTTTCTGTGCTGCCCACAGCGGCCCGCACACCGCCAGCAGCCCCGCCGCCAGCAACCGTTTCAATCCTGCAGCCATGGGCGCTCCCTGGTGATGCGATGCCTTGTGTGTTCAGCCCGCGCGAAAGATCAGGTGATCTTCCCAGTCTTCTTCGGCCACGCTGCCTTCGGCCAGCATGCGCCCGGATTGGGAAATGCGTTCGTGGTGCACGGCGTCGCGATCACCACAGACCAGGTGGTGCCACAGCGGCAGGTCCTTGCCCTCGCTGACCAGGCGATAGCCGCAGGTCGGCGGCAGCCATTTGAACTGATCGGCCTTGCCCGGCGTGAGCTGGATGCAGTCGGGGACGAAGTCGCGGCGATGGGCGTAGTCGGTGCACTGGCAGGTTTTCAGGTCCAGCAATTTGCAGGCGATACGCGTGTAATAGACGGTGTTGTCATCTTCATCCTCGAGCTTTTGCAGGCAGCACAGGCCGCAGCCGTCGCACAGCGATTCCCACTCTTGTGGATCGAGCTGATCGAGGGTTTTGCGTATCCAGAACGGTTCGACTTTGGCGGCCATGGCTCAAGCATCAACATCATGTGGTGAAAAGGCCGACAGTCTAGTGCCGCGACCTCCCGAGGCCAAGCATTGGCGACGCTCGGTAGAAGGGACTTGTCAGGCCGGACGCCGGGACGTAGGTTGCTTGATCACGTTTCCGAACCCAGCCAAGGTGAGCCCATGAGCGCCAATTCCCGCATCGCCGATTACACCATCCATCCTCAATTCATCGAGCGCTGGTCGCCCCGCGCCTTCACTGGCGAGAGCATTGCCGAAGAAACCTTGCTGAGCTTTTTTGAAGCCGCGCGCTGGGCTCCTTCGGCGTACAACTCGCAACCGTGGCGCTTCCTGTACGCCCGTCGCGACACGCCGAACTGGGAGCGTTACCTGGGCCTGCTCAACGAGTTCAACCGTGGCTGGGCCCAACACGCCTCGGCCCTGGTGATCATCGCCTCGAAAACCACCTTCGCAGTGCCCGGCGCCACGGAAGAAACCCCGGCCCAGTGCCACACCTTCGACACGGGCGCGGCCTGGGGTCACCTGGCGTTGCAAGCGAGCCTCAGCGGCTGGCATACCCATGGCATGGCCGGCTTCGACCAGGAACTGACCCGCAAGGAATTGAAGATCCCGGACGGCTACGCCCTGCATGCCGCCGTGGCGATCGGCAAGCTGGGAGACAAATCGACGCTGGCCGACTATCTCCAGGCCCGCGAAGTCCCAAGCCCGCGCCGGCCGTTGAGTGAGTTGGTGGCCGAGGGTGATTTCACCCTGTAAAGCAGAGCTACGGTGCCTACTTAAGTGTGAAACCGAACCCGTGGCGAGGGAGCTTGCTCCCGCTCGGCTGCGCAGCAGTCGTAAAAATTCAGCCGTTGCCTGATGCATCTTGTTGAATGGTTTTGGGGCTGCTGCGCAGCCCAGCGGGAGCAAGCTCCCTCGCCACAATGGCTCATAAGCCTTTAGGAAAGTTGGGCTTCAGTAACCTCGGGCGAAATCCACTTCCCCACGCAGCGCTTCACCAGCCTGGTAGGCGCGCAGGTTTTCCAGGAACAACTGCACCATCATCGGCGGCGAGGTTGGTGCCGAGCTGTGGCCGGTCAACAGCAGGCCCCAGGCCGTCCAGAACGGATGACGCTGCGGCAACGGCTCCTGGCGACACACGTCGATCACCGCGCCGGCCAGATGCCCTTCCTTCAAGGCTTGCACCAGGTCCGCGTCCACAACCGCCACGCCACGGCCGACGTTGATGAACAACCCGCTGGGCTTGAATTGCTTGAACAGCGCCGCGTCGTAGATGTCATGGGTATCCGGCGTATTCGGCAGCAGGTTGATCACGTAGTCCGCTTCGCCCACCAGGCGCGGCAAGTCCTTCAGCGCCCCCACCTCGATAAACGGCGCCAACTCACGGGCTTCACTGGCGATGCCGTACAACTGCACGCCAAACGGCACCAGGAATTGCGCCACCCGCTGGCCGATATCGCCAGTGCCGACGATCAACACCTTGCGCCCCGCCAGGCTTTGCCCTTGGCGGTTGTCCCACTTGCGCTCCACCTGGCTGACCAACCGCGCCAGGACTTCGCGTTCATGCCCCAACATGTAGGTGAGCACATATTCGGCCATCACCTGGCCGAATATGCCGACTGCGCGGGTCAAGCGATAATCGCGCGTCAGGCCCTCGGCCAGCAGCGGCGTGATGCCCGCCCAGGTCGATTGCAACCAACGGGGCCGGTGACCTTGACGCAACAGGGTCGCCAACAGGTCAGGCTGGCCGAGCCAGACCGGGCAGTCAGTGGCTAGCCGCGACAGCTCGGCGGAATCGCCGCTGGTCAGCACCTCGATGTCGGGTGCAGCCTGACGCAAGAGCTGGGCATAGACCGCGTGGTCGTGTTCGGCAATCAGAACGCGCATGAATCAAACCTTTCCAAACAGTGCAGACGGCCGCTGACAGAGTGTTGCTCCATCCATGCGGCCCATCGCCAATAATCATTTCAATATTCAAGAGGCCCCAGGACGGGCGCCCCGAAGTATCAGACCGGGTCGTTGCGTCGCAGCAACTCTTCGGGCAGATGCTCGATGTACTCGTCTTCAGCCGGAGGCATCTGCAAGTGATAGCCCTGGGTGTCGAGGTTTTCCAGCACCTTGTTGATGTCCTCCCGGGACAGTTGCCGCTCCGGGCTCAATACCAGGTCGAAGGCATGGATGGCCTTGCCGAACGCGGCCATCAACGGCTCGGGCACGCGGGCCAATGCCTCGCTCTTGAGCACGTAGAGGTACATTTCGTTTTTCTTCGAGCTGCGGTAGATGGAGCAGATACGTTTCAAGGCTGTTCTCCGGCGGTGGCCAGGCTGTCGAGCAATGCCTGGCCCATCAACTCGCGGCGCCAGCCACGCAGCGAATCGGGCAATTGGTAAGGCCCCTCGGGAAAGCCGCTCTTGATCAGGGCCTCGAGGGTTTTCTTGCGCAGCATCAGTTCCGGGGCAATGCCCAGGCGCTCGGCTTCAGCCTGCCCCAGCGCCTTGAGCCGCTTGACCAGCGCCGAGGCCTCGATCGGCAGCGGTTCGGGCACTGCGGCCGGCCATTGTTCAGGTGGCACGCTGCCCGCACGCTTGATCAGGTCGAGCAGGAATTCACCGTCCTGGCGTACGGTACGCGGGTGCATGTCTTCGATCTTCGCCAGCGCACCGAGGTTATCCGGCTGCGTGCGGGCCAGGGGCCATAGCGAATGCTCGCGAATGATGCGGTTGCGCGGCAGGTCACGGGCGCGCGCCTCGCGCTCACGCCAGGCGCACAGCTCGCGCAGCACGGCCAATTGCGCCCGGGACAGTTTCCAGGCCAGCTTGGCCTCGCGGTACACCTCGTACGGGTCGACCTCGCGGCGCAGGTTGGCCACCAGTTCGGCGCCATCCTCCAGGACCCAGCTGTATTTTTCGTCGGACAGCTTCGGCCGCAGTTGTACGAAAACTTCCGCAAGATGCACGGCATCCTCGGCGGCATAGCTGATCTGGGTTTCGGACAAGGGCCGCTGCAACCAGTCGGAACGGGTCTCGCCCTTGGGTAATTCGATGCCCAGCACTTCCTGCACCAACCGCGAATAACCCATGGAGAAACCCAGGTTCAGGTAGGCGGCGGCCAATTGCGTGTCGAACAGCGGCGCGGGCAGGCTGCCTGTCAGGCGTAGCAAGACTTCAAGGTCTTCGCTGCAGGCGTGCAATACCTTGAGCACCGCCGGGTTTTCCAGCAGCGCGGCCAAGGGCTTCCAATCGTCGATGGTCAAGGGGTCGATCAGGTACGCACTTTTGCCATCACCGATCTGCAGCAGGCCGGCAATGGGATAAAAGGTGTCGACCCGCATGAATTCGGTGTCGAGGGCGACGAACGGCAACTGTTGCCATTCGGCGCAAAACCGACCGAGGCTATCGTTGTCGCGAATCCAATGAATATCGATGGCCACACGGCTCTCCCTTGAAGAATGGCGCGCAGTATATATCGCCGTCGGCGATTGCGAGCATCTACGGAGCAAGAGCTTGAGAGAAATCGCCTGCGCAAACGCAAGAATAGTCCTACATCTGCAGTTATCCGGCCTTACGTAATACATACACCCGTTTAAACGCCAGGCCGGGCAGGAAATCCTGATGCCACACCACGCTGAAACCGGCCGCGAGAAACTCGGCTTCGACGCAGGCCTTGTCGGTGAGGTTTCGTTGTGAGGCGTGGCCGAGCTTGAGGCGTCCCTCGACCTGCACTGACACGATCACCGTGTCCCGGCTGACCCGGTGGAATTCCCGCAGCAAAGCCAGGCGATGTTCGCTGGCCTGGATGTGCATAAACAATTGCAGACAAAAAATGCAATCCACCGCGTTCGCCGACAGCCCAAGGGTGAACGCCGAGCTGGGAAAAGTCTTGATCCGCTGGAGCAGCGCACCGCCATGGTGGCTGCGGGCATGATCGAGCGTATCCGGCGACGGGTCCGCCGCCAGGATCACCCGGTTGGCATGTTCGCCCAACACCGGCCAGAACCGCCCAGCCCCACACGCGACGTCCAGTACCAACCCAGGCTCACCGGCCACCTTCAAGGCGTTGCGTACCAGTTGCTCATCACGCCAGAAAGTCAGCCGCAGCCGCCGAGGCGTCGGCTGACAGCAGATTTGCGCATGCTCCTGGTCATGCTGCCTGGCGAACTCAAGCTCGACGGTGGAGGGGGATTGCCCGGGCATACTCTCGGCTCACGGAAAAGGTTGGACGACAGGTTAAACAGGGCTACGTGAAAAAAAGGTGTAGGAAGATTATTCCCTGGCCAACACCCCATCGATCACTGCGCTGCGGCAACTGGCGAACATGTCCAAGTCCTGGTTGTAGACCTTGCTGTTGACTTCCAGCAGCCCGAGCATCGAATGAAACAGGTTGTCCTGGCTCAAGGGTTTGTCCCGACTCATTTGCAGGCAATGCGTATCGACCGCGAAGGACTTCTGATAACTGTCGGAAAACCAGGCCAGCATTGCCACATGCTTCTGCTGCTCAGGGGCCAGCATGTAGGGCGTGCCATGGAGGAACAGGTTGTATTCGCCCAGGGACTCGCCGTGGTCCGACAGGTACAGCATGGCGGTGTCGACCTTGTCCTGGTTGGCTCGCAGCAAATCGATCAACATCGACAGCACGTGATCGGTGTATACCAAGGTGTTGTCGTAGCCGTTGACAATGCTCTCGCGGCTGCAATTGTTCAGCGCATTGCTTTCGCACACCGGGGTGAAATGCTCGTATTCCTTCGGGTAGCGCTTGAAATATTCCGGCCCATGACTGCCCATCTGGTGCAACACCAGCACGGTGTCCTTATCGAGGGTGTCGATGAAATGTTGCAAGCCCTGGAGCAGGATTTCGTCGCGGCACTCGCTATTGGCGCACAGGGACGGATCCTTGAGATTACTGACGTCCTGCAACGTGACCCGATCGCAGGTGCCTTTGCAGCCGGACTGATTGTCCCGCCAGATCACGTCCAGCCCAGCGCGCTTGAGCACGTCCAGCAGACCCTCTTCATTCTTGGCCTTGCTGGCGTCGTAGTTCTTGCGGCCCATGTTGGAAAACATGCACGGCACTGACACGGCCGTCTCGGTCCCGCAGGAATGCACGTCGGTGAAAGCGATCAGGCCGGCCTCCTTGTCCAGTTGCGGCGTGGTGTCGCGGTGATAGCCGAGAATGCCGAAGTTCTCGGCGCGAGCGCTTTCCCCGACCACCAGGACAGTGAGTGATTTTCGTGCATGGGTTTGCCAGGCCGGGTTGCGGCTAGCATCCTCGCCCAACGTGATGAACGGTTGCTTGGCCGACGCGACTTGCTCGCGCAAATAGCCGAACGACGCCCCGATGTAGTTGCTCGGCACCACCATCAGATGCAGTTCATGGTGGTTGCGAAACAACGAAGACAGCCCTTGATAGTTGATCATGGCCACCGCGCCGAGCACCGCAACCGAGGCCACCCCGACCAGCAACTTGCTCAACAACTCCCTCGGCCAGCGGCGATAACTAATCGGCGTCTTGAACAATAACCAGGAAGGCAAGACACCTAACAAACCGATGTAGACGAACAACTTCAACGACAATAGATCGCGAACTTCCGTGGCATTGGTTTCGGCGAAATTTCGCAACATGCCGGCATCCATCAAGACCCCGTACTGGGCCATGAAATACGCCACGCCCGCGCTGATCATGAATAACAACATCAACAACGGCTTGAGCACCGGGCGGAACGCCAACAACGTCAACACCAGGTTGAACGCGCAGAACACGATGACGGCAAATGCCAGGCACAGCAGCAGGCCGCGGCCATCCGCCGCAGTAATCACAAGCAGGTGTTGCCAGAGAATAAAGTTGAAGCCCACTAACAAAAAGGCACTGGCGACCAGCGTCACCCACTCGGGGCGCACGGCTTTAATAGTCAGCATGATGGTTGGAGGCTTCCTGAAGTTGCTCTTTTAAAAGAAAGTGCCGCAGGCAAATGTGAAAAATTCATTTCCTACGGCAACACAAACTTTAGGCAGCCCACCATCAATTTTTCGTGAAAAAGTTGCCAGTAAATAATTATTTAAGGAACGTTCTAAAAACCGTCGTCAGGCTTGGTTCAGATACCAGCGCCAATCTTGCTCGCCTACCTCCCCCATGAATTGACGATATTCGGCGCGTTTGACCGCCAGGTAGACACCGAGAAACTCGCCACCAAACGCTTCTCGTGCCCACGGCGAGGCCTCAAGCGCATTCAAGGCTGTAAGCCAGTCGGTGGGCAGCAACTCGGTCGCCTGGGCGTAACCATTGCCTTCGACTGGCGCGCCGGGATCACGCTGTTGCCGTATGCCGCGGTGAATCCCGGCCAATATCGCGGCGGCGGCCAGATAAGGGTTGGCATCGGCGCCGCAGACGCGGTGCTCGATGTGTCGCGAGAACGCCGGGCCGCCAGGCACCCTCAGGCTGACGGTGCGATTGTCCACGCCCCAGGTCGGTGCCAGTGGCGCATAGCTGTTGCTCTGGAATCGACGGTAGGAGTTGGCGTTAGGGCAGAACATCAAGAGCGAATCCAGCAGCGTATCGAGCATTCCCCCTACCGCGTGACGCAGCAGCAGCGTGCCGTCGGCGGCTTCGCTGGCAAACAGGTTGCGCCCGTCCCGGTCCGCCAGGCTGACGTGCATGTGCATGCCGGAGCCCGCCAGATGCTCGAATGGCTTGGCCATGAAACACGCCGCCATGCCGTGTTTATGCGCCACGCCCTTGACCAGGCGCTTGTAGCGCACCGCCTCATCCATGGCTTGCAAGGCATCGGTGCGGTGTTCAAGCGTGATTTCGACCTGCCCCGGTGCGTATTCCGAAATAGCGGTTCGGGCCGGAATGCCTTGCAGTTTGCAAGCGGCATACAGGTCGGCCAGGAACGGCTCGATCTGCTCCAGCTCGCGCAAACCATAGACTTGTGTGGCCCGTGGCCTGCCACCGTCAGCGTCACGCGCCGGTTGCGGTCGGCCTTGGCTGTCGCGCTGGGCATCCAACAGGTAAAACTCCAGCTCCGCCGCCATCACCGGGTAATAACCGTCGGCCTGCAAGGCGTCGATCACCCGGCTGAGCAGAAGGCGCGGGTCGGCGACGGCCGCAGGCATTCCTTCCTCGGGATGCATGCCGACCTGCACGGCGGCGGTGGGAATCAACCGCCACGGCATGCGTTGCAAGCTGCCGTTTAGGGGGTAGGCACGGCAATCGATGTCGCCGACATCCCACACCAACCCGGAGTTTTCGACGTCGTCGCCATTGAGGGTCAGCCCGAGCATCGTACTGGGCAGCGGTCGACCGTTTTCGTAGACCGCCAGCAGCTCGTCCCGGTGCAATAACTTGCCCCGTGGCACGCCGTTGTTATCAAGGATGAACAGTTCGAAGAGCTCGACATCAGGGTTCTGATCGAGAAACGCCCGGGCGTGTTGCACGGGCGCGAATGCATTTTTGGCAAGGCTCATGAGAAGGCTCGTATTTCCATGTCGGACGGGCGACCAGGCTCCGTCGGTCTGTGCTCGTCGGCGACGAACACAGTGTTTGATCAACAGGAAACACGGGAATCCGGAGGACGCGCGTGACGACAATGCCACAAGGCCCAGAAGGCCAGCTCGGACGGCAGCGCACTGAGGAATGGAGGTATGACGGGCGTAGTCCTGCCGAGCGGATCGACCGCGGCGGATGAAAGGTATCGGAGCACCAAGGGCCAACCGTTCATGAGCGCATCACAGGGACAGTATCCGGCAAGCGTCCCACGGCCTCCACGGACCCTTAAACCTGGATTTGATGGAGCTTGGATCAGGGCGAGCTAAACATAAGCAAACGAATGACGCCGTGGGCAACATTTTCCTCTTCCTCTCGTTCCGCTAGGATCATCCGCCTGGTTTGCGCAAGATCCGCGCAAGGACACTGCGAGACAGAACGGATGCTGAACAGTAACGCCCTCAGAAAGCTCGACATGCAGGACCTCATGGTGTTTAGCGCCGTGTATGAACAAGGCAGCGTCACCGGCGTGTCCGAAGCATTGTGTGTCAGTCAGTCGACCGTCAGTTATTGCCTGAAGAAACTGCGTGCCTGTTTCGAAGATGAACTGTTTATCAACAGCCGTACCGGCATGCGCCCGACCTATAAAGCCGAGGGGATGTACGAGCATGTGCGCGCCATCCTGCAGCGAATCAACCAGTGTCATGCCGGGTCGCCAACCTTCGATCCAAGGCGTCAGGCCATCACCTTCGATATTTGCGCCCCCGAATACTTCGAACAACTGATCCTGCCGCGACTGCTGCGGGGTTTCGATCACGCCGAGTTGCCGGTGACGGTGAACGTGAGCAGGCTCGAAACGGACATTCCCGTCGAAGCCCTGCGCAATGGCAGCCTGGACCTGGTGATCTGCTTCGGCCCGAATTTCCACAGCAATCATGCCGATCTGAAATCCAGGCCACTGCTGGACGACGATCTGGTCTGTGTCGTGGATAAACGGGCCGCACCGCCGCTGAATCTAGAGACATTCCTACAGCGCCGGCACGTTTTTCCGACACCCTGGGCTTCGTCCAGCAACATGATCGACGGCTGGCTGGCGATGCAGGCGCAGCAACGCCAGATCGCGGCGCGCGCCAACAGTTACGGCGCGGCGCTGAAGATGATCGCGGGTACCGATTTCATCCTCACCCTGCCCCGCCGCATCCAGCAACTGCTCGCCATTGACGCGGGTTTTCATCACTACGACGCGCCTGAAGGCTTGCCTGGTTTTACCCTGGACATGCAATGGAGCCTGGGCGCCGATCAGGACAGCGCCAACATCTGGTTGCGTGAGCAGGTCATCGAGGCTTGCCTTGGGCACTGAAGCTTAAAGACCGATGGCAGCCTTGGCATAAGGGCCACGATCAATGTCGAGGAGTTCCACGCACAACTGCACACTGACACCGGCGGGCCAAGGTCCCAGATCCTGGAGCACCGCCAGCAGATTGTCGGCCAACTGTTTCTTGATCTCCGCCGAGCGGCCACTGAGCAAGGCCAGTTTCAAATGCACGAACCCGCGCTCGCCGATGCCGGTGCCGACCCGAAATGTATCGATCTTCACCGCACGGCTCTTGATGTCGTGCTCAGCCGCGAACTGACCGGAGGCCACCAGCGCGTTGTTCAGGCGCAGCAGTGCGACATCGGCGTTCAGCTCGGTCAGGTTGGCGGTGTATTCCATGTGCAGGTGAGGCATGTGTTTCGACTCCGATTCGAAAAAGCGAGGGTGGGGTGACAGCTGTCGCAACGATACCTCGACTGGCTCAGGTCAGGCAGGTTTTGTTTCGCCTGCCAGCGGCATCCGTTCGCTCATGAACGCCTCCAACCGCGACCTCAGCCACCGCTCGGCCGGGTCATTGTCGACGTGGCTCAACCAAACCATGGACAAATCCACCGTCGGCGTCTCGAAGGGAAAAGGTTCACAGAACAATTGGCCGGACGCGGCCATGGCCGTGGCGGTGTAGTCCGGCAGGCTGGCGATCAGATCAGTGCCGGCCAGCAACGCCAGCAAGGCGCTGTACTGTGGCACCGACAAAACCACGTGGCGCTTGCGACCGATTTCGGCCAGCCATTCGTCAGCCAGGCCGGCAATGTTGGCCGTATGGGACACCAGCACCTGTGGCCGCGCGCAGTATTCATCCAGGGTTAGCGGTGTTTCCGAGGCATCGGCCCGCAGCACGCGGGCCCGGATGTGCCGCAGCAGCTTGCGTTTGGCATTGGCCGGCAGCCCTCGGGTCTGACTGATGCCAACCGTGATGTCGCCTGAGGCAAGCAAGTCGGGAATGCGCCAGTAATCGACGTGCTGCACCACGAACACGACGTTGGGTGCTTCCTGGCGCAGGCTGCGCAACAGCGGCGGTAGCAGGCCGAATTCCACGTCGTCCGACAGGCCGATGCGGAATGTCATGGTGCTGTTGGCGGGGTCGAAATCATGGGACAGACTCAGCGCCACCGACAGTGAGTCCAGAGCCGGCGACAGGTGCTGGATGATTTCCTCGGCCCGCGCCGTCGGCTCCATGCGGTGCCCGACGCGGATGAACAACGGGTCGTTGAACATCGCCCTGAGGCGATTGAGGGCCGAGCTGATGGTCGGTTGGCCAAGGAACAGTTTTTCCGCAGCCCGCGTCACGTTACGCTCGAGCATCAGCGTTTCAAAAACCACCATCAGGTTGATGTCGGCCTTGCGCAATTCGTTGCGGTTCATCCATTGCTCCTGGTTCCAGTCGGTGAGGCAGGCGCTGCAATTTTCTGAAATATCTCACAATCATTGGAAACGTATTCCCATTAGCGAAAATTATCAGCTTGGCTAGGCTTGCGACGACATGTACAGAACATGTCCTGAACGAATAAATCGCATGGAGCGAACCGATGTATTTTGAAATCTATCGACAGACCCGAGGAACCCCAAGCACCGGACAAGGCCAGTGGCGCTGGCGCTTGAGGGCCGGCAATCATGAAACCCTCGCCAGCGGTGAATCCTACGTGAACAAGGCTGACTGCCTGCACGTCATCGGGTTGATCAAGAGCGCGCACGGCGAGACACCTGTAAAAGAAATCTGAAGCCGTCCACGGGCCGACCATCCTGAAGTATCGTATGCAGCGAACAGCGAGAGGTCGCGCCCATGGCTCAATCGAATAACCGTAGCGACTGGCTGGTGCGTGCGCCTGAATCGGGGAAACTGGAGCGCATCGAGGCCTATTTCAGTGGTCACGGCTACAGCGCCCACCGGCATGACACCTACGCCATCGGCTTCACCCTGTCCGGCGTCCAGAGCTTCAACTACCGGCACAGTAAACGTCATAGCCAGCCTGGTGGAACCATCGTGCTGCACCCCGATGAGGTTCATGACGGCGAAGCAGGCACCCGCGATGGCTTTCATTACCGGATGTCCTACATCGAACCGTCCCTGATCCAGCAAGTGCTGGGTGGCAGGCCTTTGCCCTTCATCGAGGGCGGACTGTCGAACGATCCCCGGCTCAACATCGCGACCCGCAGGTTGCTCAATACACTGGAGCATCGCCTCGACCCACTGGAGGAAGACGACGCCATCTATGATGTGGCCCAGGCGCTCGCCGTCGCGGCGGGTCGCCGACGCGGACGCCGGCTGCTGGACTACCCCGCAGCGGAGCGTGCGCGCCTGTTCATCCATGATGCCCTTGGCCAGCCGATTACCCTGGACGATCTGGTCGAGGCCAGCGGCCGGGATCGCTGGAGCCTGTCACGGGATTTCCGCGCCCTGTACGGCACCAGCCCCTATCGCTACATCACCCAGCGCCGATTGAACGAAGCCCGGCGCCTGGTATTGCAGGGCCTGCCATTGAGCGAAGCAGCCCTGGCCTGTGGTTTTTTCGACCAGAGCCACATGACCCGGCTGCACACCCAGGCCTTCGGCATTTCACCGGCGCGCTGGCTGAAAATGCTGCGCTGAAGCCCCTGGGTCACCCTGCAAAAGCTGCACGATCATCCAATACCCGCCCTGCCCCAGGCCGTAACGTAGTGCTCATCTTTTCCAGTTGAGGAGCATGCCCCGATGAATCAGTACTCCCCCATTAACTTCGCTCAGAAATACGCGCTGTTCGCCGAGCAATGGGCGCCCAAAGTCATCGCCGAAATGAACGACTACCAGTTCAAGATCGCCCGGCTCGAAGGCGATTTCATCTGGCACACCCACGCCGATACCGATGAAACCTTCATCGTGCTGGACGGTGAGCTGCGTATCGATTTTCGCGACGGCGCCGTCATGATTGGCCCGGGCGAGATGTATGTCGTCAAGAAAGGCGTCGAGCACAAACCGAGTGCCGAGCGGGAAGTGAAACTCTTGTTGATCGAGCCTCGCGGCGTCATCAATACCGGTGAAGAAACCAACGAGCGAACGGCGGTCAATGACGTCTGGATCTGACCGGGCCTGGCTCAGTCGTACTCCGCCTCCTGATGATCACCGAGCAGCCGCCGCTGGCGAGGCGTCGCGGCGGCGAGCACGACGGGATTGAACTGCCAGTGCAGATAGGGCGAGAACTTTTGCGCGACCATCCGTCGACCGTAATGCACCTGGAGCATGTACCGTGTGCGGTCGACGGTCCGGTTGTCGCTGCCGGCGTGCCATAACTCGCTGCGCAGTACCAGAACATCGCCCGCCCGACACAACACTGGCTGCGCCGGACGCCCATGCCACTGCGTCTCACCCGCCGCTGGTGCACGGCCCGCCTTGTGGCTGCCGGGAATCACCTGTGTCGGGCTCAGGTCAGCGTCGATGTCATCGAGGTAAAACTGCGCGGTGAACACCTGCATCGGCAGTTCAAAACCGGGATCAGCCAACAGGGCCGGCGGCAGCTCCATCGGCAGGTAATCCAGATGCAATGGCGCGCCGACAAAACCGGGATGGCAGCGCCAGGCCGTCTGGCCGATGATGTGGCAATCGTCGCCCAAAGCCGCTTCGGCGAGTTCGATCACCCCGCTCACTTCCAAATACGGCAACCAGAACGGATCCCGATTGAACACGCATTTGTAATGATCGATGACGCCGCTGTAATCCCAATGTTGGGGTTTCAGCTGGTCGATAGTACGACGCACGTCAGCGACTTGCGCGGCATCCAACACGCCGGGCATCAGGACAAAACCGTCCTGATGCAGGGCTCGCAGGAGGTCGTCAGTCGACACGACACCACCTGCTTCAGGTGCGGAAGCGGCCGGTCAGCTCTGCGAGGTTTCTCGACAGGCTGGAAAGCTGCTGGCTGGCGTGCATGCTCTGGGCGGAATTGGCCGCCGCTTCGTTGGACAGATCACGGATGTCGGAAATATTGCGGGCTATTTCCTCGGTGACGCTGCTTTGCTCTTCACAGGCGTTGGCGATTTGCGCGGCCATGTCGTTGATTCGCTGGATCGAACCACCTGTGCCGCTGAGGACCTGGTCGACACCCGCGGCGCGCTCAACACTGTCGCGAGCCTTGCTACTGCCGACCTGCATCGCTTGCACAGCCTTGGCGACACCGCTCTGCAACCGCTCGATGCGAACCTGGATGTCCTTGGTCGAGTCCTGGGTACGAGCCGCGAGCGCCCTCACCTCATCGGCCACAACGGCAAACCCACGGCCCTGCTCACCGGCCCGTGCGGCTTCGATTGCAGCGTTCAGTGCCAACAGGTTGGTCTGCTCGGCAATGCCACGAATCACTTCGAGCACAGCACCGATGCTGGAAGTTTCCTGGGCCAACGCCTCGATCGTGCCCGAGGCGCTTTCGACTTCCTGGGCCAACTGGCGGATCGAATCGATGGTGCTGCTGACGACTGCGGTGCCGTCGCGAGACTGACTGCTCGCCTGTTGCGCGGCGTCCGAGGCGCTTACTGCATTATGCGCAACCTCATGCACGGCGGCGCTCATCTGGGTGGCAGCGGTACTGACTTGATCCAGTGCCGCGTGTTCGCTGCTGATCAGCCGATCATTCGTCGCAGCCATATCGGCCATGGCGCGCGCAGCGGCATCGACCTCCCCGGTCACTCGGCCCACTTCGGCAATCAGCGGTTGCAGCTTGTCGAGAAAACGGTTGAACGCACTGCCGAGCTGGCCCAACTCATCAGCCGAACGGACTTCGAGACGGCCTTTCAGATCGCCGCCGCCCTCGGCGATCTGTTCGACCCGGTGCAGCAAGCGACGCATCGGACGCAACACCACCATCGGCAAAGTCACGATCAGCAGGACGCAACCGAGCAGACCGACCAACAGAATCCCTCCCTGCTGCAGGCCCACGGCTTGTCCGTGATCGATCGCCGCCTGGCCTTCCCGTTGCGATGCCTCATCTTCCAGCTCACCGAGTTTGTCGATGGCATCGCGCATGGTGTTGAACTTGCTCTCGCCATCACCAAAACTCAGCGCACTGGCCGCCTGCGGATTGCTCGCGGCTTGCTCAACGATCTGCCGCGAAATTTGCGACCACTGGGCAAAGCGGTCATTGAACTGACCGACCAGCGCCTGCGCCTCGGCACCCGGCTGCATCGCCGCGTATTTTTGCACGCGGTCGTATGCTTGCTTCAGATTGTCCCTGTGGCTGGCCCGCAGCGCCTCGACATGAGTCCCCGCCCCGTCGCCCAGCAAGCTCCGTTCGGCAACGAACGCCTGGTACAGGTCGCGATCCGCATTGAGCAACAGGCTGATGGCCGGCAGATAACGCTTGGTCAACTGCGTGCTGGACTCCGTCACCTGGCCGATCCCACGCATGCCCGCGCCCCCCATCAGCACCAGCAATACAGCCAGGAACACCATCGGGAGGGTGATTTTCCAGCGAAAGCCCAAGTCGGCGAAGAACCGCAGCATGGTGTCATTCCTTACACAGGGGGATTACCTGCCTATCGGCAGCCTTGTCTTGAGCTATAGACCATTAGTCCAATTGTTACAAAGCTTTGGGTATGGGGAAGACTGTGGTTAGGCAGGTCGCGGAGGGATTGGACCGGGTGAAAATGATCGGAGGGACATCAGTGTTTTGGGGAAATTTTCTGACATTTTCCGCCCACATAATTCTAGGAATGTTCTTACGCATCGTCTGATTGATGATTTTAACGGTAAGCCTTTATAGTCCGAGGCGTCGTTCGTAAGAGCGGCTTGGGTTTGGCGACTCGATTACAAATGGTAAGAAGGCCTTCAATCAAACGGAGTTTGAAATGAACAGATACATGGCTCTTACTTAGTAACGCCGACGATCAACCCCTTTTAGTCGATACCTCCGCACCGTTGCACATCTTGCTCGACACGGCGGGCTATAGAATCCGCGCTGTCACCCAGCTTTTAGAGAACCTCGCAATGCGAGGGGACATTCCGAGCGACTCAGTGGTCCTCCAGGACTTTGCACAGCTGTGCTGCATCTCCTTGAGGGATGGTTGCGACGTGCTCGATGTCATTGCCCGACGCTTGGATGCAGAGCCTGCTAGTTCAAAGGGCTCTCACGGGTAACACCAATTAGAAAGTGGATGCCACGAGGAAACACACAAACCGTGGCGAGGGAGCTTGCTCCCGCTGGGCGCGAAGCGGCCCTGTTTTTGGCGCTGCTACGCAGCCCAGCGGGAGCAAGCTCCTCGCCACAGGATGATTACCCGGCTTCATATCGCTTAGCTGACTGGCATTACTCTCACGGGACCCATCTCGTCGAAACGAGCATGGCTCGATGAACCGGAACCCTCCGCTTTGCCCGAACTTGATTAATCACACAAGCTGATCAGCATGAATATACACACCCCGGAGGCTCCGATGGCTACCAAAAAAGTCAAGAAAACGCGCAGGAAAGTCACTCACGAAGAGCTGACTTTTCTTGACGTTCGACAAGCTGCGCGTGATGGTCAGAACGTGTTCGATAAATTTGTGATCACTAGCAAGCTTGCTACTAAAAAGTAGTTCTGGATGCCAACCGTTAAATTCGCGCCCCTTTTGAAGAAGCGAGAGCCGTAAATTTTGCCGCACACGTTTATAACTACGAAGTGTACGGCGAGATACCGGTCATCTTTGACAACAAAATCGTGATCTATCCCCCACGGCGCATCATAGGTCAGACAATCCCTGCCCCGAAACTCACGCTCGCGGTACTGTCGCGTAATCCATAACGCTACGCTCCCGTACGCCACAAAACCCCAGAAACGAAAAAGCCCAGCGGATACGCCGGGCTTTTATGGGGAACGGATGATTTTATTTTTCCTCCGTTCCTGTCGTAGAATTTCCATATTCCAAGACGTCGCAAGCCGCGATGAGGTCGGTGTAGGAATTAGGCATTTTTCCGTTTAGGAGCATTGCGGTAAAAACTGCATACACATCATTTTTATCACCATCCTTCCTCAACGTTCTCTCATCATTGAGCCACGCATAGATGATGGTCATCGGCGCCTCGGATCTGAACTGAAAAAACAGGCGATACCGTGGAGGTATCCCTTGCTTCTTCACTCGAAACCAATGCTTAAAGTCACGCCCTAGCGTATTCCCCTGACGATAGCAGGGGTGGGTCGGATCGGACGGAACATTGATTAGGATATTCGCGCTCACCGCATCGAAAAGCTTGTAGACCGGAAGGTGGTGAAAGCCTTCCGGGTCCTTAGCCATCGCCCTCTCAACAGCGGCAGTGATTTCTTCGAGGCGCGCAATAAATAACGGGTGAGCATAAAGTGCCCACCCGTTTTCGATATGAATCGTGCTTTCAGTCACGCTTAGCCTTCTTGAAGCTCGCGACGACGATTATCGTCCGCCTGATTGCGAATTGCTTGAATTCGCTGCAGCAGGCCGCGAGGGATAGGCTGGATACCTTCAGGATTTTCCTTGATATCCCTGTCAAGCAGATCAAGGAACTCGATACCTGCTTGAATCTCCGCCTTTCTGTCGGTAAACGAGACGACATTGCCTTTAGACATGACCTCTCTCCATTGCAAATTTTCCTGCACTTTCAACAGGACATGGCCTGAACGCTTCATGGCGAGCATGGCCTAACGGGGCATTTCCGTGCCCTCTGTAGGATCACTGTAGATCACTATGGTTCACGAGGAGTGCATTTAACACCATCAAAGCCGAATAAAGGAAGCCTGATGATGTAACAGATGGCGAAGCCCGTTCGAATGACCAGACAAGGCGAAAATGTCATATCAGACGTCGACTTGCGTGCCTCTGTGCCGCAAGACAAGTCTCGCACGATCAAGCCGTGGCCCATCGAATACACTTGTTTTCTGACGGGCGGCTATACCACCTGTGCAACAGAAAAGACCAAGGCGGTGTCTGGGCGGAGTCGAGGAAGATTCCAGCATGGTTGGGGAATGACATCCACCCTCATTCCCCCAAATACAAAAAACCCCGAGGCGATTAAGCGCTCGGGGCCTTTAAATATGGCGGAGAGATAGGGATTTGAACCCTAGGTACTGTCGCCAGTACAACGGATTTCGAATCCGTCCCGTTCGGCCACTCCGGCATCTCTCCAGTGGCGCGCATCATACCAGCACATTCGCCGGAAGC
>Ga0307408_100001124_pt1 | contig 20398 bp, 18 predicted proteins | sample 322Cmetagenome_FD_202116 | JGI IMG/M metagenome (GOLD analysis project Ga0307408, IMG submission 202116) | Maize rhizosphere microbial communities from greenhouse at UC Davis, California, United States - 322HYB-C-3 | ecosystem: Host-associated > Plants > Roots > Rhizosphere > Soil | place... | reverse complement strand
AGTTTCTGCCTGGCGGCAGCAATGGCCAACACGACGGCAGGCAGAAGCTGCCATCTTCCAGTACATCAACGGCTTCTACAACACCCGCCGCCGCCATTCATATCTAGGCGGCATCAGCCCGCTCGCGTTCGAGGCCAAGGTGGCGTAATGAGATAGGTGACCGGCGCAAAACCGTTACAAGTCCAGTCTGCTCGCTGACCGCGATCCGCCGGCACGCCTCGGCAGTCGAGGCTCCCTGCGCCAGCACAATCTCAACTTCACGCAGCTTGCCGATGATCTCTTCCGGCTTGTGCTTCTTGCTCGGCATTCAATGTCCCTTTCATGGTCCAGACTATCATAGTCTCTGGGCCACTCAGCGGGGGGCAGATCACAAGATCGTGGATTCCATCATGGTGCCATGATCGGGGGTTTCCGTACGCCATCGCACCGATCCCACCGGCCGCTCCAGCAACCGGCGAACCTGCGGCGGCCTGTCCAGCAAGGCTTCTACCTCACCGGAAAGCCCACGCTCTACCTCGGTCAGCCGAGAGCGCTGCCTAAGATAGTCATCCCAGGTCGGCAGATGGTATCGTTCGATCCAGACATCAGCGCTCGCGACGTCCCGGGAAATGGACCAGTTGAACGCGCCGTTACGCTGCCGCACCCGACGGAAGGGAGTGATCGCATTGTAGAATTCTCGCGCTCGTTCATGCGATACCTGATACTCGATCTCGACCGCGATGGGGCCGCTCTTGCCAGACAGAGCAAGCACGACCGTGGGCTCGGACGGGATAGCCTTGGCTGGCGACTGATCCGATATACGATCCGGCATGGGCATGAGCCTCCCGGACGCCGCAAGGAGACAGAGCATCAGGCCCGAACCGGCGAATGCGATGAGCAGTCCATGTCCCTGTGCGATACTGCCCCACAGCCAGCTTCCCAGCGCTATCCCGCCACTGGCCGCCGCCTGAAACCCGGCGAGCGCCCGTCCGGCCACCCAGCGCGGCACCTGGGTTTGAACAAGGACGTTGAACCGGGTCATCAACTGCATCCAGGCCGCACCAGCGATCACAAGAACCAGCATGACCAATGGAAGCGAGCGGACGAATATGATCGCGAAAACGGCCAGCGCGAAAACCACGGTGTTCGCCGAGAAACTTCGCTCCCGTGATCCGCCCTCATCGTCGGAATTGACCAGGATCGCACCGAACACCGCCCCCAAGCCGAATGCAGCAAGCAGCCAACCATATGTCGCAGCGCCGGACAAAAGCAGATCGTGCACGATCAGCGGCATGAGCGCGGTCATCGCAGCGCCCGCAGCGCCCGTAAGGAAAGTACGAAGAATGACCGTCCGCACCGGCGAGTGCAGAATGTACCGGAGGCCAGATATTATTGCCAAGCCGATCCGCTCGGGAGGCAGGCGCGAAAGATCGGGCGCCCGGCGCCAACTCAGCATTGCCGCCAGGATTGGGAGGTAAAGCAACGTGGATGTCAGAAACGCGACCGTCGCGCCGAAAGCTGCCACGACAGCGCCGCCCACCGCGGGGCCAAAGCTTCGCGCGATGTTGTAACTAATCGAATTGAGCGCGACCGCCGATGAGAGCCCCTCCGCCGGCACCTGCTCGGCGACCGAGGACTGCCACGCAGGTCCGAATAGAGCATTAGCCGTACCCATCAGGAAGCATAGGAATAACAGCAATATTGGCGTGAGGAATCCCGCGCCGCTCACGCCCGCCAAGGCAGAACTGCTGCATATGGCGAATGTAATCATGACCAAGCAGACTTTCCGACGGTCATAGGTATCAGCGATCGCCCCAGCGACAATCGAAAAGAAAAGGGACGGAAGCATGATCGCCGTTTGGATCAAGGCCACGTCGCGTGGCTCGCCGCTGAGACGCGTCATCAGCCAAGCCGCGGACACGCCGTTGATCAGCAGGCCAAGGTTCGACAACAGGCTCGCCAGCCAGATTCGCTTGAAGGGCTGATGAGCAAGAGGAGCAACGATGTCGAGGTTCGGAAGTTTATAAAATATGTTTTGCACATCCTCTTCATGCCCTACTCCGTCATTTGCGGCAAGTTCTCGAAGCCGTTATCGACAATGGACTTGAGGGGGCGCGCATCGCTTGTTGAAACAAGCAGGTCGCCATGGGAGATTTGAATGCACTACAGACTTCTAGGCCGCTCGGGATTGCGCGTTTCAGAGATTTGCCTTGGCACGATGACGTTCAGCCGGACAGGCAGTGATGGCGATTTGGCGACCTATAGAACCATTTTCGATGCCTTTGCCGAAGCAGGCGGGAATTTCATAGACACGGCGCATTTTTACGGAGACGGAGCAAGCGAGCAGATTGTCGGTGATTTCATCAGGGCCGATCGCGATCACTTCGTACTCGCGACGAAATACACTCCCTTGAATAGCGGAGACGTCGCCAGGTCCGGCAACAATCGCAAGGCTATGATGAAAATGGTGGAGGACAGCCTTCGGCGACTGGACACCGAATTCATTGATCTCCTGTTCCTCCACATGTGGGACGATACCACGCCCATCGACGAAATCATGCGCGCGTTTGACGACCTCGTCACGGCCGGCAAGGTTCACTATGTCGGCTGCTCAAACATTCCCGCGTGGCAGGTCAGTCGAGCCAACATGCTGGCGGACCTGCGAGGCTGGGCATCGTTTATCGGGCTTCAGGTCGAATACAGCCTCGCGCAGCGCCAGGCCGAGCACGACCTTTTGCCGATGGCGAAAGCGCTCGACATCGGGGTCACGGCCTGGTCACCACTGGGGGGGGGCCTGCTGCTCGAACGCGATGGACCGCGCCGACCCTATCTCAGGGATTCAGAGCAAGCCAAGGCGTTGGCCGGGCTGGTCACCGCCATCGCGCGCGAGGTGGGTCGCAGCCCCGCCCAAGTCGCGATTGCGGCCCTGCGGCAGCTGCCGTGGCACGTCATTCCGGTAATGGGCGCCAGTTCGGTCGAGCAAATCAGGGACACGCTGGGATGCATCGACCTGGTGCTGGATCACGACCAGCTCCAGCGGCTTGATGCCGCGAGCGCCATCAAGCCGATCTATCCACACGATTTCCTGCATATGCCAATGATCCAGAGGATCATGCTGGGCGACAATCCGCCGCAGAACCACCGCCGATAATATGCGGCTGTCGTGTGGCCGCGGAACCGTCCGATGGCCGGACAGGCGGCTAACCTCTGCCCTGCTGTTCTTCCGCGTCATAATATCGTAGCTGGTCGTTCTTCATTTGGTCAAAGCCGATCAACGCCGTGAACTCTTCCAAGGGCATGGTCGGCACGGGCAGGTTGTTGATATCGTGATCCCGCGCAAGCGACCGCATATTCGTCATCAGCGCCCGGGACGTGGTGAGCAGGGACGCAAAACTGAAGACGGCGACGCCGGCAATCTCCTCTATCTGCTCTTTAGTCATCGCCTTTTCCATCCATCCCAATATCTGAAGGGAAAGCGGAACCCCGCAGGCCTGGCGCAATTCCTTGAGGCCCTCGAAATCGTTGAAGGTCTTGTTGATCGGCTGAATCAGGTCGGCGCCGGCTGCGACATAAGCCCGGGCGCGGGCCATCGCCTCTGCTGGGCGGACGGCGTCCGTGCGCGCGATGACGACGACATCCTCACCCGCGGCGTGACGGGCGGCGCGAATCTTCGCGCAGGCCTCTTCGATGGAAATCACTGCCGTTTCGTCCGTGCAGGCCGGGCAGCTTTTGGGGCTGACCTGATCTTCGATGATGACGGCAGCCGCCCCCGCCTGGCGGAAGTCCGTGACGGCGCGCAGGACATTGGCCGTTCCGCCGTAGCCCGTGTCGATGTCGGCGATGACCGACACCCCCGAGAGCCGGGCGACACGGGTTACCACCCCGACATTTTCGGTCAGCGTCAACAACTCCATATCGGGCATGCCGAGCAAGCTGGCGGTCATACCGAAGCCGCCTGTCATGACGGTGTCGAAGCCGGCCTCGCGCGCGATCAGGGCGCTCAACGCGTCATAGACACCCGCTACCCAGACGGTCCGAGACTTCTCAAGCGATTGACGAAGCAACACCATGTCTGTCCTTTGCCTTTCCATAGCCGCCCGTCATTCACGAACGAAGTCCCGACCTGCGCCCGTTATGTCACCAGATAGCCGCCATCTGCAGCGATCTGCTGTCCGGTGATATACCCCGCGCCCGGCCCGGCCAGAAAGGCAACGAGAGAAGCGATGTCCTGCGGCAGGCCCTGCCTGGGCAGGCGATAGCGCTTTTCATCCATGGCCGCTCCGCCGGTAACGGTCAGCTTGTTTTCCTCATATTGCTTGGTGACGTCGGGATGCATGATGGAATGCGGCATCACTGCGTTGACCGTGATGTTATTTGGCGCCAGATCGTATGCCAGCCCTTGGGTCATCGTGTTGACCGCGCCTTTCGACGAACTGTAGGGCGCGATGCCCTCCAGCACCGGACGAACGGCCGACGAGGATGAAATGTTGATGATGCGTCCACCCTGGCCCACCTTCTTCATGACCCTGGCTGCCTCGCGGGAGCAAAGAAAGGTTCCGCGGATGTTGACGGCATAGGTCCTGTCCCAGATTTCCATCCGATCCTCGAACAATGGCATCACGCTCATCATCCCTGCATTGTTGACCAGGATGTCGAGCCGCCCGGACAGGATCTCCTCAGCTTTGGCGAAAGCCGCTTCTATCCCCTTCTGGTCGCCAATATCCATTTGGAGCGCATAGGCGGTTCCCCCCGCGTCGCTGATCGCGCTCGCTACCTCCTGACAGTTGGCCTCGTTCAGATCGGAAACGATGACGGTGGCGCCGCAACCTGCCAGCGTCTCGGCAATGGCTCTTCCGATACCACGCGCAGCGCCCGTCACGATCGCTGTCTTGCCGTCCAGTCCAAAATAATCCTGAGTAGATTGCATGGGCATATCCTTCTCCGTTCGGTATGCATTTCAAGGCCGTCGTCAGTCATGAAGGTCGGCGACAAAGTCCGGTCCAAGTTGGACGACAGGAGCTATCCGTTTTTTTTGCTGGCTGTGCGGTCAGGGCGATCCGGCGCCCCAAGCGGTGCGCGTGATCCGACCGAAGCCGCCTGGCGATCCCTGCGGAACAGCCGGTGGATCGTGCCAGCCTGTCATATCGCCACACCGTAGGAAAGATACTCGCGCGTCAATTTGACATGGCGAATTTTCCACTCGCCGTTCCGCCGTACATAGGTCTCGTGATAATGACCGAGGCCGTGCAGGGCCAGCTTCCAGCCGCCGTCCTGGCGCTCAAACAGCCGGTCTTCCATCTGCCACACGCCATGCGCGTCGTCCTCACCATCGAACGCGATCAACGGCGCGAAAACATGATGGGACGTTTTCAGATGGCCTACTGCATTCTGAACATAATCCATCATGGCCTCACGCCCTTCTATCAGGATCATTCCAGGTTGCCCGGGCTCCCCGGCTTCGCGCATGTCTGCGCTCCCGTCGCGTACAAAAATGGTGGCGAAACGTTTCCAGTCCTTGGCATCCAGCGCGTGACAATAAAGAAATTTCAGCGCGCGGATTTCCTCCAGCGCAGCAACACGCTCCTCATCGATCACCAACCTCTCCTTCCAAGGAAATTGCGCGCCATTGACAGTCATCGCAATGCGTTGCCATTCCCGCCCGCGCGCACCCTCTATCTCTTGTCACCTGATTGGACGATGTCAGCATCGTCCAATCAGGTCCAGTCCGGTTCCCGCGAGAATGCGGACCCACTAAACTGGAGTCAAGTCAATATGACAGAGTTGAATTTCGGGTCCAGCCCCCCGCCGGCCTTCGGCGCATATCGCCACGGACCATGCGCCGGTCGGGGATGGGATAGGGCGATGCAACGCTCTAATATCATGGACACATACAAACTTGGCCTCCAGACTTGCGGTCAAAGCAATGGCCGACTAGCGTCGAAACTGGCGAAAATCGCTGTGGCACCACGGCCCAAGACATGGCCCGCATACCGGTTATTAAGGAGTTTGAATTCGATGACCTCTCCGATTCTGGATCTGTCAGCCACAGCATCCGCTCTACCGAAGAAGAAATCATTGCGGGCCATGCAAAAGCAGGAAACCCTGCAGCTCTTGTTGAAGGCCGCAACCCATCTTTTCATCCGCAAGGGCTATGCGGGAACGACAATCGAGGACATCGCCTCGCGTGCCGGGGCAAGCCGGGCGACCTTCTATCTTCATTTCAAGCGCAAATGGCATGTGCTGCGCGACATCGTGGAAGAAACGACGCTGGCCGAAGCGCTGGACTTCTATCGGCGCCTGGACGCGTTCGAGAATCTCACACGCGAAGACCTCAGGCAGTGGCTGCTGGACGCGCTCGATTTTTCCGAGCGTCACAAGAAGCTCATCACGGTCCATCGTCAGGCCCAGTCCATCGAGCCGGAAATGGAACGTCACAATATGCTCTTTTTGCGCCGGTGCGTGGACGCGATGCCCAATTATCTGAACCGGTGGGGTCCTGAACGGGAAACCTATGCAAAGCTGCGCCTCGATATGCTGATCATCCAGCTCGACGAAGCTGCGCGATGGATCATTAATGACGGTATCACGATCAGTAAGGATCTCGTTGTCGAAGCCCTTATGGAATATTGGATGGTTGGCCTGTCCGTGCCGGATCACGACTAGGTACTTGGTCGCAATATGATAAGGATGGAAGGGTATCGCCATCCCGGTAAAAGTATCAGGAGCGCGCTTTGCAAGACTCAGCCAGCATGACATTTACGCCCTTCTGCACGTGAATGGGCAATCGCACACTTCGGACCGCCAGATCGCCACGCCGCACGCAATCAAAAAGGAGAAGATCCTGAACTGGCGCTAGCGGCACCCGTCCAAACCGCGACTATTCTGCAGGAATGCACGCTGGGCTGCGGGATTGAGAGTCGCCTGCGGCCGTTTCGGCAATGACAGCCGGGACCGTCGAGCGCTATATCTCCGATCAATTCCCGCAACGAGGATCACGCGAACAAGACCGGCTGGGAGAGAGCGAATGGCGGCATCTGCATATGACACCGTGATCCGGGGCGGCCGTATCGTGGACGGTACGGGCCGCGCTCCCTTCACCCAAGACATCGCGATCCGGGACGGACGGATCATGGCGGTTGGTGAGGTGACAGACAGCGGACGCGAGGAAATCGACGCGGCCGGACTGCTGGTCACCCCGGGCTGGGTGGACATCTATACCCATTATGATGGCCAGGCAACATGGGAGCAGCGGATGGTCCCGTCCTCGCTCCACGGTACGACTACGGTAGTAATGGGCAATTGCGGGGTTGGCTTCGCCCCGGTCCGGCCGGGCGATCATGATCTGCTTATTCGGCTGATGGAAGGGGTCGAGGACATTCCCGGCACCGCCCTTCATGCAGGTCTGAAATGGGACAGGGAAAGCTTTCCCGATTACCTCGACGCCCTGGAGCGCATTCCCCACGACATCGACGTAGCGACGATGATCCCACGCTCGGCGCTGCGCGTGTACGTGATGGGGGAAAGGGGCGCGGCGCGCGCACCCGCCTCGTCCGGGGAGATCGAGCGCATGGGTGCCCTCGTGCGCGAGGCCGTCGATTGTGGCGCGCTCGGCTTTTCAAGCTCCCGCGTGCTGTTCCATCGCAGCATCGAGGGTGATCTCGCTCCATCGGTGGGTGCGGCTCGCAAGGAACTGACGGGTATCGCGGCCAGGCTGGCAGGCGGCGACGGCGTGCTGCAGGTGGTGGCCAATATAGGCGATGATCCGACCTAGTTCGACCTGCTTGACGAGATGATGGTTGTATCCGGTCGGCCGCTCAGTTTCTCGTTCGTCGACGTCGAAGGGCGCGAGCATTTGTGGGAATTGGCTGACCGACGACTTCGCGCGGCTGCGGAGCAAGGCAGGCCACTGCTCGCCCAGGTGCAGGGCCGTTCCGTAGGGATGCTGCTCAGCCTGCAGGGCTCTGTCCATCCCTTCGTAACCCGGCCATCCTACAAGGCGATCGCCGATCTCCCCCTGCCCCGCAAGCTTGAGATCATGCGCGATCCCGAATTCAAGGCGAAACTACTGACGGAGGATGGGGAAGAGGATCATCCTTTTGCCGAATTGGCGAAAAAGAGCTGGCATCGCCTGTTCGAACTGGGCGACCCGCCACAATATGAGCCGGATCCCTCTACAAGCATCGCGGCCCGCGCCGCGGCCCTCGCCGTCGATTCGCAGGACTTGGTGTATGACATCCTGACCTCCGGGGACGGCACCGGATATCTGTACTTTCCTTCCTACAACTTCGCCGGCGGCAACTATGACCGGCTCTTGCTGATGCTTCGCCATCCTCACACCGTATCGGGCCTGTCCGACGGCGGCGCGCATGTCGGCGTCATCTGCGACGCCAGCGTCACCACCTTCATGCTTTCGCACTGGTGCCGCGACCGACAGCGCGAACGGCTTGATCTGGTCGAAACGGTTGTCCGCCAAACCAGCGCTCCTGCCCGTGCCGTAGGCCTGCTTGATCGGGGCGTGATCGCTCCAGGCTACCGTGCGGACATAAATCTCATAGATTTTGATCGACTGCAGCTGCACTCGCCCCGTTTTGTCTATGATCTGCCGAAGGGCGAACGCCGGCTGCTACAGGGGGCGGATGGCTATGTCGCGACGATGGTCGCGGGCGAGGTGATTTACTGCGAAGGCGAGCCGACGGGCGCGCTACCGGGCAAGCTGGTGCGGGGAAGCCAACCAGCCCCGGCGTAGATGCCAGCGTCGCCATGCGCTACGTGTGAGCGGTCCGCTGCGCACTCTGCAGCTGCGCGCCCAAATTGATACTCTGCGACTGATCGGGCCCGATAGACTGGGCAGAAACGCCGCAGGCCTTCCGTGACCGACGCGACACCCTTGACACACCGCGTGCGACCAGGGGTGTCGCAAGGTCGCGTTTGGATCAGCCGTTAAGGCCGTAGCGTTCGTCGCGCGACCAGTTCTCCACAGGCTTCCATTCGCCCGCCACGGGTTCGTAAGGCAAGGCCACTTCAACGGCGACGGGTCCCGGCATGGGGACCAGGAACCACTTTTGCCAGGAGACCTGCTCCATGAGTCCCTCCGCAGAGGTGACGCCAGTCGCGGGCTCAGGATCATTCAGGCTCAACGGATTGATCCGGAAGCCGGCCTCTGTCAGTTCGGCGAATTTCTGTTCCAGATCCACCGTCGCAAAGTGAATGTGATCTATGTGATCCACGAAGTTGGGATCTTTTGCGAAAGCCGGAGAGCTGGTGAACTGAAACTCCAGGCCGTTCGGATTCACAAAGGTCGCCGTCCGGCTCGCCCTGTCACCTTCACCGGCATCGAGATAAACCGGCTCGCGTTGCGCAATTTCGGGATCCAGGATCTCGAAAAGCTTCGTCCACTTCGCCACTGTGTCGTCAAGATCCTTGACGTAGAAGTTCACATGCGTCTGCACACCACGGGGCATACCCTCTCCTTTTCCTTGAAACTTGCCGGCTGTTCCACCAACATGCTCGCCAGTGTGACGCAACTGCCGTGCCGAAGCCAGATCAAATGTGAACAATCGAAACAGCTTGCCGCGTCAACCGGCGCTTGCTCGCACCCATCGGCAACATCCCGCCTGCCGAAGCCGAGGAGCTCTACTACGCCATGCTGGACGACACACCCATGGCAGCATAATTTAAGCCAAATGGCCTCCGGCAATCCCGGGGCGGTTCACAGCAACAGCAGCCTGACCAGATTGCGCTCGTGCTTCCTGAAGACACTTGAATGGTCTGAGGAACTCTTCAAAGCGCCCAATGGACTGATCGCAAAGTGAGCCGCTATCCTGTTGACCCTGGTTATCTCACGGGCTGCCCGGGAAGCGCGGTCACGATGTTCGCGCGGCCTAAAATTGAAGCAATTGGCCTGTAGCCGCCGCATGGCATTCGGCAGCGACCAGCAGTTTCAACAGGAGATCGCTTTGAAAGCTGCCCGTCCGCAAGCGGCGCATTTGCAGCCGCGATCTTTGCCGGCCGGATGAATCGCCGAACGTCAGGTATTTGCGATAGACTCGCCATCGACCCAACATGCCGGAATGACGGGATTGTCCCAAACCCGGTTATTCCAGTTTACGCGCTAACCGCCCAACCGCGCCCGCTTCCGCCGCAAGGTTCCGATTATAGGCAAGCGGCATACGCGGGGACTTCCACCGCAACGCATCCATGATGCCAGCAAGGTCCTCGCCGCTTGCAAACAGGTCCTGATTGAGTCCCACCCGAGTCGAATGCGCACTCACGCCCTTGAGTAGGCGCGCCAGATCATCGGCGGTCAAGTCGCCGAGCGCCCCGCAATCGAACGCCCGCTGAATAATTGTCCGCCAGATCGGACCGATCGAGCCGGGATGGAGTGCCCCATCGCCCACATCATATTCGACCCGCGCGGGAACCGCCGGTCGGCCCTTGAGCTTGCGCAGGTCCCAGGCCTCGCGCCCCGAAATCGTTTCGATCCGCCGCCCCTTCACGGCTGCGCGCGCCTTGTAGCGCCGCACCTGCACCCGCCGAAACAGCGGCCCCGTCTCGATCCCGGCCGCCGCGCACCATGCCGCGATCGCACGCACGGTGCGCGGGCTGAGGAACGCCGTGGCCCCCTCCCCCTCCTGATCGCCCTTGCTTCGTGGGATAGCGAGCAGCCGTGCCTCGGAATCGATGGCATCAAGGATATGCTCGACCTCGATGGCCACCAGTTCGGACGCCCGGAGGCCTGTATCGTAAGCGACCGACAGCAAGGCACGATCACGCAACCCCGGCAGATCGCTAGCGCAGGCTGCAAGCAATGCGCGCACATTGATCCCGCACGGCGCGTCGGCTGCGACATCACGCACCGGTCCCTTGAAGCGAAGCGGCCGCGCTTGGGCCTGCGCTGTCCCCTTCTCGCGGCGGATTGCGCGTAAGCGCAGTTTGACCAACTCAGCCTGGGTCGGATCCTTCAGGTCGAGCAGCTGGTGAATCTTGGCGACCGATGCCTTGTAGCGGCCGAGCGAAGCGGGCCGAGCCCCCTGCCCTGCCCGCGCGTCAAGATAGTCGGCGACGATCTCGGGCGTCGCCGGCAGCGCGATACGGTTATTCCGCCGGCACCACAGATCGAACGCCTCAAGGTCGGATTTGAGCGCACGGATCGAATGGGGCGAGCTGGCCGCTTGGTAGGCGGCGATCAGCGTCTCATCCACGGCGATACGCTCACCGGCGCGCATCTGGGTCGCTGTCCATGCGATTGCAGGCATTGCCTCGGCAGATACGGCGACAATCACAGCGCCGACAGCCGCGAAATCGCCGCTTTCAGGGCCGTTGCGACCGCCTGTTTCGCTGCCTTCCATGGCTGCGGCTGTAGCGCATCTTATAAAGAGGCGTCAAATATGTTCATGTGATAACTGCAATTATCACATGTGCAAATGGGCTATCCCCCAGGCAATACAACCAAATGCCATATTTGGTTGTATCTCTTTCAAGAAACTCAATGATATTCTGGCCTGTTCTTGGCGTTCGGTTTCCCGGCCCATCACAAACCGCCAGCCAAACTCCCAACAATTGGGTCGTTAGTTGGTCCCCTGCCCCACTCCGCACGGAACGTCTCCAAGATGCCCTGCTAGGCGTCTGCCGTGGGCATGGCCCGGCGCATGAAGGAATCAAACAGCGGCACCGTAAAGGCTGTCTGCCCATAGCCCGGCGTATAGATCATGCCCTTGGCGATCAGCGAGGCGCGAACCGGCCCCAAGGAGGAGGATTTGCGGCCCATATGGTCGGCAATCGCGGTCGAGGCACAAGGCCCCTCCCCCAAATCGGCCATGGCGCGCAGATAGCGCTTCTCCGACGGTGTGAGGCGGTCGAACCGCACCCGGAAGAAGCTGTCGTCGAGCGCCGCGAGCGCCGTGGGATGGGCAAGGTCGACATCGGCGGCCGTGATCGGGCAGCGCTCGGCTGCATCCCAGCATTGTTTGCCCCATTCCTGCAGGAAATAGGGATAGCCTTGGGTCACTTCGAGGATCCGGGCGAGCGCACCAGCCTCGATCCCACAGTCTTCCGCTTCGATCGGATGCACGATCGCGGCCGTCGCCGCGGTTGCGTCAAGTTGGCCGATGCTGATGAAGAGAAACAGGCGTTCGGCATAGGATTTGGCTTTGCCCATCTGGCCCGCAAGCTGCGGCAGTCCGGCGCCGACCAGGGTAATCGGGCGCTCATTCTGCCGCGCGCGATGCAAGGCGGTGATGAGCGCGGCCAGTTCGCGCTCCGGGACATATTGCAACTCATCGATGAACAGCACCAGGGCCGTACCGCGCTCATCGGCAGCCGCGCCGGCGACATCGAGCAGATCGGTCAGATCGGACTCGAGATCACCAATGTCCGCCACGCCCACCTCGCCCAGGTCGAGGGAGGCTTCCAATTCGCCATAGCTGAGTTTGAACGCCTTGACGAACCGGGCCAGAGCGCCAAGACCGCGCTTGGCCATGGTCATCGCCGCCTGCCCCCGGTCGAGCTTGAGCAGCGCCGTCCTCAAGGCCGGGACGAGCATGGCGGGCAAGGACTGGCCTTCGGGTGCCTCGATGGGGACGCACAGGATGCCCTCCCCTTCCGCGGCCCGACGCATCTCGTTGAGCAGGACGGTTTTGCCCACGCCGCGCAGGCCGGTGAGAATGGTGCTCTGGGCATGACGATGGTTGCGGATGCGGTCCAGCGCGATGGCAACGCCGTCTAGGACGGCCTCGCGGCCCGCGAGTTCGGGCGGGCGGCTGCCCGCGCCAGGCGCGAAGGGATTGCGGCGAGGGTCCATTTGTAGCTATTTTATCCAGTTATATCTGATTCAAGTATAACTATGTAATTCAGCTATATCCCGTTGAAAAGGGAAATCGTCTGTTGGCGCCGTACAGCTCGAGCGCGACTTGGGAGACGTCAGCGCGCGCCCTCCCCTCCCGTCCTGTTCCTGACTTCGCCGCAGCGCCCAAGTTCCGGCCATCCAAATTCTTGGCCAATGGTAGAAACGCGTGCTCGGCACCTTGCCCATTAGATCCGCTGCCACTCCCCACGCTGCGTGTGAACATCGGGACGGTCAAGCCTGCGACCTCTCTCAGGAATGGACCCCAGCGGCCATGCGATTGAGGTCTTCAATCACGATATCGGCATGGCCATCCTGGACCAATTCCTCAGCGGTCTTGCCAAACCCTGGGAGAGGCTGGTGCTTGAACCATATGATCGCCTTATCTTCATCCCCTGCCAATTCGGCGGCGCGCGCAATAATCCGCGCAATCCCGCCCAGCTTAGTTTGTACGGCGGGCCTAACGGGATGCGCGGTCATGGTGTTGCGATTGAGGTGCGCGAGCAGCGACAACCTCGTCATCGAAAGGCGCAGCCGCTCCGCCATCCGGCGCGGATCGATCATGTCACCCTCGCGAATATCATCCCAAAAAGCAGCAAGCATGAGTGGCCTCCTGGTCTCTTATACGCACTCAAAGGCGTGTCATTTCAATGAATCTGTCACACGCGCAGGGGATGGATTAAACCCAATGGCGATCGAGTAGTGCTTTCAGCGCATTCTCCGCCTCTGACAGATCGTTTCGGGCTTTCCTGACTTCTTGAGGGATCTGCCTACTGAGATTGCCCAGCTATTCGGCGTCACAAACTATGGTGCGGCCAAGCCGGGAATACAGGTTTGAATGGCGGAGGCCGGGACGTTGGATCGACGGTGGGCCAAAGAGTGAGGCGTACTCCCTTCTCTCTCTCTAAAAAATCAAATCATAAATCCGCCGGAGGCGTACGCGTTAACGGGTTATATCTTAGAGTTAAAAGGTTACTGAGGCCCACATGCCGCGCGACTCACAGGAATCCGGCGATTCCCGGCCTGTGGATAAAATCTGATAACACGACGTCGGATGTCCGATAGCACGACGGCCAGATTCTAATAACACGATGATCCCCACCTGATAGCACGATGGTCCAGCCGGGAGGTGTGGACAATCACAAAACGGTGCGTGGCTTGCTGCGTGCGAGGCCGGCGGTTAGCGTTTCGATTCAAAAACCCGCTATCGACCCCGAACCGGAAGAGACGCTCGCCGATAGAAGTGAAGAACGGTCGTGTTATCGGGAATGCAACGCCCCCAAAGCGTCGTGTTATTGGGAATGCGAATCCGCCCCCTCCCCTCGCGTTAGGTTCCTGCGCTGCTGTCTCTCCAGGAGCAGGTTGATTACGATCAGCCGTGGCCAACCGATCTGCAGACAGACTCCCAGCAATTTGTGCTGAAAGCGCGAGGTTTCTTCGATCTTATGGCGCTACAACCATCGTGTTTTCGGAATCATGTCGACAGGAGCTGAATGAAGCTGCCTCCTTCCAGATCTCCTAGGTTTCATCCGAATTAGGCGATAGCAAAGTAGCTGCCGACAGATTCCTGAAAACACGACGGTAAGGGGTGAGCGGGAGCAGCGCCGCGCGGACGTCACAACCACTCCCCTTCCCGCGCTCAGGGCTTGTCTATCATGCTCTCATTCAGCGCTCGGCTTTCTCCTAGTCCTGAAGCGGCTTAGCTTCTGCGGTCGGCGACTATGAAGGGAAGGACACCCATGCAGCAGTGGCGTAGCCATGAAGGCCTAGCGACCGACAACATCCTGTAGGGGGGGACGTCGATTGGTTCCGGTGGCCTCAGACCGTCGTTCAAAATCGGGGGATCAGCCGAGTGCGCGCGCTTGGGGTACGGAGACCATCGGATTAGATCACGATGTTGGTTTCCGAAGGCGGCGCCAGTCAGCGGGGTCGAGCTGCCGCGAAAGTCTAGAAACTTGGCAGGCTGTATTTATTGCGTTCGTGATGCTTCCGCATGAAACCGAGGAACCGTTTCGAATAGTTGCGCGGTATCTCGTCCGGATTGCTGTTCAGGAAGGCGTCGAACTGCTTTATGAGAACGTCGAGATCCCAGCCTGGGCACTCGGTTTTGATCGTCTGATAGGTCTCAGGGTCGAGCACGTCTTGCGCGCGACCGCCACGTTGACGCGGCGTCGCGGCTGCCGCTTGGGCATAGCTTGGATCATGAGGATCGGTGCTCGGCTGCGGATCCGTAGATTTGAGCCCGGAGATGGCTCGTTGGACGAGGCTTCGAGCTAGCCGCGCATCGACCATTTCCTCTGCGCCTGTATCGACAGGTGCAGGTGTTTGCCGGATCGGAGCCGCAGGTGTGCGGGCTTTTGCAGCGCGAGCAGGGGAGGGGGGTGTTGCACGCTTTCGAGAGCTTACTTCGTGCTGGCCGTCCATGAACCGGCGCATGACCATTTTCAGCTTTGGGCGAGGCGTTTCTCCGCCGATCACCTCTAGGCTGATCTCCGGAAGGTTGTTCATCCGAGCGAGTTCAAGGATTTTGTTCTTGAAGGAGGGGAGGGAGCTTTCGCTGCCGCTTTTCTGATGCAGAGTTTCGAAGCCGATCGTAAAACCCTCGGGGCCGTTGCCGCCCGCATGTTTGCGGCTCGCCCGATAGAGCCATTTCCCAAGGCCGCTTGTGATCTCGAAATAGAGCGGCGAGATCGCGAGAACGTTTCGCTTGTCCATCACACCATCGAAGAACCACTTCGAAAGCGTGATTTCCATGCCGAGCGACCGCTGGGTGCGTTCGTCAACAAGATGGGTGTAGCTGTCGATCCAGGAGAATGTGGTCTCGCGCGTTTTCGAGTTTGCCCGGATATTTGTCTTGATCGTCGTGGCCTGCAGACGATCAAGAGCCCCGATCAACCGCTCGTAAGCGCGCCCGCTCACACCCCAGCAGATGCGCTTGAGAAGGTCGCCGGGTTGAAGACGGATCGTTGGCGATAGGTCATTGTCTCCACGTTCGCGGAGTTCGTTGAGGTGGGAGGCGAGGTAAATCATGATGTCCGCGTCCCAGATGGTCGCCATGCCATATTCGGGATTTGCAGACACATGGACGGTCACCGACTTATCCGGGCTCACATATTCGATGGGTTTAACCCGCTTCTTCTTGGACAGGCTAAAGAAGGGGCGCTGCATCGTCTCCTGGTAATCCCGCAGCGAGATGTCGCTGAAATCGGGCAGGGTGAAGAACATCTCGAACTGGACTCGACGGCCGCCAATGACCGTCGCCGGTGGGTCACTCGTCACGCCATTTTTCCACACAAAACCTGCACGTCCCATGCATGGGACAATCGCAGTAAGTTGCTGTAAACAAACAGAAAAATGTCATTTTCCAGAGTGGCGAAAGCCGCTTCGTTGAGCGAGGTGTGCGATCCTTTCAATGAGCCGACCTTTTCAGGATTTTCGCTTTCTCGATCAACGGACGCAACGCTTCAAGAATTTCATCGGCTGACAGCTCGGTAGGATTGATGGTGATGGTCAACCCGCGCGCGCGATCGCGATCGACCTGACCGATGGTTGTGCCTCTGGCCTCGATAGCGGCCTTCTGGATGCGCCCGCTGCGCGCCGTTGTTGCCTTGAGCAGACGGGCCACCACTTCGGTGCCACTGATCGGCTCTTCATCTCCCGATTGGCGAAAGCTCTGCTCTGCCGCAATGTCCTTGGCAACCGCTTCCATGCGCTCACGTAGCGCAGGTGTGCGAAGCGGAGGCAGGAGCTTGTCGCCGTAGCTGACCTGAAGATCCATCGGCGAACTGAATGCACTGACGATAGACTGCGGGATCTCGGTGAGGCCGATGTAACGCGACAGCATGGACTTGGAGACCTTCACTCGATCCGCGAGGCGCGCCTGGACACCATCATAGTAGGTCTCGACAGCTGCCTTATAGTTTGCGCCTCGCTCGAGATCCGAGATATCCTCCCGCTCCCGGTTCTCGATATCGGCCAGACGGAATGCGGCTTCATCATCGAGATCCTCGATGATCGCCACCAGCTCAATATCGGGATAATGGTTGGCGTTCAGCCAAGAGATCGCCCAATGGCGCCGCGTGCCGATAACGAGCTCATATTCGAGATCGGCGTTCTTTGTCCGCCGCACGACAACCGGGATGCGGTTGCCGTTCTCGGCCTGAATAGAATCGATGAGGCTGCGCACGCGGTCTTCGGTGAGCAGCGCGTAGTCGCGCGCATTACCCGGCCAGATCGAGCATTCGGACGGCTTGAGCCGAATTGTCGGCCTCTTCACCATGCGAGCAGCTTCGGTGAACCCTTCGAGCCGGCGAGCGGTGAAATTTTTTGTAGGGGCAGGGGCAGCGGACTCGGAAGGTTCGAGCGCCGGATCAGGCGCCGGAGCCGCCAGTGCCTCGCTGATCAGAGACCGCCGGCTCACGCTGCGGCACTCGCGACAGTGTCATTGGCGCGCTTCGAAATGCTTTGGGACGGCCACTGTTCACGAATCTGCAGGAGCACCTCTCCGAACACGGCGTCAAGATTCTCCCGACACCGCTGGTAGGTGGCATGCGCTGCCGACGGCTTGCTCTCGTAGATCGAGCGGAACGCCTGCGTCGCGTTCTTGATTTCCTCAGAGGCCAGGATGGGCTGGCTTAGAAGAAAATTCGCATAGGTTGCTTGCATCATCTTCCACATGTCGGCCTCACCGGGCTTGCTCGGTGTGTACGCCGAGCAGACCACCCGAATAAATCCGTAATCGACTGGAGTCCCGTTCTCCTCGAGAATCTCGATATTATCAGCAATCGTATCCATAAAATGGATAGTGGATAGATAATCGAGCTGCCGTGCAGGCACGGGGACTAGTAGGCCTGTGGCCGCAGCCATTACATTGAGGCCGAGAAAACCCATGGCAGGCGGTGGGTCGAGAACGATGACATCGAAGTCTTTGATGACGCTCTCAATACCGATACGAAGGCGCTGGAGGCCTTCTCGAACAGCCTGCCCCCCCTCGCGCAGCGTAGCGGTCAAATCCCACTCGGCATCCTGCAGCCCAAGACTTGAGGGAACGATCTTGATAGTCGGCCAGGCAGTATCTTGGATCGATTGCCGGAAATCATCAAAGGTACTGCGAGGCGACAAGAAGTTTCCGAGCGTTTTCTCTTCGTCGATCAGCGTTTCCGGCTGAATATCGAACATTGTGGTCGTTGAGGCCTGGGGATCGCAATCGATCACCAGGACGCTGTAACCATGCAGGGCGAGATAATCAGCGAAGTGTTTCGTAATTGTGCTCTTGCCAACACCGCCTTTGAAGTTCTGGACAGCGACTACGACAGCGTCCTCATCCGCCGACTTGCCAGGGTTGATGTGCAAGGCTTCCCGGATCAGCGTGAGATCCTCCAGGGTGTAGAAGCGGCGGCCATTGCCCAATTGCTTTGGCTGAGGGAGCCGACCTTCTTTTTCGGCCTTGGCCAGTGCCTCAGGCGTCCGGCCAACCAGTTCTGCTGCCGCTGTCGGACCGAAAGTGATATCGAGTACCTTGCGGTCCTCCGGCTTGAATACCACGGACTTCACGCGGTCACGCATCATCTCGCACGAACGAGTCATTGTCCGCAGCGTGTTTACGGTGAATGTCATTCCCAGCAAACCTCCGTAGCGCCACGAGAATTCGACGCAGTTCGTGTTTAATGGCCTAAAGTACCGATCAAAGTCAAACCGGGCGGAAAATTACCTGTGAAAGAGCTAATCTAGCTGTGAAACATGGCCAGGTTACGCAACCACGAACGCGAGCATCCCCCCGATTGGAGGGATCTGAGGAGAGCCTTTCAGGCGCTACCCTGCGGCCAATCCCATTGGCGCGGAGCAGGATATGATCAATTTCGCCAAGTTCGAGATTATTGGGCGGATCGGCGAGATCGACGCCCGTCCGAAGGTCACGCTTCTTTCCGTCTGCGCGAATTATCGCCGCAAGGGCGAGGATGACGAATGGCAGGAGGACAGCCACTGGAACCGGGTAACGATTTTCAGCGAGGGGCAGCGCAAGCATATTGCCGATCGCGCGCAGGTGGGTGACCTCGTCCGCATCGCCGGCCGCCTCAAAGACAGTTCCTATGAACGCGATGGAGCCACCCATTATACGACGGACCGGATTGTCGAGGAATTCGGCATCCTCGCACCCAAGGGTACACCCAACTGAACGGCGGGAGAGGGGAGGGCGCAGCGCCGGGACATTCCGACCGTTTGCCAAGGATGACCCATGTCCCTTCCAGCTTCACAACGCGCCAAAGCCATCGTCGAATCGCTTGGCGGAATATGGCGTGGGACGCGCGGAGAATGCCGCTGTCCGGCTCATGATGATCATGGCCCCAGTCTTTCGGTCCGTCTGGGCGATCGCGCCATTCTTTTTCACTGCTTTGCGGGCTGCGATACGCGCGATGTTCTCACCGCGCTACGGCAGCGCAAACTCCATGACGGCAAACCGCTCACCATGCCGGCAACCAGGTCCGGCCCCGATCATGGCGCGTTGGCCCAGCGATTATGGAAGGCCAGCGTGCCGATCCACGATACGCCTGCCAGCGACTATCTACGGGCTCGCGGGCTGACCGAACCCTATCCGCGTTGCCTGCGTTACAATCCCCGCACCATTGTCGGATCCGGCGCGCACCGAAAAACATATCCCGCGATGATTGCGGCAATCGAAAATGATGGCGGCGTGATCGCGGTTCAGCGGACGTGCCTCGACGCCGAAGATATCCTGCGCAAGCCGCTGCCGAAACCGAAGATCGCGCTCGGGCTGCTGGGAAATGCGGCGATCCGATTGGCGGCTCCCGATAACGAACTCGGGCTTGCCGAGGGGATCGAAGACGCGCTTTCGGCCATGACATGGTTCGGCACGCCGACCTGGGCCTTGGGCGGCGTTGAACGTCTCGCCCTTGTCGCCATTCCCGAGCGCGTGAAGCGCATCATCGTTTATGGGGACCGGGGTCGCACCGCAGCGGCCATGATCGAGAAAGCCCGACCCCATCTCGAGTCCAATGGTCGAGAGCTCGTCATCCGGATCCCTCCACGACACGATGATTGGAACGATGCCTGGCGCGCAAAACTAGCCGCCGCAATGACCTGAGAGGGGAGGGGGCCTCCTGATCTGCCCCCACCGAGTGGACCGATTGGAGTGTTAGTGGATTAATCCCATCGCCGCCATATCCGGACGGAGGTGGAGCGAAGCGGAACCGGAGGCCGGATATGGCGGTGTCGCCGTTTCTGGTGCCGGTGGTCGGTATTCCAGGCTGCTATGCGGGCGGACGGTGTTGTAATGCCGCCGCCAAGCTTCGATCAGCACCCTGGCCTCGGCGAGGCTGTAGAAGATCTCACCATTGAGCAGTTCGTCGCGAAGCGACCCGTTGAAGCTTTCGTTATAGCCATTCTCCCATGGTGATCCCGGGGTGATGTAGAGCGTTTTCACACCGATCTGACCCAGCCATTTCTGGACGGCGGTCGCGATAAATTCGCTGCCATTATCGGAGCGTATATGTGCCGGAGGGCCGCGCGAGATGAACAGGTCGGCCAAGGCCGCCAGAACATCCTCGTGCTTGAGCTGCC
>Ga0307408_100001123_pt1 | contig 20404 bp, 22 predicted proteins | sample 322Cmetagenome_FD_202116 | JGI IMG/M metagenome (GOLD analysis project Ga0307408, IMG submission 202116) | Maize rhizosphere microbial communities from greenhouse at UC Davis, California, United States - 322HYB-C-3 | ecosystem: Host-associated > Plants > Roots > Rhizosphere > Soil | place... | reverse complement strand
GCCCACCGCAAGGGTGTTGCCATCGCCCGAAATATCGACACTCGAACCGAACAGGGTGTTGAAGAAGGTTGACGCAGGTTTGAGGTAGGCCTCTTGTACCCAGTCACCTGAGCTGCGTGTGAATACATAGGCGGCACCGTTGTTTATGCCGTAAGTTTCGTAAAAGGCATCGGCGCAAGTGAGATCCAGTACGTAGAGGGAATCTTTATCCGGGTAGTAGCAGGAGTTATCGGCTTGGTTGCCATTGACGCCTTTGGCTTGGCTATCTTCACCTATAGCACCAACGACCAAGGTATTGCCGTCAGTTGACAGCGCAATACTGGTGCCGAAAGTATCGCCCTGTTGGGCATTAGAGTTTTTCACGTAAGACTCTTGTATCCATCCATCTGCACGGCGCACAAAGATATGTACCGAGCCCGAGTTGGTGCCACCTTTGTAAGAGCTGGTTGAGCTGGAGCTTGAACTACTGGATGAAGTGGATGAGCTAGACTTTGAGGTGCTAGATGAACTTGTACTGCTGGTTGATGAACTGCTCGATGGATAGTATTCAAAGCATGCCGGCATGGATGAGGCCATGTATTTCAATATGCCGCTGACGGTAAGGCTGTCACTGGTAGCGCCAACAGCCAAGGTTTTTCCATCACCAGAGAGTGCGATAGTTTCGCCAAAACGCAATTCAGATTTGAAGTAACTGGATTTTACATAAGCGTCCTGGGTCCACTCGTTAGCACTGCGGGTGAAGACATAGACTGCGCCCATGTTGTAATCATTCGCTGAAATCAAGTCGTCTGAGGGATCGGACGATGAGTTGTACGTAGTTGTTTCGTAGTTCGCTTGATTACAATTAATTCCCGTTGATGGGCTGTCTTCTAACAGTGAAGAGACTGCGAGCGTATTACCGTCATCAGACAGCGCGACCTTGTAGCCAAAACGGTCATTTGGCAGCATACGGGAGGTGTTTATATTCGGCTGCTCAGTGTTAGATGCCTTCAGATAAGCCTGTTGTACCCACACACCATTTTCCTTAATAAATACATAGACTGCGCCAGCATTGGTGCTGTCGTTATCTGCTTGTTCGCCGTTAGCGCCAATGGCTTTGCTGTCTTCAGCGGGTGCACCTACTGCGAGGGTTTTACCATCGGCAGAGAGGGCAATACTCCAGCCGAATAAATCATTGGCTTCCGTATTGGATGCTTTGATATAGCCAATTGCTTTAATCATTTCTGTAGCGGTAAAGATCAGGCCGGATTGTTGTGCACAACCCCCGGCATTACAGGCTTCAACGTAGTAATAGTTGTTGACCCAATCGTGTACATGCACACCTATCTCATCGGTTGCCTGGGTGCTGGTCAGGTCACCGCTAACTTGCGTTACTGCACCCGTCGCTACATCACGTTTATAAAGTTTATAGGAGGTTGCCCCTTCAACCGCACTCCACTGAAAGGTGAGTACTTTAGGGTTTTGCGCCTCTACTTTTACACTTGGCCAGATACCCGAGCCATTGGCTGGCACCGATGCGGCGCTGAAGCTGCTGCGCAGTGAGGATGAACTGCTGATAGATGAAGAGCTTGCCGAGGATTTTTTATCGCTGCCACCGCCGCAGGCGGCGAGTAAAAGAGAGCCTGCCATAAGGGACAGTAGCAGGGAGGTACGCTTTATTAGCGGTGAGAAACGATCAATATTCATTCAGCAGGTTCCTGAGGTTTAAAACTGGTCGGTGATTCTGTGTGTCGCGACGCTTGGTGTCAATCAAATCGCCAGCAATATTCGGGCACAGATGAGGCCCGCTTGTTTTGTTCTCGCTCATAGAGAGGTGGCCTAAAGACCGTCAAAGCGGAGGATTGGTTCAGTGATTTTGGTGGAAGGGGGTAATTTAGTGCAATTAAGTGAAACAAGTTGTGAGCAATTGTGAAGGCTGGTGTTGTTTACCAAGGACCTCATCGCCCAAGGTGGCGGGGGCGATGAGGTTGTTCAGGTTTTAGAGTGTCTTGAGATACTCCACCAAGGCTAGTCGTTGATGATCGCTGATGGGCTTTAACCGCTGCATTTTAGGCTGGCCTTGCGCATCCTTCACGGGGCGGCCATTGGCATCCAGGACAAACACCGGTGTAACACCGGCGGCATACTCATGCCCTTTGTTGGAGTTGCTCGGCAGGCTGGTATCAAATACAAACAACCCGGGGTATTGCGCCGGGTCGCGCTGCACTACACCGACACTGATGGCATCCAACTCGCGCGCACCCACGGTGAAACGGTTGGGGCGACAGGTTTTACCGCTGGCGATTTCTGCGTCGCTGCAACTTGGCATAAACAGCTCATACAAACTGGGTACCGAGCCGTTGTGTAAGTAAGGTGCTGTGGCCCAGATACCATTGAGCGGGCGCGCTTTGTAAGCGACGAGCGTGGCCGGGTTGTTTTTATTGACCACCTCAAAATCCAGATGGCGCTCGGTCTTTTTGATGGGATTATCGGAAATAGAGGCGATCAAATCGTAGAGTTTTTCCGCCCAGCGGCGGATAAACAGCTTGTCGTGATCAGGTTCAACCAGTACCCCTTCCACTGCACCACTCAAGGCTGGCAATACGGCTCCTGAAGGTTGGAAGCGCGGCTCGGGCTTGAATGGATTGATTCGTCCACCCTCGAAGTAGCCCATCTTGCCGCTGTACTTGAGTGCATTCATCGCCATATAGGGATCAGTACCTATGGTCTGCAAGCTCGCAAACTGTGCAATGATGCGGCGCTTGGGATCAGTGCGGTCGATGGCTTCATGGCAGGTGTGGCATTGGTACTCTATAAACACCCGTTGCCCTTGCTCGGCAAGTGCCTGGTTGATGGGTGGCAATACATTTTGTTGCGCCAATTCTTCCCAGCTCGGTGACCAGAGGCTCTCCAGATGGCGTTCCATCCGCGTCAGGTTGCGCACCGCTACCGATGAGCGATAGCCGATATCGCCTTTCTTTTTATCCAGGTCAAATTGCGCAAACACGCCGAGTGCTTCACCGGCATTGCGCCCCAGTGGGCCTGCCAGTTCGTTATCGCCCACGCCGTTCCATTGGACAAAATCGTGCTGCGGCGTATCCCATAAATAGGGGTAGCTCACAGGCGCGCAGGCGGGATTGAAGTTGGGTTCCTTGGGGGTCAGGTGGGCGAGCACGCGGTTGTAGATGCGGCCAAACGCATCCAGCCTGCCATAACCATAAGCAACCGATTGGTCGCCATGGCGTGGGTCGTTAATCTGGTTGTAGCTGGCGATCTGCTGTGCTGCTTCCGCAAGTTGTACGCGGAAGGCTTCTTTATCATCCGGGTATTTTGTTTTGAGGACTTTTTGTGCGAGGCGATCAAATTTTTCTGGCTGCTCAAGACTCGCCTGTAGCGCCATCGCCAGGCTTTTGAGCATTTGCTCCATATCTGCCAGGGTTGCACCGCCGTCGATGCGGATGGCAACACCTTGATAATTGATTTGGCTGGTATGGCAGGCCGCGCAGGTAAAACCAATGAACTCTTCCCCTTTGTGCTCGTCTTTTACCCAGCCCACGGGTAAACCATCCGGGTTTGCAAAACTTTCTTTTTGCGGCAGGTAGCGCAGGCGATTCATGTTCTCATCGCTGCGGAACAACCATTCACTGTCGGCGGTTTCGAGATGTAAAAAAATATCGTAGGGGAGCAGGTTGGAGCCTTGGGTTACGTTGTAAAACCAAAGGCTGTCCGCACCGCTCCAGTTTTGTTCCGGGTAAACCACGCGGTCGGCGCTATCGCCAAAGCTATCTTGTTTGGCCGCTTTGGCATGGCGATCGCTATCAACGAGAACACCTTGGGAGACATACGTACAGCCGGAAATGGTGATGAGCGCAATAAGGGAAACACAGGAGAACAATGAGCGTGATGCAATGCGCAGGTGCGTGGTGATCATGATTATTCCTTTCTGGTCTATGTTGCTGTGGTGCGATTGTGGGTGGGATGCAAGCGTTGTTGGAAAAAGAGGCAACTAAAAAACAAACAAAAATAATTTGCTGCAAGCAAGATGAATTAAGGAACTATTCAGGTTGCTTACAGCCTTAGTAATTAACTTTAGCAGATTGCCTTTGCACAAACACTTAGCAAACCGGAGGATTTGTCACTGGTGTTTCCTGTGTTTGGCAATAAAGTAACAAAGTGAATCCCGATCCTATCGCCAGAGTGTCAATCAAAGCTTTTGCTTGAACTGTCATAAATTGTGCGTAGACTGCCGCCTCGCCGCAGCAGAGGGACTTTTCTGGAACCGGGTGGCGAAAAATCAACCAGTGAGTGATGTAGCGATTGGGCATCAACTCAACAATAAAAAGCGCAGCGGAACCTTTTATGTTGATGAATCCTTTATTTGTGGATACTTCGTTAAACAATCGCCTTGGGCAAGAAGTCCGCCTCGGCGTCTGTCACTCGCAATACCAAGGGCGCGATTATGTGTTTGTCACTGCGCCTGTTCAGCAAGCCTCCAGTTTTGTCGGCAAAAATGCCGAACCCTTTGCTTTCCAATTGCGTGAAAAATTTTCGTTGGACGCGCGCCGCTTTGAGTTGGTTGAAGTGCGTGAAGTAGATGGCGCAACGCATTTATTGCGCTGGCGTTTTGAATGGGTGGGTAATTCGCCGCTCTCGGCGCGCAGCGAAGAAATCAACTCTCCCGGTCTACGCGCAACACTCTTGCAGCTGATCGATCCTGCCCAGGCTGTTGCTGCAACAGCCTGATTCGATGTGTTGTTATTTTATTCGTCGTTTTGTTCTGTGGTTTTTCGCTTTGCACTGCGCCAAAACCACTGGCGCGGCGGCTGGGTGAATTTTTCCAGTTGCATTTGCTTGTGGTCGCCATCGGTAAACCAGTAATAGTCATTGGTACTTTTGGGTTTAAACCAGCCGCGCACTTCGCCGATATATTCCACCGCCAGTTTGGGCATGCCCAATTTTCGGTCTGAATTGAAACTGTGGTTCCAATGTACTAGGAGATCCCGCTTGGCGATAGCAACCGCCAAGTCTTCACTATCAGTTTTTATTAGCTTGCACGCAATAAAACCAATAACCGGCTCCGGCGCATCGCTGTCCATGCGGCTCGCGTTTTCAAAAAAAATATTCTCACCTGAGAGTACAACTTTGTAATACGTCATAATTTACAATCAAACTCAATCGATTTCGGCATCGGTGCCAGCAGCTTGGGGGGCAGGGGTTGGCATTTTATCGAACAGCTTGCTGAAATGCTGCTGCACGCGCGCGATATTCATTACTGACATCCCGCTTGAAAAACCAAACCACACATACAAACCATTTAAATTTTTAAACATGGGCGGCAAATATTTAGGTGCGGCAATCACACCTTCCAAATGCCGCTCGTAGAGCAGTGGTAAATCATCCAGCGTCACCTTGCCGACAAACAGCATAGGGATAATTTCCGGTACGCCGGATTGAATTGCGCTGCGAATAAAATTCACATTTTCGACAAATCCTTTTACGTAAGAAATATCTTTGGTGAACACTGAACCACCTGTCAGCGTTCCTCCGCGAAAAACTCGCTGGGTGACGCGATAGCTGTCGTGCTCACTCACGCCTCTGTCTAAAAAATGGCGATACACTTGGCAAAAATCCGCGCCTTGCTCGGCCAAATCCACCGCGACAACCCGGTCGCTAATCCGCCGCGCACGCTGCGGAAAAGAACTGAAGGTCAGCGTCTCTAATAACACTGCCATACCTTCCTGAATCGCCGTAATCCGCGGCGATCCAACACTCAACCAGGTTGCCCAGGGCTGCTCGCGGCCATTGAGTGTTGTACCTATATGCACCCAACCTTCGTGCACTTCCAATACCTGTAAATCCAGTTCAGAAAAAGACGCGCGGCGATTGACTTTAATACAGTCGCCGCCGGCGGAAGCATCCGACACAATATCGTCGCTAATCTGTACCCGCACTTCACCTGCGCCGAAATAATCGGTCATGCGTGCGCGTAAAATAGTGACTGCTTCTTCCGAACTGATGTGATTGGTGTAGGGGCGATTTAAATGCTCCACCGCTGGCAGCGAAAAAATATGGCACAAACGCTCGCCCATCTGGCGCAGGGTCTTACGATCACCGCGCAAATTATCGCTCGCTGAACCATAGAGTTGGCGACTGAAATGGCCAAACTGGTCGGTACCGCGATAGCGCAATAATTCGATTACGATTTGATATTGGTCGATGGTGGCCTGCAGGATTTTACCCAGCGCATCGTCTCGCCCCAGCTGACGGCGTACATCACTTTTTAATTCTTTTAATAATTGGCTAACCGTATCTGGCTCAAACCCGAGTTTTTGTTGCTGGTAAAAGTCGGTGCCCAGTGCGGGTAACTCCCTACCTTGTTGTTCGCGAAAGCGCTGCTCAATTCCCTGCGGCCATTTGATGGCATCGAGAATGCGAATGGGCTTTTGCAGGGATACCAAGCGCGTCGATAACTGCTTTAAACGCTCCAGGTAGAGTGGATCGGTCATAACAAGGCTGCCACATAAGAGTGCGAGAACTTACCGAATAACACCTATCAACCCGGTGTAAAACTACGCATAAAAGATGCCATATAGTCATGCGTGTAGATGGCGCCATTCTATCTGGTTGCATCGCATTTGTGGCTAGAATTTGTCGGATAAGTCTGCAGCTCTGGCGTCTTGCTGGATAAGTCGCCAGAATGGGCGCCGCCCGATCTGTTGTGCGCATGAGGATGTGTTATGCCGTTTGTCGCCTTAGAAAAATTGCACCAGCTCTATGATGGTTATCGCAAGCCAGTCAAACTTGACGGCCAGGATTTACTCTTGCTGCAAGAAAATGGCAAAACCTGTTTGATCAAAAACCAGTGCCCACACGCTGGCGCACCGCTAACACATGCAACTTGCAGCGATAATGCTCTACGCTGCCCGATGCACGGCATAGAGTTTGATTTAACCACCGGCCGCTCGCGCAGCCCTGTCTGCGCCAATGCGCTGCAATTTTTTCCGCTTATCTTTGAAGGCAGCAACATTGGTGTTGATCTTCGTTAAACAATTGGATCACGTAATTAAGGAGTTTTATGTTTCGTCTGCTATTTAAATCTGTCGTTGTACTCTTGCTGGTATTTTTTATTGGCAACTATCTGATCTATCTCAAAACCGGGCAGATGCCGTTGCGCGATATGCGCGAGCGCATGGGCGATGATTGGCTGGTCGATTTGCGCGAGTTGTTGTCGCCCGATCAACTGGCTGCCGATGCTAAACAAGCCGTGAAAAAGGTATCGGATAAAGTGTCCGAACCGGAAACGCCTGCGCCCACCAAAGTCTACAAATGGACGGATGCCAACGGCCAAGTGCATTTTGGTGATAAACCCGTTGCCAAGGGCGCCGAGGAAATTGAAGTCGATACGCGCAATGCCATCTCTGCTCCGGAAGCAACGGCTTCTGTTGGTGATCAACAAGAGGTTGCTGCCCAAGCGACTGTTCAGGAATCCGCCCTTGATAAAGCCCGTGCGGCGGCAGAAGCAATGAGGCAGCGCGTGCAGCAACAAGAGCAGGCAAATTAGCCCGCGATGAAAACATTCTGGCGCACCACTTGGCGAATCTTTAAATGGCTACTGCTGTTGCTGTTGGTTTACCAGTTGTGGCTGTTTGCCCATATTCTGGTATGGAAATGGGTGAATCCCGATGAAACGAGTTTTATGTCAATCCGGCTGGATGAACTGCGCGAGAAAAACCCGAAAGCAGAATTGAAGCATCAATGGGTGGACTATGCGCAGATTTCATCGCACTTGAAACGCGCAGTGGTGGCTGCAGAAGACGACCGTTTTATGCAGCACCAAGGGTTTGATTTGCGCGGTATTGAACAGGCATTGAAGAAGAACCAACGTAAGGGTAAATCTGTCGCCGGTGGTTCATCCATCACCCAACAGCTCGCCAAAAACCTGTTTTTATCGCCCTCCCGCTCCTATATCCGCAAGGCGGAGGAGGCGGTCGTCGCGCTGATGATCGAGCTGCTCTGGGATAAACGCCGCATATTGGAGGTGTATCTGAATGTGGTGGAGTGGGGTAATGGTGTTTTTGGTGTGGAAGCGGCCGCACGTCATTACTATCGCGTTCCGTCATCCCAGATAGGTCCATCGGCAGCAGCACGCATGGCGGTGATGCTGCCCAATCCCCGTAAGTACGAGCATGCAATGCCTGCGTGGGTCGTGCGCCATGCATCGCGGGTGCAAGCGCGTATGCGTCACTCACAGATTCCGTGATTCAAGCAGCCACTTTTAGGTAAGTGCGGCTTTAAATTCTGGACCTTGTGCCCATATCCTGCAGGCGTGGTTCTCGCGCCATAGCTTTTACGATACAATCGCGACCCTTCTTTTTGGGTGTCCGCATCCTTTTAGACGTTAATCTGTTAATCCGGGGTAGTTGCATGCCTATTTACGAATACCAATGTGAATCCTGTAACCATGCGCTGGAGGCTTTGCAAAAGTTAAATGACTCTCCTTTGGTGGATTGTCCTGCATGTGGCAAAGCCAGTCTCAAAAAGCAAATTTCAGCAGCTGGTTTCCGCTTGTCGGGTGGCGGCTGGTATGAGACCGATTTTAAATCGGGCAAGAAAAAGAATCTCGCGGGCGATGCCGGATCTTCCAGCGCGTCGTCCGGTAATAGTTCAAGTGCTGCTTCAAGCGCTACAACAACGGCCAGTTAAGTACGCTGATTACTTGTTAGATAACCATTTACACATACTTTCTTATAAATATTTTCTTAAAACATCAGGAACTCGCTATGCGCAGCCAATACTGTGGCGCTTTAAATGCCTCGTTTATCGATCAAGAAGTGACCCTCTGCGGATGGGTGGATCGTCGTCGTGATCACGGTGGTGTGATCTTTATCGACCTGCGCGACCGCGAAGGTATTGTGCAAGTGGTTTTCGACCCGGATGCCAAAGAGAATTTTGCCTTGGCGGATAAAGTGCGCGGCGAATATGTGTTGCAGTTGACCGGTAAAGTGCGCGCCCGTGCGCCGTCAACCGTTAACCCGAATATGTCTACTGGCGAGATCGAAGTTTACGGTACCGCGCTGACTATTTTGAACGAAGCTGAAACCATGCCGTTCCCATTGGATTCATACTCCAACGTGGGTGAAGAGACCCGTTTGAAGTATCGCTTCCTCGATTTGCGCCGCACCGAAATGCAGAAAAACCTGCGTTTCCGCAGCAAAGTGACCAGCGTGATCCGCAACTATCTGGACCGCAATGGCTTTCTCGATGTTGAGACCCCGATCCTGACCCGTGCTACACCAGAAGGTGCGCGCGATTACTTGGTGCCATCGCGTACCCACGACGGCAAATTCTTTGCGTTGCCACAATCGCCGCAATTGTTTAAGCAATTGTTGATGGTGGCGGGTTACGATCGTTACTACCAAATCGCCAAGTGCTTCCGCGACGAAGACCTGCGCGCTGACCGCCAGCCGGAATTTACCCAGATCGATATCGAAACCTCATTCATGTCGCAAGAACAAATCATGGAAATTACCGAAGGTATGTTCCGCGAGTTGTTCAAAGATTTGCTCGGCGTAGAGTTTGCTGAAATCAATCACATGCCTTTCTCGGAAGCGATTGCCAAATACGGTTCAGACAAACCGGATATGCGTATCCCGCTGGAACTGGTTGATATCAAAGACCTGGTTACCGAAGTGGATTTCAAAGTCTTCGCTGGCCCGGCTAATGATCCAAAATCCCGCGTTACTGCATTGAAAGTTCCTGGCGGCAACGAGAAGTTGACCCGTAAGCAAATCGACGACTACACCAAGTTCGTTGGAATTTACGGGGCTAAAGGTTTGGCGTACATCAAGGTCAACGACAAGTCTGATCTGGAAGAGGGCTTGCAATCACCTATCGTGAAAAACTTGCCAGTGCCAGTGCGCGCTGCCATTTTGGATCGCGTTGGTGCTGAGAATGGCGACCTGATTTTCTTCGGTGCCGACAAACACAAAGTAGTAACCGAAGCCTTGGGCGCATTGCGCTGCAAACTGGGTGCAGACCTTGAGTTGTACACCACCCAATGGGCGCCGCTCTGGGTTGTTGATTTCCCGATGTTTGAAGAAGATGACAAAGGCGGCTGGACTTCAATCCACCACCCATTCACATCCCCAAGCTGCACACCGGACGAGCTGGTTGCCAGCCCGGGTGATGCATTGTCCCGCGCATACGATCTGGTATTGAACGGTACTGAATTGGGTGGGGGTTCGGTGCGTATCCACTCATCGACCATGCAACAAGCTGTATTTAAAATCCTCGGTATTTCACCGGAAGAGCAGCGCGAAAAATTCGGCTTCCTGCTAGACGCACTCGCATACGGCGCACCACCACACGGCGGTTTGGCGTTTGGTTTGGATCGTTTGATTATGTTGATGGTAGGCGCAAGCTCAATCCGCGACGTAATCGCCTTCCCGAAAACTCAAAGTGCTGCCTGCGTAATGACTGATGCACCAGGCACTGTAGACGAACTGCAATTGCGCGATCTGCATATTCGTTTGCGCAAGAAAGAAAAAGCAGTTGTTGCAGAAGATACACCTGAATACGGCATGTAATTTTTGTTGATATGAAAAGGGTGGGCATTGCCCGCCCTTTTTTATTCCCCCCACGTTAACAATCTGCAAGTTGGAGCTGTGCAATGGCCGGACATTCCAAATGGGCAAATATGAAACACCGCAAGGCGCGTCAGGACGCCAAGCGTACTAAGGTCTTCACCAAAATCATCCGCGAATTAACTGTCGCCGCTAAAGGCGGCCCCAATCCCGCCGACAATCCACGATTGCGCGCTGCTGTTGAAAAAGCCTACCTAAACAACCTCAAAAAAGACGTGGTCGAACGCGCTATCGCCCGCGGTGCCGGTACCAACGAATCCGATGCTTATGAAGAACTGACCTACGAAGGTTACGGCGTAAACGGCGTGGCCTTTATCGTTGAATGTATGACCGACAACCGCAACCGCACTGCTGGCGATGTACGCCATGCGTTTGATAAGAAGGGCGGCAACCTCGGTACCAGCGGCTCGGTTTCCTATTTGTTTGCGCGCAAAGGCCAAATCAGTTTTTGAACCGGGCATCAATGGAGATGCATTGATGGAAGCTGCGCTAGAAGCCGGTGCGGATGACGTGGTTATCAATGATGATGGCTCTGCTGATGTGATGACAGCTTTCGAGGATTTCTTCCGTGTAAAAGATGCACTCGCCAGTGCTGGATTGAATCCCGTCTCGGCCGAAATCACCCAGATCCCCTCGCTCACGGTTAATCTTGATAAGGGCGCTGCTGAAAAAATCCTCGCCTTGATAGACGCTTTGGAAGATCTGGACGATGTGCAAAACGTTTATACCAATGCGGATATCGCCGAAGAAATTATGGAGCAATTGGGTTAATTAGTACTTTGCTATTGGTGAAAGCCGTCATGTCGTATTGCTGTCGTATACAAAACGGCAGATTTGGCGAAATCTGACGGCTTTTAACCATAGCGAGGTGAGTGTCATGGATATGAAAATCAATAAAGAAATATTGCGCCGCGAGCGCGAGTTGCGTGCCTGGACGCAAAGCCATTTGGCGGAGGTTGCGGATTTAAGTATGCGCACTGTGCAGCGCATTGAACGCACCGGTGATGTGTCAATGGAGTCAGCTGGTGCACTTGCTGCAGCATTGAATATTGATCTTGCGGTATTGATGGAGGCGCCGCTGACGAGTGAAGAAACAACTCCTGCCAAGTCGTATTCTTATAAATTATGGAGCGCGATTGGTGTAATCAGTTCAGTATTGATTGCTGCAGGTTGGTGGTCGAGCGCCGCCGCTGAGCAGGTGATGGTGAGCTTATCCATTGAAGCATCTGATCGTGTCTATTCAGACATGATGCTATTGAATGAGATAGGCAAGGAAAGCGAAATGAAGTTGGATGACCAGTTTCGGATGTTGTTCACTACCAATCGCCAAGGAGAGCATTTGCTGGTCAATGCCAAAATTTATAGTGTGGTTGATGGAGAGTATCAGTTGATTTCATCGCCGGGAATGCTGGTTGAGGATCAGAAGCCCGCTTCGATACATGTCACTTTTCCCGATGGGCAGAGGGTAAATCTACAACTGGTGGCAGATTTTTGATTGCCGGTTAAGACCGGCTTCTAGCGTGTCTGCTTTTTCCCAGTAAATCACGCTTGCGTCACCCCAATTCACGTGTAACACTGCCGCCAATACAACTGTATATAGATACAACTATGGCGCTTATTCTCGGTATCGATCCCGGCTCCCGCAAAACCGGTTTTGGCATTATCAATGTCATCGGCAACAAGCAGGAATATATCACCAGCGGCGTTATTCGTATGAAGGATACGGATGAATTGCCTGCGCGCCTCAAAGTTATTTTCGATTCCCTGACCCAAATCATTCAGCAGTATTGCCCGCAAGAGATGGCGATAGAGCAGGTATTTATGGCGAAGAATGCGTCATCGGCGTTGAAATTGGGGCAGGCGCGGGGTGCGGCGATTGTGGCGGCGACAGCGCAGAATGTGCCGGTTTCAGAGTATGAAGCGCGCAAAGTAAAACAATCTGTGGTCGGTAACGGTGCTGCGGATAAATTGCAGGTGCAGCATATGGTAAAAACCTTGCTGCGTTTGCCAGCGGCACCGCAAGAAGATGCAGCTGATGCTCTGGCAGTTGCCCTTTGTCACGCGAATACGCGCGATCATTTGATCCGTATGGCGGCGGGTTCCAGTAGTTTCCGGCGCGGCCGCATCGTTTAACATCGATTCAAATATAGAATGCAAAGAGATTAACTATGATTGGACGTTTGTGTGGCATTTTGCTGGAAAAACAGCCGCCTTATTTATTGTTGGATGTGCAAGGCGTTGGTTACGAACTGCAAGCACCAATGACGACTTTTTATCGCCTGCCGTCGCTTGGCCATGAAGTGGTGTTGCATACGCATTTGTCGATTACAGAAAACCTTCATCAACTATTTGGTTTTTCAGAGCAGCGCGACCGTTCGTTATTTCGCACCTTGATCAAGGTAAATGGCGTTGGCCCCAAATTGGCGATTGCGATTTTGTCGGGCATGGAGGCTGATGATATCGCTCGCTGTGTGCGCGATGACAATATCACCGCTTTGACGAAAGTCCCCGGTATCGGCAAAAAAACCGCTGAACGCTTGGTGATTGAATTGCGCGACCGTTTGAAAAATTGGGATATGCCGCAGAGTGATTTGCTGGCACATAGTGAAATCCAGAGTATTGCTTCCGACAATGATGTATTTGCGGAGGCAGAAAGCGCCTTGATTGCACTGGGCTACAAACCGGTAGATGCCGCGAAAATGATTTCGCTTGCCGCTAAACAAAAGCCGGATGCCAAGAGCGAAGAGTTAATTCGCATGGCGTTGCGTGCTATCGCTGGATAATTTTCAACCTGGTTAATAACGATGATTGAAACAGATCGCCTGATTGCCCCCGCTGCCAAAGAGCGCGAGGACCACCTTGATCGCACTGTGCGGCCTAAATCGCTCGCCGATTACGTCGGTCAACCGGCGGTGCGGGAGCAGATGGAAATTTTTATCGGCGCGGCAAAAAAACGCGGTGAGGCGCTGGATCACACACTGGTATTTGGTCCACCAGGGTTGGGCAAAACAACGCTTGCCAATATTATCGCCAATGAAATGAATGTCTCGCTCAAAAGTACCTCTGGCCCAGTGCTGGAAAAAGCGGGCGATTTGGCGGCACTGCTCACTAATCTTGAACCGGGCGACGTGCTGTTTATCGATGAGATACATCGCCTGAGTCCGGTGGTGGAAGAGATTCTGTACCCGGCGATGGAAGATTTCCAGTTGGATATCATGATCGGCGAAGGCCCGGCAGCACGCTCGATTAAATTGGATTTGCCGCAATTCACGCTAGTGGGGGCAACCACGCGCGCGGGCTTGCTGACATCACCTTTGCGCGACCGTTTTGGTATTGTTCAGCGTTTGGAGTTTTATAATGTCGCCGATCTCACCCATATTGTGGCTCGCTCCTCAGCGCTCTTGGGGGTGAAGATGGATATAGAAGGTGCAGCTGAAGTCGCCAAGCGCTCGCGCGGCACACCGCGTATCGCCAACCGTTTGTTGCGCCGTGTGCGCGATTACGCCGAGATGAAAGGCGATGGTACTGTGAGTGCAAAAATGGCCGATAGCGCATTGAATATGCTCAATGTAGACGAGCGTGGTTTTGATCATATGGATCGCCGTTTGTTGACTGCAATGATGAATAATTTTGATGGCGGTCCGGTTGGTGTAGAAAGTTTGGCGGCAGCTATTAGCGAGGATCGCGGAACTATTGAAGATGTCATAGAGCCATACCTCATACAGCAAGGCTTTATGGCACGCACACCGCGCGGTCGAATTTTAACCAGCAATGCCTATTTGTATTTTGGTGTGGCGATACCAAAACGGTTACAGGATTCTGCGGAATAAATCAGTTATGCATGCATTTAGTATCCCGTTACGGGTTTACATCGAAGACACAGATGCCGGCGGCATCGTCTATTACGTCAATTATCTCAAGTACATGGAGCGTAGCCGTACAGAATTTTTGCGCAGTTTGGGCTATCATAAGCCCGCAATTTTGGATGGTGGCTTGTTGCTGGTTGTACATTCAGCACAAATTAACTACCGCCGCTCCGCGCGCCTTGATGACCAATTGCAAGTAACTGCACAGATTGAGAAGTTGGCGCGCACCAATATCGAATTTAAGCAGCAGGTGCTGCGTGGGAGTGAGCTGTTGTGTGAAGGGCTAATCCGTATCGCTTGCGTTGATGTCACTTCCATGAAGCCCAGTGCGCTTCCTGCTGATATGCATCATCAGCTTGATCAATTTTTCCACAGTCAAACCGAAAAGAGTTAATGAATACTATGCCAGAAGCCAAGCAAAGCCTTTCGATACTGCACCTCATCCTTGAGGCCAGCTTTTTAGTACAAATGGTCATGCTGATTTTATTTTTGGCGTCGGTCATTTCCTGGGTAATGATTTTCCAGCGTGAAATTTATCAGCGTAAAGCCTCAGCCGCGTTCAGCTTTTTTGAAAAACAATTCTGGTCGGGGATTGACCTCAATCAACTCTATCGCCAGGGCAATGGTCGCAATGAGGTGGTTGAGGGGATCGAAAATATTTTCCGTGCTGGCTTTAAAGAATTTACCCGCCTGCGTCAGCAAGCCGGTGCAGATTCCGATGCGGTGATGGAAGGTTCTATGCGTGCAATGCGTGTTGCCTTGGCGCGTGAAGAAGAGAAACTGGAAGAAAATTTACCCTTCCTCGCCAGTGTCGCCTCGGTAAGCCCTTATGTGGGTTTGTTTGGTACTGTGTGGGGCATCATGGTTTCTTTCCTGAATATCGCCAATGCTGGTCAGCCTAGTCTCGCCACTGTTGCGCCGGGTATTGCTGAAGCGCTTATTGCAACGGCAATGGGTTTATTTGCCGCTATTCCAGCGGTGCTTGCCTATAACAAGTTCTCGGCGCGAGCAGAAAATCTGTTGAGTAACTATCGTACGTTTGCAGAAGAATTTTCTGCAATTTTGCATCGCCAGGTTCACAGCAAATAACGCTGTTTTACGTTTATTAAGAAACAGGTTAAAAACATGTCTGGATTTGGACCACCGATCAAAAAGAAACTCAAAGCGGAAATCAATGTGGTTCCGCTGATTGACGTTATGCTGGTGTTGTTAATCGTCTTTATGATTGCAGCACCCATGATGACCCAAGGTATTAAAGTTGAATTACCGCAAGCTGCATCCGAGCCGGTCGAAAGTAAAGAGGATGAGCCAATTACTGTTTCAGTAAAAGCGGATGGTGGTTTTTATATCGATTTGGCTGGCGACCCTGAAAAACCGCGCCCGCTGGCAGAGATTAAATCGATTGTCAGTAAGGTTCTGGCAGAGAAACCGAATACTTTGGTGTTTGTCCAAGGCGACAAAAAAGTCGAGTATGGGGTAATCGTCAACTTGATGGGCGAATTAAAACTGGCAGGGGCGCCATCTGTTGGCTTGATTACGGAGCCGCCGCGCTAGGTTTTTTATGAAGTTGGAAAAATCGTTTTCACTGCCAACATTCCTGAGTGTTTTTTTGCACGGCACTTTGCTGGTTCTTTTTCTGGGTAATTGGGATTTCCTTAAATCTAATGAGGAGCCTTATAAGCCTCACTATGTGACCGCTACTTTGGTTGACCTTACCCCAAAGGCAAAAGCTGCCCCGCAGCAAACTAAAGAGCAGGTGTTGGATGCAAAAGCTTACGAAGATTTAAAAAACAATAAAAAACAGGACGAGCAGCGTCGTAAAGAAGCGGAAGCATTAGTGCAAAGCCAGAAAGAACAACAGGCAAAAGCCGCCGAAGCGGAAAAACAAAAGCAGCAAAAAATTAAGGATGAGCAAGCAAAAGTAGCTAAAGCCAAAGCAGCACAAGCCGAGGCGGAAAAAAAGAAAAAGGCAGAAGAAGAGGCTCAGCGTAAAGCAGAGGCATTGAAAAAGACCAAGCGTGAGCAAGAAGCTCAGGAAGAACAGCGCCGTATACAGGCTGCACGCCAAGAAGAGGAAAAGCATATAGCTGACTCTAATGACGACGCCAACGTTAAAAGTTACAACGAATTGTTGTCAGAGCGTGTTGCACAAAACTGGAGTCGCCCGCCGTCAGCGCGTGCAGGCATGGTTGCTGTGTTCAATATAGATATGCTCCCTAACGGACAGGTCATTGGTGTTCAGTTGGCAAAAAGCAGTGGTAATGCTGCGTTTGATAATGCTGCCGAACAGGCGATTAAAAAAGTAGAACGATTCGTTGAAATCAAAGATGTACCTATAGATGTCTTTGAGAGAAATTTCCGTCATTTCCAATTTGCTTTTAATCCAGAGGATTTACGTCAGTGAGATACATAATCAGTGCATTTCTGTTTGTGGTTGCGATTTCTGCAAGCGCCCAGAATATCGTTTTTGTTACCAAGGGCGTTGATAACCCCACCAAGATTGCAGTTGTGCCTTTTGCGTGGACAGGTGGCCGCTTGCCAGAAGATATCGGCAAAATTGTGGGCAATGATTTGGAGTTTTCAGGCCAGTTTGAAGCGACTGATCCAGAGCGCATGTTGGCCTTTCCTCGCACTGAGGCTGAAGTGCATTATCGCGATTGGAAAGCGCTGGGCTCTGAATATCTATTAATTGGCTCGATCACTCAACAGGCTGGCCGTTACTATGCTAGCTATGAGTTGTTTGATGTTGTCCAACAAAAACGTGTATTCGCCAAATTAACGGTTGATGGAACAGAAGCGCAATTGCGCGACATGGCACACCATATTAGCGACAAGGTGTATGAAACTATTACTGGCATTCGTGGTATCTTTTCTACCAAGTTGATTTATGTTGAAGCGTTTAAGAAACCGCAAAAATACCGTTTGATGTTGTCAGATATCGATGGTTTCCGCCCGCGTATGCTGTTGGAGTCGCGTTATCCCGTGCTATCTCCTGTGTGGTCACCCAATGGTCAACGTGTTGCCTACGTATCCTTTGAGGTAGATAACAAGCCTGCTATTTATATTCAGGATATAGCAACCGGCAGACGCCAACAGATGACTAACTTTCGTGGTTTAAATGGCGCACCTGCTTGGTCACCGGATGGCCAGAAGTTGGCTATGGCGTTATCAAAAGACGGTAACCCCGACATTTATGTAATGAACGTGTTGACGCGTCAATTAACTCGTGTGACTAATCATTTTGCAATTGATCATGAGCCTTCGTGGGCTGCTGATGGTGCTTCTTTGTTCTTCACCTCGGATCGTGGCGGAAAGCCGCAGATTTATCAGGTGCATCTTGCGAGTATGCAACAGGAGCGCGTGACCTTTGATGGTGATTATAACGCGCGCGCGCGCGTGTCTCCTGATGGTAAAAGCTTGGTTATGCTGAATAAGCGCCCCGGCACTTCGCACCACATCGCCGCACAAGATATAAAATCTGGTAATTTACGCATTTTGTCCGAGACAAATTTGGATGAATCGCCTACTATAGCGCCCAATGGCGCTATGCTGATGTATGCGACTCGTTCTGGTGGTAAGGGAGTGTTGGCAGCCGTGTCTCTTGATGCGCGTGTCAAAATCCTCCAGCCCCCAAAACAAGGTGATGTGCGGGAACCCGCATGGTCGCCATTCTTTAACTAAATCCCCGTAAAACAGATCAAAACTTCATTGGAGTTACACACACATGATCACCAAAGCAATCAAGCAAGGTCTTACTTTGGCTGTTGTTATGTCTTTCCTGGTTGGCTGTTCAAGCAGCGACAATAAAGGCACTGAAACTGCAACTACCGGTACCGCTGTTACCGATACTTCATCTTCAGAAGCTACACTGTCAAACGTTGTTTACTTCGACTTCGATCAATACGCTTTGACTGCTGAAAGCCGCGCTGTTCTGTTGGCTCACGCTGACAAGCTGAAAGGTGCTTCAGTTGCAGTACGTCTGGAAGGTCATGCTGACGAGCGCGGTTCACGCGAGTACAACATGGCTCTGGGCGAAAAACGTGCTAACGCTGTTCGCGATTTCCTCGTGACTCAAGGCGTTAACGGTTCTTCTCTGGAAGTTGTTAGCTTCGGCGAAGAACAACCAGCTGCTACCGGTAGCGACGAAGCTTCTTGGTCTCAAAACCGTCGTGTAGAAGTTAAGTACTAAGAGTCTAAGCCCGTATGCTTAAAAATCTGCTTGCTGTTGTCTTAGTTGCTTCAGCTCCAGTCTTACAGGCGCAAGTACGGGTTGTTGAGTCTTCACCCCAGGGCATTCGCTCTGGGGTGGCTCAATCTGATCTGCCTGCCTCTGCTGAATCTGATGTCTATTCCCAAATTCGTGCCCTTCAAGAAGAAGTAGCGCTATTGCGTGGCCTGCTTGAGGAGCAATCTTATGAGCTTAAACAGCTCAAACAATTGCAGCTTGATAATTACATGGATCTCGACCGGCGCTTATCCGGTGGTACGCGTCCTGTAACTAGTGCTGCAAGCATAGAAGATGTATCCCCGATTGCTACAGCCCCTGTGACAGCTTCTATTTCTGGTGCGCAGCTACCTGATTCGGCCAGTGAAAGTGATGTTTACAAGGCTGCTTATGATTTGTTAAATCAAAAAGATTTTGACGGTTCGGTGGCTGCCTTTAAGGAGCATTTAAACCGTTTTCCTAACGGTGACTTTGCCAGTAACAGCCACTATTGGTTGGGCAAAATTGCCATGCTGAAAAAAGATTACCCCCAAGCCAAAAGCTGGTTTACCGAATTAATAGCAAATTTCCCCAGTGCTGCAAAAGTGCCTGATGCCCAGTTAGATTTGGGTAAGGTTTATTTTTTGATGGGTGAAAAGGCAAAAGCCAAGTCATTGTTATCAGAAGTAGCTGCTGGTAGTACGGATGCAGCAAGATTGGCGCAAAAATTCCTCAGTGATAACTTTTAATTACGTTTAAAGTTTCTCTCTTGCCAAAAAAGAAAGGGGCTTCCAAATAAAAGAAGCCCCATAGCACGTCCAATATTGGATTAAGTAACTTTACGCTACCTCAGCATCCTGCTGAAAATCCAAGTCCACCTGAGTCAATCCATTTCATATTCCATATGCATAGATCCTGTAGCATTCCTTTAGATGTGTAGTGGGGCGACGATGAATTCCTACATCATTCCCTGCCCATTGCCACCAACTTCTATGGCGACTTATTTCCTTATCATCCTTGTTTTCACCATCCCTTGGTTGTTCATTTCCACTGCTTCCATCGCATAATCCTTTATGTCCAAGCCCATCCTTAGGTGCATCCATTAGTCAATCCTGACCAAGTCACATCACTGTTCCCTCCTTGTTGTGATCATTATCGGTTTATTGGTGTCGATGGAATAGTCGCAAAAAGCTTAATTGTTTGTAGGAAATTGACTACAGTAATGTATTCACTTTTCAGCGTATCCTCTTGCCTAATCTGGTCAATCGGGAGTGTGATGGGCGATAACCCATGGGCTCATAATTACAGTACACTGCATTGAAAACAGAATATTTTTATCGAGGTTTTTGCGTTATGCCGTTTTTTCAGAAAAAGCATCAATTTGTTTTCAGGATTTATTGTTTGTGTGTCTTGATGTTGTCTGGCGCAAAAGTGATGGCTGCGGATGTCATTCAGCAAGTATTCGCCTATGAGTTAACGTATCAGGTTCTAGTAGACCCCTCGAAACAGGGTGCCTTGGTGACGATTAGAGTCGATAAGGGTGAGTTGCTCAAGCACGTGCGATTTAGCAATAGCCGGGGAATTTATTCCAATATCCGCGCAAATGGCAAATTGACTATCACTGGCAAGCAAGTGGATTGGGTGTTACCAAAAGAGGGTGCACAGCTTTCATATTTTGTTTTGCTAACGAACAAGCGCGATGCCGGTAAGTT
>Ga0307408_100001121_pt1 | contig 20412 bp, 26 predicted proteins | sample 322Cmetagenome_FD_202116 | JGI IMG/M metagenome (GOLD analysis project Ga0307408, IMG submission 202116) | Maize rhizosphere microbial communities from greenhouse at UC Davis, California, United States - 322HYB-C-3 | ecosystem: Host-associated > Plants > Roots > Rhizosphere > Soil | place... | reverse complement strand
AGTGGACTGTCGAATTCCATGGGTTAAAGTCGATAGCCCCGAGGTTTACAACATAAAGCAAGGTTGCTGTATTGTTACAAACCAGATATTCTATCACGTCCCGTTTGCCTTTTTTGCGATGTTTTCTTTCTGTTTGAAAGACTTCGGCAAATTCCGGCTGCCTGCCTTCCATATCTTTTAAATATATGCCTGGTGCTTCCGGTGCAAGAGGTTTAATGTAAAGCGACAAAGGACGATTTCGAAGGTAGGGCAGGATGTATTTACTTATAGATGCATAATAACTCATTAAATCCCCCTTGCGAATCCGTTCATTCTTCCAAAGCATCCTGTCCAGATCATAAACCACTAATTCATGGCCGTCCACAGGAAGCGTTTGTTCATTTGTATGGTGTAGTTTATCAAGCTTTATCCAGTTGCTATCTTCATTTAGATAGATCTTTTCCCGGTTTTCAGTCTCAAACGTTCTGCTCTTTAGAATAGGGGCGGAAGCTAGCGAAACGTTATTCTCAAGGTCTTGTGGAATTTCCCTGGTAACGTCTAAAGGATTCTTGTCCTTTCTGAATCCCAGAAAAGTGGCAGGCTTTCTAATCCGGCCTGATTTAGTCCATGTTGCAAAAGCAAAGCTTGCAACCAAGATTGGCTGGACGTAATGGATTATAGCCCCCTTGGTATCAAGAACTTTATTGACAAAAGGAGATTTTGATATTTCTATAGACTCTAGTTGCTTCATAATATCAGGCATTTCCTTATGTTTGAAACCTCCGCCAGATCGGCCAATCCACTCGAACTGGCCATCCTGGTTATAAGCTCCAAATAATAATGACCGGAATAAGCGGGCCTTATCCGATTCGGCCCAACCCCCGATCACGAATTCCTGACGCTTCAAGGTGGGCGTTTTTAACCATGCGTTTCCCCGTTGGCCAGGCATGTATTCACTATCTTTTCGTTTGGCAACGATTCCTTCCCATCCTTTTTCAAGCATCTTCTGATATAGCAAATTTCCATCATCAAAAGACTCGCTAAATTTCAGTACATCATTGTTATCAATAAGTGCATGCAATAGGCTTTTTCTTTTTGTAAGAGGTAGATTCATAATATTGTGCCCATCTAGCCAAAGCAGGTCAAATAAATAGTAAGATATCGGCTCCCGGCTGCCATTATAAGTTTGCAACGAATCGAAATCCGGACTCCCATTTTTGAATACCACAACCTCGCCGTCCAAGATTACCTCATGTTTCAGTTCTCTTAAGGCCTCTACAATCAGAGGATATTTTTTAGAATAATCAAGGTTGCTACGGGAAGCTAACCGTACAGTTCCATCCTTTACAAATGCGATGATACGATAACCGTCCCACTTAATTTCATAGATAAATTCCGGATTATTATGAACCTCTTTAACTAAGGTAGCCAGCATTGGGCTTATAGTTTGGAGTGGATTTGCTTTACTCTTGTTAGATTTCATTTTTATAACCTCCAGATAGTTAAGATCAAACCGCGCACCAGAAAGCAGGTTATTTATTAATATTATTACTGTTAAACATGGAAGAATATGATTCAGTAGCCGATATTGTGCAGGTATGCATAATGGAATCCGGAGATTTTGACCGGCAACTTTTTATCAAGCTAATCGAGCAAATGACAGCCCAAGATTTTAACCGTTATGGTGCGGAGATTATGCATCTGCGCCATTACTATGATCGCACACATGGCGCATGCGTTTGCGATATCGTTCCATTTATCAATGAGCATCCAGATATGTTTTGGCACCTACCGCAAATCGACTTTGATTCGCCTATTGATTTTAGAGCATTATAATTTAAGCTTTTATTAATTACATTCCATCTCGTGGAAAACTGCTTCAGGCAATTACATCTCTGTTGGTTATGCAACCTTATTGATCAAGATCAAGATTTAAGAGAAATATTGTTAATATAAACGATAGTTGTTTTCTTTGGTTTGTAAACATTAAAACATCTATCTAACCTATGATTAATGCAACTTATAGCGATAAAGATATCGTTGTTGAAATTCTTACTGAAGCTTTTGATGAAAACAAGAGCTTCAATTCAGTAATCAAACAGGATCATAAAAGATCAATCCGGATTAAGAAAGTATTCGAGTATTATTTTGATATCTGCCTTAAATACGGAAGGATTTTTCTCTCAGACGACAAAAAAGGGTGTGCTATTATAATGTACCCGGACGCCCGTAAGCTTACTTTTCGAGGGATTTTAATGGACCTAGAGTTACTGTTTCTTCTGGGAATTAGAAGTGTTAGGCAAGGCTTTTCCCGCGAGTCCAAAATAAAAGCTATTCACCCCCCCGGCGGAGCTATTTATTATCTCTTGTTTATTGGAGTTTATAACGAATTTCAGAATCAGGGAATCGGAAGCAAGTTGTTAAAAGAGATCATTGAGGATAGTAAGGCTTCGGCTCGAGATATTTATTTGGAGACATATCTTGAAAAAAATCTATCCTTATATAAAAAGCATGGGTTTAAGGTCTACAACCAACTGGATTTTGGATTTCCAATTTATTGTTTAAAAAGACAATCCGCATAGTATGTATTTATTCGATACTAATATGCCAATGCTGGTATTCGTTATTACCATCGTTGAAATATCCCTTTTGTATAGTCAGTGGGTTGGTTATTTGTCGAGGCCGTATGAGGCGAAACGAAAATATCATAGTTGTTTGCTCCTAATACTGATTCTTTACAATATTGCCGAAGGCTTTTTTCCTGATTCTAAGATTCCTGTTGCAACCGGTTTACAAAATTTCCTGGGATATGGGTTCGGTTACTTGATTGCCGCTTATTGTCCATTCTATTTTTACAAAACATTGGGCATTCCCGGTTTGGGTTTCCATGGAAAATACGGGCCGCTTTTTATATTGGTTCCGCTAATAGTGTGTTATGGAATACTTTATCCTATTCATGGAGATATTCAACTTACACGCAAGCAAGTTTATTATGTTCCCGGAATATACGCTGGTTTTGTGTATTGGATAACTATTAAAGAGATTTTTAGACAATACAAAATTAACAATGATAGAGGACTACTTTATGAAAGGATCTGTATTTACATGTCGGTATTTCCCGTTTGCATAACTCCACTTTTGGGTGGATTTTTAGGCCTTGCAAAATGGTTGATTACGACCATTTTTAACGTTGGCTTTTTAATTGTTAACTCAATTTTCATGCGGCAATTGGTCCGACAGGCAAAAGGAGAGTATATTCAACTTCAGGAATTAAATACATCTCTTAACGAGAAGGTTAAAGAGCGCACACGGCAGCTAGAGCAGGCCAACGAAAAACAGCGCAATACCTTTAATAACCTGGTCCATGAAACCAAGACGCCGCTTACACTAGTGAACAACTATCTGGAAGAATACATACAGAACAATGGCACCGGAGAAGACCTGGCGGTGCTGAAAGGAGCTGTCAACAAGCTTACTCGCGATATGATAGGCCTCATGGATATTGAAAAATTTAACAGAGGTATCGCTGTTTACAAACATAATCAGGCTTTGGATTTTAGCGGTATTTTAAAAGAAAGCTGGTCTTTATTTGAGCCCTACATTAAAAAACAAGGTTTTGAAGCACATGCCGATATTGATGATGAGATCTATATAAAAGCCGACCCTCAAGCCATATATAGAATCATTAATAACCTTATTGATAATGCTATTAAATTTTCAGATGCTGGAGGGATTATTTCAGTTAGCTTGAAGTTGACAGAAGGTAGGATTATATTTAAGGTGTCAGATATGGGAAAGGGCATTGCTATTAGCCAGCAGAAAAAAATATTTGACCCTTACTATCAAATAAACCACGAAACTACAAGTATACAGGGGATGGGCTTGGGACTTCCTATTGTAAAAAAGGTTGTCGATGGTTTGAAGGGCGAGATTTCGATTGATAGTGATCCTCCACGGAAGGTAGGTACCTTGATAATTATTAAGCTTCAGCCGCATCAGGTTCAGGCTGACGAGTTGATTATTAGAAATACAGGAAATCCCTTGGACCTATCCGGGCAATACGGAAACTTTGAAATTACCGATTCTGAATACCAGTCAGGGAGGGCGACTATTTTATTGGTAGAAGATAACAAGGCTGGACTTAGCTATTTATCTAAAAGGCTCAAAGTGAACTATAACGTATTTCATGCATTGAACGGTTCTCAGGCGATTAAATTTTTAAAACGAGAAGGCATTGTTCCTGACTTGATAGTCTCTGATGTAATGATGGATAAGATGGATGGGTATGCCTTTGCGAAAGTTCTTTCTGCAAATAATACATTTAACCATATCCCTTTAATATTCTTGACAGCCAAATCTGCCCCTATTGATAAATTGAAGGGCTTGAGCCTTGGAGCGGTAGACTGGATCGCTAAGCCTTACTCCTCCAAAGAGCTTGAGTTAAAAATTGAATCGATTCTCGAAAAATTGTCCAATCAGCAGAAATCTTTAATAAATAACATGCTCACCGGCCTAAATATCTCAACTAATTCTAGCCAAGATATTTCAGCTCAGAACGAAATATTTGAAGCAAATTGCAAATTGTTTGGATTAAGCAAAAGGGAGATCGACGTAGCCAGGTTGGTAAAAGAGGATCACACATCTCAGGAAATTGCCGAGATTTTGTGTATAGCAAGCCGGACTGTAACAACTCATATTTCGAATATTTTTGCCAGAATGGACGTGAATAGCAGGGAGGATATGATCAAGAAGTTATTGCAATTTAAATGACGTTCGCTTTTTTTTTGAGGTACCGGAGTTCTATCATATGGGTGCCAAAGAGTGTAAGGAATGGCCTAATAATTAGCTCTGTACGACTTTGAGGAATACGTTGGCTTGGGTGAGTAAAAATTTCTCATATATTTACAGCAGTTAAATTATTAATTACAATGAAAAAAGTATTGCCTATCTTATCACTTGCATTAATTCTCTTTGCGTGCAAGAAATCTAATAAAACAGAAGTTCAACCAGAAGAAAAGAAGTACAATGTATCATTTACCGTTGCCGATTTTAATCAAGAAGTTGTCACGCTTGGAAAAACAAGTTCTAAGGTATCTGCGATAGGCGATACCTTGAAAAATCACTCTGATAATTTATATTACTACGTTTACAATAGTGCTGGTTCGTTAGTTAATACTATAAATCAAGTGTCAACTTCGGCCACCTATGGGACCGTATCAGATAAGCTCCCATCTGGAAATTACACTGTTTATTTAGCAGCAACAAAGGGAAGCGCTGGGGTGATTAATGTAAATGAGAGTAATAACGCTGCAATTTATCCAGGCGGTGGTTATTGGAATGACACGTTTTACAAAAAGGTTACTTTCACTGTTGGCACAACAGACCTAACTCAGTCTGTTCGTTTAGACCGTGTTGTAGGAGGTGCAGAAGTGACGTTAACTGATGTGATTCCGTCCAACGCGTACAAGATTACTATCCTAGTACAGAATGATGCGAATACAATTAGACTGTCTACAGGCTCATGGGAAGTTGGTGTAACCAAGACAAAGGACTTTATATTGGCGGCTGGAGATAAAGGGCAAGCGAATAAAAAGTTTTTTACCCATATTGCAAATACTACGTCTTCGGTTACGCTAAACATCAGATGTTACGATTCCAACAATGGTCTCATAGCTGAGAAAATAGTAAATAATGTAAACGTATTCAAGAACAAGAAAACTCTTTTAACTGGCAGTCTGTTCAACAATGCCACGAACCCTTCTGCTGGTTTTACAGTTACAGTTAATCCTATTTGGGATGTGTCTGGTACTACGATTACGTTTTAAATTGAAAATCTATAATAATAAAAGGCCAAGGTAAAATACTTTGGCTTTTTTATTTATATCTAATTTCCCACCTATTTTGAAGGATGAAACGACAGTTGACCAAGCTGCCTTTTCAAATGTTTTGTCCCTAGTCATGATCGTAATTCTAAAAGTATTTTACGGATAATGTCTTGAATATAGAAGATCGGAGAGATTTCGGAGACGCACAGGACTTTCGATATAATTATAACGATAGGCGGAAATTATATACGTATTTATACGTATGCTCCTACGTACAAAAAATCCTTATCACGATTTGGCTCTTTGGCAAAAAATTACGTATCAAAATACGTCTCTCAACGTATTTTATCTTTCCCATCAGAGATACAGCTTTGGAAAGCGCAAATAAGCGCATACTAAAACCTATAAAAAACATGTTGTATCCTTTTTACGAAAACCTGCTGTCACAGCAAAAAGAAGAGCTAAATCAAATTGCAAATGAAAAACATGATGCTGTAGAAGCGTTAGGGGCATCACTAAACTGTATTCGAAGTTATCTGCAAATTTTGAAGGACAAGCTTGTTCAAGAGCCCTTTGAAGATGAGAATGCAGAAATCCATTTCTTTAAGAAAGTGAAACCCGAATTCTACGCTCTTAAAATTTTCCATGTTGAGAAGTTTAATTTGGAAAGGAGTTATCCTGCCTCTTCCAAAGAAACTCAATCTCAGTATCTGGAGGCTGAGTTAAAGTACGTAGAACGGTTCTTTGCCTCACATGCTTTTTACTATCAATATTTTAAATTCAATATGGAGGAATTGGACAAGCAATACTTCTTACGTCGTATGAATCAATCGACGATGTTGACGTTTGAAGTTCCAGATTCTTCTCCGGACTTTTCAACCGGTTTCGATTACCTATTTGCGAAGTTTATTGCTCTTGAAAGGCTTAAACGCTTAATCTGCGATAAAATAAATCTGCTTCACCATACTGCTCTGCCGCCTCAAGCTTGCTTGGAGGAAGTTCCTGTATTAAAGTGGACCGGCGAAAGTATTAATCTGGTAGAAATTGCATACGGGATTTGGCTAACCGGACAAGTTAATAATGGCAATGCTTCTATTTCAGAAATTGTCAGATGGATGGAGAAGGGCTTTCAAGTGCACATTGGCGGGGCACATAGACGGTGGGTTGAAATAGCCCGTCGCAAGCGAACCAGCTATACCAAATACTTAAACAAAATGGGGGAGCTAATTAGCGAAAGGGTAGAAAACGAGCTTGCACGGTAATTAGAACGGCGTAGAACACTTGGTATTTACAAATCTCAGCAGAACTTCAGGGTTTGTTGAGATTTGTATTTCGGCGAGTATGAAAACAATTAGAGTTTATTTAGGCTGGTAATGTATAATATAATTGAGTAAGTAATAATTATAACCATCCCATATATTAATAATCTGTGCCTGCTTTGTGTTAGTTTAATTATAAGATTACTTACGATTATTGTAAACAGGCTAACTGGTAAAACCAAATATATTGCTAATAATAAATTGGGTGGCTCCTCGAATGCTTGTTCATAATTTGATACGAACATTATAACAACGTAAGTAAATACCGTTAATGCAGGAAGAAAGAGAGAGCTCCCTGATAAACCTGTAAAAATATTTTTCTTCATTTTCAGGATCTAAAAGCTAATACGGGGTCTCAACCTTTGTTAAGCCCAGTATTTCAATTTGGTTCGGGTCGGTTATTATAATTTGGGGTTTGCCATTGTAATCTGTAACTACACCTCTTATAGTAACATCTTTGCCTTTAAAAATTACTTCAGGTTTGCCGTTAAATTTATTCCGGTTGGCTCCCTTAATAATCAATGTAAGCTTTTGATTTGGGTAATCTGCACCAACATTCAGCAAGGTTAGCGATGACGCCATCAAATATTTTCCGCTAAAAATTCGGGATGACACTGTTACCGTATCTCCTACAGCTTTTTTTAAGTCATCTAACTGTGACTGGTCATATAATATGCCTGGAGGTAGTGGTGGAGTTTCTTGCGCGAAAGAACAGATAGAGAAGAATAACAACAGTGTGATAATAAATAACTTTCTCATTGAGCCTAAATTAGAAAAAATCGGCTAAAAATTTTGTGATGAAACGGTTAGGCGACTCCCGGTCCGATTACAGGTCTGATGAATTATAATGATAATAATTAATTGTGCGATCAATCCATTAACCTTTTCCGTACCGCTTTAAGTAATTCCGTCAAGCAATCAAATAAGATTTCAATTAGAATTTATTTTTGCTAAAAATATTAGTAATTTTGTATTGTTGATTTTTAGGGGTATGGAAACCATTATAATGTGTGATAATCTTGTTCGACATCTTATCAACTGGTTCAATTCAAGCTCAAAGACCGCAATACATGAGTTGAACAGAGCTAACGCAATTACAGTTCAGGGCGATTGGATTACTATTAAGGTCGATAGTATAAATACAACATATTCATCTTATTTCAGGCGGAACCTATTTTACAAAAACGCTGAGCTGTTATCAAAAAAATTGGTGGATGTAGCAAAGGAATGGATGAAGGCGAATGAGATTCCAGTCTATCATTTAAAATTCAAAATTGTGAAACAGGGTGCGCAATTCCCACGGCAAGGATTAATTAGAATTTAAGTATATGTCAGTTATTTGGATAGAACACAAGGGAATATTGCGTAAACGAGAGGTATATGAAAGTATGCCAGGTGTTTACATAATGCACAGCAAGGGTAGACAATATTGGTTTAGGAAAGACAGGCACGTATTAACCAATTTTGGTTGGAATGAAATAAATGGGAACCCGCGTTTACCTCAAGAATATTTTGGCCAGATTGCAAGACAGCTAGAAGCATTTGAGCTAGGTAAGAAAAAATAAGGCTCTGATTTATTGCTGGAAATCTCCTAATTCTTAGCGGAAGAGCTAATTTAGATAGAAAAAAAATGCCCTGCAGATCCTCCAGGGCTAACCTAAACCTTATCACAATTGATGTGAAGTCTCAAATATAAGTATCTTTTCTAATTCTCAAAATAACGAACTTGATTGGTTAATAGATGATTGACACTTAAAATCGATACCTTAAAGCGATAGACCTTCCTATTGCCTGAACAAGTTCAGCATCGAGAAAATCAGCTTCTTCCTTTAGTCTCCATCCTTTGGGCTCTTTGGTAATTACTACAGGCTTTTCAGCAATAAAAATTGGAAACTCCGCAGTCGACTTAGTGATCGGAGTTGTGTTTAAGATCTGGAATGTATAATCCTTGTCTTTAAATGTAATCCTGAGAGCTTTACCCATAATGCAACTAAGCTAATCTAATTTTAGATGCTTTAGAAGGATTGTTGAAAAACGATTGATGAGCCACATATATGAGAAAAAAAATCATTAATCATTAGCACAAATTTAGGCAAAGGCCTGCTGAAGCGGTCAAAAGCTTCCGGCATAAACGCGGCAAACCGACGCTCTTTCCCATTTATTCCTTTTCCTTTTGACCTTGATTGCCCTTTGCCTGATGAGGCGCCATAATTAATTCATTAACCTTTAAATCATCTAATTATGGAAAAGCTTCACAATCAAATTTCATTATTCCAAGTATCTGAAATCGAAGTTACTTATAAACCTAAGTTCAAGACTTCTGAAAGGCCTTATGTTGGCAGTTCAAAGGAAGTATATACTATCTTGTTTCAAAATTGGGATATAAGTAAGATTGAATTTTTAGAACAGTTTAAAGTTCTCTTTTTAAATAGAGGTAATAAGGTTTTGGGAATTTATGAAGTTTCTACCGGAGGAATGGCTGGAACTGTAGCTGATCCTAAGGTTATCTTTTCAGCTGCATTAAAAGCTTGTGCTAGTTCAATAATCCTTTCACACAATCATCCATCAGGAAGTTTAAAACCAAGCCAGGCAGACATCAATCTAACCCGGAAGTTAAAAGATGGAGGCAATCTGCTTGATATAGCAGTATTAGATCATTTAATACTAACAGCAGATGGATATTATTCATTTGCAGATGAAGGGCTCTTGTAAGCCCTTTTTTATTCAAAATTATGGTAGCCTACGAATAACCTACCTAAAAATATATTGCAGACTCTCAAGCTTTGTTCTGCAAATCTCGTTTCGTTTAACTACAATAATGAACCTTTCATATTTAAATAGAATTGATAGGGCAGTGGCCGATAACCTAAAAGATATCGAACGGTCATTTGGTAATCAGGCTGGTATTGTCCAGGATTTTATTGTGTTTATATCCCGGAAACTAAGGGTCGATTTATTCGGATTTACCCGCTTTACCCTTCAAGAGTTTTGTAAAGAGACCGGAAGAAGGCGTCAGGAATTAGCTTTGTTGCATCCGGATTTTATATCGGGTAAGCGGAAATCACCTGAAATACAAGGGTACTTATTTAATACGGTTTTCGATTATGCCTTATATTCAATGATGGAACGGAATATCATATTCTCTTCAAAGTATGAGATTAAGAATAGTGGCCAGGTTATTCAGATGTATAATTTTCCGATTTTAAAAGAGGTTAAGTTAAATTTTGAACGCAATTCAAATGAGCAAAAGATTTATGATGTTCGTTTATCTAATGAGTTATTAAGCGGTTTCTTGACCCGGTATTACACCGTTGATTCCGAAGCTTATAAATTGATAGGAAAAGGAAGGGGAGGAGAAGGTCGTAAAAGGCTATTGATTTATTTATCGAAACTAAACCATGTACTGCTTTCAACCGGCGCTTCAAATCAGACCACGATTCCTATTGATCGCTTATGTGAATTTGCTGGTATTGATGATCCGAAGCCTTCACATAAAAAGCAGAATTTAACCAGGGTATTGGACTATATTATCGATAAGGGGAAGTGTAGTTTCCAATATGAATATATAGGCTCGGGTAAAGTAAGTTATATGGTGAACCTTGTATTTTCTCCTACCACAGACAAGATCACTTTGCAAAAGGAACATTCATTTTATTTCCGCTTAATGGAAGGATTAAAATCCTTTTTTGATACTAAGAAAAATAAAGCAGAGATAGAACTTGACAAAGATCCTTTTCAGCAATGGCTCTCAAATGGAATGACTGATACATTAATGAAGTCCCAAATACTGGTCCATGCATATTATGCGGCGTTTAATAAAAATATACCTATTGGCATCGCATCCAATATTGTTATTTCAGGGAATTTTATTGGGGGTTTGCTCAATGTAAATAGTTGATTGTTGTGATGTATGGCTTTTATTGTTCGGACGGATTGATCATTTAAAGGTATTTTGGTTTTTGATCCTTTCCTCATATCTTGCAGTAACGGAACCGATTTCATTCATTATGAGAGAATTAATATGGGTAACTACGCCTATCCTATCCTTACTTTGCTTTTTGACAATAATTTACAAGTATCAGAAATTATGTAAGTTACCGCCTTCTAAACAATTAATTTCTAATTTTCAAATAACAATTTTTTTATTAGGCATCTTTAACTTTTTCCTGTTAATAGGCTTTGGTAAAATTGAAAACGAGTGGAGAAAGATTAGCATATCAGGGTATAAGAGTAAGGAAATACACGTAGACGCTGAAACTGAAGATTATTACTCTTATTATAAATACTCCTCAAAAGACAAATTCAATAATGAAAAAATAAGCGGAATAAAGTGGCTTCTTATAGCCCTTCTTTGCATTTCTACCATTTTATCTGCCAAGTGGTTTTCAGAAATGACTAACATTGATAAATGGGAGTTTAAATACATAGCCGACTATAAAGAACGAGAAATTGCCAGAAAAGAGAAGGAAGAGTGGTATAAAAAACATCCTAATCGCCTTAAACCAGTAAAAGAAGATGAGGATATATATTAGCATTTGTGTAATTCTAGTGCTAATTACAAGTTTATTTGATATGCCGTATGCTTATTACAGCTATGCTAATTTGGTTGTTTTTATCGGTATGTCTTTTATAGCATATAAATGCTATAAGGAAGAATGGTGGTTAGGTGCGGTTATTTATACGCTAATTAGTATTGCATTTAATCCTTTAGACCCACTTCATTTTGAAAAAGAAACATGGAAAGTTATAGATATTATTACCATATCATTCATTATAATATTTGAATCTATAAATTTCTTCAAAAGAAACTATAATATAGTGAAGAAATAAAAAGCATCAATTGAGACTAACCTTAAATCACTCTTAGTAGTCTCTTCCGGTAAAGAAATCGATATGACGGTAGACAGATACAGATCAGGTAATAAAGAAAGCTTTGCTGAACGAATAGTTCTGCATGGTAAAAATGACTTATGGATTGTCTTTCAACATATAGTGAAAAAATCACCTGCCTGAATTATCTAAATATGATCATCCGCGCAACGGTACGAAAATGTCCCGTGTATGGTTAAATTGCTGGTTTGCTGTTCGGCTATTCGGCTTTGCTGTCCGGTATTTCGGTGAGATTGTCCATTAGCTCGGCTTTGCTGTCTGCTAATTCGGAGTTGCAGTCCGGTAATTCGGCTTTACTGTTCAGTATTTCGGCACTATTGTCCGGTAGTTCGGCAAGCTTTATTTGTAGTCCGGTATTTCGGCAAAAAATTGTTGGTTTGAGATGTGAAATCCGCCCTGACTGTCCGCTATTTCGGCTAATATTATACTTATGATAAATATAATAATTAGCGAGAACTAAATTCTTAGGCTGGCAAAAAAGCAAATACTAAGGCTTATTAGTCCTCCTTAAAAAACTCTTCCAATGTCATTCCCAGTTTATTAAGAACCTTAATTAAAGAGCTTAATCTAAAGTCTTCAGAACCTGCCTCATATTTTCCATATTGGGACCTGTTTATATCATGTTCATAAGCAAATTTATCAGGGCTTGAATAACCCTTGTCCTTTCTTATTTTTTTTAGTCTTTCCCCAATTTTTTTTAATTCCGTTTTCGGGTCTAAACCAGTTCTGTCAGGATTTTTAATATCCCCTTTTTCCATGCAATAAAATAACCCAAAAAGATTTTTTAAACATACTCTTATTTAGAATACTCTTAATTAAGAGTATTTATTAACTTGCACAATAATTCATCTATCTCTAAGCTGAATAGCATTCACATCTAGGAACTATGGAAAAGAAAATATTAAATCCCAAAAAACAAGAGCAACTTATGTATCTGGCCACATTAGATTTAATTTATCGCGTTAAGCTGAAGCGCATTTCGCTCGGTTATTCACAGGCAGAGCTTTCCTTTTTATTGGGGTATCCGAAGGATCATATCGAACTAATAGAGGATCTCTCCAACGAAAAAGAGTATATGCTTTCGAACCTATTATCACTAGCTTATATATTTAACTGCCAGCCTCGTAGCCTTTTTTCGGAATGTCTGCCACCAAATGAGTATATCCAGGTAAGGAGTGAAAAGAAGATTTTAGGTAACCGTATATATTATGAAGCCTGGCGTGTAAATGAAACTGAAGCCGAAGAACTTCTTTATAAGTTATTTGAAGATGATCCTTCTTTAAATTGCTCTTCGAGGAAAATTGAAAAGGTGGAAAAAGTGATGAATCTAATCGACGAACTTTTTAATGATGGTTTCTTTGATGAGCCTAAAAATGCTTTAGAAATTTTTCATCAGTGCCAAAATAAAATAGGCGCAGATATCCTTCCTAGATTTATTGAGTCTGCTCTTAACGTATATCTATTTATTAAAACTTTTCCTAAGCTTAAAATGATGGAGGAGGGTAATTGCTTTGTTTACAGGAAGGTAGAGGATGACTAGAACGGCTTATTTCATACGCAAATTCAATCATCGGGGATAACGTAAATAAGCACCAGAAAAACACTGGTCATTAGCAGATAACGGGCTTTTGTCAGCCCTTTTTTATTCATATTAGGTAGCCTATCAACAATCCACCTAAGAATATATTGCAGACTCTCAACCTTTGTTATTTAAATCGTGATATGAATGTTGAATTAACTCTGTTCCAATTCCAGTCCTTATTGGAAGTCGCATCTGAACTAGGTGCAAAACGGGCGTTGATAAAGGCGGGCAAATTAAAACCATACCTTAAAAAATCGGAAGCTTTAAGAATGTATGGTAGGAACAATGTTGAGCATTGGATAGAGGAGGGATTAATTACGCCCCGGAAAGATGGCAATGATTCTGCCGCCTGGCGAATCGATCGAATTGAGCTTGATATCATTGCAAAAGGATTAGAGGTTTTACGATTCTTATAACTTTTACATTTTATAAGTCGAAATGATCGTGGTGTTGCAGACAACAATTAAGGATATTGCGTGTTTTTTGCCGGCAATCAGGCAACCTTTATCACGAGGTTTCCGAGCCCTTGCAGGGACCACGGTCATCCCATAGTGATTGGCAAAGTCTTCCATGGTACGATTTACCTCAGATTTGATTTCCCAAGTAAGGATAACTCCCTGGATATTATGGTTCGAATGGTGCCAGCCATTTCGGTCAGATGATGACAGTTATTTCGCCTTTAGCAGCAACTATGGGACTATAGAGTTTTGTAAAAGAAATTAGTGACATCATACTTCCTCCCTTACAATACTAAAGTGTTGTTTTATGTAACTAAATTAAAGTCGAATAAATTTTTTTACATTTAGAGAATTGAACATCTATATTTAAACAATTCAAATCCTATGCCATACGTTCGCCTAAAATATCAGATCAAACTTGACGCTACGGTAAATCTGTTTAAACTCAAATTTCAATCCATTCCATTTTTTCCTAAGGATTTAAAAGGTAATGATATATTACCTCAAGACATCTTGTATGTTACAGACACGCTGTTAATCAATATGACATTGGCCCAGTTTGGTCAGTGGAAGTTAAACGTTTGGGTGATGCAACTTGATCCAAATGATGAATATTCTCCTGTTGGGGGCTGGAAACCTCTTGTTGATAATGATACGGCCAAATTTACCAACGACGCTAATATCCAAAATAACTTAAATGGAAACTTTCAAATACTGTGGTAAAATGAGGATGCGAATTTTATTTCTATTTTTTTTCGTAGTTGGAAGTCTTCAAGTAATTGCAGTTAGGGCGCAGATTATTAATCAGGATGCTTCCGGAAAAAGTTCCATTATTACGCCTGGATCTGCCATAAATATCAATATTACAGAATCGCAGATTCAGGCAAGCCATTTTGGATCTTATAAATCTTTGATTTGGGGAATTGACATGACCGGAAAGAACTCGAGCGGAATTGCAAGTCTTTTTGACGAAGGTAAGTTTACACCAGGAGCGTCTTTATCGTTGTTAATTGGTCGCACTTTCGTGAAGATTAAGTCCGATGGCACAGATGAGCGAATCAGCAATCTTCAATCAAAACTTGCGGATGCGCAGAATCAGTTTGGTGGAAAGTATTATGTGGAAGTAAAAAAGCAATTTAATGCATCAAGTTTGCATCCAACAGTTCGGCAAAAAGCCATTAAAGAAGTTAGTGATCTGGATAAGAAAGGTCTGCCAAATCTACCGCGATCTCTAAGTGATTATAAGACGACAGCCACAGCCGATTCGAACGAAGTAAAGGTTATTAATATCGTTGTCAAAAATATTATAAAATATGTCAATGACGAACTTTTGTCTTTGGAAATGATAGAAAGTTATATCGAACAGTTGAAAAATAGCCCAACTGCTAGCTTCTTCAAAAATAAAACTACTCACTTGTATGCAAGAGGGGGCGCGGTGGCTAATCAGTTCTCTTATGATATGGGAAATACATTTAGAAATTATTCTGCGCGTTTTATAGATACTCTCAGTGTCGCGTCTTTTTTTGAATTGGGGGTTTCCCATCAGTTTCGAAAGAACTTTGTGGGGTTTAATCTGGGCTTTTCAAATCTCAGCAATATGGATAGGCTGACAAGTGCAGATTACAGCTATAGTTACCAGGACACGAGCGTAAATTCCGGAAAACTAACAAAAACTAAAAATTTCACGGCCTATTCGGGAAAATACGGTTTTTACAAAAAATTATACCTTAATGCAGACTTTCAGCACTTGTTTACAATTGCAACAAGCAAGTACATTGGTATTGGCCCTTACGCTCGAATGAATCTCACTTTGGATGATGATTTGGTGGATGATAATCTCACTTTTGGGATAAGCTTCAATTATCTTGATGGGCAAGCTGGAAAATTGCTAGGTGGCCTGTATCTTCAGTCTTCTGATATTTCTGGCCAGACTCAACCTAATTTTAAGAAAAGCTTGCAGTTTGGGTTGATCGCTAAATTCAGCCTAAGTAACTTGTTCATTACTAAATAGAAGATCAGGTGGTCGCCATCTGCACTTGCATGGGGATTGATACCCGACCCACATATTGTTAATCATCGTTTCAATGGAGCACCCTTAGATGCAAAATTTGAGAAGCACGATGCAAACTACTTTGTCAGAAAGATGTACGAACTGTTTACAATGGAGTTCAATAATCATACATGGGCAGTTATTTCTTTGCACTTGGCTTACGTGATATTGAGACTAAATCGACGATCAAGGTTACCGGCGAAAACGGTATTGGAATAACAAATGAATCACATGTACGTATTGGATTAGGAAGGATGACCGAGGAATACAATAATCAGATTATATCTATGTTACTTATTGATCCTGATTCCACTACCAATGATGTCGATTCAAAAACAAAGCCATTGGATCAACCTCAAGCTGCTCAATGATTAAAATCTAATTTTTCCAGATCTGTATATATAGCGATTCCTAGCAGTTCAAGATAATATAGAGTTGCGATTTCTTCTTGAAATCATATCGTTCGTATATAAGCGGCTTTCATCTCCAATCCTCAGGAAGGACTCATTATCTTTGATCTCTTATCTCCACTCGACTCAAAATTATAGAACCTCCCTGATTTATAAGGAAAATACTGTCAGCACCATGCCGGATCTGGGCTGTTTTCTTTTTTAGGTATAAGAAAGCTTAGCGACGTCTAACCTTACGATCACGTTCAAAATGTGATTTATAAGGTCAATGGGTCGGAATATCCGAACTTTTAACGTTTTCGGGAAGGGGCTTGTCATTTTAGGAGGACGTAAACGTCTTTATAGGACTGTTCAAATCAGTATGTTTTGCAATAAATAAGTATATTATCAAGTGCCGTCAATACTTCGTTTAAATCAAGTGTTTCATTACGAAATACGAGTGTATTATTGAAAGAATTATAACCTCTATGAGTATTTAGAGGGGGATCGCCGAAGATTCCGCTTCTTAGGGAAGGGTTCATCGCTAGATCAATATATACCCCTTGCGAATTATATTTAAAGTATTCTTCAATACGCTCATCATAATGCTCGAAATGATTACGAAACTTACGGCTGGATAGTGGGTTGTTGTTATCAACTTTGAGCAATTGCCTTAGTCTCTCGCCACGTATTTTATATTTCTCATTAGGCCATAGGATTTTTGACACATTTCCTGCTGCGACAAGAATGGACTGAATTGAGCACCATGTTTCGACATGATCAAAATTGTCATGTGTAGCCCGCAATCGTTCAGCAGCTCTTTGTGCTATATTAGATTGTAGGACAATCTCTCCTATTAGTATCATTTCTTGAAGCCCTGTCATGTATTTAGAAATTTAATGTGCTTGATGAATAACCTAAACAAAATAAAAACCTTGGTACGCAACCTATTTGCGTAGTTGATACTGAATTCACCTTTATTTGTCTAACCGGTGCTTACTTAGATCTACGAAAATTAACTTGTTGTTTTTGTGTTCCTCCCTGATCCTTGTCTGCTTGTTCATCTGTGTTTCACCTGATATATAAGTCTGCTATTTTATTATAGAAAGTTTTGATCTACAACTAATTTAGCTAAAAGATATAGTAGGTCGAGAAGGTCTTCGGCTTTTTCTTTCGATAGTTCGATATCCTTTTCTTTGAAGATTTCTATTAGTTTTTCTGATGAGATCGATTTTTTTGCATTCTCCATAGTTAACTTGCAAGAAAATCTTTGGATAAATTTTTTAATGATTTCGCAAGAATATCGGTAGTGACCCTATAATCTCTGCATAGTGACTGCTATAATTTTCGCTGAGTGCGTTTTTTTCTTATGAAAAAAGATGCTTTAAAAGAATAAAAAGTTTCCGTATTTGTTATTTTTACGGTTTACTAAACTAAATTCTTATGGACATTCTCACTCTCGCAGCTACAGCATATACTCTGTCTAAGCCATTTCTAGAAAAAGCAGGTGAAGGGGCCGCAACAAAAATCGGCGAAGACATCTGGAATATCATTAAGAAGCCTTTCCAGAATAAAGGAAAAGAAGATGTTGAAACACTTGCGGTAACGGATGAATCTACCTTCAAGTCTGAGTTGACGGAGCATTTAAAGGCTGACGAAGCTCTCGCAAAAGACTTGGAAAAGTTGGTTGCGCATTCCCAAGTTGTATTGAGTGGTCAATTTCAACAAAATATAAACTCTTACGATAAGGTTGAAAAACAAATAAACATTCAATCGAACTCTGGCAATATTCAGATGTAAATGAAGGAGAGTCAGGAAGTCAATAATACTGCTCCTATTCAGCAACAGGTTAATGTAGCTAATTTGTCTGGTAATGTTGAGCTATCTAACGTTAGTAGATTAGGTCAACGATTTAGAAGGCTTAAAGAGGAAGTTGAAAAGGATATTAGAGCTCCCGATTTTATTGATGATTTCAAGCATTATAATACTGAGCTTGATGGGAAAAGTATGCCGGATAAATTAAAAGACGGCGGCTTTAGCTCTCGTGAGATCACGAAGGCGACTTATCGAAAGCATATGTATAGCAAGAAGCTTGAAAAAAACAAGCTTTACGAAACAGCTCAACTGATAGATCTGGAAATGTTTACATTGATTAATCTAAATTTTGAGACTTACATTGATCCATTGATTGAAAAAGGCGTTGAAAAAAGTATTATTAAGGAGGTCGTCCTAGAAAAGGTTGCAAAGCCAATTTTAGATCTGATAAATCAGGATGGTAAGGACGATACGTTTCTGAATTATAATCTTGATGATGTCTACGGCATGATTTTTTTTCTTACAGGAAAGTGTCACTTGAATTGGGCAGTATATGATAATATATAACCAGGCTTTTGATTATTACCATGCAATTTATCGAATGATACGATTGCTGACGCATGTTAAGAAGGATAGTTTTGTTGAACTTGATCGTCTACGTATATGGGATTTTTATTTACTATTCCCAGAGCAAATCCATTCCATTTCTTTAAAAGACGGAGATCAAGAGATAAAGGATCTAAGGACCCGTTTTGTAAAGCAGAGAAATAATCCATATAATCAGGTATTCGACAATAAAAAGGTGTTTGAAAAATTGCGACCGTATCAACTCACTGCTCTTCAATGCCTAGCTTCTTATGGCATCATTAACAAAGAACTCTTAAAGGAAAACCAAGTTTCTGTGATCTCCAGAGATGTTTTGAAAAATTACGAAGGGCGCTTTGAAGAACTTAGTTATACGGAACAAAATGTAATTACAATGATGGTTTATCATTTCGCATCTATATCAATGTTCGGTCCAGATGGCCTCAAAAGCAGAACTAAATTAATGGTTAGTAAATATGATTATCAATAATCTCTTTATTAATCGACTTGTTGTTATTGCGCTGAATGGTTCAGTCGCATATGACGAAATTTTTCATAAAGGTGTAAATATTATCCGAGGAGATAACAGTAGCGGAAAATCAACAATATCGAATTTTATCTTTTATGTTCTTGGAGGTGAATTTACCGATTTTGTTCCTGAAGCAAAAGGATGTTCGGAGGTTTTTGCTGAAACTGAGATGAACGGCGCGACGATTACTTTACGTAGATCAATCGAACTTGATGAAAAAAGAAAGATAAAAACGCGGACATCAATTTATTTTTTCTGGGGAGGCTATGAGGAATCAGGAAATCCGCCCCCGGATAAACATTGGCAGAAGTTTGGTTATAATTCCTATCCTGAAACAAAAAGTTTCTCAAATGTAATATTCGATAATCTAAATATTCCTATTGTAAAAGGTGAAAACAATATTACTATTCATCAGCTACTTCGACTGATGTACATTGACCAGGAGTCTCCTACTAGCTCTTTATTTTTATACGAACAATTTGATTCTCAAATTACGCGTGAAACCACAGCTGAGTTGTTATTGGGCATATACAATGATGAACTCTATCAGAATAAAAGACGGCTAAACGATGTCTATAGGGAAATTGATGATGTTAAAAGCGAAATAAAAGCAACTAAAGGATTTTTTTCTGATGCATTAATGTTAAATCCTGCAAATATCGAAGCGAAAATCGAAAACACTCAAAAGAGAATTTCAGAAATTGAAAAGAGTATAGTTGATTTAAAGGCATTAGACAGGGTAAAAACAATAAAGGGAGACAAGTTCAAATATCAGCAGCTTTCAACTGCTATAGTTAAACAACGTGGTGTTGTAACAAAGCTCAAGGACAAACTCGCTGAAGTTCAGCATGAGATCACTGATAATGATTTTTTCATTACCTCATTAAATGAAAAACTAAAGGCGCTTAAAAACTCTACGGTCACCAGAGAATTTCTTAATAACTTTCAATTGGAGTACTGTCCGGAGTGTTTAACAGAGATAAAAACGGAT
>Ga0307408_100001120_pt1 | contig 20415 bp, 17 predicted proteins | sample 322Cmetagenome_FD_202116 | JGI IMG/M metagenome (GOLD analysis project Ga0307408, IMG submission 202116) | Maize rhizosphere microbial communities from greenhouse at UC Davis, California, United States - 322HYB-C-3 | ecosystem: Host-associated > Plants > Roots > Rhizosphere > Soil | place... | reverse complement strand
AGCCAGCGCCCCGTCACTTTCGCCGCTGGACGCTTCCGCGACCAGCCCGCAGATGCTGCGCAACGCACCTTCGTCAGTCACGATCTGCAACTCGGCCGGCACACCGATAAAGTCCTTCAGCGGCAGCATCGCGCTATCGGCCACGCATAGCACGTGATGTTCAAATCCGCCGCAAATGGCTTCATGCCCGACCAGACGCTGCGGCAGCAGCAGGTCGTCGCGCAGGCCACTCGGCAACATCAGCCGCAACCTGAGCGGGCGGTTCACGGCGCTCAACCGGCCAAACGCTTCAATTAGATCGAAAAGATCAAAATCGCTCTCCATGTAGACTCCCGGGGGGTGGCAGGGCGCCGGCGCGACACCGGGCGCAAAGTAAACAAGTCACAACAGGCGCTATAGCGGCACCAACTCATAGCGATAGCTGAATTCGCCAGCCATTTCCGGCCTCCCCAGGCAATACCCCCGTCCGAGCTGGTGCCCACGTCCCAGTGTTGCCCGGACGATGTCTTGCTTGCGCAGCACCAGTTGCACCTCGAACCGCATGCCACCCAGGTTGAACAGCCCAAGAAACGCCGCCAGTGCTTGCGCGCCCGGGGCTTCCGGCAGGAAGTAATCGAAGTCCGCCCGGCTCAATGGCCCCATGCGCAGACGCGGGCGGCGGCCGCACACACGCTGCCGGCGCCCCAGCGTGATGGTGCCCAGTATGCAATTGTCACGCCCCAATGTGGCCAATTCATCGGGTTGGAGCTGATACCACTCGGGAATGAACGGCTGAACTTCAAACGGCAGGTTGAAGTAATCCACCAGCAAGCCTTGCAACGCCATCGTCGACGTGCAATGACTGCGCAGGACGGCCGCGTAATACGCCGCCACTTCGTCCGCGATCAGCGGTCCGTCTTCGCCGCTGTTGGCATTTCGCGCCGGTGAAATGCCCGCGAAGGCAAGTGGGACAGGAAGAAACGCATCGCGTCCCTGCGCATCCGTGGTGTAATAAACCCGTGCCTGGGCCCATGCCTGATAAAACAAATCCACGGAACGCTGCGATAGCATATCGAAGAACGCCCGCACGCCCTCCAGCCGGCCGCAGTCCTGCGTGGCCAACACACGGCGAGTAAAAGCAAACGGCATTTGCCCGGTCGAGCCCAGCAGGCTGACCACCGCCGGCGTGACATTGATGCGCACAATCGCGCCTTCCTGCCTGGCCCGTTCCAATTCGGCATCCGTGCTGACGGAAACCCCGGCATCAATGGCCACGCCGTCAATCTCGCTCTGTGGAAAGCTCAGCGAAACGCGGTTGCAGAACCGGATGCGCATATCCAGCCGTGACGGATCACGTCGTCCCAGCCAGCGGTCCAGGACGTATACCGCCTGCCCAAACTGAAACCGCCAAGGCTCATCAATCAATCTGCGAATTACACTAAGGCCAGCATACCGTTGCGGGGTTTGCATCGCATGAGTTCCTTTCCGGTCTGATGGGACACGACAATCAGATGGGTAAAACTATTGAGATGGACGGTTAGGCCAAACAAGTGGTCCAGCACTTGCGCAAAGATATGCAGTCCACTGCCCGCATAAGCCATCTCGTCCACAGCCAGCGTCACTTCGGTGCCGAACAGGAAGCCGCAGCCGTATTCGTCGTGCCAGGGAACACGCGTCGGGCGGTGCACAATACGCCGCAAGCCCGCAATCTGGCGATGCGTCACCGCGGAATGCGGCAAGTCGTACAGGGTCAGGATTTCAGTCAATACGGCCAGGTCTTCCTGCAACAGCGACTGCAGGGTCACGGCCATATGCGAGACCAGGCGCCAATGGTCGGCATCGGGTAAACGGCATGAAGCGGAAGGCTTGCGCAACATACGTATGGGAAAACTGCCCAACGGACTGGCCATGGACAAGTCCCCCCCGTTTGCGCCGCAAGCCAGTTGGCTTGGTAAATCCCGATTGGTGCAGGTCAGGCTGACCGATACCGTGCTGGTGTCGGTATCGAGCGGATTGAACTCGCTATCGGTCAGGGAAATGGCCATTTCATAGCCCGGACTGGTGGCAGCCAGGGCAGCATCCCGGCGCGTGAACCAGTAGCGGCCACGCCGTTCCGCCCCCAAGCCATGCTTTAAGGAATAGTACGGATGGAATTGGGTGGCAAACGTTCCGGCCGGGCCATCCCTGGTGGCGGAAACCGCATCCACGCTATAAATTTCATAGGCGTGCGCATGCTGCACACTCGGCAGCAGCGCATATTCACTCTTGGTGTAATCTTGATAGATCGGGCAGGCGCTGGTACTAAACAGATTAACGATGGGCGTGCAGCCAAGCGCCAGATGCGACCGCTCCAGCGGTGCCAGCACCGTCGCCAGTTCCGGCTTTTCCATGCGCACGCCAAGATGTAACGTCAAGCGCCGGCAATGCGGTGGCAAATCGGCTACCAGCATTGCCAGGTCGATGTCGACGAAGTTGAACTTCTCGGGGTAGAGGAAATACTCGGTGACGATGCGATAGCCCGAATGCGCACGGGCTTCGTAGGGAAGCGTGGCTTCGTCTGGGCCAAAACCAACCGGCGCCAGCGGCACGCTTGGCAATCGCTGCCACGCTTCGGTATCGCCTGCCTGCAGCCATGCCGTCGTCACCCGCATGAACAGCGTATCCCGCAACGTGGCAGCCAGGGCGACATCGGCATTGATAAACAGCCGCAAGCGCTCCAGCCCTTGTACCGCCTGTGGCAGTGAGTCCGATGCGGTTTCCATCGTGATGGCGATATCGGCCAGCCCATCGGCCGTGGCATCAGCCATGAACGGTAGCTGTGCAGCAGGCGTAAAACGCGCCGCAGCCAATCTCACCGGCGCCACATCGACGTCGTAGACCGTGCGAAATTCACAGCGCACGCCTTCGAGCTGATGCGCGAATAAGACGGTCCCGCGCGGAATCCGGTTCGCTTGCTGCGACGCCAGTTGCAACGCGCCTTCGAAATCGAAACACGCAATGGTCGCCGGCGGACTGGGTCTATCCATATGCGGCAGCATGGTTGCGATCAAATCACGCGTCAGTTGCCGCTGGTTGCGCTCCAGCCGATCGGCAGTACGGGCATTGGTAAAGCTGATGGCGTCCAATATCCCCTGCGTGTGCGGATGCCCGGCACCAGGTCCGCCCGGCATGCCCAGCGCCCCCGCCTCGGCCGGAAAGCGCTCAGCAAAGTCGCGGCAACCGCGCTCCTGTTCAATCCGTTCCCGTTCGTAATGACGTAACAAGTCCGTCAGGCCACGTGTCATACGCCCCCCTTAAGCAACGAATTTGATGAAGAGAAGCGGCATCAGGCCGCTACGATGGTCAAGTGTTGCGGCGACGGATGAAACATCGCTGCCCGGACGGTTCCAGCATGCCGTCAAAGCAAACCAGCGGCCCCGCAACATCGGCTTTAAGGCGGGCATGGAGCACGAAACCGATACGATTGATCGCGCTGGACTCTGGAACCAGCCGTGCGCGTACATCAACCAGCCGTGGCTCGTGCCGAGTGATGGCAAGCGCTATCGCCGTGCACATGCTGTCCACATCGTGACTGACACTCATTGCGGAAAAATCCACCAAACCATACGCGAGGATGGAACGCTGCGCATACGGAAAGCCGGTAAATGCGGCATCCGGGATGGCTCGCCGCGTGTTGAGCAAGTCTTCCAGATCGCGTGCTATCGCATTCTTGAGGTTTTCCACGGTCCAGTCTGCCGAACTATCATGTTCACCAAACAAGCCGGACCAAAAATCAGGCAACAATTGCTGTGGCATGGTGAATTCCCACTGGAAGCGTTGGAGAATTCATTATCGGAATATTTCCAAATCAAAACTTGCGGTGTCGCAAGTTTTGCGAAGGCCACATTGCATGGCCCCCGCACCACATTACCGTCAGTACTGGTACACGTTCACCACATTAAACGTGGTATCCGGCACATACACATGCCGGTTATGCGCATAGATAAAGAACGGCATCCAAACGCCTCCCACTTCCGGATAGCGCTTGAACACCAGGTCGCCGGTTTCATAGGTGAGCGTGTCGCCATCGATCTTGAACACTTTCAGGGCCCGGTTCACCAGGTCGTTGACGATCAGGTTGTCCTGCTCATCGATGCACAGGCTGGCCGGCAGGTAGAATTTTTCGTAGTCCTTGTCGAGGTCGTCGCAATAGCCCGCTTCGCCATACGACCACAGGCTGTTGCCTTCGCGGTCGAACACGCGGATGCAATTATTGAACTGGTCGCAGACGAACAAGCGGTCTTGCGAATCCACGTCGACATCGCACGGCGTAAACGTGTCGAGCTCCTTGCCATCTTCCTTCCAGCGGAAGTTCTTGACGAAACTCACCAGGCCGGTCGCTTCCAGTTGCCACATCGAGATGCGGTTGTTGAGCGAGTCGGCAATGAAGATTTCGCCGTGGCTGTTGACCGCGATGCCTTGCGGCGCTTTCAGGGTGCCCTCGCCGCCGATGCCCTCGCGGCCGAACGGTACGCCATAGTTCAGCAAGTGGCCGTTCGGGCCGTACTGGAACATCGATACCGTGCACATGTTGAAGTTGGTGATGAAGATCAGCGGCGTGCCGGGGAAGATCTGGCCCAGCAGCGGCTGCGCCGGATAGTAGGCCGTCATCGCCAGGTCACCCGGCGTGAAGAAGCCGCGCACCATGTTCTGCACTTGCGCGTACGGGTTGACGGCCGTATCGAATGTCTTCAGGCACCAGTTGCCGGAATCGATGTTATAGGATGCCGTCGCCACCGACGCCAGCGGATCAAAGCCCGTGTGCGCCTGGATTTGCTGGTACCAGTATTGGTATATCGACGCCGTGGCCTTGGCCCAGCCATCGAGCCAGTTCCGCTCCGGCAGCTTGCCTTTGCCGTTCTTGCGTTTCGGATCGACGCGGATCACCGACGTCATGCAATTGAACTGCGACGTCGACAGCGCCTTGTTGACGTTGTCGCGGCGCTGGCCGACGGAGTCGAGCAGGGTTGCGACCGTCGGCAAGTCGTCATCGATGATGTTGATGGCGGTGTGCAGCACGGTCGAGGTAAACGGCTCGGTGATGTAATAGGTGTTTTTTTCCTTGCCGGCGCAGATCTGGTACGGGCTGACAAACACCCGGTCTTCCAGCGTGTTGTAGATAAAGTCCGAATACGAATGCGCGACCTCCGGCTTGTGGTTCCACAGCGGCAGCATGCCGATCACGGTTTCCTTCAGCTCGCCATCGGGGTTGTAGATCGTCAGCGCACCTTCCACCTGGCCCGGCACGAACACGTAATCGTTGATCACGCACACCGAGCGCATCACGTTGAATTTACCGATCCCGGCCGGATTGCCGAAGGTGTGCAGCAGCGCGGTTTCCTTCGGTGCGATCACCACTTCATCCTTGACCGGCCACGCGGTGTCGATCTTCAGCACTTCGTAGTAGCCGGTGTTGGCCAGGTACAGGTGGCCCTGGCTGTCGCTGGCCAGGCCCTGCGGCCACAGCAGGTCATGCGCGTGGTCGATATCCTTGACGGTACGGAACTGCAGCACGAATTCGCCGTCGAGCGTGAATTTCACGCAGCGGCTGCGCACGTCGTCGCCGGTGTGGAAGAACTCGTCGGCCACATAGATGTAGTGCTCGCCCGACGCTTCGCGCACGATGGTGATGCCGTTCGGGTCGCTCAGCGGAACAAACGTCTTGCTGGCCTTGTCGCCAAACGCGAACAGGAAGTCCACGCCGTGCTCGTCATAGTCGAATGCCACCACGCGGCCATTGCCCATGTCAGTGCAATACATGGTGTCTTCCGTCGGATGCGGGCACAGGTGGAAGGGCATCAGCAAGCGCGTTTCCTTGCCGCCTTTGTCCGGGGTGGCGTCGATCACGTGCAGCAAGGTGTCGAGGTCCGCCGTAAACACCAGCACGCGGCTGTTGCCGGTATCACAGACCCAGACATGGTTGTAGTTGTCGCGCGCAACGCCGACCGGAGAATTCATCGTGAAGTTCGCGGGCAAGGTGCCGCTCTGCGTCATGCCTGGCAAGATCAGCTCGCCATAATGGCAAATGTGCTTGAAATTGCCGCCTGGTTCCAACGTGGTTTGCGTCATCGGGGTGCCTCCTGGATTGGTAGGGGAAGGAGCGTGCTGCTTAACCCCACAAGTATGCGCAATAGTGTGTGAGCCAGCAACAGGAACCCTATCGCCAATTGCCACAGGGGGAAAACAGGTAGTAAGCTGCATGCGTGTCTGCATTGTAGGAATTTTCCGACCTCTACCATAGACCATGATGACCCTGACCACCGCCGCCGTACATTGCATCCTGCTACTGGCAGGCTCCGTGTTGATTTTGATGGCGGGCGCGCCGTGGTGGGCGCTGGCTTATCTCATCTGCGGCGCCGCCCTGCTATGGCTTGCGTCGCGCAAGGGAGGAATTGATTTCCGCCCCCTGATGCGCCTGGTGCGCGGGCATAACATCGGCATGTCGGTCGAAGCCGTCCACATCGGCAAGCAAATCAAGGAAGCCACGGAACACGCGAACAAGCAGCAAGACCTCAGCAGCCATATCTATACGCTGGCCGAACGCTCATCGAGCGAAGTGCAGGTGGTGCAATCGAGTATCAGCAACATCGCCGGCTTTGCCAACGACCTGGCGTCCGGCATGTCCACCGCCCGCACCGACATGGCGCAAGCCAATGACCAGGCGCGCGAAGCGGCCGAAGTCATGCAAACCTTTAACGCCAATATCGGCAAGCTGCTGGAAGGGACCAAGTCCACCCTGGGCCTGATGCATCAAATCTCGGAGATTTCACAGCAAACCAACCTGCTGTCGCTGAACGCCTCGATCGAGGCTGCGCGCGCCGGTGAAAAGGGGCGCGGCTTTGCCGTGGTGGCGTCCGAGGTGCGCAGCCTGGCCGAGCGCACCCGCGTGCTGGCGGTGTCCGTCACCACGCAGGTGAAGGAAATCCAGCAGCATTCGCTGCATACCGCCACCGTGGCCGCCACCATCACGGAGCGCATCGGCCGCACCTGCGAAGTGATGGGCGCCACCACGCAGCAGCTCGACACCTTCGCCGGCGGCAGCGTGCGGGTGTCGAGCGAAATCGATTCGATCCGCGATATCGTCGACCGGGTCACCGACAATAACAACACCATCAGCGACAACATCGGCCAGATGCGCAACCTGTCGCAAGACATGGCCAGGGCCATGAACGCGTGCAGCACGCGCTCGCGCAAATTGACGGCGGCGGCGGAAGACGGCATGCGCGAACTGGGCAAGGTCACGCTGGGCGAGGCGGCCTTCGACAAGGTCATCGTGCGTCTCAACGAATGCCGGCGCGAATGCGAAAAAGGCTTGAAGCAGCTGGCCGACCAGGGCTTCGACGTGTTCGACAAAGCCTACCAGCCTATCCCCGGCACCAATCCGCAGCAATACCACACGACCTACGACATGGCGTATGAAAAGCTGTTCCAGCCGTTGTTCGATGCGTGGGCGGAGAGCATCCCCGGCTGCGACCTGGCCGTCATGTGCACGCAAGGCGAGACTTACCCGCCGACCCACGTCTCGAAGTACTGCAACAAGCCCAGCGGCGACGTCGCGTGGGACACCGCGCACTGCCGCGACAAGCGCTTCCACAGCGGCAACCAGATGCTGTCCAACGTGGCCAACGACACGCGCGACTTCCTGTTCCAGGCCTACATGCGCGATATCGGCGACATCTTCGTGCTGGTCTCGCAGCCGGTGTATGTCCATGGCCGCCACTGGGGCGGCTTCATGTTCGGCTTGCAGCATGAGGCGCTGAAGGACTGACTGGTATCCCCGGCGCCGCCTGCAAGCCCGTGCTCCCTCCATTACAATAGCCGCAACCTTACAATTGCGGAGATCAAACATGGAATGCAAAGTCAGCTGGAATGGCCCGTCCGGAATGAGCTTCCGGGCTCAAACGGGTTCCGGCCACATGGTGACGATGGATGGCGCGCCCGAAGGCGGCGGCCACAACCTGGCGCCGCGTCCGATGGAAATGGTATTGCTGGGCACGGGCGGCTGCACTGCGTATGACGTGGTGCTGATCCTGAAACGGGGCCGCGAAGATGTGCAGGGCTGCGACGTGACCCTGAAAGCCGAACGCGCGGACGTGGACCCGAAAGTGTTCACCAAGGTGCACTTCCATTTCACCGTGACCGGCAAGAACCTGAAGCAGTCGGCGGTGGAACGCGCGGTCAACCTGTCGCACGAAAAGTATTGCTCGGCCTCGATCATGATGGCCAAGACGGCGGAAATCACGCACTCGTACGAAATCGTCGAAGCCTGATTCCGGTAATTACGGGACGTTGAACCTGTAGGGCGGCTTTTACAAAGCCGCCTGCCTGCGCCGCGTTGGCGCATGCGTTGGCGGGTTTGTAAAACCCGCCCTACGCACTCGGCGGCCGGGTTTTACTCAGATGTAGTAGGCCGTTGACGTCATGATCTTGCCCATCGCCGTCATCGCCATTTTTGCCGGCAGCGGCGCCTCTTCCGCGCCCAGCTGCCGCGCCTTTTCGCCGTGTTCGATTTCATCGGCCTTCATCTGCTCGACGATGGCGCGCGATTTCGCATCTTGCGGCGGCAGCTTTTCCAGGTGGCTGGCCAGGTGCGCTTCGACCTGCTTTTCGGTTTCCACCACAAACCCCAGGCTCTTGGCATCGCCCATCACGGCGGCCACGGTGCCCAGCGCATAGGCGCCGGCGTAAAACAGGGGATTCAACACGCTGATTTGCGACCCCAGTTCGTGCAGCCGCTGCGCGGTCCAGGCCAGGTGGTCTTCCTCTTCGCGCGACGCCAGTTCGAATTGCGCGCGGATCTCGTCGTTCCTGGCGAAGCGCGCCTGCGCGTTGTACAGCGCCTGCGCCATCACTTCGCCCACGTGGTTCACGCGCATCAGGCCGGCCGCGTGGCGCTGTTCGGATTCAGTCATGACCGCGTCGTCCGCATGGACGGCGGGGCTCGGCCGCGATGCGGATGCGACACCGGCAACCACGCGCAAGGCCTTGTCGGCGCTGGCAATCAGGCGGTCGAGGGGATGGTGGTGGCGGTTGGCGGACATGATGGCTGTGCTCTCGTGATACGGAAAGCATCATTATATGACGCCAGGCGGCCCTCCCTTGAGAGCCTGAGCGGCCAACTCGGCCTCTTCGCGCAGCATGCGCTGCTTTTCGATCCAGTCCGCCACCGCGCCCCGCACATCGATGCCGGACAAATCCTTGGCCACGCCCAGGTTCAATCCCAGCAGGAAGGGGATGTTCTGCACCGGCACCTCGTTGCAATGCGCGTCGAACGCCTGCAAGAAGCGCGGCGAATCGACCACCCGGATGACTTTTTCACCGCTCATGTATTGCAGGATGCTGGTGATACTGTGGCCCTTGCCGATCGCGTGATAAATAAAGCGGTTGTATTCGCGGTCCAGCGCGGCGAAATCCAGCTTTTCCTTGGTCATCAGGCCGGCCAGGTAGTGCAGGCCCAGCGCCACGCGGAAAAACCCGGTCGCTTCATCGCGGCCGACGCCGCTGCGGGTCACGGCCAGGACTTTTTCCTGCGTCGCCGCATCAAGATAGGCATTCGGTTTCTTCATGAGGGAAAACTATAGCGGGTTTGCTTCTTGCGAGCCAGAATTTCGGCGTGCTAATCTTGCAACCATATCAATAACAGGGCGCCCGCATGCTTGACGTACGCAATCTGGCCAAGCGTTTCCCCCTTCCGGCCGCCAAAGGCCAGCAGGGGCAGGCGCGCGACCCGCGCGACCACGATGGCTGGTTCCACGCCGTGCGCGACGTCAGCTTCAGCTGCGCGGCCGGCGAAGTGCTGGGTTTGCTGGGCCCCAATGGCGCAGGCAAGACCACCACCTTGCGCCTGCTGTCGACGGCATTGACGGCGGACAGCGGCCATGCCTGGGTCAACGGCGTCGATTTATTACAGGATCCGCTGGCCGCACGCCAGCAAATCGGCTTCCTGTCCGGCTCCACCGGCTTGTATGGCCGCCTGACGGCGCGTGAAAACGTCGAATACTTCGGCCGCCTGCACGGCATGAGCGCGCCCTACCTGGCACGCCGCTGCGATGAATTGTTCGAGCTGCTCGGCATGCAGGAATATGCGCGCAAGCGCGCCGACCAGCTGTCGACCGGCATGAAGCAGAAATGCGCGATTGCCCGCACGGTGGTGCATGAGCCACGCCTGGTCATCCTCGACGAACCGACCACCGGGCTCGATGTCATGTCCGCGAAAATCCTGCTGGACTTTATCGCCGGCTACAAGGCGCTGCGGGTGCCGCTGATCTTTTCCACCCACCATTTGCATGAAGTGGAAAAACTGTGCGACCGCGTCTGCATCATCAACCGCGGCAAGACCGAATTTAACGGCACGCTCGAGGCCTTGCGCCACTTGGGCGGCAGCGCGGATTTGTACGATGCGTTTGTCAGCGTGATCAATCGAGAACCTGTGCAAGAACCCTGAGGAAGCGTCGGCCATGTGGACCATCTACCTGAAAGAAATCCTGGAACTGGCGCGCGACCGGAAAACGTTTATTTTCACGGTCTTGATTCCCATCTTCGCCATGCCGCTGATCTTTGCCGCCTTCGGCTATTTTTCCTCGACCATGTTCGACAAGGCGCGCCGCGCGCAATTGCCGTACGCGGTGTTCGGCCAGGAAAACGCGCCGGAACTGGCGCAGCGCTTCGCCGCTGAAAAAGGGTTCACGGAAGTCCGCCTCGCCAGTGAAGCGGACATCCGCGGCGCGATCGACCAGGACTTGATCAAGTTCGCGCTGGTGATCCCGCGCGGCTACCGCGACCGCCTGGAAGGCCAGCGCCAGGCCGTGGTGGTGCTGCACTATAACAGCGCGGTCATGGTGGACCTGATCCGCAAGCGCGTGCAAGCCGTGGTGGAATCCCAGAATGCGGACCTGCGCGAAAGCGCGCTGTCCGCGCTGCACCTGGACCAGCAGCAATTGCGCTTTGCCTTGAATCCGATCCGCCTCGATGAACACTCGACCGCCGGCAAGCGTGAGCAAATCGGCGCGCTGGTCGGTGGCATGCTGCCCTACCTGTTGCTGATGGGCTGCCTGATGGCGGCCATGTATCCGGCGATTGACCTGGGCGCGGGGGAAAAAGAAAGGGGCACCCTGGAAACCTTGCTGCTGGCGCCCGTGCCCCGCAGCGCCATCGTGCTGGCCAAGTTCCTGGTGCTGTTTACGGTCGGCCTGCTGTCGTCGCTGCTGATGGTGGGCAGCATGAGCGCGCTGCTGTTCATTGCCAGTTCCACCGCGTTGGGCCAGCCTGTTTCCGCCAATCAGGCCGGCATCGCCGACCTGGCCGCGATGATGCAATCGATCGGCGCGGGCGATATGGCCATGGTGGCGCTGATGCTGGCGCCGACCGCCGCCATGTTTGCCGCGATCTTGCTGGCGCTGTCGATTTACGCGAAAAGCTATAAAGAAGCCGCCGGCCTGATTTCACCGTTGATGCTGCTGACCCTGCTGCCGACCATGGTGGCGCTGTTGCCCGGCGTGGAAATGAACTGGATGTGGGCCATGGTGCCGCTGACCAACGTGTCCCTGGCCATGAAGGAATTGGTCAAGGGCACCATGGATTACCGCATGTTTGCTGTGATCCTGGCCTCCACCACGGTCACCGCCGGCGCCCTGCTGGCCTTGTGCCGCTGGTGGTTTACGCGCGAGCAAGTCCTTTTCCGAAATTAAGCATCGGACAACTCCTACCGCCCCGCCCGGAATTTTCACGTTCTGGCGGTCGGATTCCGCTGACTGTCGCAATGAGGCAACCGCTGTGTCGCAAATTCAATACAATGCGAACATTGAAAAGTGGTAGTTAGCATTGCAGTGCAGCAAGGCACAACAGGAGTCAGCATGGAATTACGCATCCGCAATTTGTCCAAGACCTATAGCAACGGTGTCGTGGCTTTGGACAATATTTCGCTCACGATCCCCACCGGGATGTTCGGCTTGCTGGGCCCCAACGGGGCCGGCAAATCGACCCTGATGCGGACCCTGGCGACCTTGCAGGAATGCGATGCGGGATCCGTGTTTTTCGGCGACCTCGACGTGCTCGATGAAAAAGACGAAATCCGCCGCCTGCTGGGTTACCTGCCGCAAGACTTTGGCGTGTACCCGAAAGTGTCCGCCTATGAAATGCTGGACCACTTCGCCATCCTGAAAGGCTTGTCGCACCGGGGCCGCCGCCGCGAAGTGGTCGATGGCTTGCTGCAGCAAACCAATTTGTTTGAAGTCCGCCATCAAAAACTCGGCACCTTTTCCGGCGGCATGCGCCAGCGCTTCGGCATTGCCCAGGCCCTGCTGGGCGACCCGAAACTCATCATCGTCGATGAACCGACGGCCGGCCTGGACCCGCAGGAACGGGTGCGCTTCCATAACCTGCTGTCCGATATCGGCGACGACCGCACCGTGATCCTGTCGACCCACATCGTCAGCGACGTGGCCGACCTGTGCGCCAACATGGCCATCATCAACAAGGGCCACTTGCTGGTGGCCGGCGCCACCCAGCAATTGATTGACGATGTCAGCTGCAAGATCTGGGCGCGCTTCATCGACAAGCGCGATTTGCAGCAATTCCAGACCCGCCACGCGGTGATCTCCACCCGGCTGCTGTCCGGCCGCACGCTGATCCACGTCTACAGCGACGACGATCCGGGCGACGGATTCGAGGAAGCCATCGGCGACCTGGAAGACCTGTATTTCGCCACCATCACCGGCCGCCACCACGCCGCCGACCGCTGCGAATAAGCGGAGCCGCGTATGTTCAACATCGCCTTTTTCGAAGCCCGGCAGCGCCTGAAACTGTTGTCCACCTGGGTGTATTTCGGCATGTTCATGCTGCTGGCCATGCTGTGGATGGCGGCGGCCGGCGGCGTGTTCAAGGAAGCCATGGTCTCGTTTGGCGGCCGGGTCGCCATCAATGCGCCGCGCTCCATCCTGCTGACCACCAGCCTGCTGGGCTGCCTCGGCGTGATCGTGATTGCCGCCATGGTGGGGCGCTCGGTGCAGCAGGACTTCGAATATGACATGCACCACTTCTTCTTCAGCGCGCCGATCCGCAAGTACCAGTACATGTTCGGCCGCTTCCTGGGCGCCTCGTTTGCGCTGGCCGTGGTGTTTTCCAGTATCTTGCTGGGCGCCTGGCTGGGCACCTTCATTCCCGGCATCGATCCGGAGCGGCTCGGCCCCACGCCGCTGGCCAGCTGGCTGATCCCGTATGGCTTCACCTTGCTGCCCAACATCTTTATCTTTGGCGCCGTGTTCTTCGTGGTGGCCGCGCTGACGCGCCGCATGTTGCCGGTGTATATCAGCAGCGTGGTCATGCTGATCGGCTACCTGGTGGCGCCGGGCCTGGCGCGCGACCTCGACTATAAAACCCTGGCCGCGCTGATCGACCCGTTCGGCACCACGGCGGTGATCCGCCTGACCGAATACTGGCCGATCGCCGAACGCAATACCCGCCTGGTCTTGCCGGAGGGCGTGTACCTGGTCAACCGGCTGATCTGGGCCACGTTTGCGCTGGTGACTTTGCTGCTGGGCTACTGGCGCTTCCACTTTGTCGCCACCATCGACAGTGGCCGCAATGCCGGCCGCAACGAGGGGGAAGAACCGCAGCGCCTGTCCGCCACGGCGGCCGACACCCGCGAAAAGCCGGATTTCCAGGCCCGCAGCCTGGGCTTGCTGCTGCTGCGGAACAGCTGGCTGAACCTGCGTGAAACCGTCAAGAACGTGTATTTCGCCGTGATCGTGCTGGCCGGCGTGCTGCTGATGTTCGCCACCGCGCTCGATCCGCACACCATGGGCGTGAAAACCTATCCCGTCACCTACCTGGTGCTGGAACAGATCACAAAAATGTTCACCCTGTTCATGCTGGTCATCACCACCTTCTATGCGGGGGAACTGGTGTGGCGCGAACGGGAAAACCGCACCGCGCAAATGTTCGACGCCATGCCGGTGCCGAACTGGCTGCCGCTGCTGGCGCGGCTGTTCGGCCTGATCGGCTTGCAGGGCTTGCTGCTGGTGGTGGTCATGCTGTGCGGCATGCTGATTCAGCTGTTCAAGGGTTACTTCGAGCTCCAGCCCGGCCTGTACCTGCACAACCTGTTCCTGGTCCAGTGGCCGCAATATGCGCTGGTGGCGGTGCTGGCCATCGCGCTGCAAGTGCTGATCAACCACAAGTACCTGGCGTACTTCGCGATGATCCTGTACTACGCGGCCACCATCACCGCGTCCGCACTGGGCCTCGACCACCCGATGCTGGTGTACGGCATCACGCCGGAATTCGTGTATTCGGACATGAATGGCTATGGCCACTTCCTGCTGCGCGAACGCTGGTTCCTGCTGTACTGGAGCGGCGCGGCGCTGGCGCTGGTGGTGCTGTCGGTGCTGTTCTGGGCCCGCGGCAGCAACCTGGAATGGCAGCAGCGCGTGCAACTGGCGCGCCACGGCCTGACCCCGCCGGTGCTGGCGATGTTCGCCCTGGCCGCCACCATCCTTGCCGGCGCCGGCGGCGTGCTGTTCTATGATTTGCAGGTGGCGGGCGACTACAAGTCGGCCTACCGCATCGACGCGAACCGCGCCGATTACGAACGCCAATACAAGGCGCTGGCCGAGGCGCCGCAGCCGCGCATCACCGACGTGCGCCTCGGCGTGGCGATCGAGCCGGAACAGCGCACCCTGCGCGTCAAGGGCCACTACACGCTGGAAAACAAGAGCGCCCAACCGCTGACGGAAATCCATATCACGCAAGACACCCGCGCCGACATGCAGCCGCTGCGCTTCGGCCAGGTGGCGAAACTGGTGCGGGCCGACCACGCGCTGGGGTTCTCGACCTATGCGCTGTCCTCGCCGCTGGCGCCGGGCGCGAAGCTGCCGCTGGAGTTCGAGCTGGTGTACGCGCCCAAAGGCTTGTTCGGCCTGGGCCAGGACTTGCCGGTGATCGGCAACGGCACGTTCTTCAACAACAGCCTGCTGCCGCATATCGGCTATCAGCGGGCGATGGAATTGCGCGATCCGCGCGACCGCAAAAAGCATGGCTTGCCGGCGCAGGAACGGGCGCTGCCGCGCGACGATCCGAAAGGCCTGGCCAACAACTACATCGGCACCGATGCGGACTGGGTCACGTTCGACGCGGTCGTCAGCACCGCGCCGGACCAGACCGCCGTGGCGCCCGGCATCCTGGAAAAAGAGTGGAAGGCCAACGGCCGCCGCTATTTCCACTACAAGATGGATAAACCGATCCTGAACTTCTATGCCTTCCAGTCGGCCCGCTACGCGGTCAAGCACGACTGGTGGCAGGACGCCGGCATTGAAATCTATTACCACCCGGGCCACGAATTCAACCTCGACCGCTTCAACAAGGGCGCCAAGGCGGCGCTGGAGTATTACACGAAGAACTTCAGCCCTTACCAGCACCGCGTCCTGCGCATCGTGGAGTTCCCCCGCTATGCCGCCTTCGCGCAATCGTATCCGAACACGATCCCGTATTCGGAAGCGATGGGCTTCATTGCCAAGGTCGATGACCGCAATCCGAAAGACGTCGATTTCCCGTTCTATGTAACGGCGCATGAAGTGGCGCACCAGTGGTGGGCGCACCAGCTGGTGGGCGGCAATACCCGTGGCGCCACCGTGCTGTCGGAAACCCTGTCCGAATATTCCGCGCTGATGGTCATGAAAAAACAGTTCGGCCCGGACCGCATGCGCCGCTTCCTGCGCCATGACCTGGACCGCTACCTGCTGGGCCGCGCGCTGGAAAACAGCAAGGAATTGCCGCTGGCCGACAATGAAAACCAGGATTACATCCACTACCGCAAGGGCAGCCTGGCGATGTACCAGTTGCAGGACATCCTCGGCGAAGACAAGGTCAATGCAGTGCTGCGCGGCCTGCTGCAACAGTATGCCTTCCATACCGCGCCGTATCCGAGCGTGACGGTGCTGGTGGACGGCTTGCGCAAGATTACGCCGCCGGAACAGGCTTACCTGATCGACGACTTATTCAACAGCATCGTGCTGCACGATAACCGCGCCCTCTCCGCCACCATGCGCAAGGTGACGGGCGGGAAATATGAAGTCACGATCAAGGTCCATGCCAGCAAGTTGCGCGCCGATGAAGTGGGCGCGGAAAAAGAAGTGCCGATGGCCGACCTGATCGACATCGGGGTGGACGACAAGGATGGCAACAGCTTGCTGCGTGAACGCAAGCTGATCAAGGCGAAGGAATCGGTGTATACGGTGCTGGTGTCCGGGCGTCCGGCCAAGGCCGGGATCGATCCGGACAACAAGCTGATCGACCGCAAGCCGGACGACAACATGATTGCGGTGGAGAGCGGGCAGTAGGTGGCCGCGCCCTGTTGAAGCGGTGTCCCCCTCCGCTGTCGGAATTTTTTACACAATACATCCACGTGGAAACTTAGATTGCCTTAAGTCATTGTTTTCTTAGGGCAGGAGGAATGCTGGCACAAGTATTGCTCCAATGCGAACTATTATTTACTTGTGGAAATACATGATGAAAAAAATCACTTTGGCTGCTTTGCTGGCGGCGTTCAGCCTTGGCGCCAGCGCCACCACCATCACTTTCGATGACATTGGCACGCGCAACAACTTTGACGCACTGGGCTTGCACTATACGTACCAGGGCTACCAGTGGAGCAGCTCGGGCAACTGGGGCTCAGGCTGGGCCGCGGCCACCACCTCCAACCCGGCAGTTAGCCCGGCGCCGGCGCCCGTGAGCGGCACCGGTTATGCATGGAACTGGGGTGGCACGCGAAGCCTGTATCTCGATTTTGGCACCGGCACGTCCGTGGCAGGCGCTTCGTTTGCCACGCTGTCGTCCAATTATGGGGGCAACGCCAGTACCATCCAACTGTATGGCTATGACGCGTCCAATGCGCTGGTCGCCACCAGCGACGTGCTGAATTTGACGCACTCGTTCCAATTCCTGGCGACCAATGCCGGCTTTGGCAACATCAACCGCCTGGAAGTCCGCGCCAACAGCAATGCGTGGTTCAGTGTCGACGACATCGTCCTGGGCAGCGGCCAGCAAGTACCGGAACCGGGCAGCATGGCCTTGCTGGGCCTGGGCGTTGCCGCCCTGGCTGCGGCACGCCGCCGCGCCGCCAAGTAAGTATCCGCAGCGCGTTCGCCGCCGGGGACCGGTCGCGCCGCTCGCTCAGGCGTACGCGCTGAATGAACTCACAACCGACTGGTTGTAGGCATGGGCCACGGCGCTGCCGGCCATTCCCGGCCGCGCCTTCAGTGCATTGGCCCACGACGCGGCAGCGGGCGCGCCAGCCAAGACGGGCAACAGCGGCGCGCCGGTATACGCGCCCGAGGCAGACGGCGATTGCGCCAGGGTGGCGGCGATTTGCTGGTTTTGCAGCAACTGCGCATCGCCTTGCCGGTACGTCCCTTCATCGGGAATGACCGGGTCGCCGGGCAAGGTGCCAGCCTGTTGCAGGGTGCTCAGCAAGCCAGCCGCCGTGTACATCTGCGTCGACGATTTCGCGCCGCCCAGGGTCGCCACCACGCTGGCATTTTCCGACAGGCTGACCGCCAGCGTGGGCAACAGCGCATTGTCATTGCCGGTTTCATCCACCGCCTGGGGCTGGTAGACGGTGTATCCGGGCAGCGGGTTGATGGGCGAAATCATGGCAAACAGTCCTTGCTATGATTTCACTATAGATGGGTACGCGGGGCAGTCAAGCGTGCGGACGATGAGCGCTCCCCCGTCACCGCACTGGCGCGCCAGTTGCCGCAGCCACGCCGGCGCCCGCTCGCCGTCATACACCAGCGCCGCCTGTTCCTGGCAGGTAAACGCCGCGTCGGTGACGTCGATACGCACCAGCGCGGGATCGTGCAGGGCGAAATCCGGCAGGTATGCCAACGCCGCGCCGGATTTCACGAACGCCAGCAGCAACTGCAGGTCGTCCGTCCAATAGCGGATCTTGCGCGGCAACTGGTCATCGCGCCAGCCGTCCGAACGGGCGCCGCGCCCCTCGCCGCAAAACAGGGAATGGGACGGGCAGGCAAATTCGTGCCGCAGCACCTGGGCCGCCGTGGCGCGCAAGCGCCCGCCGCCCCGCTCAATGACACCTGGCGCCGATGACTGCAACGCCTGCACCAGCGGATGATCCTGCCCCGCCACCAGGTGTTGCGCCAGCACGCCCAGCGGCACGGTGTCCCATGCCTCCGACCAATGCTCACCTTTGCCATCGAGCACTTCTCCCGTCACGATGGCCGCGTGCGCGTCGCCCCGCGCCAGCGCCGCCAGCGCCATGTCTTCGAACATCGCCTGCAGGTGCAGGCTGGCTTGCGCATAGGGGCGCAAGCCGCCGGCCAAGGCCTCGCCATACCGCCACAACAAGATTGCCGGACCGGCAATGCGGCAATCGATGACGGCGTGGTCGCCCTGCACATCGGCCCTGGCCTGCTCCGCCATCGCCAGCAGCGCCTGTGCACGCGGTAGCAACAATGTACCGCTGGCGTTGAGCACCAGTTGCCGCGCGCCGCGGTCAAACAAGGGTTTGCCTAAACTGTCTTCCAGGCGGCGCAATGCTTTCGACACGGCGGACGGCGTCAAATGCATTTCCCGCGCCACGTCGCCCAAGGTCGGCTGGCGGGCGGCGCTGACAAAGATGCGCAAGTCAGTGAGGTTCATGTTTCCAAATAGGACATTAAAAGTGAAATTAAGTTGCTTTACGCGACACTAACACCAACCTACCATGGACGCATGAAAACCTTCCTGATCTCCCTCTCCCTGCTGGCCGCCCCATCCGTCATGGCCGCCGCTCCCGCGCAAGGTCCCACCTACGGCGAACATGGCATGGCCCTGTTTGGCGGCAAGGATGGCTTGTACACCTCGCACTTGCCGATGTTCCATGCGCCGCACGATTACCAGGTGGTGCTGCAAGTGCGCCTGGCCGATCCCCGCCTCGACGCGGCCGTCAAACAACGCCTGGACGGCAAAACCGCCCTGTGGACCGTGGCGCCGGAAAAGTTCGAACTGGAGCGGCTGCAACCCGGCACCCCGGCGCCCTTGCAGCGCTTCCAGGCGGACCTGGTGCTGGGCCATTTCGAGCAGGGCGGCCAAACCATGTACCGGCGCGCCACCGTTGTCATCGATAAGGTATTGTTGTTCCGGAAGTTGTCGTCCGAGGTGAAAACCCGCGCCGTGGCCCGTTATGTGCAAGTTGGCAACGGTACGCAACGCTACCTCATCAAGGAGATCGACAGCCGCCCTGATTTCGATCATATTGTTTCGTACCGCGCGGCTGCACGCGCTTCCATTTTGCCGGTCTCGATCGCCAAAAACGGCGTATCGGAACCCGATGCGGACGCGCTCGCTGCGGCGCTCAATGCGCTCCCGTCCGCCATCCGCGGCACGGTTTACTATTACACGGACGACTTACGCTGATGACCGTTCCGTCGATTTACCAGGGCTTGTGGCGCCGGACCGGCATCCGGCGCAGCAATGGCAGCACGGACACCACGACACAAGTGTGGTGGTTCCAGGCTGCCCGTTTCCACATCGACCTGCGTATTCCCATCGACCGCCCCGACCCGGCCAGCCGCACGCACATCGTCAAATACCTGCCCAACCAACTGTCGCGCTTCGGCGCGCAGACCGGCTTTGCCGGCACCACGGTGGTGGATGGCAACCACTGCGAATGGCAGCCTGAAATCGCCTTCCCCTGGATCAGCGACGCGACCGACGCCGGCTGGATGCGCTTTGACAGCGACGATGCGCTGCACGAAACCGCCGATGACGGCAGCTATGAAGAAGACTGGGAGCGGGTGGCGGCCGGCCCGATGGCCGCCGTGCGGCTGGAAGACCCGCACGCGGGCGCCATCGCTTACCTGATCGCGGGCGACTTGTGGATGGCCTGGGCCTGCGGCCGGCCCGACGACCATTACGACCAGGCCGATCCGCTGTCGTCGCCGTGGAGCGAATTCACGGTGCTGAAGAAAGGCGCGCACTGGCGCGTGATGGCATCGAACATGCCGTGGCTGGAAGGCACGGAAATCCCCCAGGCCGACAATATCGACCGCGCCCATCTTGGCAAGTGGGCTGTCGGCATGGCGGTGCTATTGCCGTTCGCCCCTGAAATGACGTGGCGGGTGCTCGACGTCACCTCGGATTAGCCGCGCCGTCAATAATTCAGCAGCGCCGCCGCCATGTCCGCGCCGACATGGCGCTTGAAGATGGCCAGCAGGGTGCCGTCATCGCGCATCTCCTGGATCGCCCTGGCGAAGCGCTCCACCGTCACCAAAGGTACCCGTTCGCGCGACAGGATCAGGCCATGCGGCACGCTGTCTTTCGGGGACCAGTCCAGCACGCGCACGTCGCCGGTCATGCCTTCCTGCTCCAGCACCGGCACACAGCTGGTCGGCAGCGCCAGCA
>Ga0307408_100001119_pt1 | contig 20426 bp, 25 predicted proteins | sample 322Cmetagenome_FD_202116 | JGI IMG/M metagenome (GOLD analysis project Ga0307408, IMG submission 202116) | Maize rhizosphere microbial communities from greenhouse at UC Davis, California, United States - 322HYB-C-3 | ecosystem: Host-associated > Plants > Roots > Rhizosphere > Soil | place... | reverse complement strand
TGCACGTCGCGGCCGGCGGTGTGGTTCTGGAAGTGCCAGAAGGTGGTGTACTTGACGATACTGGCACCCGCCCCCCATACCGGCGCCAGCTGGCAATTGCCGGTGGTGGCGCCGCAGATATAGGTGTCGGCGAAGTCGTCGACGTCATACGCCCCCTGCCCCAGCGCCGCAGCGAACTGCTCCATGGTGTAGCCGGCGCGCGTCACGCCGGCCAGCAGCTTGTTGTAGTTGGTGGTACCAGGATTGGCCTTCATGTAATTGACGGCGTCCAGCACGATACGGCGGTGCGTCTCCTGCTGCCATGCGTGGGCCGGAAGGCTTACTGCGGATGCTGCCAGCGCGAGGCTGGCAGCGATGGTGCTCAGTTTCATCTGGTTTCTCCTGGTTGAAAAGAGTCCAGACGATAGCGCCGATTTATGACGGACAGATGAAAAAGTCTTCTAAAAATATTAACAACTCAGAATTGCTCCCACTCGTCCGCGCCACTGGCTACCTTGCGCTGCCTGGCCGGGCGCACTGCCACGGCAGTGGAAGCGGATGGCTGGCTTGCACTATGCAATACGGGCGCCGATTTCAGGTGGGCGACGCCGATGCGGAAGGCGCTCACGGCCTTGGCCAGAACTTCCGCCTGGTCTTGCAGGGCCTGCGATGCGGCCGCTGTTTCTTCCACCAGGGCCGCGTTCTGCTGCGTGACCTGGTCCATCGAAGTGATCGACTGGTGCACCTGGGCGATGCCGGCATTCTGCTCGGCGGTCGCGGCACTGATTTCAGCCACGATGTCCGACACCTGCTTCACGCTGGCCACCACGTCGCTCATGGTATCGCCGGCGCGCACCACCAGTTTGGTCCCGGAATCGACTTTCTCCACGCTGTCGTCGATCAGCGCCTTGATTTCCTTGGCTGCAGCGGACGAGCGCTGCGCCAGGCTGCGCACTTCGGTCGCCACCACCGCGAAACCTCGGCCCTGTTCGCCGGCGCGGGCCGCTTCCACGGCGGCGTTCAGCGCCAGGATATTGGTCTGAAACGCGATGCCGTCGATCACGCTGATGATGTCCACGATCTTGTGCGAGGAAGCGTTGATCGAGGCCATGGTGTCGATCACTTCCTTGACCACTTCGCCGCCCTGCACCGCAATCTGCGAGGCGTTCTGCGCCAGCTGGTTGGCCTGGCGCGCATTGTCCGAGTTCTGGCTCACGGTGGAGGTCAGTTCCTCCATGCTGGAGGCGGTTTCCTCCAGCGCGGCGGCCTGCGCCGATGTGCGGTTATTCAGGTCGCCGGTGCCGGCCGCAATCTGGCGCGAAGCGGTGCTGACCGCATCCGCTGCCGACCGGGCAGTGCCGACTACGCCGCCAATCTCGCCCAGCAGCTTGTTGAAGGCCACGCCGGCGTGGCCGATTTCGTCCATCCGTTCCACCTCAACCTGGTGCGTCAGGTCGAGCGAGGAGCTGACGTTCTCCATCGTGCCCTGCATCCGGTCCAGCCCGCCGGTAATCACGTGGTACATCTTGTAGCCCATGAAGGCGACAACCAGCAGCACGGCCGCGGTGACCGCAAGCAGGATGGTCAGCGCCTTCGAATAATCGGCATCGCTGTCGGCCTTCACCTTTTCGATCAGCTTCTGGTTATAGGCCACATGGTCGTCCAGGCTCTTCTTCACGCCTGCCGCGCCCAGCGCCAGCGGCGAGCCGGCCACCAGGGTGGCACGCACGCCGTCCATGTCGCCCGCGTGCGAAGCGGCCAGGAATGGCACCAGCGCCTGGCGGTAGGTCTCCATGGCGGCCTTGTCCTGCTCCAGCATCTTGCGGTCGGTCTCGTCGAAGATATTGTTCTTCGCGTAATCGGCCAGCACCTTGTCGAAGTTGGCGTGGGCATCGTTGTAAGCCTTGTCCAGCGCACTCTTGTCGGACAGGTTGGAGAAGACCGACAGGCGATACCCTGCCAGGCGGCTATCGCTCACCGCCGCTTTGGCAGCGTTAATGGCTGAGACACTCGGGATCAGCCTTGTCTGCACCAGTTCCATGCGCTGCTGGGCATCGCGCAACTGCCACAGGCCCTGGGCGCCGACAAACAACAGGCCGATAAGGGCGATTGCCAGGGTGATGATCAGTCGATTGCTGATTTTCATGATGGGATTTCATCCTTTGCAAGTGGATTACTATCGCGGCCTTAGGAACATGCAATTGGCCACCCGTATTGATGACGACTAACATCCATTCATCGTCGCTGTCCAACCAGATATTCAGGAGCTCATCATGTCCCCACTCGGCATCTTCCACACCGCACTTGGCTTGCTGGCACTCGGCTCCGGCATCGCCGCCTATGCGCTGCACCGCGGCATCAGCCCGCGCAGCAAGACAGGCTTGCTGTACATTGCCGCCACCGTCGTCGTCAGCCTGACCGGCTTCGGCTTGTTCGCCCATGGCGGTTTCGGCAAACCGCACGCCCTTGCCGTGCTCACCCTGCTGGTACTGGCCGTCGCCTTCGCTGCCGGTTCGCTTGGATGGTTCGGCGCCGCCGGCCGCAAGGTGGAAACCGTCGCTTATTCCTTTACCTTCTTCCTGCACTTCATCCCCGGCATCACCGAGACCTTTACCCGGGTCCCGCTCGCCAATCCGGTATTCGAAAGCCCCGAAGCTCCTGCCCTGAAGGCGATTGCCGGGGTGCTGTTCCTGATCTTCCTGGCCGGCGCCCGCTACCAGCTCAAGGCTATGCCCTCAGAATTGCGTGGCCAGTGATTCGTGGAAGATCGGCGGCTGGACATCCGAACCGAAGGCGTTGTCGAGTTCTTCCAGGCGACGCTGCGGCACCTCCTTGAGGTCGGCAATCTGCGGAGTCCAGCGCAGCAGGCGGTCCGCATCGAAGCGGTCCACGGCGCAGGCGATGGCATAACCGCTCATGGCGCTGATACGGCTGCGCGCCTGGGCCTGGGCCTCGCGGATGGCCAGCACATAGCGCTCGACAGTCAAGCCGGTTGAAGGCGCCTTGCCGACGCGTTCGCGCAAGCGGGTCAGCAGGTCGGTGTGCGTCGCCAGCAGTTCCAGCAAGCCAGAGCCCGGCCGTGCGGTCGCCACATCGTGCTCGCCACGCATCACGTAGGTGACAGCCAGCGGTTTATGGTTGCTGGTCACCACGCGGATGCTGCCGCCCACCATCGACATGATGCTGAAATAGATGCCGTCCTTGATGGCAGCCTGGTCCCCTTGCGGCATCAGCTTCAACTGCTGGATTTCGATGATGACGCTGCCTTCGGCATTGGAAAACAGTGCCGCGACGCCGGCCAGGGTCGCCGGTGCCGGATAGGTGGTGTAATCGCCAAGCGGGCGGAAGCCGCGCGTGGCCAGCTGCATCGCGTAATCGTCGATCAGGCTCCAGTCGACCTTCTGGCGCGCCAGCGGGCTGTCGCGATCGATGCGGACATACGAAGTGAGCTCCTGCAGGCGGGAAAGCATGCCCTTGCGGATCTTGTAGGCGATATGCAGGAAAGTCAGCAATGCTACGCCGCATACCAGCACGGCCATCCAGAGCACGCCGCCCGGCGCTTTGGGCAGGGGTGTAAGAACGACGGCCAGCGCGGCACATATGCTGCTGTTGACTACCGAATTCCTGAACATTGCCTTCTTCAAATGCAGCGCCATACGCTCTCCCAAAAGATGGGGAAAATTATAGCGACACGGATGGGGTTAAAAATGCGCGCATTCTCACCATTCCTCACCATTCATGATGAAAGGTGCTGCGTGAACCAGTCGCGCGCCAGGCGTGCCACTTCTTCCAGCGCCCCGGGCTCCTCGAACAGATGGGTTGCCCCGGGCACGATGTCGATGCGTTTTTTACAATGAAGATTGAGAAAGGCAGATTCGTTGAGTTCGATGACACCCTCGTCGCGGCCGCCGACGATGAACAGGGTTGGCGCAGCGACGCGCGCCAGCGCCACCTGGCCGGTCAGGTCCGGCCGGCCTCCGCGCGAAACCACGGCTGCCACGCCTTCCCTGCGCTCGGCAGCAAGCTGCAAGGCGGCGGCGGCGCCGGTGCTGGCGCCAAACAGGCCAAGCGGCAAGCCGCGCGCAGCCTGGGATGCGGCCAGCCAGTCGGCCGCCAGCCCAAGGCGCTCGGTCAGCCGGCCGATATTGAAACGGGTGCGGTAGACATCGTCCTCTGCCGGCGTGAGCAAGTCCATCAGCAAGGTGCCGATGCCGGCAGTGCGCAAGGCGCCGGCAACGAAATTATTGCGCGGACTGAAGCGGCTGCTGCCGCTGCCATGGGCGAACAGGACCACGCCTGTCGCGCCGGTCGGCAAGTCGAGCGTGCCTTCCACTTCACCGGCCGGAGTGGGGATGCTGGCTGTTTCATGGTGCATGGCGGGCTTACCTCCTGGCCCACTATACCTCCGGCTTCATAGTCAGTGCGCGCGGATGGCCTTGAGTTCGGCGCCCAGCCAGGCCTTGCTTTCCACCGGTGCAGCCGCGCCGCATTTGACCATATACGGCTTGCCGCTCGAACTGCTGGAACTGGCGCCGAGGTCGATGAACTGCTCGGCGCTCTTGACCAGGTCCTTCTTCTCCAGGTATTCCAGCTTGCGCAACAGATGGGTTTTGGCGTCGGCGCCGTTGTACCAGCTACCGTTGCGGTTGAACTGGCAACCGGATGATTGCAGACGGGTGAGCAGTGCATCGACTTCGGCGCGGGCCGGCGCAGGCAGCGGTGCGGCCTGGGCGCCGGCAGTGGCCAGCGCGAGTACAAGGGCAAGGATCATGCGCATTATTTCTCCTTCCTGCGGACTTTGTAGGGCGCGAGGATATTCCCGCAGCGGATATTGCCGGCGGCGACGCGCGCATTGAAAGCATGCAGCTCTTTTTCCAGGCTGGCGCCCTCGGTATTCAGGCTGGCCGCGCGCGCATTCAATTCATCCTGCCTGGCATTGTAGGCTGCGACGGCAGCACTGTCGGTACGATTGACCCGGGCCGAGGCGGCTTCATGCGCCGCCAGCTCGGCCGCAGTGCGCTCGAGTGCGGCTTCCTGCTCGTGGAAGCGGCGCGCCAGCGCCTGGCGCTGGGGACGCAGTTCGCCCTCTTCCGCCATGCAGGCCTTATAAGCTGGGGTATCGGGCTGCGGCGGCATCGGCTGGGCGAAGGCGGCGCTGGCGAAAGTGGTCGCAGCGCTTGCTGCGGCGAGTATCATATATTTCATCTGTGGGGCAAGGACTTTTCAGGCAACAAACAATTCAGATTTACAATCCTACAACATCCTCCCGCAAACCCGTGTGCTAATATGCGGCAGCCTTTTTTTGGCGATCCCAAAAGAGAAGATATTGGAGAGACAAGTGAGCATTTTTAGGACCAAGAACCTGGACGACATGGTAGCAGCCGCCCGTACCCCGGGCGGCCTGCAGAAAGTGCTGGGTCCGATGGACCTGGTGCTGATGGGCATTGGCGCCATCGTCGGTACCGGCATCTTCGTCTTGACCGGCACCGGCGCATTGACCGCTGGCCCGGCCCTGACGATTTCTTTCGTTGTCGCAGCACTGGCCTGCGGTTTCGCCGCCCTGTGCTACGCCGAATTCGCCTCGACCGTTCCGGTTGCCGGCTCCATCTACACCTATAGCTACGCCACCCTGGGCGAGCTGGTGGCCTGGATGATCGGCTGGGACCTGATGCTCGAATATGGCCTGGCTACTTCCGCCGTGTCGGTGGCCTGGTCCGGCTACTTCCAGTCGCTGATTGCCGGCATCGGCATCCACCTGCCCGCCGCGCTGACCGCCGCACCGGGCGCCGTGCCGGGCGTGGCCACCGTCTTCAACCTGCCGGCTTTCCTGATCATGATCGTGCTGACCGCCATGCTCGGCTGGGGCGTGCGTGAATCGGCCCGCGTGAACAACATCATGGTCATCATCAAGATCGGCGTGGTGATCCTGTTCATCGCCGTGGGCGCCGGCCACGTGCAGCCTGCCAACTGGCAGCCATTCATGCCATTCGGCCCTTCCGGCGTGATGAGCGCCGCGGCACTGGTGTTCTTCGCCTTCATCGGCTTCGACGCCGTGACCTCCGCCGCGGAAGAAGTGAAGCGTCCGGAGCGCGACCTGCCGATCGGCATTATCGGCTCGCTGGCCGTCTGCACCATCCTGTACGTCATCGTGGCCGGCATCATGACCGGCATCGTCCCTTACCAGCAATTCCTGGGCGTTGACCACCCTGTATCGCTGGCATTGCAATACGCCGGTGAAAACTGGTTCGCCGGCTGGGTATCGCTGGGCGCCATCCTCGGCATGACCACCGTGATCCTGGTGATGGCTTACGGCCAGACCCGCATCATCTTCGCCATGTCGCGCGACGGCCTGCTGCCCAAGAAGCTGTCCCAGGTACACCCGAAATACCACACCCCGTTCTTCGCCACCTGGATGGTCGGCCTGATCTTCGGCTTCATCGCCGCCCTGGTGCCGCTGAACGTGCTGGCCGAGCTGGTCAACATGGGCACCCTGGCTGCCTTCTGCCTGGTGTCGATCGCCGTGATCATCATGCGCAAGAAGCGCCCTGACCTGCACCGCGCCTTCCGCTGCCCTGGCGTGCCGGTCGTTCCAGGCCTGGCTGTCGCCTTCTGCCTGTCGCTGATGGCCTTCCTGTCGGCCATTACCTGGCTGGCCTTCGGCATCTGGCTGGCCATCGGCCTGGTGGTGTATTTCGGCTACTCGCGCCACCGCTCCGAACTCGGCAAAGCGAAGTAAGCTGCAAGCTCTTCCCATGAAAGCCCGCAACCGCGGGCTTTTTTTATTGTTGCGCGCCTACCACGAAAAGTAGCGGGGCCGCCGGCAATCTGTAACACTTGGCCCCGTAGTCAGCTTGTTCATACCACTAATAACGGGAGAGAGCATGACGATGAAAAGAATGTGCAGCGCGCTTGCCGCGCTTTCAGCAGCCAGTTTCGCCATCCAGGCAGGCGCCCAGGAATCAGGCCCTACCGTCACCATCAGCGGCTTCGGCACCGCCGCCCTCACCTCCACCGATACCAACGACGCAGAGTTCATCCGGCCCAACCAGGCTTCCGGCGTGAAGAAGGATTGGCGCACCGGCGTCGATTCGAACTTCGGCATCCAGGCCACGGTCAAGGTCAACGACATGATTTCGTTCACCGGCCAGGGCCTGGTGCGCAAGGATGCCATCGACCATTACCGCGCCCAGGCCGCATGGGCCTTCGCCAAGTTCAAGATCAACGATGACTTCAGCGTGCGGGTCGGCCGCATGGGCGCGCCGATCTACATGATTTCCGACTTCCGCAACGTGGGCTACGCCAACACCATGCTGCGCCCGCCGGCCGAAGTCTATCGCCAGGTGACGCTCGATTCCTTCGACGGGGTCGACCTGCTGTACCAGCACAGCTTTGGCGATACCGCCCTGAGCGTGCAGTTGGGCACGGGGCGCGCCGATGTCGACCAGCCGGCGCAGAACATCGAGTTCCGCAAGATGCTGCTGCTGCATGTGGTGGCGGAAAACGGCCCGTTCACGTTGCGCTTTGGCCGCGCGCAGGCCGATTTCAGCGTCGTCGACAACCCCACCCTGACCGGGCTGGTGACCACGCTGCGCACCGTCGGCCTTGGTTCGGTGGCGAACATGATGCCGCTGAACGACGTCAAGGGCACGTTCACCTCCGTTGGCGGCACGATGGACTGGAAAAATGTCGTCCTGCAGGCCGAATACGCCATGCGCCGCACCGATACGCTGATCGTGCACGACACCAATTCGTGGTACGCGATGGCCGGCTACCGCTTCGGCAAGGTGTTGCCCTACTACTACCACGGCAGCATCAAGCAGAAGTCGGACCGCAGCGTGGCAGGCTTGCCGACCACGGGGCCGCTGGCGCCGCTTGGCGCAGGCGTGAACAACCTGGCCAAGGCAGCGCTGCAAACCTCGGATGCGATCGGCGTGCGCTGGGACTTCTACAAGTCGCTGGCACTGAAGGTCCAGGTCGATCACATCAAGCCCAAGGACGGCCCCGGCGCGTTCATCAACACCAAGCCTGGCTTCAATGAGTCAGTGAACGTGTATGCGGTAGCACTCGACTTCGTGTTCTGAGGAGGCAGCCATGGACAAGCGAATCAAGCCGCTGCTCGCCGCAGCGATGATGTGTGCCGCCCTGCCCGCGCTGGCAGCCGAAATTGTGGTGGTCGTGAATCCGAAGAACCCCGCCTCGCGCATGTTCAGCGAGCAGGCGGCCCAGTTCTTCCTCGGCAAATCGACCCTGTTCACGCCGATCGAACACACCGAAGGCCCGCTGCGCAACGAGTTCAGCCAGAAGGTACTGGGCAAGGACAGCGCCCAGGTCAAGGCGCAGTGGTCGAAGCTGGTATTTACCGGCAAGGGCACGGCGCCCAAGGAGTACGGTTCCAGCGCCGAAGTGAAGAAAGCCGTAGCCGCCGACGTCCAGGCCATCGGCTATATCGAAAAGTCCGCCGTCGACGACAGCGTCAAAGTGATTCTCACCGTGCAGTAACTTCAAGCGCAAAAGTCGGGGTCAGCTCTGGCAATCCGCCACATTTTTCGCATGGCGAAAAATGTGGCGGATTGCCAGAGCTGACCCCGACTTTCATGCGATGATCGACCGAATGCGCCGTCCCGTCCTTACCTACATCATCGCCATGCTCATGCTGAGCACCCTGGGTATCTATGTCCAGGAGGCGGGCCTCGATCCGGTCACTACTGTGTTCTTCCGCTGCGCCATCGGCGCCGTGGCATTGGCGCTTTACTGCGGTTGGAAAGGCATGTTCAGGCGCGCCAATATGCCGCGGCGCGCGTTCGGGCTGGCGGCCTTCAGCGGCGTGCTGATGGTGATTAACTGGGTCACCTTTTTCGAAGCCATCCGCCGCGTCGGCATCGCAGTCGCCACCATCGTGTTCCATGTGCAGCCTTTCATGGTGCTGCTGCTTGGCGCCCTCATCTTGCGCGAGCGGCTGGCGGCCAACAAGATGGCCTGGGTGGCAGTGGGTTTCGGCGGCCTGGCGCTGGCCTGCGGCGTGCGTTTCGATGAACCGATGGATGCCAACTACCTGCTCGGCATCGCCAGCACCCTGACCGGCGCGCTGGCCTACGCCGGCGTGACCCTGACCACCAAGTCGATGCGCGGCACGCCGCCGCATTTGACGGCACTGGTGCACTGCATGACGGGCGCGCTGCTGCTGGGCGCTTTCAGCACCATTCCTGCGGGAGGCCTGAGCGCCGCGCAATGGGGCTGGCTGGGCACCCTCGGCCTGGTCCCGACCGCCATCGCTTACGTCATGATTTACGGCGCTACGCCGCGCATGGAAACGGCGGCCATTGCGGTCCTGACCTTCATCTATCCGGCAGCGGCGGTATGCTGGGACTACCTGGTCTACGGCCACCTGATCAGCGGGTGGCAGGTGGCTGGCTTTGCTCTGATCGTTTTGGCCAGCCTGGGAGTCAACATGAATTGGCGACTTGCTGTCGGAAAACTTTACAATTGGTAAACGGCTTTTACATAAGTTATTGATTTATTTATGTGGCACAAGATTTGCTTTTAGGCATCCCTGTTTGATTAACGATAACCTCGGAAACCTAAATGAAATTCAAAGCGATTCTCGCAGCACTCGCAGCAGCCGCCGCCATCCCAGCATCGGCAACCGTTCTGTACTCCAATAATTTCGAATCCAACGCCAACGGCTTCACCGGCGCAGGCTTCCTGACCGGCACCCAGGGCTACAGCCAGTGGGGCTTCGGCCAGCAAATGCTGCGCAATAGCGCGCCCGGCAATCCAGCCGCCGCTTCGGTACTGAACCTGAATTTTGACGGCGCGGTCAGCGACGCCACCCTCAAGCTGTCCTTCGGCGCACTCGATTCGTGGGACGGCAGCAATTGCTGCGGCCCGGATTTCTTCAATATCCGCGTCGACGGCAACCTGCTGTACCAGCAGAACTTCGATACCTTCGGCGCTGCAGCGTCCGATTCGCACCTGACCCTGCTGACCAACCATACCCACCTGGGCTTCTCCGGCTGGGAAGACCAGGCCTACGAAATGAGCTTCAACCTGGGCAATCTGGCTGCCGGCGCCCACACCATCGAGTTCTTCGCTTCCGGTAATGTATGGCAGGCCGGCGACGACGAGAGCTGGGCAATCGACAATGTCAGCGTGGATGGCGAGCGTGCCGCGCCTCCTGCCGACGTGCCGGAACCGGTCAGCGGCGCCTTGCTGCTGGGCGGCCTGGGCGCAATGGCCCTGGCACGCCGTCGCCGCCGCGCTTAATCCCCCCGCGCGCGCATCAACCCGGCGCGCCGAACATCGCTTCGGCGCGCTGGAACAGGATCCACGAAGTAGCCACGTATTTATCGCCGCTGCGCGATACATTCCCTTTATGCGTATGGGTAAAGCCGGCGGGCGCAATGATCAGCCGGCCCTGGCGCGCCTCCACCTTGCGCTGCTGGTAGTAGAACTCCGTTTCCCCGCCTTCCGCCACATCGTTCAGGTAAAACTGGAACAGCAAGGCGCGGTGCAGCGTCTCGCAGCTCGCGTTCTGCGGGTAGATCTCGGAATGCCAGTGGTGGTAGCCGCCGCTGTCCTGCAGGTACTTCTGTAAATTGATCGGACCGCAGCGATACATCGACTGGATCAGCTCCGCCAGGTAAGGCCGGCCGCAGCGGTCGAAATTGTCGATATTGAGCGTGACCGGCTGGCCGCTATCCGGGTCGGCCACCCGCGGCGACAGGGCCCCGGTCAGCAGCATGCGGTACTTGTCCATGTAGGCCGACAGGTGGGCCAGTACGCTGGCCATCATCAGGTTGGACACGTCGTTCCAGTCGGCGTGCTGGCTGATGGTCAGGTCGTAGCTGTCCTTCTTGGCCACGTCCACGCCCTGCCCGGTCTTGCCGCGCACGGCTTTGCCGCTGGCCTCGAAGCGCGCCAGGATTTGCTGGCATTGGTTGGGCGTCAGGGCGCCGTCGTAAATTTCAATAAAGTCGTCCATGGCGGCCAGCATACGGCAAATCCAGCTTTCACTTGTTAAGTTTGGGACAGCGCCAGGGGAAATGTCCCATTCTTAACAAATGTGTATGCCAAATTCCACAGCAAGCTACAACTGGATACATTTTGATAGATTTATTGCGTTTTCCTCCATACACTCAGTCCAGTCGAGCGCAAAACGTTTGCGTTGCGGCAAATAAAATTCGCGCCGAACAACGGCCCGGGGACATACACCTTACACAAGAGTGGGAGAATTTCCATGGTTCAAAAGCAATTCCAGGTTTCCAAAATCGCTGCCGGCGTCAAGCTGCTGGCTGCTGTTGTAGCTGTCGGTGCAGCTGGCCAGGCCTTTGCCGCCAACGACACCACCCGCGTCATCGTGCAATTCCAGCCAGGCAAGGCAGCCGCCATGAAATCGGCCGTCGCTGCTGCCAAAGGCAATATCAAACATGAAATCTTCGGCATGGACGCAATGGCGATCGAAGTGCCGACCCAGGCGATCAAAGGCCTGCAACACAACCCGAACGTGATTCTGGTGGAAGAGGACGTCAAGCGCCAGCTGTTCGCCGCCACCTCCCCATCGACCGGCACCCCTTACCAGCTGGGCCAGCTCGTACCATGGGGCATCAAGGCTGTGCAGGCTGACCAGCTGTCCGACGCCAACACCTCCAACCGCAAGGTCTGCATCATCGACTCCGGCTATGACAACGCCCACGAAGACCTGAACGGCAATGTGGTGACCGGCGAGTACGACTCGGGCACCGGCAACTGGAGCACCGACGAAAACCACCACGGCACGCACGTTGCGGGCACCATCGCCGGCATCAACAACGGCCTGGGCGTGGTTGGCGTGAACCCGAACAAGAAGCTGAAGCTGCACATCGTCAAAGTATTTGGCGCTGACGGCTGGGCCTACTCCTCGACCCTCGCTACCGCTGCCAACAAGTGCGGCGCAGCCGGCGCGAACGTGATTTCGATGTCCCTGGGCGGCGGCCGTTCCAGCCAGACCGAAAAGAAAGCCTTCGACTCCCTGCAGACCAAGGGCGTGCTGTCGATCGCCGCCGCCGGCAACGACGGCAACACCGTGGTGTCCTACCCGGCAGGCTACGCCAGCGTGATGATGGTCGCCGCCGTGAACGAGAACAAGCAGTGGGCCGACTTCTCCCAGTACAACAGCAAGGTTGAAATCTCCGGCCCAGGCGTGGCCGTGCTGTCGACCGTGCCGATGGGCGCCGGTTCCGAGTCCAAGCTGTCGGTAGGTTCCACCGTGTACACCCCGGGCGACATGGAAGGTTCGCCGAAACTGTCCCGCACCGCTCCACTGGCTGACTTCGGCCTGGGCGATGCAGTCAACAGCTCCGTATCCGGCAAGGTCTGCCTGATCCAGCGCGGCACCGTGGACTTCGCCACCAAGGTATCGAACTGCCAGGCATCCGGCGGCGTTGGCGCAATCGTGTACAACAACGCAGCCGGCACCTTCGGCGGCACCCTGGGCACCACCGTGACCACCATTCCTTCGGTCACCGCGACCGACGTTGACGGCGCAGCGATGAAAGCCCAGCTCGGCCAGTCCGCAACCGTGGAAGTAAAGCCAACCAACTACAGCTTCTATGACGGCACCTCGATGGCTACCCCGCACGTGTCGGCAGTGGCCGCGCTGGTATGGTCCTACTTCCCGACCTGCACCGGCTCGCAGATCCGCGCTTCCCTGACCAAGTCCGCACTGGACCTGGAAACTGCCGGCAAGGACAACAAGACCGGCTACGGCATGGTGCAAGCCAAGGCAGCCTACGACCGCATCAAGTCCCTGGGCTGCGGCAACTAAGTTACTGCTTTCTCCAAGCACGAAGGGCGCCGTCAGGCGCCCTTTTTTTGTTATTGGAAGCGCTCATTCCCTACGATGGCGATATTGCGGACTCCTAGCCGCTGCGCCGTCGACAGCACGCCGGCCACCACCTTGTAAGGCGCGAGTCCGTTGGAGCGCAGCTGGATGCTGTCGTCGCCTTTCAGCGCGGCGAGCTTTTCTTCCAGCGCTGCGCGGCTTGCGAGCTGCGCGCCGTTCCACCATAGCGTGCCGTCGAAATCGACTTCCAGCGTCTGGGCCAGCTTCTCGATGGCGCCGCCTGGCCGCGGCATGTCCATGCCAATGGCGTGGTTGGCTTTGGGGATGGTGACAATCAGCATGATGATCAAGACCAGCATGACGTCAATCAGCGGCGTCATGTTCAACTGGTTCAGGGGCTCCGCTTCGGTGGATGCGGACGGTGCGGACAGTGCTGCAGCGCGTGAATAACGCATGGTGCCTCCTCAGGTTAGTGTTATCAAAACGAACAACTCCGGAGTGAGGCCAATATACCGCGTGGAAACAACAGTTGCGAAAAGATTAGAAGGTGCCCTCTAACTCCACCCAGGTGGGCGCATGGTCGCTGGGCTTTTCCCTGCCCCGCACGACGCGGTCGACATCGGCTCCGCGCAGGTGCGGCGCCAGCACGGGATTCAGCAGGAGATGGTCGATGCGCAGGCCAGCGTCGCGGCCGAATGCATTGCGGAAGTAGTCCCAGAACGTATAGATCTTCTCGTTGGGGTGCACGGTGCGCAGGGCGTCGGTCCAGCCCTGCCCGACCAGCTTTGCGAAGGCGGCCCGCGTTTCGGGACGGAACAGCGCGTCGTCCACCCAGCGTTCGGGCTTGTAGACATCGAGCTCTGTGGGCATCACGTTGTAGTCGCCGGCCATGATCACGGGCTTCTTCGATGCCACCAGTTCCTCGCCGCGCGCGATCAGCCGGTCGAACCATTTGAGCTTGTAGTCGAACTTGGGACCGGGCGCCGGATTGCCGTTCGGGAGATAGAGGCAGGCGACCATCAGCTTGCCCACCATGGCTTCGATATAGCGGCTCTGCACATCTTCCGGGTCGCCCGGCAAGGCACGGCCAAGCTCCACCGGGGTCGTGCCGCGCGCCAGGATGGCCACGCCGTTCCAGCTTTTCTGGCCGTGCCAGACAGCGCCATAACCGGCGTCGTTGATTGCCGCTTCGGGGAATTTTTCGTGCGGGGCTTTCAACTCCTGCAGGCACACGACGTCGGGCTGGGTTTCATTCAGCCATTGCAGCAGTGCCGGAAGGCGGGTGCCAATGCCGTTGATGTTGAAGGTCGCGACTCGCATGGCGACCATTATGCACAAACCGGATCAGTTGCGGCGCATGACGATGGCCGGCAGGCGCCGGTCGTCTTCGGCGGCAAAATAACCTGCGATCACGCCGATTTCGGCAAAGCCTTCGGCGCGGTAAATCCGGCGGGCAGCGTTCCATTCGGGGTTGACGATGAGGATAGTGCTGCGCAGGCGCGGATGGCGGGCGAACATCCCGGCCAGGGCGTCGCGGAACAGGCGGCGCCCCCAGCCCGTACCGCGCGTCGCGGGATCGACCACCATGGACGAGACGTAGACTTCCTCGCCGCCCGGCATATGGGTCTCGGCTGCTGCGTGGTTGCGCGCGAACCGGGCTGGATCGAAACCCTGCTCCAGCGGCCAGAACTCAGCGCAGAGATAGCCATACAAGCGCCCCGCTTCACCGGCCAGCACCCAGCATCCTTCAGGCGCGGCCGACAGGCGGTCGGCGAAAGCCTGCTCCGTTTCCTGGATCGATTCCACAAAGCCGGATCGCTCCAGCCGCATGATTTCGGCCATGTCGGCCGTCACGGCTGGCCGCAGGGTGTACGACATTACTGCTGCTTGGTGCAGCCTTGCGCCACGCTGCGCACCTTGAAGGCGGCCACGGACTCGCCCTCGGTCACGACTTTCAGGCAAATGCCGTCATAAGACACGAAAAAGTGGGTGCACTGGCCGCTGGCGGCTTCGCAGGTACGCAGTTCAGGGAACTGGCCCTGCAACTGGCGCTCCCATTCGGTCGCCGCATTGCGGTGGTCGGCGCGCCAGCCTGCATCGATGACTTCCTTGCGGGCTTTGGCGTATTTCATGCCTACGAGGTTGTCCCACGTATTGCCTGGCTGGGGGGCGGCGCCGGCGGTACCGACGGCCAGGGCCATCGAAAAGGCCGTTATCAATCTGATGACATTCATGAATTGTTCAGGCATATTGTTAAGAACTAAACCAATTATGCCACGCAGAAAGAGCACCCCGCCAGAGTTATATACAACATTTCAGGCTTTTGTGACGCACACTACAACCTTGCCGAAATTGCTGCCCTGCAACAAGCCTATCAGCCCTTCGGGGGCGCGCTCCAGGCCGTCCAGGACATCTTCAAACAGCTTGATCTTGCCCTCCGCGACCCAGGCTGACATGTCGCGGGCGAAGTCTTCATAGCGGGTTTCGTAGTGATCGAGGATGACCATGCCCTGCATCAGGATGCGCTTTTGCAGGATGGTCGACATCACTTGCGGCAGCCGGTCGTCGCCTTGCGGCGCACCATTCTGGTTGTATTGGGCGATCACGCCGATCACCGGTACGCGCGCCCCGATGTTCAACAGCGGCAACACTGCATCGAACACCGCCCCGCCCACATTCTCGAAATACACGTCGATCCCGTTTGGCGCGGCTTCGGCCAGTTTTTGCGCCAACTGCGGATCACGGCGGTCCAGCGCGACGTCGAAACCCAGTTCATCCCGGGCAAAGTTGACTTTGTCGGCGCCGCCGGCGATGCCGATCACGCGTGCGCCTTTCAGTTTGGCCAGTTGGCCGACGATGGAACCGACTGCGCCCGTGGCCGCCGCAACCACCACCGTTTCGCCTGGCTTTGGCTGGCCGATATCGAGCAGGCCGACATAGGCGGTAAAGGCCGGCATGCCCAGGCCGCCCAGTGCCAGCGAGGGCTGCTTCATGTCGCCCAGCGCGCGCAGATCGCTGCCGTCGGATAGCGCGTAATCCTGCCAGCCGGCGTTGCCGAGCACGATCTCGCCAGCCATGAAACCGGGATGGCGCGATGCCACCACACGGTTGACGGTGCCGCCGACCATGGTGGCGCCCAGCTCGACGCGCGGGGCATAGGCGGGCGGAATTTCGTCCATCAGGTTGCGCATATACGGGTCGAGCGACAGGTAGAGGGTGCGCAGCAGGACCTGGCCTTCGCCCGGCTCCGGTACGGGTCCTTCTTCGAGACGGAAGTTGCCGGGCACGGGTGCGCCCTGCGGGCGGGAGGCGAGAACGATGCGGCGGTTGATGGTGGCAGTCATTTGATGCTCCTTTCAATATTAGACCAGTCGTCTATTGGTTGAGAACAGCGGGGCCAGCGCTGCGTCGCCGGTTCAAGCGTGCTGCGTTTGATTCAGTACTTGCTGCGTTTGATTCAGTACTTGCTGCGTGCCCGCCATTGCCGTATCCAGCGGCGCGCGGTCATGGTTGATCTTGGCGAGCAGGCTGGCACCCACCCAGCTCTGGTAAAGCGCGACGGCCAGCACCCTGGCGTCCAGCCCCTGCGGCAGCGAGCCATCTGCCATGCCGCGCTCGATGCATTGCCCCAGCCGCGACGTGATGCCGCTGACGCCGCGATGCAGCGATGCGCGCAACGCTTCGGACAGGTCGCTCACTTCCGCGCCCAGCTTGACGGCCAGGCACTGGCTCGACTCGCCCAACTGGCACGCACGCCAGTCTTCGAAGTAGTTCAGCAGGCCATCCCGCCCGGTAGCGCCCTGCGCCAGCAAATCGTCGATGCGTGCCAGGGTGCGCTCGAAATAGCTGTCGATGACTGCCGCGCCGAAGACTTCCTTGGAGCCGAAGTAATGATAGAACGAACCTTTCGGCACCTTGGCGGCGCTCAGGAGCTCGGTCAGTCCGACGCCGTTAAAGCCCTTGTGCATGAACAGCGGCATGGCCGCATCGATGATGCCCTGGCGAACGTCGGCGTAATTGGTGGAAGTCATGCGGCACAGTCTAGACCGAATTAGACCAGTCGTCTAGAAGTATTTTTGACCCAGGTCATTCCGGCCCCGGCGAAGGCCATGGCAACATGCGCGCATGAAGATCCGTAAAACACTCCTGGCCGCGATGCTGGCCATGCCGGCATTGGCAATGGCTGCCACGCCCGTCATCAACGTCTACAAGAGCGCGACCTGCGGCTGTTGTGAAGCCTGGGTCAAGCACTTGCGCGACAACGGCTTCAAGGTGGAGGCGCACAACGTCGCCAACCCTTCAGATATGCGCGAGAAGATGGGCATGCCGGACCGGTTCGGCTCCTGCCATACGGCGGTAGTGGACGGCTACACGATTGAAGGCCACGTGCCGGCAGCGGAAATCAAGCGCCTGCTGGCCGCGAAACCGAAGGCGAAGGGACTGGCCACGCCAGGCATGCCGCTTGGTTCGCCTGGCATGGAAGGGCCGCGCAAGGACGCTTATGAGGTTTTGCTTGTGATGCCTGACGGTTCGTCCCGGGTCTACCAGCACTACAACTAAAGCGCGAGCAGCAGCAGCGCGACGCCGGCAACGGCCATCAGTGCGTGGCCGACCATGACGGCGTTAGGGATCAATACACCTTGCTGGTGGCGGCCAAGGTTCATCCACACGCCGCCAGCCGCAGCCAGCAGCAGCGCCAGCAAGCCGACCTGGGCCATGTCCGGCACCTGCGAGAAGATGGTCACGTAGGCCAGCAGGGTCACGCCGGCTGCAGCGATGAAGCCGTGCAGCATCGCGATCCAGTGCGGTGGATTTGCCTTTTTCCCGAGGCGGATCAACGCCATGACGATGCCGCCGGCAGCGGCGACACCGAACAGCACACAGGCAACAAATAAGATAGTTTGGGTATCCATGTGGGCATTCTGCGCCCGTATCCCGTGCCTGTTCGGTGCGCTGGATCACGCAGCAGCCAGTGCGTCGCCCAGCAGTCGCTCCAGCTGCTCAGCATTGGCATATCCGGGACTGACTTCGCGCATGCCGTCGCCGGTGTCGAGCAGCAAGGATGGGAAACTGCTCACGCCAAGCTTGCGTGTCCGGGTAAAGTCGGCATGGGTTTCGGCAATAGTGGCAGGCTCGCGCCAGGTGTAGAAGAAACCGGCGGCGCTGACTTCCTGGCCTTGCCGCTGCAGTTCGGCGGCCCCAATTGCCGCCAGCTCCCTGCCGTCCGTGGTGTCGCGGCCTTCCGCGTAGAAGGCGCGCTGCGACCACGGCACGGCACACCGGTTCCGTATCGTAGACAAAGCCTTGCCGCGCCAGGAGCACATCGGGTCGCCAACATATGCGAGTTTCATTACGGTCTTCCAAGGGGTTATCGATGGAAGGCACTATACTGTCGGCCCCTGCGCGGAAAAATGGGACGCGGGGCAAGACTATCTATACCTGATGTAACAAATGGAAGCAATGCCTGAACTCCGCAGCCTGGCGCTGCAATGCCTGGTCGAACCTGATCCCGCCGCAAAGGTGGCCGCCGTCGCCGCAATGGCCGAAGCCTGGGCCGGCGGTGCGCTGCCGCTGGATGCCACCACCGCGCTGGCCGCAGCCGATGCGCTGATTCCCGGCCGCCCTGCCCGCCCTGAACTGGTGGCGCCGCGCCTGGTCGGCCGCCGCTCCATGGCGACAGTGGAAGGACGCGCCATGCTGGTGCACGCATTGGCGCATATCGAATTCAACGCCGTCAACCTGGCACTGGATGCGATCTGGCGCTTCCCTTCCATGCCGGAGCAGTTTTATGCCGACTGGCTGCGTGTGGCGAAGGAAGAGGCCTATCACTTCTCCCTGCTAGCGGCCCACCTGTCCACGCTCGGCTGCGCCTACGGCGACTACACCGCCCACGGCAGCCTGTGGGAGATGGTGGAGAAGACTACTGGCGATGTGATGGCGCGCATGGCCCTGGTGCCGCGCACACTGGAAGCGCGCGGGCTGGATGCGATCCCGCCGCTGCGCGCCAAGCTGGCCCAGGCCGGCGACGAGGCGGCCGCCGCCATTCTCGACATCATCCTGCGCGACGAAATCGGCCACGTGGAAATCGGCAACCGCTGGTACTGGCACCTGTGCGGCCTGCGCGGTCTTGATCCGATTACGACCTACGATGAACTGGTGGTACAGTACAAAGCCACCGTGCGCGGCCCGTTCAACATGGAAGCACGCCGCAAGGCAGGCTTTAGCGAGGAGGAGCTGCGCGCGTTGCCCGAGCAATGACTGGCGCCAGTCGCCCGGCCTACTGCACCGTCAGGCGGTTGGCAGCCAATGCGGTTTGGTGTCCGTGTGCAGCTCGTCCCGCACCGGACCATCATACTCAGGCTCCATGGTGCCGAGCGTGATGGCGATGCGGTCCGGGGTTTGCGTGCTGCGCCAGGTCAGCGTAGAACCGCACACCTTGCAGAAACCGCGCCGGCCATGATCGGAGGAATGGAACTCCGATACCAGCTCGGCGCCCTTTTCGAAGCTGAAGCCGGCGCTGGCGACATTGGCATAAGTGCCCGATGCCGCACCGTGCTGCTTCTGGCACATGGTGCAGTAGCAATGACTCGCACCGCTTACCGACTGCTTGTCGGCTCTATATTCAACGCCGCCGCACAGGCAGCTGCCACGCAGAAATTCCGTCATGATGTACTCCTTCGGAGGAATGCCGGGAATGATAATATATCCAGGCAATCAAGGGAGACGCTCATGACGACCGAAGCCATGCCTTTCCGCACCCTGCTCTACCGCTTCATCTTCTTCGACTGGCTGTTCAAGGACGTCAGCGCAGCACGCAATGTGATCGAGCGCCATGCCGCCCTGCAGCACAACAAGTACATGAGCCGCTACCTCCCGATTTACTTCCGGCGCTGGACCGTCATGGCAACGTTCGACTTTGGCCTGGGCTTCCTGTTCGAGCGCGCGCTGCAGGCCACCGTGGTGTCGGCCTATTTCTTCACCTGGTCCTGCGTGACCGTGGCCGGGATGGTGGTCATTGCCGCCGCCTGGGTCTTCCTCAGCTTCGGACGCCTGAGTTGATGCAAATTTGAGCAGCCAGCTTATTCTCATTAGAATCATGGTCTTAGCGAGCGGAGGGATTCCTTGTTAACAGACTTTTCCACAGAAACCGTTAACAACTCCCTGCAGCGCCGCCTCGACCGTTTCGAGCTGTTCGACAGCATGGACAGCCCCGCCCTGAACCTGACCTTCGTGCTGGAGTTGCCGGATTTCCGGCCTTGGTGCAAAACGCAAGGCCTTCCGCTTTTCCACGTGATGCTGTGCGCCGTGTTGCGCTCCGTGCTGAAGGTGGAAAACTTCCGCTACCGCATCCTGGAAGGTAGAGTGATTCGCATCGACCGCCTGAAGCCCTCGTTCACGGTCAAGAACCAGCATAACGACCTGAACTTCGCCCAGTTCGACTGGTCCGACGACTTGCGCGAGTTCGTTGCGCGCGGCGTGGCCGCGCGCGAGCAAGCATCGAATATGGAAGCGCTGAACCGCAAATACCGCAGCATGACTCCGCGCGAAGCAAAGGAGCAGGTATTCGTCACCTGCATACCGTGGCTGAATTTCACCTCGATCCAGCATCCGACCGCAGTGCTGGCGC
>Ga0307408_100001118_pt1 | contig 20436 bp, 21 predicted proteins | sample 322Cmetagenome_FD_202116 | JGI IMG/M metagenome (GOLD analysis project Ga0307408, IMG submission 202116) | Maize rhizosphere microbial communities from greenhouse at UC Davis, California, United States - 322HYB-C-3 | ecosystem: Host-associated > Plants > Roots > Rhizosphere > Soil | place... | reverse complement strand
CCCGAGCAGATAGCCCGCCGCGATCTGCAGGAAGGTCATGTTCCCCAGGTAGGCGAGTCCGGGGATGCTGATGAAGGTGAGGGCGCTCGTCTCGGTCGCGACGACCGAGAAGAGGATCGCCCACCACGGGATCGCCTTGTCGGCGACGAAATAGTCGCGGGCGTCCTTCTGGCCGCGCCCGAGCCAGATGCCGAGCAGCGTGACGCCGACCAAGTACGCGACGAGGACCGCGAGGTCGAGGGCGGTGAAGGCGGATCTCACGTTGGCGGGGAGAGAGGGGAGGAGCCAGCGACCTCGTGTCGCCTGTTTCCTGTTTCCTCGAGCCACCCCACGAACAGGGACCGGCGTCGGGAAACAGGAAGCAGGAATCAGGACGCGATCGTACCTACCCGATTACGTACGCCTCCATGGCGTAGTACTCGGCGAGACCGAGTCGGTCGAGCGTCTGCGCGGTGCCGCGGTTGCGGTCCTCGACGCGCTGCCAGAACTCGCGGTCGTCCTGGCCCGGGAAGGGAGCCGAGTCCTTTTGCGACTGGTGCTTGAAGATCGCCTGGATCTTGAGGCGCAGCTCCTCCTGCGACATCGGCACGAGGTACGTTGCCTCGGTCACCGGCCATTCCTGCCAGGCGCCTCGGTACAACCACACCTCGGGGATCGGATAGCCCGAATCGGCCGATGGGAGGTCGGCCGGCGCCTCGCGCCCGCGGACGCCGCGCGCCTCCCGTCCGCCCACCGCGGGGCCGGCCAGCTCGGCGAGGGCGGCGTCGATCGCCTCCTTGCACATGCGGTGCGTGCCGTGCGGGTCGGAGAGGTCGCCGGCGACGAAGATGATCTCCGGCCGCAGCGCTTCGAGCAGGGCGCGCACGATGGCGACGTCGGCCGGCCCGATGGGATCCTTGGCGACCTTTCCCGTCTGATAGAAGGGCAGGTTGAGGAAGCGCGCATTCTCGCGCGACAGCCCCATGACCTCGATCCCGCTCACTGCTTCCGCCTCGCGGATCACCCGCTTGATGTCCTGCACCTCGGGGATGTCCACGTCGCCCGCCTTCTTCTGGGCGAGGAAGTCGTACACCTTGGCGGCCAGCTGCTCGACCATCTCGCGTCCCGCGCCGCGCTCGGCGGCCAGCCGCTCGAGGAAGTCCACGTAGCGGCGCACGTCGTGGTCGAAGACGGCGATGTTGCCGCTCGTCATGTAGGCGACGGTGATCTCGTTCTCGTTCTCGACGAACTTGCGGAGCACGCCGCCCATCGAGATGACGTCGTCGTCCGGGTGGGGCGAGAAGCAGATCACGCGCTTGCCGCGCGGGAGCTTCGACTTGCCGCGGATCTTCGCGCCGAGCGTGTTGAAGACCGCCCCGTTCACGGCGCCCGGCGAGCCGTAGCGCGCGACGAGCGACGATAGCTTGTGGTCGGCGTAGTCGCGCTGCGTCAGCTTGAGCACGCCGCGCCCCGTCTGCTGCGACAGCCAGACGACGGCGCGCACGGCGAGCTCGGGCGTCCACTGCACCTCGTCGAGCAGCCACGGGGTGGCCACGCGGGTGAGCTCGGCGGCCGCGGCACGGTCCACGTAGAAGGTGGTGTTCGGGTGCGACTGGAGAAACGTCGCCGCGACTTCGACGTCCACGTCCTCCTCGACGGCGCGGCGCACGATGCTCGCCTTGTGCTCGCCGGTGGCGAGGATGGCGATCTCGCGCGCCTCGAGGATCGTCGCGACGCCCATCGTCACCGCCTCGCGGGGGACGAAGTCCTCGCCGAAAAAGTCGGCCGCCGCGTCGCGCCGCGTCACGGCGTCGAGGTGGACGCGGCGCGTGCGGCTGTCGGCGCCCGAGCCAGGCTCGTTGAAGCCGATGTGCCCCGTCTTGCCGATGCCGAGGATCTGGAAGTCGATCCCGCCGGCGCGGCGGATCGCGTCCTCGTAGCGGCGCGTCTCCTCGTCCACCTGCTCCGGCGCCGCCGACCCGGTCGGGATGTGGACGTTCTCCGGCCGCACGTCGATGTGGGCGAAGAGGTTTTCCCACATGAACCGGTGGTACGAGTGGATGCTGTCCGGCGGCATCGGGTAGTACTCGTCCAGGTTGAACGTCACCACGTGGGAGAAGCTCAAGCCCTCTTCCCGGTGCATGCGAATCAGCTCGCGGTAGACGCCGATCGGCGTCGAGCCGGTGGCGAGGCCGAGCACCGCCGTCTCGCCGGCCGCGCGCTTCTCGCGCACGAGGGTGGCGATGCGGCTCGCGACGAGTCGCGCGATGTCCTCGTGGTCGTCCACGACCACGGTGCGGATGCGCTCGCGCGCCAGGAGGCGCGTCGTCGGGGCGTGGTGGACGACGGGACCGCGCGGAGGCCCGCCAAACGACGACGTTTCGCGGGCCTCCGCAGCGGCCCCGGCGCCCGCGTGGGCGTCCGAAACCGAATGTGACATGGAAGTCGTCAGGTTAGGCGACGTGCCCGCCTCACGCGGAGAACGAGCTGCCGCAGCCGCAGCCGCCGGTGGAGTTCGGGTTCTTGAACGTGAAGCCCGACCCCTGCATGGACGTGACGTAGTCGATCGTCACGCCGCTCAGGTACTGCGCGGAGAATGGGTCCACGAACACCTTGAAGCCGCTCTGATCGAGGATCAGGTCGTCCTCGGCGCTGGCGTCCTCGATCAGGAGCCCGTACTTGAAGCCGCTGCAGCCACCGGGCTGGACGCTGACGCGCAGGCCGCCCTTGTCGGCCGTCACGCCCTCGGCCTCCATGAACTTCTTGACCTCGGCCGCGGCGACCGGCGTCACCGTCAGCGCGACCTCGGGTTGATTCATCGTGCTCATGACGACCTCCGAAAGGGGACGCGAGATAAGCGTCCGGATGACTGCAAGATAGCGTCCCCGGGGCACCACGAAAAGGGCCCCGGAGAGCGCGGCCGCCGCCCGGCTCCCGCCGGGCCGGTCGGCGGGCGGGCGGGGCGCCTCAATCGGCCGCCTGGGCGCTGGCCTCGCGGAGCGCGACGTCGGCCGGCGTCGCCGGGTCGTTCCGGAACGAGCGGGCGATCCAGCCGAAGGCCACCGCCGCCACGCCGAGCAGCGCGAGGCCCTGGCCGGTATCGCCGAAGACGAGCTTGCCGATACCGAACAGGGACGCGTATACGGCGACGATCCCGGCGATCCAGTTCGTCCAGGCGAGCGCGCCGCCGGGGATCGGCTCGCGGCCGAGCCCGATCCCCTCGCTCACCCGCGCCCACCCCGGCCCGCCGGGCCGCACCCGGCGATAGAAGCTCTCGAGCTTCTCCCGAGGCTCGGGCGCCGTCGCGAAGGTCACGGCGAGCCACACCACGGTGCTGATGGCGACCGTGAGGATCATCACCCAGGCATCGGCGTTCGGGTCGCCCGCGGCGAAGCGGCCGGGGACGATCCGCATGAGGATCAGCGAGACGACGAACGAGGTGATCATCGCGCTGATCTCGCTCCACGCATTGATCCGCCACCAGTACCAGCGGAGGATGAGCACCAGGCCGGTGCCGGCGCCGATCGCCAGCAGGAACCGCCACGCCTGCTCGATCGACGACAGGAAGTACGTCACCACGATCGAGAGCACGAAGAGGAGCACCGTCGCCGCGCGTCCGACGTTCACGTAGTGCTTGTCGGTCTCGCTCGTCCGCAGGAAGCGCTTGTAGAAGTCGTTGACGAGGTACGACGCGCCCCAGTTGAGGTGCGTGCCGATCGTGGACATGTAGGCGGCGGCGAAGCCGGCCATCATGAAGCCGCGCCACGGCGTCGGGAGCAAGTCCACGAACGCCTGCACGTAAGCGCCCTCGGCGTCCACCGTCCCGTTCGGCAGCCGCCCGCCGGGGTAGAGGAGGACCGTCGCCAGGCCGGTGATGATCCACGGCCACGGCCGGAGCGCGTAGTGGGCGACCTGGAAGAGCAGGGTGGCGAGCACGCCGTCCCGCTCCGTCTTCGCCGAGAAGATGCGCTGCGCCACGTAGCCGCCGCCGCCCGGCTCGGCGCCCGGGTAGTAGGCCGCCCACCACTGCATCGAGAGGAAGACGGTCAGCGCGAGGAGAGGCATCCAGGCGTAGGCCTCCAGCCCCGATCCGGTGAAGCGCACGGGCAGCACGGAGATGGCCGCCGTCTCGCTCCCGAAGTGCCGCGCCACGCCCTCCTTGAGCGCGGTCATCCCGCCCACCTTCTCGACGGCGTAAATCGCGAGCACGATGACGGCCGACATCTTGATCACGAACTGGACGAGGTCCGTCCAGAGCACCGCCCAGAGGCCGGCGGCCGCCGAGTAGGCCACCGTGATGACGAAGCAGATCGCCACCGCGAGGATTGGCGAGATGCCGAGCGAGATCGTGAGGATCTTGATCATCGCCCGTGTGACCCAACCCATGATGATGAGGTTGATGGCGACGCCGAGGTAAATGGCGCGGAAGCCGCGAAGGAACGCGGCGGGCCGGCCGGCGTAGCGGATCTCGGCGAACTCGACGTCCGTCATGACGCGGGCGCGGCGCCAGAGGCGCGCGAAGAAGAACACGGTCAGCATCCCGCTCATGACCATGTTCCACCAGAGCCAGTTGCCGGCCACGCCGCGGCTCGCCACGAGCCCCGTCACGACGAGCGGCGTGTCGGCGGCAAAGGTCGTCGCGACCATCGCCGCGCCGGCGAGCCACCACGGTACCTGCCGTCCGGAGAGGAAGTACTCGTCGAGGCTCTCACCGCCGCGCTTCGTGAAGACGAGGCCGATGATTGTCGAGAGGGCGAAGTAGGCGAAGACGATCGCCCAGTCGATCGCGGTGAGGTTCATCGGCGTCTCGGGGTGGCGCGGGGAGAGGGGGCGCCGACCGTCCCCAGCGGGGCGGGCTCGGCGTCGGCGGAAGCGGGAGAACCGAGGGCCAGCATGACGGCGTCGGCGAGCCCGGCGCGCACGGCGCCGATGCGGTCGTTGTCGCGCGTCGGGTTGACGCGGTTCGACAGGAGCAGGACGAACACGTCGCTCACGGGGTCAATCCAGAGCGACGCGCCGGTGAAGCCGGTGTGGCCGAAGGCGGCCGCCGAGAGCCGTCGTCCCGCCGAGGCCGCTCGCGTCGCCGTGTCCCACCCCAGTGCGCGCGACGACGGGTCCCGCGGCGCGGTGAATGCCGCCACGGTCGCCGGATCAAAGATGCGCACGCCTGCGCGCGCCCCGCCACCGAGCAGCATCTGCGCGAACACCGAGAGGTCGGCCGCGGTCGAGAAAAGCCCGGCGTGGCCGGCGACGCCGCCCATCGCCCAGGCGTTCTCGTCGTGGACCTCGCCGCGCAGCTGCCGGCCACGCCAGCGGTCCACCTCCGTCGGCGCGGCGCGAGACCGGAGCTCCACCGCGCCGGCCGAGTCGTCGTCCGCCGGCGAGAACCGAGTGTCGCGCATGCCGAGGCGCGCGAAGACCGTGCGCGCGACGAACGCGTCGAGGCGCTCGCCGGAGACCTGCTCGATGATCTCGCCGAGCAGGATCGCACCGACGTCGCTGTAGACCGTGACGCTGCCCGGCGGGTACTCGAGTGGCGTCGCGAGCACCATCGCCCGCACGGCGTCGCGCGACGCGACGCCGGCGATCGGCAGCCGCTCGTAGTACCGCGCGTAGGCGGGCAGTCCGCCGGAGTGTGAGAGGAGGTGCCTCACCGTCGTCGCATCGTTCCCCGCGCCGGTCCAGCCGGGAAGATACCGACGTGCGGGCGCGTCGAGCTCGATGGCACCCGCCTCGACGAGCCGCATCGCCGCCGACGTCGAGGCGACGACCTTCGTCAGCGACGCGAGGTCCCACACCGTGTGCGGCCCGGTCCGCGGGGCACCCGCCGCGTGGTCCACGCGGCCCACGGCGTGCTCGGCGAGGATCCGGTTCCGCGTCCCCACGACGGCGATGGCGCCGGGAAACGCGCCCTCCGCGAGCGCCGCATCGAGCACGCCGGCCACGGCCGCGGCGACGCGCCGGTCCGCGCTCAGCTCCACCGGCGGGCGCCGGCGGCGAGCCGGACATTACTGTTAGCAGGGAGCGCGCCTCGCTCGTCCGGCCGGCGGCCGGGGCGGCGCGGCGACCAGGCGGCGAGGAGGCGAAGCGGATGGGGGATCGCGTGCGACACCAGTCGGGCAGTCGGTGGTGGGTGGCGTGCACTCTGGCGGCATTGCTCGCGTCGTGCGCCGGCGCGTCCACGCCGGGCTCGATCGGAGGCGCCGGCGGGCGGCGCGCGGCCGAGGTCCGCCCCGGCATCGAGGTCCTCCTCGAGGACAGCATCCACCTGCTGCGCGGAAAGCGCGTCGGGCTGCTCACGAACCAGACGGGCGTCGACCGCGCCGGCGTCACGGTGATCGACCTTCTCGCGCGCGACCGGCGGGCCACGGCGGCGAACGTGAACCTCGTGACCCTCTTCTCCCCCGAGCACGGGATCCGCGGAACCGAGGACCGGGAGTTCGTGGCGAGCGGCACCGACTCGCGGACTGGGCTGCGCGTCCACTCGCTCTACGCAGCGGCCACGATCGGCCCGCCGGACAGCACGCTGCGCGGCCTCGACGTCCTCGTGTTCGACCTGCAGGACATCGGGACCCGCACCTGGACGTACGTCGGCAGCCTCGTCTACTCGCTGCGCGCCGCGAAGCGCAACGGCGTGCGCCTCGTCGTCCTCGATCGTCCTGCGCCGCTCACGGGCGTCCACGTCCAGGGTCCGATGCTCGACGCGTCGCTCGCCAACCCCGAGGACCCGACGCCGGCCCGCCCGGGTCAGGCGTACGCATTATACCCCTTCCCGCTGCGGCACGGAATGACGATGGGGGAGCTCGCGCGCTTCTACAACGAGGAGCTCGGGATCCGCGCCGACCTCATCGTCGTGCCGATGCGCGGTTGGCGGCGCACGCTCTGGTTCGACCAGACCGGGCTCCCCTGGGTGCGCCCGTCACCGAACCTCCAAACGCTGAATAGCGCGCTGCTCTACCCGGCCCTGGTAGGGTTCGAGCGCTCCAACGTCTCCGTCGGCCGCGGCACGAGCGAACCGTTTACGCGCTTCGGCGCCCCGTGGCTCGACACCAAGCGCACGCTCGACCTCCTGCGTGAGCGCGAGCTCAACGGCGTGCGCTTCGAGGCCGAGCGGTTCACGCCGCGCGAGCCCGGCGACGGGAAGTACGGGGGCCGCGAGATCCCTGGGGTCCGAGTGATCGTGACAGACCGCGAGCGGCTGCACGTCGGCCGCCTCGGCGCGGCGATCCTCTGGGCGGTGGCGCGGACGGCCGGCGACTCGCTGCGGATCGACGAGCGCGGCTTCGACCTGCGCTTCGGCAGCGCGGAGGCGCGGCGGGCCCTCGTCGCCGGCGACGACCCCGACGGAGTCATCGACCGGTCGCTGGGCGAGGTCCAGGCGTTCCAGGAGCGGGCCAAGCGCTATCTGCTCTACCCCTGACGGTCCGCCGGTGCGGGCTCGTGCGCATGTCTCTTGCTGAGTCGAGGCGGCGCACGCCGGGGGACGGGGGTGCGGCTGCTGGTCAGACCTTTTCCAGGAAGGACGCGATGAAGCTACTCTATTCGATGCTGCTGGCCGTCGCGGTCGCGGCGTGCGGCGGCCGGCCGGTCGAAGTGCGCACGGGACCTGCCCAGGCCGCCGAGGTCGGGCTCGAGGTGACGAACAACCTCTCGCAGGCGGTCAACGTGTACGTCGTCAGCGGCGGGGCCGACATGTTCCTGCGGCAGGTCGGCGCCAACGCCACCGAGTCGCTGCCCGTGCAGGGGGTCGCCGCCGGCTCCACGGTGACGCTGAAGGCGACGACGGTGGACGGCACCCGTACGTACACCAAGGAGAACGTGACGCTCGGCTCGAGCTACCGCTGGCAGGTGCCGTGAGCGCGTGAGGTGCTGCGCGGCGACGCCGCGCGGCGCCTCGGCGGTTGCCCCAAGTATGTGAACGGCCTACCTTTCCGGGCCGGAGCGCTGCTCCGGCCCGCGCGGTTTTCGCCGCTCGTCTCCCCGCCTCGGGGGGCGGGGCCCGTCCTCCTTGCCCTCCGTTCGCGAGCTGAATGCAGAGACTCTGGGAAGCGACCAAGCGCGGCTATCTCAGGGTCATCGAGCCGGTCGCTGACCTTCTCGTTCGCTCAGGCATCAGTCCCAACGCCATCACGACCGTCGGAACGCTCTGCTCGGTGACCGGAGGGGTCATCTACGGCACGGGTCACATACGCGCGGCCGGCTGGTTCCTCGGGCTCACGGCGCTGTTCGACGTCCTCGACGGGACGGTCGCCCGCCGGACGGGCCGCTCGAGCACCTTCGGCGCGTTCTACGACTCGACGCTGGACCGCATCGCCGACGGCGCCGTGATGGCCGGCCTGGCGGTGTTCTACACCCGGGAGGCGATCCGCGCCGCGACCATCGTCCCAAATGGTCCCGGTCTGTTCGCCGCCATCTCGCCGGTGGACAAGAACGTCGGAATGGTGGTCGTCTGCCTCGTCGGCATCGTCGGGACGTTTCTCGTCTCGTACACGCGGGCGCGCGCCGAGTCGCTCGGCATAGACGCCAAGGTCGGCGTCATGCAGCGGCCGGAGCGCGTGACGCTGCTCTCGGCGCCGCAGGCGTTCTTCGGGCTGGCGCTCCACGGTTGGGTGCTGATGGCGATCGTCGGCATCCTTACGCTCACCGCCTGGTGGACGGCGAGTCACCGCATCGCCTTCGTCCGGCGGCAGACGCGTGACGTGGACGCCGCAGTGCGCGCCGCGGCCGCCTCGCGGCGCATCGCCGCCGCGGCCGGCGAACCGGCCCGCCGCGCCCTCCAGCCGCCGGCCGCCCCTGCGGACCGGCCCGCGGGCGGCGCGCCGCGGGGCGGCAGCGCGGGCGGCGGCGGGTCGTCCGCCGGCAGCCCATCTTCCGCCGCGCCGCGCCTCTAGCCCGGCGCGCGATCAATACCGACAGGAGACCGACTACGTGCAGGGTTCGCCCTCGAAGGAAAATCGACCTGCCTCGCCGTCCACCCCGCCGAAGGCGGCGACGGGCAGGCTCGGCATTCTCACCCCGGGACTCGGCGCCGTCGCGACGACCTTCATGGCGGGCGTCGAGAGCATTCGCCGCGGGCTCAGCCAGCCGATCGGATCGCTCTCGCAGATGTCGACGATCCGCCTCGGGAAGCGCACGGAGAACCGCGCTCCGCTGATCAAGGACTTCGTTCCGCTCGCCGACCTCAAGGACATCGTCTTCGGCGCCTGGGATCCCATCCCCGACGACGCCCACACGGCTGCCAAGAAGGCCGGCGTGCTGGAGGATCGGCACCTCGAGCCGATCGCCGACTTCCTGAAGGCGATCCGGCCGATGCCGGCCGTCTTCGAGAACAAGTACGTCACCCGCATCAGCGGCACCAACGTCAAGCAGGGGAAGACGAAGCGCGACCTCGCCGAGCAGCTGCGCCAGGACATCCGCGACTTCAAGGCGAAGAACAAGCTCGACCGCGTGGTCATCGTGTGGTGCGCGTCCACCGAGATCTTCATCAGGCCCGGTCCGCAGCACGCCACGATCGAGCAGTTCGAGAAGGCGATGGAGCGCAACGACGAGGCGGTCGCGCCGTCCATGCTCTACGCCTACGCGGCGATCATGGAGGGGGTGCCGTTCTGCAACGGCGCGCCCAACCTGAGCGTGGACCTGCCGGCGCTCGTCCAGCTGGCCAACGAGCGCGGTGTGCCGATCTCCGGCAAGGACTTCAAGACCGGCCAGACGTGGATGAAGACGGTCATCGCGCCCGGCCTCAAGGCGCGCATGCTTGGCCTCGCCGGCTGGTACTCGACCAACATCCTCGGCAACCGCGATGGCGAGGTGCTCGACGACCCGGCGTCGTTCAAGACGAAGGAAGAGTCGAAGCTCTCCGTGCTGCACACCATCCTGCAGCCCGAGAAGTATCCGGCGCTGTACCAGGGGTTCAGCCACGTCGTGCGCATCAACTACTACCCCCCGCGCGGCGACAACAAGGAGGGGTGGGACAACATCGACATCGTCGGGTGGATGGGGTACCCGATGCAGATCAAGGTCAACTTCCTCTGCCGCGACTCGATCCTCGCCGCGCCGCTCGTGCTCGACCTCGCGCTCTTCAGCGACTTCGCGCAGCGGGCGGGAATGAAAGGGATCCAGGAGTGGCTCTCGTTCTACTACAAGAGCCCGATGACGGCGCCCGGACTCCAGCCGGAGCACGACCTCTTCATCCAGCAGACGAAGCTCAAGAACACGCTTCGCCACCTGATGGGCGAGGAGCAGATCACGCACCTGGGGCTCGAATACTACGCGTAGACGGGAGAGCGGCATGATGCGGAGGGCGGAACGCGGAACGTGGAATGAGGGACGGGGCGCCTCTGCGGCCCAGCGACGTCGTACCGGGCGACGCCGTGGCCTGTTCGTCCCTCACTCGTCGTTCCGCGTTGCGCGCTTCGTGCTGTTCGTCCCGCTCTTCGCGCTCCTCGTTACTGCCTGCGGCCCCACGCAGAAGAACACCGACCTCCGGCAGTGGACCGACCACTTCACCTTCCGGATCTCGACCGACCCCATGCCGCCGCGCGCTCGCGAGCGCATTCGCTTCAAGGTGGTTGTGCAGGACCGGGAGTCCCGGCAGCCGATTGAGAAGGGCGAGGGACGGATCTTCGCGACGAGCCGCGACGGGAAGAATATCGACAATGGTCTCGAGCCCGGTCCCGAGCCCGGGACCTACTACACAACGCTCAACTTCCTCACGGCCGGCGACTGGGCCGTGGCAATCCAGTTCCGGCGCGACCCAACGCAGAAGCTGGAACGCGCGGATTGGATGCAAACGATAAATCCGGCGAGCGAGTGACGCCGGCCCGCCGGCCGGTCGCTGCACCCGCGGCGTGACTTCCTACTCTGGGTAATGCGGCACTTCCATCGCACCTCACTCGTCCCGGCCGCCGTTATGGCGGCGGCCGACGAGTTCTTTCCCGCGCTCGGCCTCGCCCCGGGCGCGAGCGCCGAGCGCCGGCGCAGCTTCGCCGGTCCGCTCGGCACGATGACGCTCGCCGTGCGCTCCGAGGGGGGGCACTACACCTTCGTCGAGGTCGAGACGGACCAGATCGGGGAGAGCCGCCTCGACAAGAACGTGAAGAACTTCTTCGTCTCGCTCCACCGCCAGGCCGACCCGTCCCACAAGCTGACTGCGGGGTTCTGACATGGCGACGAGGCCTGCCGGCGCGCGCGAGGGGCGGCGTGCGGGACGTGGTCCGGCGGCGACGCCGGCCGACGCGCCGAGCGCTCGCCTGACCCGCGACGAGAAGCTCGAGCTCTACTACTACATGCGGCTCACGCGGTCGCTCGAGGAGCGGCTGGTGAATCTGTACCGCCAGACGAAGGTTGTCGGCGGGCTCTTCCGCTCGCTCGGTCAGGAGGCGGACGCCGTCGGCAGCGCCTATGCGCTCGACCGCGGCCGCGGCGACATCCTGTCGCCCCTCATCCGCAACCTGGGCTCGATGCTCGTACAGCGCGCGAAGCCGGTCGAGATCCTCCGTCAGTACATGGCGAAGGGCGACTCGCCGACGCGCGGCCGCGAGCTCAACATTCACTACGGCGATCTCGAGCGCGGCTTCGTCGGGCAGATTTCGCACCTCGGCGACATGGTGCCGGTGATGGCCGGTGTGGCGCTCTCGTTCAAGATGCGCCGCCAGGAGCGCGTCGTGCTCGTCTACGTCGGTGACGGGGCGACCTCCACCGGCGCCTTCCACGAGGGGATCAACTTCGCCGCCGTGCAGCGGCTGCCGATGGTCGTCGTGGTCGAGAACAACGGCTACGCGTACTCGACGCCGCTCGCGCGGCAGACCGCCGTCACCGAGCTGCGCGACAAGGCGGTCGGCTACGGCATCCCCGGTGAGCGCGCGGACGGCAACGACGTCCTCGCGACGTACGACGTGACGAAGCGCGCCGTGGACCGCGCCCGCCGCGGCGAGGGGCCGACGCTCGTGGAGCTCGTGACCTACCGCCGCAAGGGGCACGCAGAGCACGACAATCAGAGCTACGTGCCGCCGGGCGAGATCGAGCGGTGGGCGGCCGAGAACGACCCGATCGATCGCTACGTCGCCGTGCTCCGCGAGCAGGAGGGCGTCGGGGAGCGCGAGCTGGCGGCGCTCGACGGTCGCGCCGCCGAGGAGATCGACCGCGCGACCGACGAGGCCGAGGCGTCGCCGATGCCCGAGCCCACCGACGCCCTCGTCGGGGTCTACGCCGAGCCGCCGACGGTCGAGTCGCTCTGGTTCCGCGAGGGCGTGCGGGCGGCCGTCGAGCGCAACGAGCGGCCGGCGAGCTGGGGGACGCACGATGTCTGACGCGGCGACGAACGGCGCGCGGGCGGAGGGCGCCGAGGTCACCTACCTGGAGGCGATCCGGCAGGCGCTGTTCGAGGAGATGGCGCGCGACGAGAACGTCTTCTGCCTCGGCGAGGACATCGGCGCCTACGGCGGGGCGTTCAAGGTGACCGAGGGGCTGCTCTCCCGCTTCGGCGAGTCGCGGGTGATAGACACCCCGATCTCGGAGATCGCCATTGTCGGAGCGGCGGCAGGGGCCGCCCACATGGGGCTGCGCCCGGTGTGCGAGATGCAGTTCATCGATTTCATCTCGTGCGCCTACGACATGCTCACGAACTACGTCGCGACGGCGCGCTACCGGGCGATGCTCCCCTGTCCGATCGTCGTCCGCGGCCCGAGCGGCGGCTACGTGCGGGGCGGGCCGTTCCACTCGCAGAACCCCGAGGCCGCCTTCCTGCACACGCCCGGGCTCAAGATCGTCTACCCGGCCACGGCGAGCGACGCGAAGGGGCTCCTCAAGGCCGCGATCCGCGACGACGACCCGGTGCTCTTCTTCGAGCACAAGTACCTCTATCGGCGGGTCAAGGACGTCATGCCGGCCGGGGACCACGTCGTCCCGATCGGCCGGGCGCGGGTCGCGCACGAGGGGAGCGACGTCTCGGTCATCACCTACGCCGCGACAGTGTGGAAGGCGCTCGAGGCGGCGGAGCAGGTGGCGCACGAGGACGGGCTCTCGGTCGAGGTCCTGGACCTCCGGTCGCTGTTGCCGATGGACGACGAGGCGATCGTCGCCACGGTGCGGAAGACCAATCGCGTTCTGATCGTGCACGAGGACACGCGAACGGGTGGGATCGCCGGCGAGATCACGGCGCGGATCAACGAGCTCGCCTTCGAGTGGCTCGACGCGCCCGTGCTGCGCGTGACCGCTGCCGACGTGCCGCTCCCGTACTCGCCGCCGCTCGAGGACTACGTGCTGCCGCAGGTGTCCGACATCGCGAAGGCGCTGCGACGCCTCGCCTCCTACTGAGCGGTGGGCGGTACGGAAGGTGCCGGGCGAGAGCCGCACGGCGACGCGCCGGCGCCGGTGGCCCCCGCCTCTGCGCCGGGCGAGTCGCGCGCCGCACGAAACGTCGGCGTCGGCTGCTTCGGGATGCTGATGGGGTTCTTCAGCGGCGGGATGTTCGGCGTCCTCGTCGCGAAGATCGTGGACCTGGTGACCCGCGCGCCGTCCTGCTCGGGCCTTCCGTCGTGCGACTGGGCGCAGTTCTTTTTCGGCGGCGCGCTGCTCGGGGCGCTGACGCTTCCGACGCTGATCCTGCTCCGCCTTCGCGGCGCGGACCGCGCGGCCGACAATTCACCACGAGGTTGATCCAGTGGCCCGCATAGATGTGATCATGCCCCAGATGGGCGAGTCGATCGCCGAGGGGACGCTCTCGAAGTGGCTCAAGCAGGTCGGCGACGAGGTGAAGCGCGACGAGCCGATCTTCGAGATCTCGACCGACAAGGTGGACGCCGAGATCCCGGCGCCGTCGGCGGGGGTGCTCGCCGAGATCATGGTCACCGAGGGACAGACGGTCGCCGTCCAGACCGTCGTCGCGCGGATCGAGACCGAGAAGGGTGCGTTCGTTGCCGGCGCCGGTCCCGCCGAAGGGCAGGGGGCCGCGGCGCCAGCCGGGGCGCAAGCGCCGCCGGCCGCGCGCGGGCAGCCGTCCGCCACTGCCGCGGGGCCCCCCCCCCAACGGGAAGTTGCCACCGCCGGCCCGCCTGGCGCGCACCGTTCCGCCGCAGTCGAGGGCGCAGCGACGCGGGCGAGTGCGACGACGGCCGGAAACGGCAACTCCTTCGAGGAGCGCGTGCGCACGAAGTCGTCGCCGCTCGTCCGCAAGATCGCCGCCGAGCACGGCATCGAGTTGGCCGCGCTGCAGGGCTCGGGGATCGCCGGGCGGGTGACGAAGCGGGACATCCTGCAGCACCTCGAGAGCGGCGCGCGGGCGCCCGCCATCGCCGGCGGGTCGGCCGCGCGGCCGTCGATGCACGCGCCGGGCGGCGTCGAGCAGCACGGCCCCCTGCCCGAGCCGTGGCCGGGCGACGTCGTCGAGCCGATGTCCAAGATGCGCGCGCTGATCAGCGACCACATGGTCGCGTCGCGCCGCACCTCGGCCCACGTGACGTCCGTCTTCGAGGTGGACTTCACCCGCGTGGCGCGCCTGCGGGCGAAGCGGCGCGCGGCCTTCGAGGACGCGACCGGGCAGAAGCTCACCTACATGCCGTTCATCATTCGGGCTTTGGTCGAGGGACTCAAGAAGTTCCCCGTGATGAACTCGTCGGTCGCCGGCACGGACGTCATCTATCGCAAGCAGATCAACGTCGGGATCGCCGTCGCGCTCGACTGGGGGCTGATCGTTCCCGTCATCCGCAACGCCGACGACCTCTCGCTCACCGGACTGACTCGCGCACTCAACGACCTCGCCGCCCGCGCCCGTGCGAAGAAGCTTCAGCCGCACGAGGTCCAGAACGGCACGTTTACCATCACGAACCCGGGCGTCTTCGGCTCGCTGCTCGGCACGCCGATCATCAACCAGCCGCAGGTCGCGATCATGGGCGTCGGCGCGATCGAGAAGCGCCCCAAAGTCGTCCCTGGGCCCGACGGCGAGGACACAATCGCCATCCGGACGTGCTGCTACTTCTCGATCTCGTTCGACCACCGGATCATCGACGGCGCGATCGCCGACGAGTTCCTCGCTTTCGTGAAGCGGCAGATCGAGACCTTCCCCGACGACGGGATCTGACCGTGGCCCGGGCCCTCACCGTGAAGCGTACCGTGGTGCCGAAGACCAGCCGACGGGAGTACCTCGGGCGGCTGCGCGAGCGCAAGGCGTACTACACGCGGGCCGGGTGCACGTTCTGGGTGTGCGAGGAGACTGGCCTCCCGGGCGCCTTCGTCGAGTTCACCGAGGCGCCGAGCGCGGCCACGCTCGCCGCGGCCCACGCCTCGGCGCCGGAGCCGCCGCTGGACGCGCACCGCATTTACACGGAAGTGGAGCTATCTTGAACGGGGGCCGGCGCGAGCGCGCCGGCCCCCGTCTCACGTCCGCTTCACGAGGTCGCCAGTTGCCCACGCGCTCGATCACCGTTGCCGGCGAGACCTGGAAGGTCTTCCCGTCGGGCTTCGTCACGCCGAACGAGCACGACGAGTTCGGGCTCATCTTCGCGCGGGGCACCGGGGCCGACCGCGTCGTGCGCGTGACGCGCTACTCCCCGACTGGCGTGCGGTCGCGGGAGGCGTCGCTCGCCGAGATGTCGGACGAGCAGCTCGCGGCGCTGTTCGAGCAGTCGCAGCCGAGCTTCACGTCGCCCGAAGCCGGATACCGGGCGTGACCTCGCCCGCCAACGGTGGCCGGCCGGCGACTCCGGCGCGGCTCGTAGACCTTCACGCACATTCGACGGCGTCCGACGGCGCGTTCGCGCCCGAGCAGGTCGTCGAGCACGCCAGCCGGGCCGGCCTCGCCGCGCTCGCCCTCACCGATCACGACACCGTGGCCGGCGTCGCCATGGCGCGATCGGCCGGCGAAGCACTCGGCATCCGCATCGTCTCCGGCGTCGAGCTCAGCGCGATGGACGGCGAGCGGGAGATTCATCTGTTGGGCCTCCACCTCGAGCGGCCCGAGTTGATCGAAGGGGAGCTGGTCGCCTTCCGCGAGACGCGGCGCACGCGCGCCGAGGAGATGGTCGCGCGCCTCAACGCGCTCTCCGTCCCCGTGACGATGGACGCCGTGATCGCCGAAGCGGGAGACGGCGCCATAGGCCGCCCGCACGTCGCGCGCGCGATCGTGCGCGGCGGCTGGGTGCGCGACCAGCGCGAGGCATTCGATCGCTTCCTCGGAGGCGGGCGGCCGGCCTTCGTCCCCAAGCACTACCTCCTCGTCGGCGACGCGATCCGCCTCGTACACGACGCGGGCGGGATCGCGATCTTCGCTCACCCCGGACACGACGGCGTCCGCTCCCGGGTCGAACCGCTCGTCGCGCTCGGCCTCGACGGCCTCGAGGTGAAGCACCCGAGCCACTCGAGCGAGGACGTCGCCCGACTCGGCGCACTCACCCAGCACTTCGGCATGGTGCCGAGCGGAGGATCCGACTGGCACGGCGCGGTCGAGGGACCGCGCGTCATCGGTAATCAGAAGGTCCCCGCCGAGTGGCTGGAGCGACAGGAGGCGCGCGCCGCCGAAGTGCGGGCGGGGCGGGCGGGCGCGGCGCGCCCCTAAGCGAGCCGAGGCGCGCGTGCAGCTCGACGGGCGCGTCGCCCTCGTAACGGGCGCAGGCCGGCGCATCGGGCGCGCCATCGCCGAGGCGCTCGGTGGGCGCGGCATGCACGTCGCCGTCCACTACCACGGCAGCGAGCGCGGCGCCGAGGAGACGGCGCAGGCGATAGCGGCGGCCGGTAGCGAGCCGCAGCTCTTTCGCGCCGACCTCGGCGCAGCCGGCGCCGCGCCGGCGTTGGTGAACGAGGTCGCCCGCACGATGGGCCGGCTCGACGTGCTCGTCAATTCGGCGGCCGTGATGCTCCGTACGCCGATCGGCGAGGTGAAGGAGGCCGACTGGGACGCGATGTTCGCCCTCAACCTTCGCGCGCCCTTTTTCGCCGCCCAGGCGGCGGCGCCGCACATGGCGGCAGGCGGCGCGATCGTCAACATCGCCGACCTCGCCGCGTTCGAGACGTGGCCCGCCTACGTGCCCCACGGCATTTCCAAAGCGGGTGTCGTCCAGATGACTCGCGCCCTCGCACGGGTCCTCGCGCCGCGCATCCGCGTCAACGCGGTAGCGCCGGGGGCGGTGCTGCTGCCCGAGGAGTGGGACGAGAGCGCCGCCGAGCGCCTGGCCCGCACGACGCCGCTCGGCCGACTGGGCGAGCCGCGGGACGTCGTCGGCGCCGTGCTCTATCTCCTGGACGCCGATTACGTCACCGGCCAGACGTTGATCGTGGACGGCGGCCGTCACGTGCGGGGCTGAATGCGCACCGTCGGTGGCGAAGAGTCGGTCGGTCGAGAAGCGTCGACCGCGCCTGCCGGTCACCGAGCGAACGAATACGGGACGATCATCGTCGTCGGCGGCGGCTGCTATGGCTCGTACTACGTGCGTCAACTCGTGCGCGCCCGCGACGCGGGGGCGCTCTCGTTCGAGCGGCTGGTCGCGGTGGACCGCGATCCCGAGTGCCGCGTGGCGCGCGTGCTCGCGGGCGGGGGCGCGCGGTCGTCTTGGTCGGACGTGAGGGGGCCCCCCCACCGGGACGATGCCCTGCCGCTAGAGCTGGCGCCGCACCAGACGGTTGCGCTGCGCGTCGAGATCGCCGACTGGGCCCATTTCTTCCGCCGGTATCTCGGCGCTGCGGCGGCGGACCCCGCCCGCGTGGCGCGGGACGCGATCGTCCCCTCACCGCTCATGCCACACCTCATGTATGACTGGCTGCTCGACCGGGCGCGCGTCCGCTGGCCGTCGCGGGCGGTGCGCACCGTCCCGCTCGAGCGCGCGCCGTCCACGCCGTGGCAACGCGGCGCCGAGTCCGGGAGCCACTACGTGAGCTTCGCCGAGTGGATGTGCCCCATCAACTGTGTCGAGCCGCCGCTCTGCCCGGAGATCCGTGGGCCGCGCAGCTGGAGCATGCCGGTGGCGGTGCGGGCCTACGTCGAAGCGGAGCGGGATAGGGGCCGTCCCCTGGCCGGGCCGCTGCTGCTGCGCTGCCTGCACCGGGCCTACGGGGTCGGCATGTTCGACACGATTGAGGTCCTCGCCGCGGACGCCGAGTTGGCGCGGGTCGGCGGCGCCGGCGCGGCCCGCGTCCTCGTCGGCACCGTCTCGCACTGCCACGGGGCGCTCAACCTGCTCGAGCTGGACGGGCCGGACTGAGAGCCGCCCGCCGCGCTTCCCCCTTCGATATCGCGCGTCGTTGCGTCATCTTCAGGGTGGCGCGGCGCGACGATCGTCGTCGTGGCGCACCGCGCCAACGTCCCGCAACGTTTTGTCGAAATGACAGTCACCCAACCTGAGCGCATCGTCATCATCGGATCGGGGCCGGCCGCGTGGACCGCCGCGATCTACGCGGCGCGCGCCAACCTGAACCCGCTCGTCTTCGAGGGCGAGCCCGTCGGGGTGGACATCCCCGGCGGGCAGCTGATGCTCACGACCGACATCGAGAACTTCCCGGGCTTCCCGGAGCCGATCAGCGGCCCCGAGCTCATGGAGCGTATGAAGCAGCAGGCCGTGCGCTACGGGGCGCGGGTCGTCTCGGAGCTGGTCGTCGACGCGGACCTGCAGCGGCACCCCTTCCGGCTGACGCCGAGCTACAGCGCCCCCGTGACGACCCACACGGTGATCGTGGCGACGGGGGCGAAGGCGAAGTGGCTCGAGCTCGACAACGAGATGCGCCTGGCCAAGAGCGGCGGCGGTGTCTCCGCTTGCGCCGTCTGCGACGGCGCGCTGCCGGTCTTCCGCGACAAGGTGCTCGCCGTCGTCGGCGGCGGCGACACGGCGATGGAGGAGGCCACGTACCTCACGAAGTTCGCGCGCGAGGTCGTGATCATCCACCGTCGCGACGCCTTCCGCGCGTCGAAGGTGATGGCGAACCGTGTGCTCACGCACCCGAAGATCCGCGTCCTCTGGAACACGCGCGTCGCCGACGTCCTCGGCGACGACGAGATCGAGGCGCTGGCGCTCGCCGACACCGTAACCGGGGAGACGGGCCGCCTCCCGGTGGGCGGGCTGTTCGTCGCGATCGGGCACGAGCCGAACACCAAGTTCCTCAACGGCCAGGTCGACCTCACCCCCCACGGCTACATCAAGGTCGCGCCCTGGCGGACGGCGACCAACGTCACCGGTGTGTTCGCCGCCGGCGACGTGATCGACGACTACTACCGCCAGGCGATCACCTCGGCGGGCTCGGGGTGCATGGCGGCGCTCGAGGCGGAGCGGTGGCTCGCGCACCACGACGTGCCGGGCGCCGAATCGCCGGTGCTCGATACGGCGGAGACGCTGCGCCGGGCGAGCGAGAGCGCGGCGACGGCGGAGGCGTGATGGCGCGGCTACGCATCGAGTCCCACACGGTCGGCGCATTCCAGGAGAACTGCTACCTCCTCGTGGACGACGACGCCGGGCGCGCCGTGCTGGTGGACCCCGGCGCCGAGGGCGCCCGCCTCGTCGCCGCGGTCGAGGCGAGTGGCGCGACGCTCGACGCGATCTGGCTCACCCACGCCCACGTGGACCACGTCGGCGGGATCGCCGCCGTGCGGCGTCGTTGGCCGGTCCCGGTCCGGCTGCACCCGGCGGACGAGCCGCTGTGGCGCGTCGTGGATCGGCAGGCGGCGATGTACGGCATTCCGTTCGAGTCCCCGCCCCCCGACTTCGAGCCGATCGCCGATGGGGACCAGTTCGACGTCGGAGGCCTGCGGATGCGGGTCATTCATACGCCGGGGCACGCGCCGGGGCACTGCGTCTTCGTCGGCGGCGGGGTGGTGCTGGCCGGCGACCTGCTGTTCGCCGGCTCGATCGGGCGCACGGACTTGCCTCTGTCGGACCCGGTCCGCATGCAGGAGTCGCTCGCCCTCGTCGCCGCGCTGGACGATGCGACGCTCGTCTACCCCGGCCACGGGCCGGCGACCTCGATCGGCGAGGAGCGAAGCGCGAACCCGTTTCTGAACGGCGTGGCGCGCGTTCTCGCCCGCCGTTGAGCCGCGGCGCGGTGGCGCACCCCGTGGAGCCCCGGCCGCTGGGCGTCGCGACGCTGCTACTCGCGGCGTGGCTCGGCGCGGCGCTGCTCGCCGCCGCCGTCGTCGCGCCGGCGGCGTTCGCGGTGCTGCCCACGCGCGCCCTCGCCGGCGCGCTCGTCGGCCGCGTTCTGCCGCCGCTTTTCTTCGTGGGCGCGACGGCGGGGCTGCTGGTCGCGGCGCAGGCGTGGCGCGGGCGCGCCTTTCGCGCCGCCGCCGCGCGGGTCGCCCTCGGCGTGGCGGTCGCCGTCGCCTGCCTCGCCGCGCAGCTCGTCGTCGCGCCGCGCATCGAGCGCCTCCGCGAGACGATCGGCGGCCCGGTGGACGCCCTGCCGCGCGCCGACGCGCGCCGCGTCGCGTTCGGGCGGCTGCACGCGCTGAGCGTCGCCGCGCTCGGCGTCGCGATGCTCGCCGGG